>Ga0070711_100001768_pt1 | contig 12007 bp, 10 predicted proteins | sample LARL53metaG_FD_65452 | JGI IMG/M metagenome (GOLD analysis project Ga0070711, IMG submission 65452) | Corn, switchgrass and miscanthus rhizosphere microbial communities from Kellogg Biological Station, Michigan, USA - LAR L5-3 metaG | ecosystem: Host-associated > Plants > Roots > Rhizosphere ... | reverse complement strand
TGGGGGCGCACCAGCAAGGACTATTTCGTCAGGGCCGCCAAGGATTACGGCGCAGATGTCGCCGTCACCGAGGGCTATATTGCCGACGAACGCGATTTTCGTTCCACACTGGTACGCGTCCGCGACACCAATCCGGACGGCCTTATCCTGATCTCCTATTATTCCGATGGCGCACTGATCGCGCGCCAGGCGCGCCAGGTGGGACTGAAGCAGGTCATTTGCGCAGCGAGTTCGGTCTATTCGCCGAAGTTTATCGAGCTCGGCGGCGAGGCCGTCGAGGACGTGCATGTCGGCACCCGCTATTTCCCCGAAGATCCGCGTCCCGAGGTTCGCAAGTTCATCGCCGCGTTCAAGGCGAAATATAACGGACAGGAACCGGATTCCTTCAATGCCTATTCCTATGATGCGATGAATGTCGCGGCCGCCGTCCTCAGGATCGAGTCAACGGATCGGAAGGCAATCCGCGACGCGTTCGCCAAGGTGAAGGACGTTCCGACCGTCATTTTCGGACCGGCGACCTTCGACGTCGCGACCCGCCGCGTGCAGGGGGCGATGAACGCCGAGCTCGTCGTTCACAAGGGCCAGTTCACGATCTGGAACGGCAAGCCGACTTGATTTCGAAAGACCGGGAGTCTCTCCCGGTTCCTATCGCAGGGAATAGAGATTGTCCTCCTGGCTCGACTACACGATCAATGGGCTGATCGTCGGCAATGTCTACGCGCTGGTTGCGGTCGGGCTCGCGTTGATCTTCGGCGTCAGCCGGTTGATAAATTTTGCTCAAGGCTCGATCTACCTGGTAGGGGCCTATATCGGCTGGGTCGCGGTGGTGCAGCTGCATACACCGCTCGTCGTCACGATTGCCCTTGTTGCGACCGCCACAGCTATCGTCGGACTGATCATCGAGCGGTTCGGCCTCCGACCCCTGCAGAATTCGGTGCGCATTGCGCCGCTGCTGGCGACGATCGGGATCAGCTTCGTGCTCGATCAGATCGTGATGCTCACCTTTTCGCCGAACCCGCGCGCGTTGCCGAGCCAATTGCCCGACATCCGCTTTCAGGTCGGGCAGGGGACGATCGGTCCGCTCGATATCCTCATTGCCGGCGTCGGCATCAGCAGCGCGCTGCTGCTGTTCGTGTTCCTGCGCTACACCAAGCTGGGATGGGCGGTTCGGGCCGCCGCGCAGGATCGCGACGCCGCGATGCAGATGGGCGTTGACGTCAATCGTGTCAATCAGGCCGTGTTCGGCATCGCCGCCGGGCTTGGCGGCGTCTCTGGCATGCTGGTCGGCATGTACTACAACCAGATCGACACGGCGATGAGCCTGCAGGCGACGCTCAAGGGTGTGGTCGCGGAGGTCGTCGGAGGGGCCGGCAACGTGCCGGGCGCGGTGGTCGGCAGCATGCTGCTGGGACTGGTCGAAAGTTATGGTGTCGCTGTATTCGGCACCAGCTACCGCAATCTGTTCGCCTTCCTGCTGTTGATCCTGGTGCTGGTGCTGCGGCCGAATGGCCTGTTCGCGAGCGCGCGGCAGGCGCCGCCGGAACCGCTGACGGGCACCTTCATCGCGCCGAGCCGCCCGGTGCGTATTCCGCGCTGGGCTTTGGTGACTGCGGCCGGGGTATTTGCGCTGTTGCCGCTCCTTCCGGTCTCGGCCTATCTGCTGCAGACCCTGATCAACGCCTGGCTGCTCGGCATGCTGGCGCTAAGCCTGACGTTGGTCGCCGGCACGGTAGGGCAGGTTTCGCTCGGACACGCGGCGCTGCTTGCCATCGGCGCTTATACGTCGGCGCTGCTGTCGCTGAATTTCTCGCTTCCCGTCGGCATTGCCATCATCTGCGGAGGGCTGGTGACGGCGGCGCTCGGCACGCTGCTGATCTCGCCGTCGTTTCGCCTGCGCGGCCATTACGTCTCGATCGCAACGCTCGCGATCGGCGAGATCGTCTCGCTCGTGATCCTGAACTGGGAATCGGTCACTCATGGACCGATCGGCGTATCCGGCATCCCGCCGCTGTCATTGTTCGGCTATGAACTCGTGAGCGCACCATCCATCTACTGGTTCAGCTTCGCCGTGATGCTGTTGCTGGCGCTGTTGCAGGCGAGGCTGCTCACCTCGCATCTCGGCCGCAGCCTTCGCGCCATCCGCGACGACGATACCGCCGCGCGCGCCTATGGTCTCAGCCTGAACCGATACAAATCGCTCGCCTTCATCTTCGGCGGATTTGCGGCCGGCATCTCGGGCGGCATCACCGCCCATCTCTATTCCTATATCAATCACGAGACCTTCAACACGCAGCAGTCGATCCTGGCCTTGACCGTCGTGATCCTCGGCGGGCTCGGCAACGTCGCGGGCGCGATCGTCGGCGCGGTGGCGTTGGTGGGGCTGCCCGAGGCGTTCCGGATTGCTGCGGAGTACCGCATCCTGATCTATGGCATCGTGCTTCTGCTGCTGGTCCGCTTCAGGCCGCAAGGCGTGTTGGGGACGATCTGATGGCCGGACCTTCCCTGCTTTCGCTGCGTGGACTGACCCGCCGGTTTGGCGGATTGATCGCGGTTGACGGCATCGACCTGGACGTCGCTCCGGGCAAACTTGTCAGCATCATCGGCCCCAACGGCGCCGGCAAGACAACCTTGTTCAATCTCGTGACCGGCCTCGATCGGCCGGATGAAGGCGAGGTCCATCTCGACGACAACGACATCACCGGCCTTGCGCCGGAGCGGCTTGCGGATATCGGGATTGCGCGCACGTTCCAGCTTGGCCGCGTGTTCGGTAACCTCAGCGTGATGGACAACGTCTTGATCGGCGCGCATACGAGGCTGCGCGCAGTGAAGCCGTCGGTGCCGCTGATCGGTCCGTTGCTCGAGCTCGGTCTTGCGCTGTTGCGCCCGAACTCAGTCAAGGCCGAGGAGGAACGCTTGCGCGAGGAGGTGAGGAACATCCTGGCGCGATTTGGCGAGCGTCTCCTGCCGCGGGTTGATCAGCCGGCCTACAGCCTGTCCTATGCCAATCGCCGCCGCGTCGAGATCGCGCGGGCGTTGGCGCTCAAGCCAAGGCTGCTCCTGCTCGACGAGCCGACGGCAGGCATGAACCCGACCGAGACGGCCGAGATGCAGGCGCTGATCGCCGAGCTCAAGGCCGAAGGACTGACGATCCTCCTGATCGAGCACAAGCTCGACATGGTCATGCGCCTGTCGGACCGCGTGATCGTCATGGATGAAGGCAAGAAGATCGCCGAGGGCCCGGGTGAGGAGGTGCGCAAGGATCCCAAGGTGATCGAGGCCTATCTCGGACACGGATTGTCGGAGGCTGCGCGCGACGAGCCGGAGGAGGTGGCGTGAACGGCGACCCTGGTTCCAACGCTCCAATTCTGCGGCTCTCCGGCGTCAACACCTTCTATGGCCAGGCGCAGGTTCATTTCGATCTATCGATCGATGTGCCGCGCGGCCATATCGTCTGCTTGCTCGGCGGCAATGCCAGCGGCAAGTCGACGACGATGAAGATCATCCTGGGCCTGGTTCGGCCCCGCTCGGGCGAGGTGATCTTCGACGGCGCCTCGACGCTCGGTCTGACCACGCCGCAGATCGTCCGGCGGGGTATCGGCTCCGTGCCGGAAGCGCGGCGACTGTTTGCCGACATGAGCGTGCGGGAAAACATCCTGATGGGTGCCTTCGTGCGCAACGATGGCGCCGGGATCGCGCGCGATCTGGAGCGGGTGTTGGGCTTGTTTCCCAAGCTGGGCCAGAGGCTTTCGCAACGTGCCGGCTCGCTCTCGGGCGGCGAGCAGCAGATGGTCGCGATGGCGCGTGCGCTGATGAGCCGGCCGCGGATGATTGTGATGGACGAGCCGACCATGGGTTTGTCTCCGCTTTACGTCGATCGCGTGCTGGAGCTGATCCGGACCATCAACCAGGACGGAGTGTCGATCTTCATGGTCGAGCAGAACGCAAGCCTCGCACTGGAAATCGCACACGAAGCTTATGTGCTGCAGACCGGTCGCATCGTGCTCTCCGGTCCGGCGCGCGAACTCAGGAACGATCCCAGGGTGCGCGACGCCTATCTTGGCGGCGCGGATGCAGCGTGATCCGGAGCTGAGACCAGCGCCGGCCGCACGATCTCTTCCCCGATGCCCTGAGACACCGCCGGTGACCGGAACGATCCTGCCTGCCAGATCAGGATAGGTAGCGGCCGTAACTCCCTCTCCAATAAGGTGGAAACGAGCCGCCAATCACTGCTCAAGGCGAGCTTGAGGTGCGCAGCTCAAAAACCTAGTTGCGCACCTTAGAAATTGAAGGCAGGGTGCGCAAAAGGCCGGGCAAGGCCTGTTCCTGGGAGGAGCGTGGAGATGAGGCCGCTGAAGAAGGTCGGGCTTGCTGTCGCTGCTTGGTTGCTCACGGCTGGTGCTGCCGCTGCCGATACAACAGTGAAATGGCTGCATATCGAAGTCAATCCGGCCCAGGTGAAGATCTGGGAGGAGGTGGCACGGAGCTATGAGTCGGCGCATCCCGGCGTCAAGATCGAGATGCAGTTCCTCGAGAACGAGGCCTACAAGGCCAAGCTGCCGACCATCCTGCAATCGAAGGATCGTCCGAACATCATCTATAGCTGGGCAGGCGGCGTGCTGAAGGCGCAGATCGAAGCCGGCGTTCTCCAGGACATCACCGATCAGGTCAAGGGCTACGCCGACAGCCTGACACCGGCAGCGCTCGCTGCATTCACCAGCAATGGTCGTGTCTACGGTCTGCCGACCGCGCTGTCGCAGGTGGGTTTCCTGTGCAACAGCGAGTTGATGGCCAAGGCCAAGGTCGATCCGGCCTCGATCAAGACCTGGGACGATTTGCTCGCCGCAGTGAAGACCTTGAAGGCCGCCGGCGTAACGCCGATCGTCGTCGGTGGCGCAGATAAATGGCCGCTTCACTTCTACTGGACGCATCTTGCCGTGCGCATCGGCGGCAAGCCTGCCTTTGAGGCGGCGTTGCGGGGCGAGAACGGCGGCTTTGCCGGCGAGACCTTCCAGAAGTCGGGCGTGCTGTTCAAGCAACTCGTCGACCTTCAGCCGTTCCAGAACGGCTTCCTTGGTTTCAAGAATCCGCAAGCCGTAGGTTATTTCGGCGACGGCAAGGCGGCCATGACGCTCGCGATCAGCACCGTCTATCATCTCCAGCGTGCCCTGGCTGCCGACAAGGTCGGCTTGAGCGAGGACAAGATCTGCTGGTTCGATTTTCCTGTCGTGCCCGGCGGAAAGGGCGCGCCGACCGATACGCTCGGCGGCATCACCGGTTGGCTGGTCACCAAGGACTCGCCGAAGGAGGCCGTCGACTTCCTCAAGTTCTTCGTCTCGAAGGACGTGCAGACGCGACTCGCGGCCGGCAACTACATCATTCCCGTCGTGAAGGGCGCAGAGGCCGGCCTCAACAACGCATTCATGAAGCTGATCGCATCCAATCTGGCGAGGTCGAACTATCATCAGAACTTCTACGACCAGAGCCTCGGGCCATCGGTCGGTCGCGTTGTCAACGATGTCAGCGCGGAGATTGCCGGCGGTAGCATGAGCCCGCAGGACGCAGCCGCGGCGATCGAGGCGGCGTGGAAGCAGGGCAACTGACGATGGTGGGGAGGATCGCGAGCTCGTCGCCCGTGAGCGCCGCGAAGACCTCCTTCCCCTCGCTCAGCGGCTCGCGCCCGGCCTGGGACGGTCGCTTCACCGTCCTTATCCTTTTCCTTCCGCCTGCATTGCTGCTGTTTTCGCTATTCGTCGTGCTGCCGATCGGTGAGGCTGCCTGGTACTCCGCCTTCAACTGGAACGGCTTTGGCCGGCCGACCAACTGGATCGGGTTCGACAATTACCGCTTTGTGCTGCAAACGCGCGCCTTCTGGCTCGCGCTACGCAACAACGGGATGATCATTGCGGTCTCGCTGCTGATCCAGCTGCCATTGGCACTGACACTTGCGCTGATGCTGGCCGATCGATTCCGCGGTGCGGTGGCCCTACGCATGCTGTTCTTCCTGCCCTATATCCTGGCCGAGATCGCAACGGGCCTGATGTTTTCCTTTGTCTATGACGGCGATTACGGGCTGGTCGCCTCGATCTGGCGTGCCTTCGGAGCCCAGCCGCCGCATCTTCTCGCCTCGACCAGCACAGCGATGCTGGCTGTCCTGATCGTCATCGTCTGGAAGTATTTCGGCTTCCACATGATGCTTTTCATCGCCGCACTCCAGAGCCTCGACAAGAGCCTTGTCGAGGCCGCGCGCATCGATGGCGCGACCCGTTCGCAGACCCTGCGCCATGTCGTGATTCCCCTGCTGTATCCAACAATCCGTCTGTCGGTGTTCTTCGCCATCATAGGCTCGCTGCAACTGTTCGACCTGGTGATGCCGCTGACCCGCGGCGGTCCCGCGGACTCCTCCAACACGATGGTGAGCTTTCTCTACAATAACGGTATCTCGCGCATGCGGGTCGGTTACGGCAGCGCGGTCGGCGTCATTCTGTTCGTGATCTGCGTTACGTTCGCCTTCACCTATAAGCGATGGTTCATGCGCGATGAATAATGCAGAGACCACGCGCGCGCCGATCGATCCTGTGATGCTGTTCAAGGCGCTGTTCCTGTTTCTCGTCGCCGTCTTCGTGCTGGTGCCGCTGCTCGCGACCCTGCTTGGCGGCTTCAAGACGCTCGGCGAGCTCCGCGTCAATCCGTTCGGCCTGCCGCAGCATTGGGAATGGCAGAACTATGCCGACATCCTGTTCTCCACGCGCTACTGGCAGCTTCTGCGCAACTCGTTGATCATCTCGACGCTCACGGTGACGTTGACTCTGCTCACAGCTTCGATGGCGGCGTTCACTTTTGCTCACGTCAAGTTCTACGGCAGTTCGATGCTGCTGAGCTATCTGACCCTGGGTTTGCTGTTTCCCGCCGCGACAGCCGTGTTGCCGCTATTCATCAAGGTGCGCGATCTGGGGCTGCTCGATACCTATTTCGGCGTGGCCCTGCCGCAGGTCGCCTTCAGTCTCGCAATGAGCGTGTTGTTGCTGCGGCGCTTCTTCAAGGACATTCCCTACGAGCTGCTCGAGGCGGCCTTGGTCGATGGCTGCAGCTATGTCAATTTCTTCCGCTATGTGACCCTACCTTTGTCACGGCCGATCCTCGCCACCGTCGGCACCATCACCTTCGTCAACAGCTGGAACGCCTATCTGTTGCCGCTGGTGATGCTCAATACCGATGCGCTTTATCCCTGGCCGCTCGGCATCATGGTTTATCAGGGCGAATTTTCGTCCGAATGGCACCTGATCCTCGCCTTCATCACGCTGACGATCCTGCCGACGATTATTCTCTTTCTCGTGGCGCAGAAACACATCGTCGCAGGTCTCACCGCGGGCGCGGTCAAGGGATGAGCGACCGAACGGAGAAAAAATGAGAACAGTTGGAATTGGAATCATCGGGTGCGGCAATATCAGCTCCGCATACCTCAAGGCCGCCCAGCGCTTCCCCGTGCTCGACGTCAGGGCGCTCGCGGACATGCGCAGCGATGCGGCCGAACGTCGTGGCGCCGAATTTGGGCTGCCGGCGATGCGCGTGGATCAGCTCCTCAGGCGGGACGACATCGAGATCGTGATCAACCTCACGGTGCCGCTGGCGCATACCGACGTGAGTCTCGCGGTCCTCAACGCCGGCAAGCACGTTCATTCCGAGAAGCCGCTCGGGGTCAATGTCACGGAGGCGCGCAAGGTCATGGATCTCGCCGCGCAAAAGAACCTGCGCGTCGGTTGCGCGCCCGACACTTTCCTCGGCGGCGGCCATCAGACCGCGCGCAAGCTGATCGACGACAAGGTGATCGGCACGCCGGTCGCCGGCAGCGCGTTCTTCATGTGCCCGGGGCATGAGCGCTGGCATCCGGCGCCCGGCTTTTATTATTTGCGCGGCGGCGGGCCGATGCTCGACATGGGGCCTTATTACATTACCGACCTGGTGCAGCTTCTGGGTCCCGTCGCGAGCGTGATGGGTTCGACCGCGCGCCCGAAAGCGGAACGGCTGGTCACGAGCGAGCCGATGAACGGACAGATGATTCCGGTCGAGGTCGCGACCCATGTCGCCGGCACGCTGGAGTTCGAAAGCGGCGCGGTGGTCTCGATCGCCATGAGCTTCGACGTGCCCAAGCACCGGCATACCCCGATCGAGATCTACGGCGATAAGGGCAGCATCCTGGTGCCGGATCCCAATCGTTTCGGCGGCGAAGTTCAGGTCGCGAAGACCGGCGGCGACTTCGAAATCGTGCCGCTGACGCACGGGCATGTCGATGGCGAATTCCGCTCGATCGGGGTCGCCGACATGGCGACGGCCATCGTCACGAACCGGGCTCATCGTGCCAGCGGCGCGCTTGCGCTCCATGTGCTGGAGGTGATGGAGGCATTCCAGATTTCCGCCGATGAGGGACGCCGAATCAAGATCGAGAACCGCGTCGATCGTCCGGCCATGCTGCCGGCGGGACGCGAAACCGGACAGATCGACTGAGGATGACAATGCGCAAGGCAATGATTGTATGGGGCGGCTGGTCGGGACACGATCCGGATCTGTGTGCCTCGATGATACGTGGCTGGCTCAAACAGGAGGGGTTTGATGTCCGCATCGAGACCACGACGGCGGCATTCGCGGACCCCGCGATCCACGATCTCTCGCTGATCATTCCGATCTACACCATGTCGAAGATCGAGAAGCCGGAGGCGTCCAATTTATGTGACGCCGTGCGAAACGGCGTCGGGCTTGCAGGCCATCACGGCGGCATGTGCGATGCCTTCCGCGATTCCGTCGATTACCAGTTTCTCTGCGGCGGCCAGTGGGTCGCGCATCCCGGCAACATCATCGACTACAAGGTCGACCTGGCGAAGCCTGACGACCCCATCATGAAGGGCCTCAAGAGTTTCGAGCATCGGTCCGAGCAGTACTACATGCATGTCGATCCGGCGAACGAAGTGCTGGCCACAACGACCTTCTCCGGCGAGCATGCGCCCTGGACCAGGGGCGTCGTGATGCCGGTGGTCTGGAAGAAGCGCTTCGGCGAAGGCAGGGTGTTCTATTCATCACTGGGCCATCGCGCCTATGAACTCGACGTGCCCGAGATCAGGACCATGATGATCCGCGGCATGCTCTGGGCTGCGCGCGGATGACCGGCGCCGAATTGCATTCGGCGATGCGCGCCACGCTCGAGGATGTCGCACGCGCGGCGGGCGTTTCGCTGGCTACGGTCGATCGCGTCGTCAACCGGCGGGATGGCGTGCGGGCCAAAACGGTCGCGCGGGTCGAGGCCGCCGTCGCGAAGCTCGGCTACCGCGCCGATGTGGCGGCTGCGCGACTCGCGCGCGGACAGACGTTCCGTTTCGCCTTTGTGCTGCCGACAGGCAGCAACAGCTTCATGACGAATCTGACCGAGCAGGTCCAACGCACGGCGGAATGGCTCGCCGGACAGCGCGGATTCATCGACATCCTGCATGTCGACGTGTTCGATCCGGATGTGCTGGCGGGAACGCTGGAGGAATTGTCGCCGGCCTATCAGGGCGTGGCCGTTATCGCGCTCGATCATCCCAGGGTGCGCGCGGCGATCGATGATCTGGCCGCGCGCGGCGTCGCTGTGGTGACCCTGGTCTCGGATGCGCCGAGCGCCCGCCGTCTGCACTATGTCGGCATCGACAATCCGGCCGCAGGCCGCACCGCCGCGACGCTGATGGGGCGCTTTCTTTCGGGGCGCAAAGGCAGCGTTGCCGTCCTCGCGGGCTCCTTGTCGCTGCGCGACCATTCCGAGCGGCAGTTCGGCTTTCATCAGATCCTGACCAGCGAATATCCTCACCTTGTTGCGCTGCCCGTGCTTGAAGGACGCGACGATAGCGAGCGGACGCGCGTGCTCATCGCCGAGCTGCTCGAAAGATGCCCCGAGCTGCTCGGTATCTATTCTTGCGGCGCCGGCAATCGCGGCATTGCGGATGCGTTGGAAGCCTCGGGGCGTGCCCGCGATATCGTGTGGATCGCTCATGAGCTCACCCAGCACAGCCGGCGCTTCCTGATTCGTGGCACGATCGATGCGATCATCAACCAGGACCCCGGTCATGAGGCACGTTCCGCGGCGCGGGTTCTGCTTGCACACTGCTCGGGGGAGCCGCTGAGTTTTGATCAGGAGCAAATTCGCATCGATATTTTTTTGCGGGACAATCTGCCTTGATGGCACCCGCAGCGAAGCCGGTAACCCGGACGGCTCGGCCTCTCACAATCATCCTGGAAAAGGAAGCCTCAGAATCCCGTCGCGAGTTCGGCCAGGCGCCGATGGGCATTCTCCCGCGCGATGCGGATGGGCTCGGCCGGGCCTGTCGTCGGCCCGATCGGAACAAACCGTACATTATTGACGCCGATGAAGCGGAGCGCCTCGCGCAAATAAGGCGTCGCCATGTCGGTGCGGCCCCGGTTCATGCCGGTGACGAAATCGCTGCCGCTTGCGACGATCACCAGCGTCGGCCGGTCCTTGAGCAGGGGTTGGTAACCTGTGGCCGGATCGAAGCGGAAGGTGAGGCCGGGCTGGACGATAACGTCGAACCATTGTTTGAGCTTGTACGGGATACTGAAGTTCCACATCGGCGTGGAGATCAGGACGCGATCGGCCAATGCGAGACGGATCGCAATGCGTTCGGCGACCGCGAAGGCGTCACGCTGTGAGTCTGTAAAGGCCTTGCCGTTCATCCGGGCATATTTCGCCTCCAGTACATAGCCCTCGAAGTCAGGCAAAGGCTCGCGCCAGAGGTTCATCGTGTCGATGTCCCAGTCCGGCCGCGCCTTCCTGAAGCCGTCAACAAACACCCGCGCGCCGGCCGAGGACTCCGAGTCCGCCCGCGGCGAGCAGTTCAGGTGGAACAGCTTGGGCATGTCCAGGCCCTGTCAGCGAAGCGCCTTGATGACGGCATCGGCGTTGGTGACGACCGAGACGTTCTGGAGCGCGAAATTGATCGACGCATTGTGCCAGTCGGCATTCATGGTCGAGCAGCAATCCTCCGGCACGATCATGAAGAAGCCCTTGTCGGCCCCGGTGCGGGCCGTGTGCTCGACAGACATGTTGGTCCATGCGCCGGTGTTGATGATCATGTCGCGTCCCGTCGCCTTCAGGATCGTTTCCAGCCGCGTGCCTTCCCAGGCGCTCATCCGCATTTTCTCGACGATGAAATCACCGGGCTGCGGCTCGAGCCCCGGCACCGGCGCCGCGCCCCAGCTCCCGCGCACCATGGCCTTGCTGTCGACAAGCCCCTCGAATAGCGGCGCGTTCAGCGTCACCCCCGGCGCGCCGGGCTCGACGATGAACCAGACATGGATGATGACGATACCGCGCGCACGCGCCGCCTCGGCGAGCCGCCGGACATTCTCGATCACGTGTTGCTGCTTCGCATGCGCGGGAGCGCCGGATTCCGCGAACGCCCCGCCATCCATGATGACGTCGTTCTGCAGGTCCTGAACGATCATCGCGCAGCGCCGCGGATCAATCTGCATGTCCTGTCCGGAGAGGATCGGCGCCGCAGAGGACGACGTTGCGCCCGCGCCGGCCGACGCCCGCGCGTTCATGTAGGGTTCGTGCCGCGGCCCGACCTTGGTCGGGATCGCATAGACCGAATGGGTTGCCGTCAGGTAGAGCGTGCGGAAATCGGAGCCGCCCCAGGCGAGGTTAGCGACAAGCTCGGGCGCACGCACCTTGCCGAGAAGCTCGCCCGCGGGCGAATAGACCCAGACGCCGCCGGGCGCCGTCACCCAGATGTTACCGCGCTGGTCGCATTTCATGCCGTCGGGCACGCCGGGCTCGAGTTCGGATCGAATGCCGCTGGCGAAAACGCGCCCATTCGAAAGCGAGCCGTCAGATTCGACATCGAAGGCGCGGATCAGCGTCTGCACGGTGTCATTGACATAGAGCGTGCGCTCGTCGGGCGAGAAGCAGAGCCCGTTTGGCTGCTCGAACAGATAGCGGTCGACCAGCAATTTCGGCGCGCCGCCG
>Ga0070711_100001765_pt1 | contig 12011 bp, 9 predicted proteins | sample LARL53metaG_FD_65452 | JGI IMG/M metagenome (GOLD analysis project Ga0070711, IMG submission 65452) | Corn, switchgrass and miscanthus rhizosphere microbial communities from Kellogg Biological Station, Michigan, USA - LAR L5-3 metaG | ecosystem: Host-associated > Plants > Roots > Rhizosphere ... | reverse complement strand
ATCGTCGACGACTATGTGGTCATACCACACGTCGAGCTCGCCCATCGTGGCAAGCGTTCGCATCCGATCGCGGTAAGCCTGTGCGCAGGCGCGCAAGACGCGCTCACGCTCTTCTCGATCAAAGCCGTTCTCCTGTGCGACGATCGCGACGCTTGCCGCAAGCCGCTTGACGTCCCACTCCCAGGGCCCCGGCAGTGTCTCGTCGAAGTCGTTGACGTCGAAGACCAGGCTTCTCTCGGGCGATGCGAACAGGCCGAAGTTCGACACATGCGCGTCGCCGCATAACTGCGCGGTAAGGCCGCTATGCGGGGCTGACGCCAAGTCGCAGGCCATGAGCAGAGCCGCGCCGCGGAAGAATGCGAACCGCGATTGCAGCATCCGTCCGTATCGCACCGGCACCAGGTCGGAGATCCGCGAGCGGGCTTGTGACTCAAGCAAATCGACCGGGTCCGGGCGGTCCTGTGCTGCAACGAAATCTGCAAGCGCCGACCTGGGCAGCACCGATCGCCGGCCTCTGCCCAGGTCGTGTCGCTCTTGGATGGATGCCGTCAATTAGACCCCGAGTGCCGCGGCCGCCTTTTGTGCATATATGGCGTCAAGCACAGCGTATTCGGCCTCTTCGACCGCGTCCAGCGCGAAATCGATCGCATCGTAGGCGTACGCCTCGGCCATTTCGGCATCCGTCGCGGCGTCTTTGGCATCGATCTTTGCCTTGACCCGGTCGGCGCGTGCCCGCACCTCGGCCACGTGGGCTTGCCACTTGTCGCGGAGCTGTTGCCAGTGCGACGACGCGTTGTCCCTGGCGTCATCCGCCTTGTCCTTCAACCGATCGGCCGCGGCGTCCGCGCGTTTACGCGCGCTGGCGACGTCGGCTTCGAGCTGGTCCCTGGTCCGCTCATTGGCCGCCCTCAGTTGGTCGGTTGCGGCTTTCGCCTTGTCCGAGATCTTCTCGAATTGTGTGCTCAGATCCCCGTCAGCCATCAAAGCTCCTATGTGAGTGAAAGCGGGCTCTCCGCCCACAGTGAATCGTCGGTGCTGCCGATTGACCCGTCATTGTTTTGTGGGACACCATCGGCGGCCGAAGATTAGTGGCGGCGATAATGGCCATCGCCGATCTGCACCGGAACAACGTGACGTCCTTCGCGCCGATCTACGCTCAATGACCATGGCGGTCCCGGATATCGACGCACAGGTGATGGAAATCGGCTCAGTCGTCGGGCGTCACCTCGACGAGATGGCCGAACAGGTTGCATCCTCGGTGAGAGCCAACGTCGAGTTCTACAAGGACACCAACGTCGTGAGTGCTGATGAGCTGTTGTCCAGCAGTACAGAAAACATCCGGTTTCTGTTCAATGGACTTCGCGACGGTGCCACCTTTGACACGTCACCTGCCGTTGTCACCGGAACCAATCGCGCAGCCGCTGGGGTGCCTCTTCCCGTCGTCATGGACGCGTTCCGCGTTGCCTTGCATCACCTGTGGGATGCCATGATCGGGGTGGCGGGGGGACAGGCAAACATCGGCCGCGACGCGCTCTTGCGAGCGACCGCCCTGCTCTGGCAGGCACAGGACGTTTACACCGACGCGATGACGGCAGCGTACCGCCGCCAGGCAATGCATCAGGCGCTGGCGGATGAAGCCGAACGTTCCGCGCTGACCGAGGCGTTGCTCCAGGCTCGGGTCACCGACGACCGCAGCCTGTGGGAAGTTGCACAGCTCCTGCGACTACCCCAGAAAGGTCCATATGTGGTGATCGCGGCCCAGTGCCCGTCCGTTGGCAAGCAGGCACTTCCGGGAATCCATGACATGCTGCGCAGCATCGACATCTTCTCCTCCTGGCGGTTGCTGCCCGATCTGCAGACCGGCATTGCGCACATCCCGGGCGACACCGAACGCGGTGCCCTGCTGGAACTACTCGGCCGAGTAGCGACCACTTCCGTCGGAGTCAGTCCCGAGTTCGAGGATCTCGCCGATACCGCCGAGGCCCTGCGGTACGCACGCGTGGCGGTAAACGCTCGGGGCAGGGGACCAGGCGCGGTGACAGTCTTCGACGACTCGGTTATCGCAGTTGCGGCAGTGAGCGCTCCGGAGGTGGCGGCGAAGGTGGCCGACCTCGTTCTCGGCGCCTTCGGCGACATGACAAGTGACGAACAGGACGTTCTGTTCGACACGTTCCGGGCGTGGGTGGACAACGACGGGTCGATCCCGAACACGGCCACGCAGCTTTACTGCCATCCCAATACGGTGCGCTACCGGCTGCACCGCATCGAGGAACGTACCGGGCGGTCGCTGTCTGCGCCGCGTGAACTCGCCGAACTCTGCCTGGCATTCGAGATCTACCAAGACAGTTGGTAGCGCTCAGCCGACCCCGAGGGGTGTCTCGGTCGCTCCGACACCACCGCAAGGCCGGCAAGCGCTGAACATGTAGGCAGTTACCTCACGTACGTCGACGGGATGTCGATGGCGACATCAACAGCCGGGCAGGGTTGTCGGCGGGCACATCGACATTGGCCGCGCCTCGTCAAAGGATTGCCTGGTGGGCGGAAGACCCCACCTATCGACGGTAGCCGTCCGGATTGGACGACAAGGAGTGGTTGAGTTGCTAAACGCAAGCGTAGACGAGACAAATGGAGTCACGAAACCTGTTCTCGGGCAACAGCTGTGGAAATGGGCCCTCGTGGCGGGCGTGCTAACGACTGTCTTAGGCGGCATCGTGCTTGCCTGGCCCGGCCCGACGATCCTCGTCGCCTCGACATTGTTCGGGGTGTACCTACTGTTGACCGGGTTCATCGGGCTGTTCATGGCTTTCACGCTGCCCAGTTCGGCTGCCATGCGCATTCTGCTGTTCATCAGCGGAGCGCTGTCAGTGGTACTGGCAATCCTGTCTTTCCGCCACTTCGGCGATGGGTACGCGATTCTTCTGCTGTCGCTGTGGATAGGAATCGGGTTTATCTTTCAGGGTGTTTCGGCCATCGCCGCAGCGATCGGCGATTCGAATCTGCCAGGGCGTGGTTGGTCTGTCGTCCTTGGCGTCATCTCCGTGATCGCCGGCCTCGTTGTTCTTGCTTGGCCTTTCGATTCGATCGTCGTGCTTGTGTTGGTTGCCGGCGTGTGGCTCGTCGTGCTCGGTGTGGTCCAGATCATCCAATCGTTCCAGATCCGCAAGGACGCGAGGACGGTACGCGAAGCCATTGATTCCGTGTCTAAGCGGTTCACGGCCAGGTGATGATGGTGGACTCCGAGTTGAGTGCACGGTTCGAACGTGAGGTTGTTCCCCTTCACGACTCCCTGTATCGCCAAGCGCGGCGCATGAGCCGGAACCATGCGGATGCAGAAGACCTGCTGCAGGAGACCATGATGAGGGCGTACGCCGGTTTCGAATCGTTCCGTTCCGGCAGCAACGTGAAGGCATGGGTGTTCCGGATTCTCACCAACACGTACATCAACGGCTACCGAAGGGAACGTCGTCAACCGGTGCAGTGCTCCACGGATCAGGTCACCGAGCAGTCGTTGGCAGCGGCCTATGCCCGTTCCACGCCTGGACAGCGGTCGGCCGAGGATCATGTTCTGGATTCGTTGCCGGACAAAGACATCGAGGCGGCGATGCAGACGCTGCCGCCGCAGTTTCGCGAGGTTGTCTACTACGTCGATGTCGAGGGCTTCCGTTACCAAGAGATCGCAGCGATGATGAAGACTCCGCGGGGAACCGTGATGTCGCGGCTTCACCGCGGTCGGAAGCGGCTCCGGGTAGCGCTCACTGCTGACGGCGGCTGACGTGATGTCGGACTCGAGGCCAGGTGCCGGGCAGGCACGTCCCCCCACTCACCGTGCGACGAAGGCAAAGCGGCACCGTCTTGGTAGTGGCGGCGGACTGCTCTTGCGGGTTCTTTTGCTGGCAATGGTTTCTGTGGCGGTTGGTGCGGCTGGCGCCTTGCTTCTTCATCCGCCCGCAGTCGCCAGCCAATCCCTGATTCCTGATTACGTGAGCCCCCGGTCGGGGGCGGATGTGGGCGCTTCCTCGGTCGAGCAGGTCGTCGCCAAGGTGTTGCCCAGTGTGGTGACACTGGAATCGAGTCTGGGTGACGAGTTCGAACAAGGCTCCGGCATCATCCTCACCCAGGATGGGCTGATCATGACCAATCGCCATGTTGTAGCCGCCGCCGACCCCGGCGGACGGCACGACTCGACAAACACCATGGTCACGTTCAGCGACGGTCGGAAGGCTCCGTTCAGCGTTGTCGCTACCGACCGCAGAAGCGACGTCGCCGTTATTAGAGTGCAAGGGATTTCAGGGCTCACCCCAATTACCTTCGGCACTTCGGCCGGCCTCCGCGTCGGTCAGCCGGTGGTGGCCGTGGGCTCACCGCTCGACCTGGAGGACACCGTCACAACGGGCATCATCAGCGCGCTGAACCGACCGGTGTTCACCGCCGGCGCAGCGGATGGAGAGTTCGCGGCGTTCGACGCAATCCAGACCGATGCCGCACTCAATCCGGGTAGTTCCGGCGGGCCGCTGTTCGACATGAACGGTGAGCTCATCGGGATGAACTCGGCGATGGCGGCGCTGGGCACCGGCGGCGACTCCGGGGACCCCCAGAAAGGGTCGATCGGGATTGGCTTCGCCATTCCCATCGATCACGCGAAGCGCATCGCGTCGGAACTCGTCGCCATGGGTACCGCATCGCATGGTTGGCTTGGCGCACAGGTCAGCAACGGGGCAGGTACCGAGGGCGCCACGGTTGTCGGTGTCGCCGCGGATAGTCCCGCCGCGGCGGCGGGACTATCCAATGGCGCGTTGGTGACGAGGATCGATGACCAACCGATTCCAAATGCAGAGTCGTTCGTCGCGATTGTGCAATCAAAGGCGCCAGGCGCAGATGTGACGATGGCATTCTTCGATCCATCGGGTGATGCCAGGACCGCCACTGTCACCCTGGGGACAGATGCAGGTCGAGGCTAGCCTGTGTTCGCCACTACAGCATCACGGTTCTCGAGTTATTCGCTTGGATAGTGACGCCGACCACTGCAGGTGCAAGTATGCCTCAAAGGCGTCAGGAGGACGGCGAGCGATATGACAACGACCGCAGGGGCGGAGCGGCAGCGCGTAAGTGGTTTCGGTCGCCTCGACCTTGGTCTGCACCAGGCCAGCGACTGGTATCTGTGGGGCCCGTACCTCAGCGAAAGGCAATGGGGCACAGTTCGCGAGGATTACAGCCCCGACGGGGATGCCTGGAACTATCTGCCGCACGACCACGCGCGCTCGCGAGCGTACCGATGGGGCGAGGACGGGCTCGCCGGCTTTTGTGACATCGAGCAGCGGTTATGCGTGGCGCTGGCCTTTTGGAACGGACGTGACCCGATCCTCAAGGAGCGGCCGTTCGGGTTGACCGGCGCGGAGGCCAATCATGGCGAGGACGTCAAGGAGTACTGGTGGTATCTCGATGCGGTGCCCAGCCACGCCTGGAACAGCTGGCGCTACCACTACCCGCAGCGCGCTTATCCCTACCAACAACTTCTGGATGAGAACCGGCGCAGTGGGAAGCTGGATCCCGAGTACGAGTTGCTCGACACCGGGATCTTCGACGACGACCGCTACTGGGTCGTCGACGTCCAGTACACCAAGGCGGATCCGACCGACATACTGATGACGATCAGCGTGACCAACGCCGGGCCCGACACGGAACTGCTGCACCTGCTTCCGACCATGTGGTACCGCAACACGTGGTCCTGGGACGACGATGGATCCCGACCGACGATGGCTGCCACATCGACCGGCACCGTGACTGCGGACCATCCGTTCCTCGGTCAGCTCGAGCTGTTAACCGGACCGGACCCACAGGGTGCCTTCCCGGAGCTACTCTTCTGTGACAACGACACGAATCTTGAACGGCTCTATGGAGTTCCGTCATCCTCACCATGGCCGAAGGACGGAATCAACGACCGCGTCGTCTCGGGTGTGGCTACCGTCAATCCGGAGCGACGCGGCACCAAGTTTGCAGCTTGGTACCGGCTGACGGTGGCTCCCGGCGCGACTGAACAAGTGCGGCTGCGCCTGCGACCGGAAGGCAGCGGCCCAGAGGCGGCGACCGCGCTCGGCGCGGACTTCACCCGGGTAGAAGCGCAACGACGGGCCGAGGCCGACGAGTTCTACGCCGAACTCACGCCTCCCGCAGCATCGGCCGATGAAGCAGCGGTCATGCGACAGGCATTTGCCGGCATGTTGTGGAACAAGCAGTTCTACAACTACCACGTGGCCCGCTGGCTGGACGGTGACCCCAGCCAGCCGCCGCCCCCGGCGCAGCGGCGAGACGGCCGCAACGCCCGGTGGCGCAGCTTTGAGGCGTTCGACGTCATGTCGATGCCCGACACGTGGGAGTATCCGTGGTTCGCGGCCTGGGACTTGGCATTTCATTGCATCGCGCTTGTGCACGTCGATCCCGCGTTTGCTAAGTATCAGCTGTCGCTGTTGTGCCGCGAGTGGTTCCAGAACCCCAACGGCGCCCTGCCCGCTTACGAGTGGGACTTCAATGATGTCAACCCGCCCGTACAGGCATGGGCTGCGCTGGAAGTGTTCGCCATCGACGGCGGCCGCGACTTCGACTTCCTCAGCCGCATCTTCGACAAGCTGCTGGTGAACTTCACCTGGTGGGTGAATCGTGAAGACGCCAACGGCTCCAACCTCTTTGAGGGTGGATTCATGGGGCTGGACAACATCGGCCCCCTTGACCGCTCGCACCTCCCTGTCCACGGGCTCCTCGAGCAGTCTGACGCCACCGGCTGGATGGCAGGCTACGCACTGTCGATGGCCACCATCGCGGCGATCCTGCACGGGTCGGGCCACCGGCCCGCACTCGACCTGGTGCAGAAGTTCCTCGAGCACTTTGCGGGTATCTCGGAAGCCCTTGAGGCGGTCGGTCTTTGGGACGATGAAGACGGCTTTTTCTATGACCGCATCCTGCTGGCTGACGGCAATGCCGTGCCGGTCCGGGTGCGCTCGATGGTCGCCATGATCCCGCTGCTGGCCGCGGCAGTTGTTAACGAGGAGGCCATCGACCGAACGCTTGTGACCGACAAGATGTTCGCTGGCTACCTGCGACGCCATGGGATCGGGGGGACCAAGGAGATGGTCGATGCGGGAATCCTGCGCGGGCAGCCGGGACATCGGCGGCTGTTGGTCGGGGTGACGGGTCTGGATCGCGTCTGGCGGCTCTGCCGAGCCCTGTTCGACCCGGCGGAATTCCTGTCGCCACACGGCCTCCGTTCCCTGTCCGCCTACCACCGGGAGCACCCATATGTCTTGGACGTGGAGGGTGTGCGTGCAGGAATCGACTACGAGCCGGCGGAGTCGACCACCGCGATGTTCGGCGGCAATTCGAATTGGCGTGGCCCGGTGTGGTTTCCGCTGAACTACCTCGTGGCGACCGCATTGGAGCGCGTCCACGAATTCTTCGGCGATGAACTGACGATCGAGTACCCGACCGGCTCGGGAGCGAAGGTGACGCTCGACGTCGTCGCCGCCGATTTCTGGGAGCGCCTGGTCTCGCTTTTCCTCGTCGACCACGACGGACGACGGCCGTGTTTCGGCGGCGCGCAGCGGATGCAGACGGATCTCCGATGGCGTGACAACCTGCTCTTTCATGAGTACTTCCACGGCGACAACGGGGCCGGCCTCGGCGCGTCTCACCAGACGGGGTGGACGGGGCTGGTCGCCGACGTGATCCGGCGCCGCCACCACGCCTACCCCAAGGCGTCGGAAGTCATCCAGCGCCTGGTTCAGGGAGAGTAGACCGCGTGAGCGCCACCATCCTTCCGGGCCGTCCCGCCCCGCTCGGCGCGACGCCGGGCCCGCAGGGCACGAACTTCGCCGTCTCGTCCAACGGTGACGAGGTCAGGTTGTGCCTGTTCAGTGGCGACGGCAGCGAAACCCAGTTGTTGGTACGGGAGCGTGACGGCGATGTTTGGCACGGGTTCGTCCCCGGTGTGGCGCCGGGACAGGCCTACGGTTATCGGGTCAGCGGACCGTACGATCGCGCGCGCGGCCAGCGCTATAACCCTGCCAAACTCCTGCTCGACCCATATGCGCGAGCGATCAACGGCGACGTCCGGTTCGGGCCCGAATTGCTCGATTACGCAATGGATAACGCCGGTGCGCCCAGCGCGTTGGATTCAGCGGGTCAGATGCCGCGCAGCGTGGTGACGGCCCCCGCCTCCACGCCGCTGCCGCCTGGGCCGGGCCACGCCCTGGCCGACACGATCCTCTACGAGGTGCACGTGCGCGGGTTCACCGCGAAGCATCCGGGCGTGCCGCCGGAACTGCGCGGCACGTACGCGGGCTTGGCGCACGAGGCGGCGGTGCAACACCTCGTCGACCTTGGCATCACGACGGTCGAGCTGCTGCCGATCCACCACAACGTGCCCGAGTCCTTCCTCGTTGAGCGAGGATTGACGAACTACTGGGGCTACAACACGATCGGCTTCTTCGCTCCGCACGCGGCGTACTCCGCGGCGGTGCGGGCCGGGCGACCCGGAGGGCAGGTCGAGGAATTCCGAAACATGGTCGCGGCGTTGCACGCGGCCGGTTTGGAAGTGGTATTGGACGTCGTCTTCAACCACACTGCCGAAGGGGGCGCCGGTGGCCCGACGCTGTGTCATCGAGGGCTGGACAACGCCGCCTACTACCGACTCGAGCAGAGTGACCTCAGTCGCTACGTCGACACGACCGGGTGTGGCAATTCACTGAACACCGCGGACGCGACAACGCTGCGGATGATCATGGATTCGCTCCGCTACTGGGTGTCCGAGATGGGCATCGACGGTTTTCGGTTTGATCTGGCGCCAACCCTCGGCCGGGAAGACGGTGACTTCGACCCGTTTTCGGCGTTCTTCGACGTCGTCGGCCAGGATCCGATCGTGTCGCAGGTGAAGCTCATCGCGGAGCCGTGGGACGTCGGCCGCATGGACAGCTACGACATCGGCCGGTTCCCGCCGCTCTGGAGCGAGTGGAATGGGCGCTTCCGCGACACCGCGCGCGACTGGTGGCGCAGCCACGATCGGCTGCTACCGGACTTCGCGACGCGCCTGTGCGGATCCGCCGATATCTACGACCGGCCCGACGAAGGGCGCAGGCCCAGTGCATCGGTGAACTTCGTCACCGTGCACGACGGGTTCACCCTCAATGACCTTGTTTCGTACGACCGCAAGCACAACGAAGCGAACACGGAGAACAACCGCGACGGCACCGACGACAACCGGTCCTGGAACTGCGGGGCAGAGGGGCCGACCGGCGACAGTGACGTGAATGCCCTGCGGGAGCGGCAAAAGCGGGCATTCCTTGCGACTCTGCTTCTTTCCGCCGGCGTACCGTTGTTGCTGGGCGGCGACGAGCTCGGCCGCACTCAGCGTGGCAACAACAACGCCTACTGCCACGACGATGAGATCACGTGGTTCGACTGGTCGGCGGTCGACGAGGGCTTACTTCGATTTACTAAGGAGCTCATCGCACTGCGCCGCGGCCATCCGGTGTTCCGCAGGCGTCGCTATCTGACCGGCAAGGCGGCCGCGGATCTGGGCTGGTTCACCCCGGCGGGGACCCAAATGACAGCCGAAGATTGGGCCGACCCCGAAGCCCGGAGTGTCGCGTTGTTCATCGACGGCGCAACGGATCCCGACGTCGGTTCCGACGGAACCCCAATGGTCGACGATGACTTCCTCATTGTCGTCAACGCGTGGTGGGAACCGTTGACCTTTGCTATCCCGGTCACTCGCCGATGGGATGTCGTCTGCGACAGCTTCGACCCCGCGCGGAAGGTCACTGTCGCGCAAGAGCTTACGGTCGGGCCGCGGTCATTCGTGATCTTGCAGTCGCCGTCGAGCTGAGCTTCGGACACGGCATCACACGGTGGCATGCTCGTCGCGATGTCCGTATCACGGACCTCCAATATCGGCGTGATAGATCACGTCGCGAAATTGCTGAGGTAGTGCTCGCGTCGCCTCCCGCCGACCACACTTTTTAGCTGCCGCGGTGCGCCGCCAGGTACTCTTTCGCAGCTTGCGTCGCATAGTGGATGGCGTGCGCCTGGTCGTCAGTCGCCATATGCGCCTGATCTACCGCCGCCAGAACGTCTTTCACCTCGTGAAGCCTGGCTGCTTCGCGGTGTTGCCGTACTGCGTGCTCATGATGCTTGGCCGCATTTTCATGGAGTCTGCTCAGCGTTGACATGGATGGTCGTTCTTCGTTGCAGTTTCCGCTGCCCACCAATCGTGAGTGTTGGCGGACGCGGAGTCATTGTTCGGCGGGCCACGATCTTTCACCCGTCGTTAGTCGCGACGACAAGCGATCGAAGAATCGCGCCCGAGCACCTTGGCCGCCATACTGCGACAGTACGGTCCTTGCGCGGACAGAAGCGCCGAAGAAGTCCCGTTGTGCTCGTCGAGCTCTCGCCATACTTGATCAGATGCACTATGGGGCGATTGTTGATCGAGACTCGATCTCGCAACGACGGTTGGCGACCGTCACAACCGAGATCGACGAACCCTCTATTACATTCCCTTCGAGAGCACCACCACAGGTGTTTCTGATGGGAGCACCAAAGAAACTCGGTCGGCCCGAGCCGCGGAGTGGTCAAAAGGCTTGCCCTTCAACCTGTTCATGACAAAGCGCGACGAAGGAGGAGATGACAGTGAAGTGCTGGCTCGAGAGGCGCTTGGCCATGTTGATCGCCACCTACTATGCCGCGGCGATTACCGCCTTACCAGACGACGAACCTGACGTGGCAGGTTAGCGGGAGCCCGGCATCAGTGCAGGACCTCCGCGTGTCCGCTTGTCCGCGCGACACGAAGCGCGCCAACTCGACGTGTCGGCGTGGGGGAATCGCAAGCATATCCGCGGGTTTCGAACATCCCCGACATGTTCGCAGCTCTCGCGGAGCCAACCCGGAAAGCAGTGCGCGTATGGGCGTTGTCTACGGGCACTGCAGCGCGACAGCGATGTTGTGTCACACCACATCGCAATTGACTACGGCCAAGAGCATTCTTGACTTGGTATCGCCGTGGAGGGTTTGGCGAGGCTACGTCAATCGAATGCTGAGGAGTACCAATGAGCGAGACTCGTCATCAGGCCGTGACAACATCGGCTGGGCCAGTGGGTCGTTTCTTCGACGACGCCGTGTCCAAGACCCGGTTCTGGTGGCTGCTGCTGATCACCGGCGCCGCCTGGATCGTGCTTTCCATCGCAATCCTGCGCTTCGACTACACCACCGTCGCTGCGGTGGCCGTGCTGTTCGGGGTGTACTGCCTGGTTACCGCGGTCAAAGAGATCACGATCGGTGCGGTATCCTCGTCCACCGGCTGGCGCATCGCACACGGGCTGCTGGCGGCACTGCTGGTGGTGGTGGGTGTGGTGTCCCTGGCGAACCTCGGCGCCACCTTCGTCACGCTGGCCGCCATCATCAGCTTCTACTTCATATTCCGCGGGTGCTTTGATATCGCCATGGCTTTCGCCGGCAGCGCCGTGGCGGGCTGGTGGGTGCTGCTGATCTGCGGACTCATCGAGTTGGGTTTGGGGTTCTGGGCCGCCGGATCATGGAACGTCTCCGTGGTGGTCCTGGTCGCGTGGGTGGCCGCCGGGGCCATGGTGCACGGCATCGGCGAAATCGCGCTGGGCTTCCAGATCCACCAAGGCCGCGGCGGCATCACCGCCATGAAAGGGCTAGCCGATCGACTCGGGGTCACCAACAACCACCCCGCACCCGACGCAGCCGTCCCCACTCGGTAACACACCAGTCTCGAGGAGCGAGTGGTCATGCAAAGCGTCGAACGTGTCCACGGATGGTGGGTTCTGCGCGCATGCGGCCGCAATCCGCTGGTGCGTGGCATCGACCGCCTCGAACTGTTGATCATCACGGTGGGAGTCTTGGTGGTTTTGGTCGCTGCCGCCCTTGCGGGTGCGCTGGGCACGGCCGTACACGATGCGCGCAGTCGCGTATACATTGCGCAGGCCCAGACCCGGCACGCC
>Ga0070711_100001763_pt1 | contig 12013 bp, 16 predicted proteins | sample LARL53metaG_FD_65452 | JGI IMG/M metagenome (GOLD analysis project Ga0070711, IMG submission 65452) | Corn, switchgrass and miscanthus rhizosphere microbial communities from Kellogg Biological Station, Michigan, USA - LAR L5-3 metaG | ecosystem: Host-associated > Plants > Roots > Rhizosphere ... | reverse complement strand
CGATGGCGCGACTGGCACGCCTTCCGGCGTGGCCTGATGGGAATCTTTGTTCGAGGCGGGTGTCGACGTCGAAGTGGCCAAGACGATCTTGCGTCATAGCGACTCATCCGTCACCGGCAGGCTCTCCCTCATATGAAGTCTGAGAAGGACGGGAAGGCTGCCATGAAGAAACTGGAACGGACACTCTTCATTATGGCGCAAGAGCGACGGGGCGTGTCCCAAGAGTGACCCAGCGGGACTCGCGGGAAAACGGGAAATCGCACGAAAACGCGCATGAACAGCGGGGAGAAGATGGAGCCGACGAGCGGACTTGAACCGCTGACCTGCCGATTACGAATCGGCTGCTCTACCAACTGAGCTACGTCGGCTTTGTTCAGTGTTTACGCGGGCTGGCGCGAGGTTTCTGTCTTTTGCTTGCTGCCCAATTTGCTGCCCAAACCCTTACCAAGTACGCCCGAATTACCCGGTTTGCTGGCCCACTTGCTGACGGCCTGTTCGAGCTTGCGCATGGCAGCTTGCCCCTCGCGTTGTGATTTTAGCACGACGTAATGCGCCTGCGTGGTCGCAACGTTGGCGTGCCGCAGAATAATCTTAGCCGTCTCCACGGGCACGCCCAGCTCGAACAGGTTTGTTGCAAGGCCGCGTCGAAAGCCGTGCCAACCGTGCCAACGCTCACCGACGACCGGTCGTATGTCGCGCGCACAGAGATTGTCCAAGTTAAGCGCGAAGCCTTTCTTTAGTCCGGTAAATATCCACGGCCCCACGCCGTCGCGCCGCTTGTGCAGGTCCAGTATCTTACGCAACGGACTTATGACGGGCACAGCGTTAGCCGACTCGCGCGTCTTGGTCGCGCCCACATGCGTGCGCCAAATTGAGCGCCGGACGTGCAGGTACGCGCCGTCATAGTCCGTCCACTGCAAGCCCCGGATTTCCGATTCCCGCAGGCCAGTGAAGGCGGCCACAGCCACAACGGTGCGCGCCGGTTCGTCAAGTCTCTCAAGCATCCATTGGCATTCTTTCAAAGTGTAGGCGTGTAGCTGCGGGTCCGTGCGCTGCCCTTCCGCACGCGCCTCCCGTACAGGGTTGCTGCCGTTTAAGAAGCCAAGCCTTACGGCATAGCTGAAGACGGCGGACATGGTGACCTTTATGCCAGTTACACTGCTGTGCGAAAGTGTGGCCATGCCATCAAGCACAAGCTGGGCGTGCCGCGCTGTGAAGTCCTTGAGGCGTATTGGGCCGACGCGCCTGCGCACATGGTTGTCATAGGCTTCGGAATAGAACTTGTAGGTCGATTGCTTTCGCTTGCCCCGTGTAACCTGCGCCTGCATCCACGGGAGGAAGTACTTGTCCACGAAGTCGTCCAGCAGCAGGCTTCCTTCGGGCGTTGAGGCAACCCGGTTGACGGGGGCCATAACGTCGGCCACGAGGTCACGGCAATCGCTGGCCCGGCTGTACTCCGTGCTGACGGCCGCCAGCCGTTTGGTGACCCGGCGGCGTATCGGCTGACCGTCCACCATTTGGTCTTCATAGAATCGGACAAACCATGCGCCGTGTGATTTGAAAACCTGCCCGGCCTGCTTCATGGCTTTATTATGCCGGACGATTCTCCGAATGCGCCCGAGAATTCGCTTGTGTTTGCCCTGCGAGGAGCCCTATTCTAATTGTGGCGGCGCTGCAAACCGCGCGCCAGCCACGGCCTTTGGGGCTACCCGGCCCCAGCACCACTACCCACAGGGCGCGCACATGGCCTGCGCAGCAGTTGTATAGCTAGGCAAGGCGGCCCGCCCGGTAAAGCGGCCCCACGGTTAAGACCAACACCGGGGGCTTTTCCAATGCAAGATTCACAGACGCAAGTGTGCCAACCTGCGCCCGAAATACTTACGCCCGAGGAAACGGCGGAATTGCTGCGCGTATCACTTACTTGGCTGTACGAAAAATCGCGCCGTCGCCAACGCAATCCCCTTCCCGTCCATCGCATCGGTCGCTACCTGCGGTACCGGCGCAGTGAAGTCCTTGCGTGGTTTGACGCTCAGGGTAGTTCGCAGCGAAAGGCCGCCCGTGCCTAACCTACAAATTACCGCAGCAGGGCGCAAGCGCGTGGCGTCGGACGATTTCGCCAAGTGCCTCGTGCATGTAATGGGGCAGGCGCGTGAAGTTGCGACACCGGAGGACTTTATCGCGACTGTCCTTACCTACGTGGCCATGAATCTTGTTGTGGATGGAACAAACTTTGTGGAATTACCCGCCGAGAGTGAAAGCGCGGTACTGGCCGAGTTCGTCAATGCCAACCTCAAGGAAATCCGTGCCACATTGCAGCGAGTGATTACGTCGCCAGCGTACATTGTCCACGCCATGCAGTGCTTCGGTACGGACGGGCTGGACGAATACCTTGCGCAGTTTCCGCAAGCGTGACTTTTGTAAGTTAGCGCCGCGCCTTGCAAGCGCGGAGAAAAATCCAGCGGGGAAAGTTGTGAGCTGCTGGAAAAACCTGCGCGCCGTAACAGGCGTGTGGGAGTATGGCCAGCCCAGCGCCCGCAAGGGCAAAGGGCAAGCAGTTTCGCTTGGCTGCATAAAACTAAGCTGACAGGTTGAAACCGGGTGGGCGCGCATACCTTTCAATAACGCGAACCTTCTTGCAAGGAAGGTGAAGAATGGGCAATGACGATGAAACTACCACAACACTTTCTGCGACATTTGGCGTACTTGCAATACGCTGAATCAGGCTTGCACGGCCTGCATCGTCCTGCCCGGCCCCTTAACTGTGGGCCGGGTGCCCATCCTCGAAAGGGATGACAGGCGATGAAACCGAACTTCACACGCAAATCAAAAGCTAAACAGCGCGCAATTGCTAACCACTTCCGTGGTGCGCACAAAGAAGTCGTCAGCTTGCTTGAAAAGTGGGCGGCCAATGATGCGGAAAGGTTTGTGCCCGCGCGTGTACTGGCAATCGCAGCCAATGCAAAAAAGTGGAAGACCATTGTCGTTGATGGCAAACCCACACGAGTGGCTGACGGTGAATACAGCAAGCGGCAGGTGCAGGCCGCCCTCCGCGACGTGCGCGCGCGGCACATAACCAGTCAGCGCAGTATCCGTTGGCGTGATTTTGAAGAGGTGGAAGGCTTTTTTGTTGCCGATGCGGCACAACTAATCTGCCCGATGACAAACACGCTGGGGCGCAAGGTGTGGGTGTACATGGGCTGGGGCAGTATCAAGTCCTTTGCGAATTTGCCGGAAAGCAATCCAGCAACAGCGTGGCCTATGCGTGGGGATACTACACCCCATCCTGCGCCCGATGTTGCACTCCATTCTGCGCTCGATACTGCACCTGAAACTGCACTGGACTCTGCATTGGATACTGCACTCCACTCCGCGCAACTTGCTCTGGATTCCAAGGAAGTTAGAAGCAATTTGGGGGACCTAGCCGTTGTAACCGTTATGCATCCGCAAGAGCCGGGGGAGCTGACCAAGCCACAGGAACCGGCCAAGCCTGCGCCGCCTGTTCAAGCAGCGGCGCAAGTCCAAACCGGGCCTTCGCCCTCTTCTTCTCTCTCCGGCGCTGGCGCGCCTAACCAGCATGACGATGGCAAACCCACTGGCAGCGGAATAACAATCGGCGCGCAGTTCTTGCCGCAGAAAGAAGATATGGATTTGCTGATGCAGCTTACCGACGGCATTTTCAATCCGTACGCCTACAAACAAACCGGCGAGATTGATGTGCTGGTTAAGTTTGCGCGCGCCGCCGTTGCAGAAGATGCAGCATTGCCGTGGGACAAACAACGTACGACCTTGGCGAAAATTGTGGACCAAGTAGCGAAGTGCGCAGCAGCAGAAGGATTGAAGCAGAGAGGCTGGTTCAAAGCGCTTAAGGAACTGCAACAGGGCGGCCCGTGCAAAAAGAATTATCCGCCTCCGCCACTTACTAACGCGCAGCAGCTTGCAGCAAATCGTGCGCAGGGGTTTGTTGGGATACCCGTTACCCAAAGACACGGCATGAACGGGCAAACGATGTACCTGTGCGCCGACAGAATTTACCGGCTTGCAGGCGACCGCGACCATAACGGCTTTACGGTACAAGCCGCCGACGGCGTGTGGGACAAGCCTTAACAGGCGACTGTAGCTGTATGGCGGCACAGTCAACAAACCGGCGCAGCAAATGGCAAGCGCTGGCAGCGCGCAAGTATCCACGCTTTCTGCACGTCGGCGGCGACGGCGAATTTGAATGCTGGATTGTGTTGACGAAATGCCCGCACTGCCAAACGCACAACTGGCGCTACTCATTACGTCCAACAAAAGCAGATGCGGAATTGCTGCTGGCGCGCTGGTCAATTGAGGGATGCAGTTACCAGTGCAGAGGAACGGCTGAGCATAGCCTTTGGAGAATTGAATGTTGAAACATCCCGCATACCGGCATCGCCCACGCCCGTGGGTTACTAATCCCATCAAGGGCTCGATGCATCTGCCGCAAGATTGCGCAGACCTAAGCACGATTGACTGGACGCCACTGGCCGATACCGCCAGCACGCCTGATAACCCAACAGCCAAGCCACGGCTGGCCGCACAGCAGATACAAGCCACGGCAGAAACCCCAGCCGCATAAGTCACACGCCCCAGCACACTAACAGGCAACCCAGCAGTTGACGTACACCAACGGGCACGCCATGCGCCGGGCTGGCCTTATACCGTGGCCGCCTGCTGCCGGTACAACACGGCCACGACCAGCAAGTGCAATGAGCACAGCGTTTACAGCCGTGGCCGCCTGCCGCACAGCCCAGCACATGACACTGCAAGACGCCTATTTGCTATGGCTTGCAGCGATAGAGAGGGGTATGGGAGGGCGAAAGTGAATTTGCCGTCGCGACCAAATGCGCGCGCCGCACTTTTACACACAGCAACGGTTTTGGTACAGGTTTGCAGCATTTGGTACAGGACAACCGGCGCAACGAAGCTAAACGAGTGCTAATAAAGGCTTAAGTGCCTGTACCAGAAGCGAAAAGCACCTTTAGCCCAAACTCCTCCGCTCTGCATGGCCGCCCGGCCAATTAAAGCCGTAACAGCCCCGTGTTCGTGTGAACGCAGCACGCAGCACACAGAACGCAATACGCAACACGGGAGAAATTTCCATGCCAGCAGACCCAGTCGCCGCCGGGCGCAAAGGCGGCAGCCGCCGTACAGCGGCCCAGCTTGCCGCAGCCCGGCGCAACGGTTTCCAACCGCGCGCCAAAACACAACCCACGGAGGAAGCACAGCAGGCCGCCCCGGTTTCGGAGCAGACGCAGCGCGTGGCCAGCCTGCCCCCAGCGTGCGTCATCATCCAGCCCCGCAGGGATGCCAGTGCCAGCAACTAACACAGGAACATGGCGCGCCCGCAAGGCACGCAAGGCTGCTACCAGCTTGCGCTTTGAGGCTGGTGCGCCGCCACGGCCCGCCGGGTTGCCGCGTGCAACGCGGAATGCGTGGAACGCCCTTGTGAGTGAGTTGCAGGGCCGGAACGTCCTCGCGCAAACCGATGGCCAGTTCTTGCTTGACCTGATTCAAGCGCGCGCCGACGCATACCGCGCTGGAGGCGAACGCCGTCCGGCGGCGCGAGCGCGTGTTGCGGAAATCGAAGCAATGTTTTCCGCGCGCCAGCCTTTTACGGAAAAGCCCAAGGACGACGCGCCCGCGCCGGTTGAACTGACGCTAGAAGAATTCCTTGCCGACACAGCCCGGCAGCGCGCGACGTTTACCGCGCGACTGGTTCCGGGCCAAACCATTCTTCTGGATGACGACAATCAAGCATTCACTTGGCCCGATGACGACCCATCAACGCGCGCCCGCGATTACTGCCAGCGAGTAGTACAAGGCGTGCTGCCTGCGTGCGACTTGCACAAGCGCGCCTGCGCGCGTTTCCTGCGAGACCTTGAGGATGGCGCTGCGCGCGGGTTCTTCTTCGATGCTGTTGCGGCCCGACACATTGCAACGTGGTTCGCTGTGTTCTGCAAGCGACCGCTGTTCGATTGGCAACTGTTCACCGTCGTCAATCTGTTTGGCTGGCGGCTTCCTTCCGGCCTGCGCCGTTTCAAAGAGTGTTGGCTGTGGGTTGCCCGGCAGAACGGTAAGTCAAGCCTTAGCGCAGGCATTGGATTATTTGCGCTGCTGGCAGACGGCGAAGACAGGCAGCAGGTTTACAGCGCAGCCACGACGAAAGACCAAGCCGAAATCATTTTCAGGGATGCGAAGCGCATCGTTGCGACCAACCCCGAGCTTGCCGCTGCGCTGAAATCGTTCCGCTACAGCTTGGTTGAGGAAATATCCGATTCTGCTTTTCAACCGCTGGCGTCCGAGATTGCCTCGCTGGACGGCCTGCGGCCCGGCGCGCTGCTGTGCGATGAAGTCCACGAGTGGGACAACGCAGCGGGCGGGCGCGAGCAGTGGGCCAAGCTGACCTCCGGCCAAGTATCGCGGCAACACCCGCTGACAATCGCAATCAGCACAGCGGGCGGCGCGCAACGTGGCTTCGGTTGGGAAAAATACGGCGTCGTAAAAAAGATTCTGCACGGCGTTGTGACAGCCGAGGACATTTTTTGCTGTGTTTGGGAGCTTGACCCCGAGGATGATTACCGCGACGAAAGCCTTTGGATTAAAGCCAACCCTGCACTTGGCAGCAGCCTAACGATTGAGGCGCTGCGCAAGCAATTCAACGAGACCGTATCCGACCCAAGCTCCTTGTCCGGTTTCCTGCGCTACCAGTGCAATAGGTGGGTTGCATTTGCAAAAACTACAGCGACATTTTCCATTGCTAAGGTAGACGCCGCCCGTGGCTGCCCGCACATGCCCAAGGCAACGCCGCGCGAGTTGTACTCATGGTTTCTCGAACACAACGCGGGCGTGCCCAGCTTCGGCGGTTACGACTACGGCGAAGTGAATGACCTTGCAGCGTTCGTGCTGCTCTATCCAAAGGTACGTAATGAGAAAGGCGAAGGGCTGCCGGTAAAAGTCCTGCTGGCGGAATTCTGGATGCCTGAGGCACACGTCCAACAGCGGCAGAAAGAATGGGGCGTGCCGGTTGAGCAGTGGATCCGCGACGGTTGGATTCGTGCGTGCCCCGGCGATATGAACGATCCGCGCCAGTTGCGCAACGACATTTTGGAGTTCACGCAACTGCGGCAGGAGCCTTCGGGCTTCCCCATCTTCAACATTCGCTCGATCGGCTACGACCCTTGGCACAGCAGGCCGTTTATGGGCGTGCTGGCCGAAGACACAAGCATCGAGTGCGCGGAGGTAAAGCAGCAGCCCGGCATCTTGACGCCGATAGCTGTTGCCTTTAAGTCCGCTGTGCTTTCAGGCGCGCTGTGGACGTTGGGCAATCCGGTTGTGCAGTGGATGTTATCCAACGTCATTTTGGAGCGTTCCGGTAAATACGACGCCATCGTGCCCGAGAAGCCCGATAAGTTTTCCAAGATTGATGCCGTGCAGGCCGCCATGTGTGCGTGGCAGCGCATGGAAAACGCGCCCGAGGAAAGCGTCTACAAAACCAGAGGAATTGTAACCATTTAAGGAGGAAGCTTATGGCTTTCAAAGAGGCAGTTTCAAACGTAATCCGTTCCATTGCCGACACGCTACACCAACCCAGCAGGGAGGCCGCCATTGCGCAGCCTTTTCCGCATGTTGACCTTCGCCCTGTCAATGAACCGGGCTCGCAGCGCCCCATTCAACGGCGGGCATGGTACCGCATCATTGACGCCAGCGGCACAGACCGGGGAATGGTGTACATCTGCGGCTGCGGTCATTCCAATCCATACTACTTTGGCCGGTACAACCTGCTGCGCGAACTTGAGAACGCGCACTACTGCGGGGCGCGTTGCGCTTCTGTCGTTGCCATGAATGCTGAAAAAGGCCCCGAACAGATTCGCCACACGATAACTGACGACAAGGGCAACGTAATTCCTGTTGGCGCGCCGCATAGCTTGCGCGAGCTGCTGCCGGACCAAGGCAGAAAGATGGCCGAGGGCGAGCGTGACAAAGTTTACGCGACCTTGCCGACGTGGAGGCAGGCCAGCGCACGGCAGCAACGTGCGCCGTTCGCATCCACTTGGAATGACAATGCGGGCGAGGTGGTTTGGGAAGGGTCTAAACCGAATGTCCCGTCGGGTTGGTGATAACGATGTGGCGAACGAAGCTGTGCCTACAACCCGGCTGCGGCAAGGTTGCCGAACAGGGCGCGGACTTCTGCGCGGCCCACAAGGAAACCAACTACAAGGTTGACGCGCAGCACGCGCGCAATCAAGCTGCGCCGTGGCGGCTCTGGTATGGCTGGGCCATCTGGCGCAACCTAAAGGCGCAGTTTTTCAACCTTGACCCAATGAACGCCGTGTGCGTGTACGTTGACCCGCGCACTGGCCAGCGCTGCACAAAACCCGCCGAAGAAGTTGACCACATCATTCCGCACTGCGGAAATTGGGATTTATTTACCGACCTGAAAAACCTGCAAGGCCTCTGCCACTTCCACCACAGCCAAAAAACGGCTCGCGAGGACGGAGGCTTTGGCAACTGTAGGGGCGTAACAGCAAACCGTTATTGTGAGCGCGACACAACGCGCTAATTGGTGCGGCACCATGCCGCAGAGGAGAAAACTGCAATGGACATCAAAGTAAAAGCTACCGGGAAAATCTTCCATCAAATGCCGCCGGACTTATCGGCCATCCTTCTTGAGATGGGACTTGTCGAGCGTGTAGAGAAACCTGCGCCCGCCTCGAAAGAACCACAGTGGACAGTTGGCAGGATAAAAAACGAGAGAGGTGTTGATGCGGCGCACATCGTCCTCACGCTACCAAGTGGCGAAGTGCGGCATTACGACGGCCCGCCTGACAAGGCCGCCGACGGTTTTAAGTATCGCCAGTGGTCAGGCCAACAACAGGCTCACGTCATTGATGGCCCCGAACCCCCGGTTACCGTAATTGAGCAATACAGGGCGCTTTACAAGGAACATGCCTTTAGCGACGACGGGTCGATGATGACCTACTGGAAGGTACGTCGCCAGAAGAATGAGGAGCCCGCGTTCGGGCTGCCTGAAAAAAGGTTTTAGCAACAAGGACGTAAGAATTTCAGAAACATTGGAGGTGCCACATGGCACACGAACTTTTAACACCCGAACAGAGGGCGATTTTGTTTACCGGCACTGTCGAGCAGCGCTTGGCAGCGTTGGGCTGCCCGTCCGGCTTGGCCAAACGTGCGCAGCAGATTCACGAAACGCGCAGCGCCGCCCCAAGCAAACCCGCCGTTACCAAACCGGTCGTACTGTCGCAAACGACCAGCGATTACGAAAGGCGACGCAAGGCCGCTGTTATCGCTCTTGAAATTGCAAAAGACCGGCGCGCTGGGCTTATCGACTGAGCAGCCAAGCAGCCATTCACGAAGCACGGGGGAAGCTGTGAGCAAAGCTATTGGAAGTGAAATTGAAAGCAAACCTGCAAGGGTTTATGACCTTGGCCTGACCGGCTTGCCGCTGGCCGAGCGGAAGGGCATTAACCTACCGACGCCCGAAAACTTGCAGCGCGTTGCAGACGATGCCGCCGTCAAGCGCTTCGTTGAATCGAAGACGGCTAACGTTTCGCCCGATGTCCTTGGCCGGTCGTGGGGCGTATCGCGCGAATTCGTTCTGTTCGTGCAGCGGTTGGAAGCAACCGTCATTGAACAGGGCCGCGAAATTGAATGGCTGAAGTCACAGTCCTACGGCACGACTGGGCCTCACATGCGCGACGTTGAACGTCGCGGATAAAAGTTGAGGGCGCAAGCCCCCGGCGATTCCAACAGGCCGGAAACCACATGCGCGGGCTGTTGGTTTGGTGGGACACGAACCCGCGTTACTAACCCGGAACAAGGGCCGCGTAGTCGTAGGAGGCTGGCGGCCCCCGGCATAACACTACCGTCGTGAAACTGTGAGCTTCCCAAAGTCCCCAGCATTTGAAAAACGCAAGCGCAGATACGGCGCTGCTGACCTAACCGGCAGAAGGTTTGGTCTGCTGCGTGTACTAACCGCTGCTGGGTACAACAGGAAAACAAAAAGCAACCTATGGCTCTGCCAATGCTCGTGTGGTGAACGCACAGTGATTCGCTCATCGAGCCTTGTTTCCGGTCACCTACAAGGCTGTGGTTGCCGAATGGGCCATCCGACGCACCACGGCAGCGGTACGCCCGCGTATGTTTCGTGGGCTGCAATGAGGGACCGCTGCCTTAACCCCAAATCCACAAGTTACGCCGATTACGGCGCGCGCGGAATCACAATTTGCAAACGATGGCTGGATAGCTTCGACAACTTCTTAGCCGACATGGGGCCGCGCCCGCGTGGCAAGTCGATCGACCGCATAGACGTGAACGGCAATTACATCAAATCGAACTGCCGCTGGGCGACGAAGAAAATGCAGGCAAAGAATCAGCGGCGCAACAGTAAACCGGCAACCAGCCCGCAGGCTGACGTTGCAACTTTTACAGGCGTGGAGGCACCGTTCTAAATGTCTGGCCTTTTAATCGAGCACCATCCGGTCCATGCTGAGTTCATCGGCGGCGAAATCAAGTCTTCGAACATCGCTTTTGAAGATTACGCGCGCATGTCTACCCACACTTGTAAGCTGGCCGCCAACCGCCGTTATGGCGTGCCAGCGTGGGCATTAAGTCTGGCAGACATGGCCGCAGTGATTGCACATTCGATGGAGCGCCGCACAGGTTTGAGGAAATTCCTTACCACGCTTTCCACCAACGAAAGGCTTGAGGCCGCGCAAAAGATAATAAACGCGCAACGGCCTGCACTTACGGCTCGACTTGACAAGCTCTGTAAGGAATATGTGGGAGCCAAAGACAGCGGTGACCACGAACGCGCAGACGCGCTGCAAATCCAAATCGAAAATATTGACACGCAGTTAGTAATGCTTGACCGCGTAGCGGCCATCCTTGCCGGGGTAGTTTACTTCTACTGGAGATGCGGGTTCGACAGCGTGAAGACCGGGCAGGAGCTTCACATCAAACCGACACACGTCCGGCAGATTCTTTGCAGGCTGGTGGCCTGCGCCACGCGCCTACAGTATCCGCCGGGCGAGCGAATGGTCCCCTTGGCCAACTTGGCCAAAAGACGCCGACCTTGCATTACCCGCGTACCGGGCGCGCCGATGCCGCCCAATCACGTTCCCGCCGGGCTTGTCGATAAAGTCTTAACCATGCGGCGCGAGGGTATGTTTACGGTTGCCATTGCCCGCGAACTCGACCTTGGCCCCAACGGTTGCGAGATTGTGACCCGCATTGTGCGCGACATGGAAGTGCCCACTATGCCGGTAGCACTGCAAGAAGAAAGCAATCCGGGCTACAAGCAATACGTGGCGTACTGCACGCGCATGGGGGTAGTACCCCGCCCGCTTATCGAATGGGCTGTCTCGACGGACTTCATGCTTGGCGACCACGGGCTGCGCAACAAGAGCATAACCAGCTACGGCCAGCAGCCCGCATCGGCGGCGTAACAGCCGCGTGTGATTGTGAATAGACGGGCTTCACGGCCCGGTTATCCTCGCCCACTGCGGGTAAAAGCAGGCAGCGCAATAGACCAGCGTTGACGTCCCAATAGGTCGTCGTCAGACAAGACGGAAAAATTCCTCTAGCGCGGGCTGCTTTTAGAACGGGCAGCCCGCCATTTTTGTGGACGCTTTCGCGGTATCAGCGCCCGGCCCAAATTTCAAGCGGGGTTTGGACTCTGAGGCGTGTTGCCGTTTTGTAAGGCTATCTTGGCGACATAGCAGTCTTCATGGACGGCCCGCCCGTGTTCGTCGATCTTGCATCTTTCCAGTGATACCCGATTGCCGCATATCCAGCAGATGTGAATGGGGTCTTGTCGGGATGCCATGCACAGCCTCCAACAGCAGCGAAATCATCTGATTCCACAAGAGACCGTCGAAACGGGCACGGCGGAGGGATGTGTAAAAGACGCCTACATTTTATCAAACGTGTACGGTAGCGCACATATAAAAAGTGCGCGGTGCAACCAAGGCAG
>Ga0070711_100001762_pt1 | contig 12016 bp, 22 predicted proteins | sample LARL53metaG_FD_65452 | JGI IMG/M metagenome (GOLD analysis project Ga0070711, IMG submission 65452) | Corn, switchgrass and miscanthus rhizosphere microbial communities from Kellogg Biological Station, Michigan, USA - LAR L5-3 metaG | ecosystem: Host-associated > Plants > Roots > Rhizosphere ... | reverse complement strand
AGACAGCAGAAGACAACATAGCTAAGGGTGTGATGGGCAATAATATTGGAGTCTTACGAAAGGCAATTGCATATTATCAGGCCAAGAAGGCAGAAGCAGATAAGAATATTGCCCCAGGGCAGTAATCCCACTCTTTTTATTTTAGCAAATCTCAGATCTAATTAATGTCAACAAATCAACCAAGGACACTATACACTAGACATATCGCCATAATCATGGCTGGTATTCTCAACAGTGTGATTGGTGGTCTATCTGTTGTAAGTGGCCACTTGCCAGATTGGACACAGTATATTGAGGTAAACATCCTCCCGTTGATTGCATTCTTTGCTGACTTTATCAATGCCAGGGTAAAGGAGTACATCAATAGTGGCTCAGGTGCAGCAATGAATAACATCATCATGAATCTAGGCACATTGTCAACCAAGGTCCAACAGTTAGAAACCGCAATCAAAAACTTTCCTGCAATCAAATAGCAGGACCATCTTTTCTTTTTTTAAGACTTGTATATTTTTTCCTGCGTGTGTGGATGAAAACAAGCAATGCCATCATGTGTGCCAATGCACTCAGCTATCGCATTTTGCGCACTGCTAGATCTAAAATCTGTATGTGATGGATGCGCAATCCCAGAGTTATGAGTGTGAAAATGTAATTTCTCTGGGCAGTATGGCAGCATTAAATCAGTTTCTTTTCCTTTTATTATTCCACTGTTGCCACAAAATCCATGCTCCATGTCATGCTGGTCTGTCTCAAGTATTGCAGTTATCATTTTGCCCAAGTCTCTTTCGATATATTCATGCATTGGGTCCTGTTTTGATTTACCATGTTTATGGATTATAGACTGGAGTATCTGAGTCTTTGAGCATTTTTTTCCATTCCAATGACCATCAGGGCAGCATAAGATGACTTCGTGATTGTCACCCATTGACCTGGTGCGAAAACTGCCCTCTGCGCACTTGCTAGGGTCTGCCTGTCTCTCCCTAAAATCAGACTTGTGTGTGTGGTGCTCTCCAGGTGTTATGACAGTGCCATGTGTTGCAATCTCATTTTTTGGAGCCTTTAATGCAAAAAGTGAATTTAGAAATCTACCAAGTAATTTTTTTATTCCAGGCTCGTCATATATTGAGCCTTCACCTTTTCTGTGCAAATCAAGGGATATTGATTTTAATTGGTCCTGTATTAAAAAAATTGTGTCCAGTATTTTTCCGTGGTCCATTTTTTGATTATCTGTTAAAAGTTCAGATGCTATGCTGGACCATTTTTCAAAATTATTTTTATCAAATGGTTTTCCTTTTTTCTTGTAAATTGTAACCAGGTCATGCAGAAAAGAGACCATTTCAGGCGCATCTTTGCAGTGCTCACATGCAGCAGCTTGGTTGATTGCTACCTGGTGCATTATTTTCCAGTTTATCCTGCCCATCACTGCACAGAATGGACAATCTGCACCAGATACATTGTCAAGTTCTCGCTGCACCAGTGGGTGCAATTGCTCAGTCATAAATGTACATTAGTTTTTTTCATGTATTCAGCCAGGTCTGCTGCCATCATTGATGCGTTGATGTCTGCAAGCAGTGGCTCTGTGTTGACAAATTTTGTAATTTCTTCTTTCATTACCTGGTCTATCTCAAACTTGAAACCAAGCCCCTGGACTAGTTTGTATAGTGGGTCTGTTTGTAATCGGTTCCTAATTGCTGGTAAGAATCTTTCTGCAATTTTTGTGTAAATTTCAATTAGTGCAGTGCTGTCTGTTTGCAATTGTGTTGTCATGTTGCATCAATTGTTTTTAAAAGTTCTATTGTGTCCTTGTCGACCTTTCCAGTTTTAATTAACTGTGAAATTTCATTGTCAGACATTGAAGATCTAACTGCCAGGTTTTTGAGTGCGTTCTTTTTTGCTTTTACTAGTAACATTTCTTCTATTGGGTCCCCTTTTGATGTTGAACCCAGGCCAGTTTTTGCAGATATTACAAGTTCGATAATTTCTTTGGCTGTACTTACAAGACCCTTTAGCATCTCAGGTGATACAGTCACGCCTGGTGCAGCCTGGCCTGCTGGTTTTGCTGTTGCTGTTGCAGCCTGGGCTCCATTCTTATTTGGGTCCTGGAGATAAGCCACTACCTTCTGCAATACCACTCCAGATGCATCAAGTTTTGCAGTTAGCTCTGTGTTTGTTTTAGACAAGTCTGCAATTACCTTGGACATATCAGAGTATTGTGCCTCCAGTCGCTCTAACTTCTGGTCTGGTGTCTCTTTGATACCCTCAGACATGATGGCGCACCTTTTCCCATGTGGGACCATCAATCACAACATAACCAAGATTCAATAAATCATTTTGGCAATTTTCACATGCAGGGTCAAACTTGTGTATTGAATCTGCTTTTGGTGTTAACAGGTTCTCTACTGCAAGATCTAAAATTTCAGATTCGCGTTTTTCCATTTGTTTTGCCAGTTGTCTTAATGACTCAACAGTGCTTTTTTTGACATTTGAGAATGATTTGCTGCGTATAAAATCAGATTTTTCTGTCATTGGTGCATTAATTTCTGGGTTTACTTGTTCGGTTTTGTTGGTTGGTTCCTGTGATGTTTCAGAGTTAACTGTTGTATCTGGCTCGGGTTTACTAGAATCTGTTTGAGTTGACATGATTTGTCTTAGAATCTAACAATATTATTAATTACTTTTCGTGACAAAACCATTAATTGGTACAATTTGAAGCACTCCAGCACTTGCAAACAAGTTTAAACCAATTCCGTCTTTCCAGCCAAGTTGCTTAACCACTTCTGGAGGTATTGATAGTGTGTATCTCTCGTATTTTTTGCCTTTGTAAGAGCCTGGAGTAGTCTTCACAAGTTTAGCCATCTATCATTTGTCACAAAAACACAGTATTAAAAATTACTAATTGCTAGAATCTGTGTGAAAAATTTAGGAGCTAAAGCAAGTAAGCACTGCAAGGGCAAATCGCTCAATGCGTTTCAAGCCTGTCGCAGAGCCTACATGCGAAAGCACTAGGAGCTAGTATGTCACAAGTACTAGAACTTCAAAAAGACGTCAATCAATTGCGAGATGCAGTTGACAAATTGACAAACGATAGAGTACAAACACCAGCTACAACATTAACACCAAAAGCAGACCCATTGGCAGACATTCAAAAGGACATAGAATCCTTGAAAAATTCTATGACTACGCCAAAGAAAAGAGAAGTAAATCTATCATACGACACAACAGATCTAAAGTTGCTAGGATTTGCAGCACTTGGAGCACTTGCTACGCCGTTCATCGGTGCAGCGATTAACTCCGTATTGCCACAGGTGCCAGCAGCAGCAGAGTCTTTTATTGTCGGCATGATTGGTTACGGCCTCACTTTCAAAAAGCGTGGATGGACCACTGGAATATTTTTGGGTATGATTGTAACTAGTGGTGCACTCTTGATGCAAGCAATAATCGGAGCATTGCTCCCAGCACTTCAGACAGTAACTCAAACTGGAGGTAACTTCACTCTATGAGTCAAGTAATCCAAAAGTATAGAGATACAGTTTTGAAGATAACACAGACTATTGCAGCCTCAGCACCAGCCAGTTCTGTAAACCCAGCAAACATTCAAGAGGACCCACTTGTAACTGCGACAGCAGTTTATCAGGTGCCAGTCACTCAGACAATGGACATTCTTGATGCGTACATCAAGACTGCTGGAGATATCAATGCAGATGGGCGTGCGCGAATTATCAAGAATGCAATGCAAAGCTATCGTCAATTGTCTAACCTTTCGACACTGCTAGTGTCAAACCCACAAAGACCAGCATTCGGTCCTGCATACAGGTTCACACCAGGGGACCAGCTCTCCGTGCAAGTGATTATAGACAGTGCAGTAGGTACTGCATCAGTCACAAACACTTTCTACATGCCTGCTAGAATATACTACGCAGAGCAAGGTGCACCAGTAGGTAACCGTGGCGGTTCGTTCTTCCAAAGATTGGCAGGAATGTAAGAAATTGGTATCACTCAAGACTACAATCACGTTGGGTCTTGTTGGTACTGCACTAGTAACTGTCCTCCTTTTTCGTAATCAACTAGTCCAGGGTGCATTTGCTCTAGGCCAGACTGCTGGAGATGTAATCACTGCACCTTTTCTTGGACTGGCTCAATCCCTTACATCATTTGAACAGACAATTAATGCAGCATTAAATCCACTAGGCTGTAATAAGACTTCATTGAGTACTCCTTTGAGTCCTCAACCAGCAACAAGTGGCACTCCAGGTTATTGTCCAAACAAAGCGGTACCTAATTGTGCAGTACAGGCATTAATCCGTTCTCTAGATGCATCAAAACTAGGTTCTTGCTATCAAAAAACATACTCCGCAGGAAACACCAATTACCAGCCAATACAGCAGGCATTATGTCCCACTAAATACAGTCAGCTATTGGCTTCATGTGAAGGCCGTACACAGATCTATCTTGGAAATATTGCGCTAGGTGCTAATCCATGTACTGGAGAGTTTGACATTAGAAAATCATGCGGAGCATATGCCCTGTTTTGTGTAAAAGGTACTCATGTAAATTTAACCCCAGCAGAATTGGCATATGATAAATCAAAGGGAATTGGTGCAGTACAGCTATGAGCCAGGGACCAGGCCAGCCGAATAATCAATGGAGTCAATTCTTAGCAAGGCTATCAGGTAAAAATACTCCAGCCAATGAGCAAAGCACATTACCAGCCGCACTGTCTCCTGGTGTTTCCCAGGTTAACAGTAGATTATTTGTCTATCCAACAGACCCAACACTAAGATATGATAATCTTGATGGCTCGCCAACAATTACAACAATAGATCTAATCAATATGACCATAACAGGCGCGTCTGGTGTTGCAGTTCCACTTGCAATTACAGACCCATTGCTGAAAAACAATGTAAACAGTATTATGATTTTTGTAAGTGATGCCGATACCATAATTCGTACAGATGATGGTGGAATATTCAATGACCATAAGCTGTATCATGTAATCAATTTCCTGCACTCTAAGAGAATAACTATAACTCCACCAAGCGGTAAGGTTCCAAATAAATTTGATTTGGCATTTGTCTTATCAAATGAGCCTATTATGCCCTACTCATTGGACCTAGAGCTTGCACATACCAAGAAGACCAATACCTTAAACACTCTAGATGCATTCCAGGATATCTTTTGCGTTCACCTTGGAGGTTATGACCAGTTAACATTTGCATTAAAAGAGAACAATGTTGCAGATATTGATTATCAGGTGCTAGTGTCTGAGAATGATACAGATTATTTTGTGTTGCCTAATCTAGGATTTCCAGTCAAAATTACCAAAAACACTTTTGCGTTATTTACTACAAACATAAAATGGCATTTCTACAAGGTACAGGTAAAAAGTGATGCTGCAGGAGTACCAGGGAATGCAACAATTGAAGCAAGCCCAATTCGTTGAGAGTGTGCAAGTCAATTGGTAACTTGCGAAGATTTAGGATATGACACTTGTATAAATTGTGGAAATTCTAGCAATGGTTATACAGGATGCGTGCCACATGGCACAGACCAGTCACATATTGTATATCCAGTGTTTTACATAAATCAAAAATCTGGGCTCGTTGCCGAGACATATGTTAACGGAGAAGGCCAGGGTATTGCAGACGTCATACAAAATAATTCTGCATTGCCGTTTGTTGTAAATCCCCTCACTATTGACAATATACTGGTTAACGATAAAACACCAGGTGTTACTGCCCAGCCAGTTTCAAATCCTGCTGCAATTGCATCTCTAATGGACATCAATACACAGATAACAGCACAAAATCAAAAGTTTTTCACAGATCTAAAAACATCACTGGTTGCATTAAATGATGAACTGTTGAGCTCTGCCGTTGCAGATGGTCCTCCAATAACAAAAGATTTCCCAGATGGCATACCAGATACTAATTTTATACGCAGGCCAAGCCCTGGCAGTACAATAGTTCCAGGTCCAGTATTAGGTCCAGTCAATCCAGTAAATTTGCGTAGCAATATACCAAAAATAGATCTAAGTAAATTTCCAAATTTGGGAGAGCTTTTAGGGAACATACCTTTACCTTCTTCTTCAGGACCTTCTGGTCCTTCAAATAATTGGGCATTGATTGGAGTTATTGGATTTGCTGCAATAGTGTTTGGCAGTATTGGGGCACTTGCAGCAAAAGGTAAAATTAAGAAATAACCAATACGTTGCCGAGTACTTTACAATGTGATATGTGATTTTTCTCTAGCTTCATTGAGAATTTAGGGTTTAGATGTTCAGAAGTATGTGATTCCATTTTTACAGTACAAAGCAAGTCCTGGGCTGAGTGCCTCTCAAGTGCCTTATCATTGTCCATTATCTCACAGACCCATAAATTGTTTTTTACGTCATATTTTAGACTAGCATCTGCAATATCTTTTCTAGGATTTTCGAGTCTCTGGTGTCCTGGTCCTATGATGCTAAGATGTAATGGGTTTACTGATTTTGCTTCAATATGTGCAGGACCGTTTATCACTATGCGGCCATGGTTGATTAGTTGGCCATTTGGCATATGTCCTGCCCAGGCCATGGAGCCGCATTCTGCATCAATGTCTAGTTTGTCGCAGTAAATGCTGCATAGTGGCCTGTCAAACATGCGAAGATCTAGCCATATTTTGTGATTGTTTGGGTCCTCATTGCTGGAATAGACAAAACCCACAAGTATTTTGTCAAATGGTATCTGTATCATGCAGGCTCTTGGACCTCGACGGATATCACTTTTAGTCCCATTGCAGACCATTGCTCTATAACCTCATTAGCGATTTGCTGTTTTATCTCAGGCGTGACGCTCTCTCCGAGTTCGACTTTGAATTTGACTGATATCACATATTGCATAGAATCTAGAATTTTAAAACACTGGAATTTAATTAAATCTTTTGTCACAAAACATAAATCAAAATCGTGCCTGTTTTCGTGCCTGGTATAGGCGCAATAGTTCCATATTACACAAAAAGGAAATATAGTGCCTATGTGTAGTACTGCTGCATATGCAGGAGGTTTTGCAGCGGCCAGTCCGTTGGACCTGGGCGAGTTGATACCTATGGAGTGCCCAGGTCCTAATTGTTTTGCTATTTTAGGTCAAATACCCAGGGGTCTAGAGCGAATCTTTCTCAGGAGTTGAACCAGTTTTAGAAAACTGGTCCAGTGGTATCCCATGGCCTGGATGTTTCAATTCCTTTAGCTTGACTCTACACGCAGGACACAGTTTAGGGTCCAAGCTAGTCAAGTCTGCTGCACACCCAAGGTAATAATGCCTGGATATCTTGAATGGATTTTCACATTCTATGTCTGTCAATGCGGGTCCTGGTCCAAAATATCAGGAATGTAAGTCCCAAGCCATTCTCCAAATATTGCCAGAAAAGATGCGTGCATGGCATATGGCGCAATTTTCTTGTCATACTTGACACGGCCACGAATCCAGATTATTTTTGCATTTGGCACTACTAGATCTAAGAACCATGACGTGCTTGTATCAACAGGCAATAGCATCACTGTATCATGCCCAAACTGTGATTCATTGACTGCCTTTTGAATCCATAACTCTTTTTGAGAATATGGAGGATTTGCATAATTTCTTTCAGTCCAGGAGATATCCAGCCCATCAAATTTTGGTTTAACAGGGCATGGGTCAAATTCAAAGTGAAACATTCTATCAAGCTGCCTGTAAAGATAGCCTGGAGTCTGCAAAAAATCATTTGTTGCTTTTCGGGGTTCCTTGCTTGCGTATCTCATTTCTTTGATGGGTCACAATTGGAGCAATAGATTTTATTTTTTATTCTGTGATAAAATTGACCAATTACTATTGGGTTGTTGCATTCGCTGCATATGCAGGCCTGGGCAGCGTTGCCACAATGGTCTATCAATTGTAATGTTCAGCCTCCCAGGCTTTCAGCTCTCCAAGACTAGGCATTTGATAACGTAACAAAAGATTGCCAGCCCTGGAGTGTCTAAGTTTTAATTTTACCATTGATTCTTTGGCTCCCAGGTCCTCCATTATCTTGGACCTTGATTCTCTCAAAATGTATGGATAGAGGTTGTAAATCATGCGAGTCTCTTTTGCAGTAAATATTTTCAAGCCTGCTCGCTCTCCTGCTTGTTTAAAGTACTTTCTCAAAATTTGCTGATAATAGGGAAAAGGCCTGTCAGTTGGTGCAAGGTCTCGGTCCTCAAAATATTTTCTAATTCTCTCGGCATCAGTTCTAGATTTTATAGTGGTGTACTGGACCTTTCTAATTTTTCCAATGCCCTGGCACAGTTCACAGTTTTTTTTCGCAGATACCAGGACCTTCTTTTTACCATCTTTTGGTTTTTTCCATATGGAGCACTTGCATTGTTTGAATCCAGTTTTGGTTACTGGCAATTTTATGATTAGATTCTTCAGGTCAAAGTCCTCTACTGTTGGATAGAATAGTTCTTTGGGTCTGAGTGCACAGCCAAATACAATAGTGAAAAACATTGTAAGATCTAACGGACTGATTGACATTTGTTTTACAGATTGCTTGCTGCGCTCCTGGTCCATAATATAGAATTGCCTACAAACGTTATCAAATTCTTTCTCAGTGATACTGTTTTTAGATTCCTGGTATGTCATTTTTTAACCCTGGAGATATCTAGATTAATGTAATCTCCCAATTTTAGATCTAATTTTGCAAAGTCTTCCCATTCAATTGGCAGCCTGAGCATTTTGCCACGGTCATGGTTGTCTGCATCCATCATGGCCTGGATTGGTGCATACATTGGTGCAATCATTGCAGTTAGTTCTTTATCAAGGCCAGCCATTGATTCCTTGAGTGTGTCAATCTTTTCTTTTGGGTCTGGCAGCAAACAAGTGATTGATACATAACCAAATCTGTTTGATTCCAGGCCAATTACTTGCAGCTTCATTTATTCGACCTCTGTACTGTAACCGCAAGCCCTGCATGTGGTTATTGGTACATTGTTTTTCACTCCACACTCTGGGCACTCTACAAAATAACTACTCAAGCTATACACTCCACTTTTGCAGGAGACCTTGAAGATATGTTTGGAATTATGGCGTAAATCTTGCATTTAGTGCATTTGATTTTTTGTTTGGTTTCTCTGTATGTTCCCTGGTGTAATTTTTCTCCAGGTGTTACGTTGTGTGTTTTCATAAAATTAGGACCCCAGACCCTTTTCAATGCATTAGCCTCCAGGTGATTGCAGCAGATGCAAATGATATTAACATCATTGCGGCAATTGGAAACCAATTACCTGGGTTCAATCTGAATCCTCCACACATTTTGCGCCACATTCTGTGCAAATGGTAATACCACAATCAGGACAGTCTATGGTCCTGGAGTCACTTTCATTAATTGGGCACTTCATTTTTGTTTAACCCATTTTTGCAGTACTAGGTTAGCTTTGATTGCACACTTTGCACATAGATCTAATCCGCTTCTTTTGTACAGTCCATTTTCAACAATTTTGGAGCCGCATTTATCGCATGTTATCAATATAGTACCAAATCCAATTGCTCAAAAATATGCGAACCGCGATTTGTGCAAGGTCGAGGTGCAATTTCGTCATCAAAGTTAGTTTTGCATTTTGTGCACTGTGTATATTTTATCATTTTTTTACATGGTCCTAACATGTTTCAATATCCCTCTGTAAAATTTTTACAAGTTGAAAATGTGTTTCTATTGGCTCAGGCCATGGCGTGCCACAGTGTGATAAAGGCAATTCTTGCAATTCTGCGCCAACCAATTTAACCACATTGTCAAGCAATAGATCTAATGAGCCGCTCAAATCTTACCAGGTCCTTTTTTTAGAATCTCACTTATGCCCTGGACCTGGTCTCCTTGCAGGTACATTTTCAAACATTGTTCTGCTGCACCTGTTTCATTAAGTACTTGCAGCAGTCTGCGTAATTGCAACAGTGTAGCTTTTGGCATATTCTCAAGTGTAAATTCAATTGCGATTTTGGTCATTTCTTTTTTTGTATCCTTTTTTGTTTAGTCGCCTCATCCTCTTTTGTTGTGCCGCATCTATGACAGATGCCGATTGACATTGGATAGACAACTACTCTCGCAGCCACTGGACAATCGTGTTTCCATTCTGTTTGGATTGGCTGGGTAGTTTCAAAAGTTTCTTCAAGTGCAGGGGTCTCTAGCTTACCCATTGGTCTGCCCATCATGGCCTCGTGTGCCTGGTCCAGGGTAAAGCCCTGGTCCTTCATCATTTTCCAAATGTCAAGCTTTAATTTTAGATTTTGCAGTCTCAGACGTTCTTCTTTTGGGTCTGTCACTTTTTGAAATTTGCTCATTCCACATCATCCACAGATTCGGGTGTATTTTCTGCAATTGCAGTAAGCACTGATTTCTTAGCTGCATAACTCCATTCTCTGCCAGGGTCTAAAATCTCACCAAAAAAGGCATCTTTTGATACCCAGACTAAAACATCATCACCACGAGTAATATTTCCTTTTTGCATAATATGGAATTATTGCGCCTAGTATTTATTCTTTAAACGCAATTATGTTCCACTGTTTCCTCATAGTGGACATGAAATTTAGTGTTCAATAATCTAACAATGCCTTCATCAATCCTAGGATAATAAAATTCAGAATTTAGAAAGCGGTGCATTGTATCTAATTGAATTTGTTTTGATATTTTGACACATGCTAGACCCAGCGAGTTTGCATACTCTGTACCCCAGGGTAATTCTGCCCATCTTGCAACATTCAGGCCGTCATCCGTCATAACAATATCTAAAATCATTCTAATTTTTCGAGGTAATCCAGTGTGACTTTCACATAACAAAACAGGTGCGCCACAGTTTTTGTGATTGCATTCTATCAGATTTTTTATAAATTTTTTTGTTGGTAAAACATCCTGTTCTATTATGATAATGTCATCTTTTCCCCATATTTTTTTCAGGCCGTCGTGGTATGCTAATTTATCATTCTCAGGTGTCACTATTTCAAATATTTCAAACTCATTTGATAGTGAGTCTATAAAATCTCTAGTTTGTACCATGTTTGATTTTATTTGTGGTATGTGCGGATATATTATAATCATTTGAAAATTTGCTTAGCTTCTTCCAGGTCAATCATCAGGTCACCCACTGTTAACTGCATACCTGGTGACATGGGTATTTTATTTAGGAAACTGATTAGTTTTTGCACTGTTATAAGATCTATTTGCCAGGTTCCTTTATCGGTCCTCATTATGTTACTGACTGCTATTGATAACCTCTTTAGATCTGCTGCCTCTGTTGCATTTTCTGGCTGCACTCCGTTTATGAGAATCCTGGAGAGAAGCAGACCTTTTGTGAGTATTGGTTGAGTCTTACCAGTATTATTTATTTGACTGTCTCGCAGTGGCTTTCCAGTCTGGTCTGTCACTGGTTTTTTTAATTTAAAAATAAATTTTGAGTCTTTCAAGATAAGACCCCGAGACTCGTTAAAGTTGCATTGTCTGCTGGTGCAGGAGTTGGCAATCCTTGCTGGCCCAGTGCTGCTAGTGCTAATTCTGCTATCTGTGTATAGTTGTCTTTAATTTTTTGTGGTAATGTTGCAATGTATCCAGCATCCAGTGGTGGGTCTGTCTGATTTGTTTCTCTATAAAATCTGTCAATTTCATTGATTAGATTTTGCATGTTTGCTCCCAGGTCTCTTGCAATCTCTGCATCAGTTTTTGGCGGTATGCTCATATTTTTATTATTTATGTCCTTGATTTAAGATTTTATTTTTTAGATTTGTTCGATTGTCGCAGTTGCTTTTGCTGTAAATGATGTTCCTGAGAATGTTAATTTAACTACTATGTTTGTCTGTGAGTTATCTGTCGTTATGTATAGTACTGCATAAAGTGTAGTTGATGCCACAAGCGTAAAAGTTAATGCTGGTGCTGCTGAACCGAGTGAAAATTGTGAAACATTTGTCGGAGTTCTCGCTGTTCCTGTTGAATCTTTCCAGGATGCGGTCCATCCTAAAGTTGCAGAGTTTGCAGCACTTACGTCTAA
>Ga0070711_100001760_pt1 | contig 12019 bp, 13 predicted proteins | sample LARL53metaG_FD_65452 | JGI IMG/M metagenome (GOLD analysis project Ga0070711, IMG submission 65452) | Corn, switchgrass and miscanthus rhizosphere microbial communities from Kellogg Biological Station, Michigan, USA - LAR L5-3 metaG | ecosystem: Host-associated > Plants > Roots > Rhizosphere ... | reverse complement strand
GGCGAACGTTGCATGGCGATCAGTGTCGCGGTTCCGGTCGGCGATCAGACCGCAGATCGCCTGCGCGCCAGGCTGATTGAACGGGTCAACAACCTGCGTGTGGGCCACAGCCTTGACCCGAAGGCCGATTACGGTCCGTTGGTCACCGAGGCGGCGCTGGCCAGGGTCAAGGACTACATCGACCAGGGGGTGGCGGCAGGCGCCGAGGCCGTCGTCGACGGCCGTGAACGCACGAGCGACGACCTGCAGTTCGGCGACGCCAACCTCGAGGGCGGCTACTTCATCGGCCCGACGCTGTTCGACCACGTCACCCCCGACATGTCGATCTACACCGACGAGATCTTCGGGCCCGTGCTGTGCATGGTTCGCGCGAAGGACTACGAAGAAGCGCTTCGGCTACCGTCCGAGCACGAATACGGCAACGGCGTGGCGGTTTTCACCCGCGACGGCGACACCGCACGCGACTTCGTGTCCCGGGTCCAGGTCGGCATGGTGGGCGTGAACGTGCCGATCCCGGTGCCCGTCGCCTATCACACCTTCGGCGGCTGGAAGCGGTCCGGATTCGGCGATCTCAACCAGCACGGCCCGTCGTCGATCATCTTCTACACCAAGGTCAAGACGGTGACGCAGCGCTGGCCCGCGGGTAGCCACGGCGCCGAGTTCGTCATCCCGACAATGAAGTAAATGGACTACTTCGGTCTGGACGACGACGAACGCGTGATCGCCGAGACGGCGGCCGCGTTCGCCGAAAAGCGGCTCGCGCCATATGCGTTGGAGTGGGACGAGCACCACCACTTCCCCACCGACGTGTTGCGCGAGGCGGCCGAGCTCGGCATGGCCGCTATTTACTGCCGGGAGGACGTGGGAGGCAGCGAGCTGCGCCGGCTGGATGCAGTGCGCATCTTCGAGCAGCTCGCCGTCGCAGACCCCACCATCGCGGCATACCTGTCGATCCACAACATGTGCGCGTGGATGGTCGACACGTTCGGCACAGATGAACAGCGCAAGTCCTGGATGCCGCGGATAGCGTCGATGGAGGCGATCGCCAGCTACTGCCTTACCGAGCCGGGCGCGGGGTCCGACGCAGGCGCGTTGCGTACCAAAGCGGTTCGCGAGGGCGGCGACTTCGTCATCGACGGTGTCAAGCAGTTCATCTCCGGTGCAGGAAAGTCGGATGTGTACGTTGTGATGGCGCGCACCGGTGGCGAGGGTCCCCGCGGCATCTCGGCGTTCGTGGTCGAAAACGAAACGCCGGGACTCACTTTCGGCGCGAACGAACAGAAGATGGGCTGGAATGCGCAGCCGACCGCGCAGGTAGTCTTCGAAGGCGTTCGGGTGCCTGCCGACGCGATGCTGGGCGGGGCGGACGGCGAAGGCACCGGGTTCGCCATCGCGATGAACGGGCTCAACGGCGGCCGGCTCAACATCGCCGCATGCTCGCTGGGCGGCGCGCAGGCCGCGTTCGACAAGGCGTCGGGTTATCTGGCCGACCGGCAGGCGTTCGGCGGCTCGCTGCTCGACGAGCCCACCGTGCGGTTCACGCTTGCCGACATGGCCACGGCGTTGCAGACATCGCGAACCCTGTTGTGGCGCGCGGCAACCGCGCTCGACAACAATCATCCCGAAAAGGTGGAGCTGTGCGCGATGGCCAAGCGCTACGTCACCGACGAATGCTTCGGCGTCGCGGATCAGGCGCTGCAGTTGCACGGCGGCTACGGCTATCTCCGCGAGTACGGGTTGGAGAAGATCGTCCGCGACCTGCGGGTGCACCGAATCCTCGAGGGAACCAACGAAATCATGCGCGTGGTCATCGGTCGGGCTGTGGCGGGCCGAGCCCGCAATTCAACAAATGCCGCCCGGGCCCGCACGTCCGCATAGGAGATCAGATGACAACCATTGCGTTCTTGGGGTTGGGCCACATGGGCGGCCCGATGGCGGTGAACCTGGTCGCGGCCGGGCAAACGGTGCGTGGCTTCGACCCGGTCGCCGCGCTGAAGGAAGCCGCCGCCGAAAAGGGTGCACAGGTCTTCGACAGCGGCGCCGAGGCGGTAGCGAACGCCGACGTGGTGATCACCTCGCTGCCCAGTGGCGCCATCGTTAAAGCGGTGTATGACGAGGTGCTGCCCGCCGCCAAGCCCGGCACCCTGTTCATCGACACCTCAACGATTTCCGTCGATGACGCCCGCACGATCCACGCACAGGCGACGGAGGGCGGGTTCGCCCAGCTCGACGCACCCGTCTCCGGAGGCGTGAAGGGCGCGACCGCGGGCACGCTGGCGTTCATGGTCGGCGGTGAAGACAAGGCTGTGGCACGCGCACGACCGGTGCTGGAACCATTGGCGGGCAAGATCATTCACTGCGGCGCCTCGGGCACCGGCCAAGCCGCCAAGCTGTGCAACAACATGGTGTTAGCGGTCCAGCAGATCGCGGTCGGCGAGGCGTTCGTGCTGGCCGAGAAGCTAGGGCTGTCCGCGCAGTCACTGTTCGACGTGATCACCGGCGCGACCGGCAACTGCTGGGCCGTGCACACGAATTGCCCTGTGCCGGGCCCGGTTCCGACGTCGCCGGCCAACTACGACTTCAAGCCCGGTTTTGCGACCGCGCTGATGAACAAGGACATCGGTCTCGCGATGGATGCGGTCAAGTCGACCGGATCGACCGCACCGCTGGGCAGCCACGCCGCCGAGATCTATGCGAAGTTCGCGGCCGACCACGCCGACAAGGACTTCAGCGCGGTCATCGAGCTGCTACGCAAGGACTAGATCTGCGTTCGGGCTCCGAGCACGTCTCGGAACAAGGCCTGTCGCAGCGCGAGTTCCCTTGGGTCGCTATGCGCGTGGAAGCCCATCCTGTTCATCACATATCCGAACCCGACACCAGTGTCCGGGTCGGCGAATCCGAAGGAACCACCTGCTCCGGGCCATCCAAACGCCTTGTCTGACGAGCCGAATACAAACACGTTGATCGGCTTGCCGAAACCCAGGGAATATGAGACGTCAACCCCCATCACCTTGTCACGCAGTCCCCCAGTGGGTGGCACGGCAGGACCCTCCAACGCGTCGCGGACGCCCGAACTCAGGCCCAGCTGAGAATCGCCGGTAGCGGCGCTTCCGTAGAGTTTGGCTATCGACCGAGCAGTACCAGTGCCGTTGACCGCGGGCATCTCGAGTATTCGCAATTCGTCACGATTGAACGCGTGAGTGCCACCTTTGACGCCCTTAGCGACCACCATGGATCGCGCGGCGAGGCTGAACGGATTGAACATCGCCGCCGCGAACAGTGGCGGCATCGTGTTCAGATGCAAGACCAGCTCGCTGCGGGAAAACGCCGCCAACTGCGCGACGCGGTTGCGGTCCACCGAGGCCGGCAGCCCGATGTAAAAGTCCAAGTCGAGCGGGCCTGCGATCTCCTCGGCGAAGTACCGGCCGAGCGTGCGTCCCTGCGGGTCCACGTGCCGGATAAGTTCGGACGCATACCAACCGAGGGTTATGCCGTGGTACCCCTGCCTCGTGCCGGGTGGCCAAGCAGGGGCTTGCGCCGCGATCTTCGCCGACAGCTTTTCGGGGTCCGCGATGTCGGCAAGCGTCAGCGGCGGCTTGATGGCGACCAGCCCCGCCTGGTGGCCGAGTAGTTGCCGCACGGTGACGGCGCCCTTGCCTGCCTGCGCGAACTCCGGCCAGTAGTCGGCGACTTTGGCGTCGTAGTCGATCAGCCCGCGCGAGGCTGCGACTGCTACCGCAAGCGAGGCAACGCCTTTCGTAGTCGAAAAGACATTGACGAGCGTGTCTCGTTGCCACGGCGCTTGGCTGGTTCCGTTGCGGAAGCCTCCCCATAGGTCGACGACTTTGCGGCCATCGCGGTACACCGCGACAGCAGCTCCGACCTCCTGACCGCTGTTGAGACTGCTACGAAACGCGTCGGCGACTTTTCCGTAGCCGTCATCGACGTCACCGCCAATGAGATTGGACCAGGCCTTGATCCTTTGAGCCATGGTCCGCTCCAGCGCGTATTGGCGGGACGTGCCGATGACACCCGCCGTCAGCGCGAATGATAGCGGCGCTGAGGTCGCAAGAACGGCAATTTGGTTAGGCTGCTGCCCTCTTATGTGCGGCCCACCAGCGGCCGTGCAGGCGTTGGCAATCCGCGATGAGCAGCGGCTCACCGGTGGTGTAGTCAGGGCGAACGGCAACCGCAGCCGGGATGTCGGGGGTGCCGTCGCCCGTGATCACGACGGTCGCAAGGCCCGCGGAGGTCGCCGCGCGCAGCCCGGATGCGGAACCCGTGACGGCCAGCGCGTTCTCGGCGGGTATCCCGAGCTCCCACAGGGCATTTTGGTGGGCCTCACGATCCGGCATCGGCTTCTTGACGTCGTCAGCGTTCACGACCGTTTCGACCAAGCCATCGCCGACGAGTTGTCGTATCAGCGGCTCGGCCCAGCGCCGGGGGCCATTTGTCACCACGCCCACCCAGACGCCTGCGGCGAACGCGTCCATCACGAGGTCGACGAGGCCGGCGCGCGGCGACAGGTCGGCGTCGCGGATCAGCTCCTCGAACATCATGGTCTTGGTCTTGTAGATCTCGTCGGCAAGCAACTCGGTCAGCACATCGCATTCCGTGGCGATGCCGCGCTTGCGAAGCTCGGCCGAGACGCGCTTGCGCTCGTCACCGAGGGCCAAGAGCTGGCGGTAACGGCCGACGGACCACTGCACGTCCAGACCATGCGCGGCGAAGGCCGCATTGAATGCCACGCGGTGACCGTCGCATTCGATGTCGGTCAGGGCGTCGAGGTCGAAGATCACGGCGCGCAGCGGATACACAACGCTTTGGGCCGGCGCGGTGGCGTCCCACCAGAACCGACCCGCCCGCCACGTTTTCTCCTGCGTTGTAGGCATGCGGATAGGGTGGCCCACATCACAGGCATCGGTCCTCCCCCAATTGGGGGATCGGCGAGGCCAAGTTCCTCTACCCATGAAAATGCCAGCTCTAAGGTGGTGCCATGACCAGCAGTCCTCCGGTGCGTCTTGTGCTGGTCGACGACCACGAGATGGTCATCGAGGGCCTCAAGGCCATGCTCGCCGCGTTCTCCGACCGCGTCGAGGTGGTCGGCCAATCCGTTGGCGCTGAGCGGGCGCTCAGCGTGGTCGACGGGCTCGACCCCGACATTGTGCTGTGCGACGTGCGCATGCAGGGTGCCAGCGGCCTGGACCTGTGCCTTCAGCTGCGTGAGAGCGACCCGAAGCGCAAGGTCGTGATGCTATCGGTCTACGACGACGAGCAATATCTGTTTCAGGCACTGCGCGTCGGCGCGTCGGGATACCTTCTGAAGAGCATCAGCAGCGACGAGCTGGTCCGTCAGCTCGAGTTCGTGCACCGCGGCGAGACCGCGATCGACCCGGGCATGGCCGCCAGGGCGGTCGACACGGCGGCCCGGCTGCAGCGCCACGAATTCTGGCCGGGCGCCCGCCAGGGCCTGACACAGCGCGAAAGCGAGATCCTGTCGTTCGTGGTCAACGGATTGTCCAACCGTGCCATCGCCACCAAGCTGGTCATCGGCGACGAGACCGTCAAGAGTCATCTGAGCTCGATCTACCGCAAGCTCGGAGTCAGTGACCGCACCGGGGCCGTCGCGACCGCCCTGCGGGAAGGAATCTACCAATGAGACCGGGAACCCGCCCGTCCAACGCGGTGCGCGACCTCAGCCAATACTCCTTGGCCGCCGACCGCGAACTCGCCTTGCTGCGCGAGCTGATCCAGGCCGCGTCGAAAGGTCCCGGCGTCGAACCGCTCGCCGCAGCGGCGGCACGGATGATCACCGCCGCCACCGCCAGCGATGTGTGCTTCGTGCACGTGCTCGACGACACCGACCGGTCGCTGACGCTGGCGGGGGCGACACCCCCGTTCGACGCCGAGGTCGGCAAGATCCGGCTGCCGCTGGGGCAGGGCATTTCGGGATGGGTGGCCAGCCACCGCGAGCCCGTGGTGATCAGTCACGACAAGGAGGCCGACCCGCGGTATATGCCGTTCGAATCGTTGCGCGGCAAGGAGTTCACGTCGATGGTGTCGGTGCCGATGGAGACCGACCCGGGCGGGCTGGTCGGCGTCCTCAACGTGCACACCGTCGAACGCCGCGAATTCAGCGAGCGCGACGTCGAACTGCTGCTCGTGATCGGCCGGCTGATCGCGGGCGCGCTGCATCAGGCACGGCTGCACCGGCAGTTGGTGGCCCGCGAACGCGCGCACGAGAATTTCGTCGAGCAGGTCATCGAGGCGCAGGAGATCGAGCGACGCCGGCTGGCCGGCGACATCCATGACGGCATCTCGCAGCGGCTCGTCACGCTGTCCTACCGGCTCGACGCGGCGACGCGGGCCGTCGACGACCCGGAGATGATGGCCGAGCAACTGAGCAAGGCCAGGGAGCTGGTCGACTTGACGCTGCAGGAAGCCCGCGCGGCAATCAGTGGGCTGCGGCCGCCGGTGCTCGACGACCTCGGGCTGTCCGGCGGGCTGGCCAGCCTGGCCCGCTCGATCCCGCAGATCGACATCGAGGTCGAGCTCGACGACACCCGGCTGCCCGATCACATCGAGCTCGCGCTGTACCGCATCGCCCAGGAATGCCTGCAAAACGTCGTCAAGCACGCCAATGCCAAGCGAGCGCGCCTGACCTTCTTCGTCAACAACGACACCGCCCGTCTCGAAATCGTCGACGACGGTGTGGGTTTCGACACGTTCGAACACCCGTTGGGTGGCGACGAGATGGGCGGCTACGGTCTGCTGTCGATGGCCGAACGCGCCGAGATCGTCGGTGGCCGGCTCAACATCCGGTCGCGCCCGGGTTCGGGCACCGCTGTGACGGCAACGATCCCGCTGCCCTCTCCCGTACGAGAAGACGGAAAAGCGCCCTAATCCTCGGCGGTGTCGGGACTTTTTGCGTGCTCGGCAAAGACTAAGCGAGGCTTGGTGGACACAATCCTCGCGATTCATTGTGACGGCCAACGGAATCGGTATTGATGACATCGTTGCCAAGATGGTGGCCGGTGCGGCATGTTCAATCCGCGACATCGACAGAGGGAAGCTACGCAATGACCGCACATCCGGGATTCGACATCGAGGGCAGGATCGCCCTCGTCACTGGGTCGAGTCGCGGCGTTCTACCGCACCGCCCTGGTTACCGGCGCCAACACCGGAATGGGCGCAACCATCACCGAGACGTTCACCAAGCGCGGCCTCACCGTCTACGGTGTTGCCCGCAAACGCCGAGCGTCTCGACGAGGTGGCCGGGCGCACGGGCATGACCCCGCTCACCGTCGACGTCACCGACACCGCAGCATTGACCGAAGCTGTGGCCGGCCTCGAGATCGACATCCTGGTCAACAACGCGGGGGTGTCGGCGACCGGCAATATCGTTGGCGCGTCCGCAGACTCGGTCGACGCCATGGTCGACGTCAATCTCCGGGCCGTCCTGCACCTGTGCCGGCTGCTGCTGCCGGGGATGATCGAGCGCGACCTCGGACACATCGTCAACATCAGCTCGATCGCCGGCCTGTACAATTTCTACGGCCACACCGCCTATCACGCGACAAAGGCTGCGGTCCACCAGTTGTCACGGCAGCTCCGCAACGACACCATCGGCAAACGAGTTCGGGTCACCGAGATCTGCCCGGGCCGAGTCGAAACCGAGATCTTCGGGCGAAACCTCGGCGGCACCCCCGAAGCGATGCAGACCGCCTGGGACACCTACTACGAAGGGTTGGAGTCCATCACGACCAAGGACATCGCCGACACCATCGAGTACGCCATCGAAGCTCCACGCCATGTGAACCTCGGCCTGATCGAGATCATGCCGACATTTCAGGTACCAGGCGGACTCGACTTCATCCGGCGAAATGACTGAGGCACCTATGTCCACCACCAGTGCCGACCTGCCCACCGAGACACTCGGAGTCGTCGCCCACGGTGCAGGCGACCTACGTGTCGAATCGGTTCCGTTGCGCCGCCCGGCGGCATCGGAGGCGGTCGTCGAGATCGCTTACGGCGGCGTCTGCGGATCCGATCTCCACTATTGGACCCATGGTGCCGCAGGTGAGTCGATCCTGCGGGCGCCCATGCTGCTCGGACACGAAGTAGCAGGCACCGTACTCCGCCAGGCCGATGACGGCACCGGACCGGCAGCAGGTACCCGGGTTACGGTTCACCCGGCGACGCCGGGCGGCAACGTCCCGCGCTACCCAGCCGGGCGCCCAAATCTCTCTCCCGGCTGCACCTACCTCGGCAGTGCAGCACAGTTCCCCCACACCGACGGGGCCTTCACCCGCTATGCCGTATTGCCCGCGCGGATGTTGCGGGCTCTGCCCGACGGCCTGCCGCTGCGCACTGCTGCCGTGGCAGAACCGGCGGCGGTCGCCTGGCATGCCGTAGCCCGCGCCGGAGACATCGCAGGAGCCAGCGCGCTGGTCGTGGGCAGCGGACCAATCGGTGCCCTCGTCGTGTCAGTGCTGCGACTCGCAGGCGCTGATGCGATCACCGCCGTCGACGTGCACGATTATCCGCTCACCATCGCACGCCAGCTCGGCGCCACAGCCACGCTGAAGGCCGACGCCACCGACGCGATCGCCGCCGTCGACGCCGACATCGTGTTCGAATGCACTGGCAATCGGCACGGGCTCGAATCCGCCATCCGCGGGGCCACCCGCGGCGCCCGGGTGGTTCTGCTGGGCCTCCTGCCTACCGGACTCACACCCGCGCCACTTTCACTGGTGATAACTCGGGAACTCGAGGTGCTCGGATCATTCCGGTTCAACGACGAGATCGATGCCGTGCTCGACGCTCTCGCGGACGGCCGTCTGGCCGTGCAACCCGTGATCAGCCATGAGTTCGGTGTCGACGACGCGCTGGAGGCCTTTGCCGTCGCCAAGGACTCCTCGTCATCGGGGAAGGTGCTGCTCGCGTTCTGACCCAACATCGCCAATCACGCCCGCTTCCCATCATCTAGGAGTAGACATGTCACCCTTCATCCCCGCCGCCCGATTGGCACGCATCCGCGAGTCGCCGAGTGTCGCTGCAGCACAAAGAGTTCGCGAATTGCGCGCAGAGCAGCGAGAAATCCTCGACCTCACTGTCGGTGAGCCGGATTTCGACACCCCCGATCACGTCAAAGCTGCCGCGGTCGCGGCCATCACGACCGGACAGACTAAATACACTGCAGTCAACGGCATTCCGGCGTTACGCGCAGCCATCTCCAATCGGATGCTCGACCGTACGGGCATCGCGTTCGACCACCGCCACATCACGTCGGCGGCGTGGCCAAGCAGGTCATCTTCCTGGCCCTGATGGCGACCGTCGAGGAAGGGGTCGAGGTCATCGTGCCCGCCCCGTACTGGGTGTCATACCCCGACATGGTCAGCGTGCACGGTGGCACCCCCGTGATCGTCGAATGCACCGAAACGGAACGGTTTGTCCTCACCGCCGGGAAGTTGGAAGCGGCGATCACGCCTGCCACCAGATGGGTGATCCTCAACTCTCCATCGAACCCGACGGGGGCTGTTTACACCCGACAGGAACTTATCGCACTCGCCGAGGTGTTCGAACGCAATCCACACGTGAACGTGCTGTGCGATGAGATCTACGACGAGATCGTCTTCACGGGCACCCGCCTGCCGAACCTGTTGTCCGTCGCGCCGCATCTACGCGACCGGATCTTCGTCACCAACGGCGTGTCCAAGACATACGCGATGACCGGATGGCGCCTCGGCTACGGCGTTGGCAATCCCTAACTGGTCGCGGCGATCAACAGGCTGCAGTCACAGAGTTCATCCTGCCCGTCGTCGATGAGGCGGCTGCCGAGGCCATCGCCGGAGACCAGGCGTTCGTCGCCGAGTCGGTGGCCAGCTACCGCGCGCGGCGCGACATCATCGTGGAATTGCTCACCGGCATCGAAGGTCTCACGGCCGTGCGACCCGAAGGCTGATGAAGGTGCTACTAAGCTAAGAGGCGGCAGTGCGGAATTCGAATCCCGAGTTGCAGTCCTTTCGCGACCGGCTTTCGCTGCACAAGAACGAGATCAGCTAGAAGTCGGCGGAGTTGCGGCGCAGCGTCTCGATGGAGTCCGCGAGTGCCCGCGACTCGTCGTCGGACATTCCGATATCGGCGAACACCTCGTTGTTGAGCGTGACGGTCGCGTCCTCGACCGTCGAGCGGCCGAGTTCGGTGATCTGCACCAGCGTCGTGCGGCCGTCCGTCGGATGCGGGACTCGTTCCACGAGCCCGTCGGCCTCGAGCCGGCGGATCGCGTGCGTGACGCTGGTGACGTGCACCTGCAGCCGGTCGGACGCCTTGGTGATCGGCAGCGCGCCGCTGCGGCTGAACGCCAGCAGCCGCAGCAACTCATAGCGGGAAAAGCTCAGGTCGTAGGGCCGCAGTGCGGTCTCGACGCGGGCAAGCAGGATCTGGTGCGCCCGCATCACCGACGTCACCGCGACCATCCCGTCGGCGACGTCACCCCAGCCGGACCGCTCCCAGTTGGCGCGCGCCAACGCGATCGGATCATGCTCATCCCGTCGCGAGGCCACGCCCCTTCATACCGCATGCACCGGCGATCGCCGGGCAGATTCTCAGTGCAGTGCGATCGGCGCCACAGCGGCCAGCACCGCGCGGGTGGACTGCCGGCTGCCGACCGTGATTCGCACGCTGCCATCCGCGTAGTGGCGGACCTGCAACCCGGTGCCGTCGAATACCTCCCGCCACGGCTGGCGCCACGGCGGCAGGTAGACGAAGTTCGCGTGGCTATCGGTGCTGTACGCACCCATCGACCTCAGCTGCATCCCCAGATAGCGTCGCTCGGCAGAGATCATCCTAATACGTTGTTGCAGTTGGCTTTCCGCGTCATATGAGGCCGCCACCGCCACCAGGCTGGCGATACCGATGCCGAACGGCGGTTGCATGGCCCACAGCCGGCGGGCCAGATCCGGAGCGCAGAAGCCGTAGCCGATCCGCAGCCCGGCCAGCCCGTAGGCCTTCGAGAAGGTGCGCAGCACCACGACATTCGGATATTGCTCGACGAGCGCGGGCGCGTCGATCCGGAACTCCGGCGACAGGAACTCGACGTAGGCCTCGTCCAGCAGCACCACGGTGTCGGCCGGAACCCGCCGCAGGAAGCGCTCGATGTCGGCGGCGGGCTCGACGGTGCCGGTCGGATTGTGCGGCCGGCACACTACGACCACCCTGGCGTGCGCCGCCGCCCCAGCCAAGGCATCCAGGTCGTGATGGCCGTGCACATCCAGCGCCACGCTGACCGACTCCAGCCGCGCCATCTGCGCAAAGATCGGATACCCGTCGAACGTCGGCGACGTCATCACCATCTTGTCGCCCGGGCTCGTGACCGCAAGCAGCACCTGCAGGATCACCCCCGTCGCCCCGGCCCCGATCACCACTTGCTCGTCATGCACCCCGACGCGCCCTGCGATCAACGAGCGCAACCGCTCCGGCAGGTACTCCGGATACCGGTTGGCCGCGTCGATGGACTCGATCAGCGCCGAGCGCACCGCCGGAAGCGGTGGAAACGGATTCTCGTTGAGCGACAACGCCAACGGGTTCAGCGCACTCGGCAGCGCACTGACGGCGTCGGCCAGCTCGCGCTTGAGCGTAGCCATCAGTCTCGACCGCCCCACTTGATCGCGGCGGCTCCGGCGAAGTCACCCGCGTGCGCGAACGCCGCCATCATCACCACGTCGCCCTTCTTCAGCGTGCCGTTGGAGATGGCCCGGTCGAGGTTGATCGGGATGCCAGCGGCGAACAGGTTGCCGCAGTCATCGAATGTGTCGACGTGGCGTTCCTTGGGTAGCTCCAGCGCCTCGCGCCAGTTCCGCAGGAAAACCCTGTTGGGCTGGTTCGTGACGAGCAGGTCAAGATCCTTGGACTTCACGCCAATTCGATCGCACACGGCGTACGACACTTCGGGAACCTGCCGGTTGCCCCGCGCCAGTACCTTGGTGATCTTGCTTTCGGTGAATCCGATGCAGAGTTC
>Ga0070711_100001758_pt1 | contig 12021 bp, 11 predicted proteins | sample LARL53metaG_FD_65452 | JGI IMG/M metagenome (GOLD analysis project Ga0070711, IMG submission 65452) | Corn, switchgrass and miscanthus rhizosphere microbial communities from Kellogg Biological Station, Michigan, USA - LAR L5-3 metaG | ecosystem: Host-associated > Plants > Roots > Rhizosphere ... | reverse complement strand
CCTCCCCCGTCTTGCCGCTGATGCGCAGGATCGACTCGGACGGCTCACCGATCAGCTCCGCGACTTCGCCAGCGACCCGCTCGGGCTCGGCGCCAGGCAGGTCGAGCTTGTTCAGGCAAGGGATCAGCTCGAGGCCCGACTCGACCGCGAGATACGTGTTGGCAACCGTCTGCGCCTCCACGCCCTGCGAAGCGTCGACGACCAGCAGCGCCCCCTCGCACGCCGCGAGCGAACGCGACACCTCATACGTGAAGTCGACATGCCCGGGCGTGTCGATCAGCTGGAGCTGATAGGTCTCGCCGTCGGCGGCCGTGACGAACACGCGCACCGCCTGCGCCTTGATCGTTATCCCCCGCTCGCGCTCGAGCTCCATCGAGTCCAGCAGCTGCGCGCGCATCGCGCGGGGATCGACCGTGTGCGTCAGCTCGAGGATGCGGTCGGCGAGCGTCGACTTACCGTGGTCGATGTGCGCGACGATGCAAAAGTTGCGGATGCGGGCTTGATCCATGAGCGGCCAACTCTAGAGGGGTGCACGTTCCGCCTGGCTTCAATGCTTTTTCGAGGGCTTCTCTCTACGCCCGCCGATCGAGATCAGCCGGCACGCTTCTAATCGGGACAGCCTCCTACGCCCGGCCCAGCTGCGTGCGGATCAGGCGGTGGACCTGGTGAGCCTCGGGGATGCGCATCGCCAGCACCGCTCGTGCGTACACGAACAGCCCCGCCGCGGCGGCCCCGCCGACGCTTACGATCTGGGCCGGCAGGGACGCGCCGAACAGCCGATCGAGGGCCGCCCAGACCGCCCACGAGACAACCCCCAGCAGGGCCGATGCGAGCAGGATCCGCGCGGTGATCATCGTCGTCTGCGCGCCCTCCAGGTGGCCGTTGAAGCCGATCCGCAGGCGGTGGAACTGCAACGCGGTCATCACAGCGTTGGCGGCGACCGTGCCGATGATCAGCCCGGCGATCCCCAGCGGCTTGTACAGGCCAATCGAGACGACGATGTCCACGATGATGTTCAGCGCCGCCAGACGGGTCGGGATCCAGGGGCGCTGCACGGAGAAGAACACGCGCGTCAGCAGCAGGTTCAACCCGCCGAACGGCAGGCTGAACGCGAACCAGAACAGCGCTTCCGACACTAGATCCGTCGACTTCCCGTTGAACTGGCCGCGTTCGAACACCAGCCGCACGATCGGCGTGCTCAGCACGAGCATGAACACCGCGGAGGGGATCAGCAGCAGGTTGATCTGGCGCATGCCCACCCCGATCGTTCGGCGCATGCTCCGCACGTCGCGCCTGGAGGCCATGCGGCTGAGGGTCGGGAACAGCACGGTGGCCACCGCCACGCTGAACAGGCCCTGCGGGAGCATGTAGATGCGGAATGCATTGTCGATCGCGCGCGGCGCTTCGTCGGAGATGAGCGTGCCGAACACCGAGTTAATCAGCTGGTCGAGGTTGACGATGCCCAGGCCGATCGTCACCGGCAGCATCAGCATGAACACCTGGCGAATGCGCGGATCGTGCCAGTCGATCGAGAACTGCAGTCGAAAGTCGATCCGCCCCAGGGCTCCAGCGACCATCAGCAGCTGCACGAACGTCGCAACCAGGATCGCTATCGCGTACGCATACAGCTGATCGCCGTTTTCATAGCCGCCGTGGAAGTGGGGGCGCAGGACGACGAGCAGCACGATGATCACGAGATTCCACACCGCCGGTGAGATCGCTGGGATCGTGAAGTGTTCGTATGACTGCAGCACTCCCACGAGCAGACCGATCAGGCCAATGAGCAGCACGACCGGAAACAGCACCTGCGAGAGCCCAGCCGTGAGCGCGTCGAGCTGGGCGTTGAACATGGAGCCGGTGAACAGCGGCATGATCACGCCCGCCGCCAGGACGAACACCGCCGTGACGGCGCCGAGCACGATCAGCATGACCCAGAACAGGGTCGACGCCAGCCGGAACGCCTCCCGCCTGCGCCCCTGCTGAAGCAGGTCGGTGAACACCGGCACAAACGCCGCCGACAGCGCGGCGTTGGCGAACAGGTTGCTCACCAGGTTCGGGATCTGAAACGCGATCGTGAACGCCGAGGCCGGGCCGCCCGTCCCGAAGTAGCTCGCCGCCACGATTTCGCGCGCGAGTCCCGCCACGCGCGAGATGCCGGTCGCCACCGAGAAGATCGCGGTGTTGCGCGCAACCCGGCCGCCCCCGCCCGCGGCGGCGCCCCCATCATTGCCGCCATCCACCTCGGGCTCGGGCTCGGGCTCGGGCGGGACCAGGTTGCCGTATTCCTCGCCGAAGCTGGCGTCGGGGATGCCGATGACATCGCCGGGGAGGTCCGGGTGGGGTCCTCCGGGGGGGTCGCCGGCTCCTGAGATCGCAGACAAGGCCGCTATAGTACGGCGCTTCAACGATGGCCAATATCCATTCTCAGAAGAAGCGCATCCTGCGCTCCGAGCGCGAGCGGATCGAGAATCGCCAGTACACCTCGGCGATCAAGACCTACTTCCGGCGTTTGGAGTCCACGATGGAGAGCGGCGACACCGGCACGGCTGCTGCCGAGCATCGGGAGCTCGTCAGCACGATCGACAAGGCCGTCAAGCGCGGCGCGATGCACCGCAACACGGGCGCTCGCAAGAAGTCCCGCGCGGCGCGCCTGCTCGCGGGCTCCTCCGCATCCTCATAGCTCGGCCCCCAGAGGGCCCGGCCCGGAGAGCGCTTAGCAGCTGCAAGCGCTAGGCGGCGGTGATCGACTCGATCGCGCGCAGCGCGAGGGTGTCCTCGTCAAGCGATGACATCCGCGAGCGATTCGCGGGCAGCGGCGAGCCGCCGCGCGTGTCGAGCTCCAGGTCCGCAAGCGCTACGAGCGCGGCGCGCAATCGCTCGGGCTCGGTCCGCGCGACGTCGGCGACGAACCGCTCGGCGGCGCGCGGGGGCATCCGCAGGCCGCGTCTGACCTCGGCGACGGACTCGCCCGCCTGCAGGCGCAGGGCGATAGCGAGCGCTTCGCGCAGGCGCGAGGCCATCAGGTATGTCAGCCCGGACAGGCGCTCGCCCTGCTGGCGCAATCGCATGTACGAGCGGGTGGCTTCGCGTGGATCTGCGCCGACGAGCGCATCGGCAAGCGTATACGCGCGGTACTGGGCCGACCGGGCGGCGCGGCGCTCGATCTCCTCGGCGGTCACCCTCCCCGGCGAGTCCAGCTCCAACGCGAGCTTCTCCAGCTCGCGCAGCAGCCGTTGCTGGCGCTCGCCGACCTGCCCGACCAGCATCGTGGCGGCGGCCGTGTCGAGCTCGATCCCCATGCTCGCGGCCTGAGCGCGCGCCCACTTGGGCAGCTCCCACGGCTTGACCGTCCCCTGCGCGACGATCTGTCCTCCCGCCTGCTTGACCGCATCATGCACGGCCGCGGGAGCTTTGATGCGGCCCTCCTCACGCGCGAACAGCGCGACGGTCGTGTCGGGCGGCATCGCACCGAGCGCAGGCGCGAGCTGCTGGTCGACCTCGCTCTGCTTCCAGCGCTCGACACCATCCACGAGGATCACGCGCCGCCCCACCGCGAGCGTCATCGCCGCGAGCGCGCCCGCGACGCCCGCGGGCGTCGCCGACTCGCCCTCCAGCAGCTCGACGCTGTCGGCGCCGCCCTCGCGCTCGGCCAGCGCGCGCAGCCCCGCGCGACGCTCGGCGATCGCGCCGTGATCGTCACCGTGGATCAGGTACGCGGGCTTCAGCTCAGCCATCGCGCTCAAGTCTAGGCGTGCTGCCAGACCAGCTAGCGCACTACTAGGTTCACGAGCTTGCCGGGCACGACTATCTCCTTGACGATCTCTTTTCCGTCGACATGCGCGCGCACGTTGGGCGCGGCCCGGCACAGCTCCTTGAGCGTCTCCGGGCTTGCGTCGGAGGGCGCCTGGACGCGGTCGCGCAGCTTGCCGTTGACCTGACATACGAGCTCGTAGACGTCTCGCTCGAGCAGCGTCTCCTCCGCCTGCGGCCATGGCTGCTCCCACACGCGCTCTCCCGTCAGCCGCTCGTACACCTCAGCGCTAACGTGGGGCGCGAACGGGAACAGCAGCGAGCTAGCGGTCATAAGCGCGAACCGCAATGTGTCGGGTCGCGCTTGCTCGCGCAGCCGTGAGACATCGTTGAGGAGCTCCATCACCGCTGCGATCGCCGTATTGAATGCGAACCGGCGCAGGTCGCCCGACACCTTGTCGATCGCCCAGTGAGCCTTGCGTAGGAGCCTGTCATCGGCCTCGCCAGACTCACCTGCTGTGGTGTGTTCAGTTGGGCTCGGGGCCTGCACAGGCGGCGTGTCGGCATGTGCTTGTGAAGCTGATGATGTTCGGGTCGGCGCATGCGCCGACCCGCCGGGCTGCACATGTGCAGCCCGGGGCAGGGCCGCATGCGGCCCTGCCTTCCCCCCTTCCACCGTCTCCATCGCCAGGCGCCACAGCCGGCTCAGGAACCGATGGACCCCCTCCATGCCCTCGTCCGACCAGTCCGCGTCCTGGTCGGGCGGGCCGATGAACAAGATGTAACACCTCGCCGTGTCGGCGCCGTAGCGCTCGACGATCGCGGTGGGCGAGACGACGTTGCCCCTGGACTTGCTCATCTTCGCGCCGTCCTTGGTGATCATCCCCTGCGTGAACAACGCCCTGAACGGCTCCTGAACGTCGAGGTGTCCGAGGTCGGCGAGCGCCTTGGTGACGAACCGTGCGTACATCAGGTGCAGAATCGCGTGCTCGACCCCGCCGATGTACTGGTCCACGGGCATCCACTCGCGCAGCACCACCGAGCCCCACGCCGCCGTGTCGTTTGAGGCGTCGCAGTAGCGCAGGAAATACCACGATGAGTCCACGAACGTGTCCATCGTGTCCGTCTCCCGCCGCGCCTCGCTGCCACACTCGGGGCAGCTGGTGCGTACCCAATCCTCGGCGGCCGCCAGCGGCGAGCGACCCCGCGGCGCGTAGTCCTCGATGTCCGGCAGCTCGACCGGCAGCTCCTCGGCCGGCACCGCCACCGCCCCGCAGCGCTCGCAGTAGACGATCGGGATCGGGGCGCCCCAGTAGCGCTGGCGGGATACGAGCCAGTCGCGCAACCGGTAGTTGACCGACGCGTGGCCCTTGCCCTCGCGGTCCAGCCACTGCACGATCGCGTTCAGCGCCTCGCGGTTGTGCATCCCATCGAACTCTAGATTTGAGCTAGTCAGCGGACCGTCGCCGGTGTACGGCAGTCCCCGCTCGTCGCCACCCTCCGGCGGCGTGCCCTCGATCACGCGCCTAATCGGCAGCTCGAACGCGCGCGCAAACGCGTAGTCGCGCTCGTCGTGTCCCGGCACCGCCATGATCGCGCCAGTGCCGTACTCCATCAGCACGTAGTCGGCCACATACATCGGGATCTGCTCGCCGTTGACCGGATTGGTGACGGTCCGTCCCAGCGACACCCCCGTCTTCGGCTTCTCGACGTTGCCGCGCTCCTCCCCGGACTCGGTGATCGCGTGGCTCACATACTCGCGTACCTCTTGCTCGCGCTCTGTGCCCGCCACGATCCGCAGCACGTCCGGGTGCTCGGGTGCCATCACGAAGAACGTTGCCCCGAACAGCGTGTCCGGACGGGTCGTGAACACCGGATAGTCGATTCCCAGCTCCTCGCAGCGGAACGTGACCTCCGCCCCCTCTGAACGCCCAATCCAGTTGCGCTGCATCGTCTTGACGTGCTCGGGCCAGTCGATCTCGTTCAGATCCCCCAGCAACCGCTCGGCGTAGTCGGTGATGCGCAGAAACCACTGCTCCAGCTGCCTGACTTCGACGGTCGCGCCACAGCGCTCGCAGCGCCCGTCGGCGTCGACCTGCTCGTTGGCGAGCACCGTCTGGTCTTTGGGACACCACTTGACCGCCGCCTCCCTGCGATATGCGAGCCCCGCCTCGAACAGCTGCAGAAATATCCACTGCGTCCAGCGGTAGTAGCTCGGTTCGTGCGTGGCCAGCTCGCGCGACCAGTCGATCGAGATGCCCCACGAGCGGAACTGCTGCTGGAACGACGCGATCGACGCGTCCGTGGACGCACGCGGATGCACGCCTGTTTTGATCGCATGGTTCTCCGCCGGCAGCCCGAACGAGTCATAGCCCATCGGATGCAGCACGCGCCGGCCGAGGCGGCGGTGGTAGTGGGCGATCGCGTCGCCGACCGAGTAGACCTTCAGGTGGCCAATATGCGGCTCGCCGCTTGGGTACGGCAGCATCTCCAGCACATACGAGCTCGTCGCACCCTCTTCGGCGCCAGACGCCGCGGATGCTCCCCGGCCCGCGCCGAGGGTGGCCCCAACATTTGAGACCTCCCAGGTGCGCTCGTCCGCCCACACCGCCTGCCAGCGGGGCTCGATCTCCTGCGGGTCATACCGGTGCTCTGACATCGTTGCCGGAGGTTAGCGAGCGGCTTAGGACGGAACTCTTCGGCGAGTCCCCCTACGGCACCGATCGCTCAGGGAGCGCCACGAGGAGCAGGATGTCAGCGTGCACTCAGCGCGGCGCTCGGCGCTCATGCAGATGACGCCTAGCGGCTGCCGAATATGTTCAGCAGCGCGAGGAAGATGTTCACGACGTTGATGAATATGCCGGTGGCGATCCACACCGCGTCATCCGCCTCGGCGTGGCGGCGCAGATATTGGAAATTGATCGCCAGGAACGCCGACGCGAACACGTAGACCGCCAGGCTGAGCACGATATTGCCGCCCGAGGTGAACAGCACCAGGATCCAGCTCGCCAGGATCACCGCTAGGAACGCCCAGAACAGCGGGCGCGCCCAGCGCACCAGGTCGCGCGAGGTGGCGAACCCGAACGCGCCCATGCCGGCGACCGTCAGCGCGGTCCCGCCGGCCGCCTGGTAGAGGACGGTCTGATCGTAGGTCGTGTAGTAGTTGATGACCGGCCCCAGGCCGATGCCGAGCAGCAGCGCCAGCGCGTACAGCCAGCCGACCGCCAGCGTGCCCGTGCGCAGCGGCCCCACGAACGCTTGGGCGAACAGCATCGCGATCGCGCCGAGCTCGCACACCAGCCCGGTGGTGTAGGACAGGTCGCGGCCGATGTAGGTGCCAAGCGCAAAGAACGCCAGCGCCACCGCGACGAGGAACATGACCTGTCCGAGCAGCAGCGACACCGTGCTCGACCGCGCGCCCGCGTCGGGGGTGAATACGCCGAGTTCGCCGCCGGATGACTCCACTGTTCCCCCTGGGTCGATTTGCCTTGCCTCACGGTAGCGCAGCCGGCGCGATGGATCAGGTGGTGAACCGTGAGTACTCGCGCAGTCCCTCCACTATCGCCGCCGGCGCCTTCGCCGGTGAGCCCGCGTCGAACGGCGGCTGCGGGTCGTACTCGATGCCCAGCTGGATCGCCTGCGCCACCTCCTCGCCCGCGATCCTGGCGGCCAGCGTCAGCGCCATATCGATCCCCGCCGACACCCCGGCGGCCGTGACGATCTTCCCGTCGAACACCACCCGCTCGGACACGGGCTCCGCGCCCAGCTCGCGCAGCTGCTCGAGCGCAAGCCAGTGGCTGGTCGCGCGCTTGCCCTCCAGCAGCCCGGCGGCGGCGAGGATCAGCGAGCCGGTGCACACCGACGTCGTCCAGGTGCTCGTCTCGTGCACTTTCCGCAACCAGTCCAGGGCGGGACCGCCGGCGCGCGCCGCGACCTCTCCCGGGCCTCCCGGCACCAGCACGATGTCCGGCTCGCTCGCGTCCCGCAGCGAGCCCTCGGCGACGAGCGTGAGCACGCCGTTGTCCGTTTTCACGGGACCCGGCTCGACGGCGACGAACTTCGTGCTCGCGCCCGGCAGCCGGCTCAGCACCTCATACGGTCCGATCGCGTCCAGCGCGGTCAGGCGTTCGTACAGCAGTATCGCTATGTCCATGGTGAGCTTCCTTTCGGTCAGTCAGCGTCAGTCAGGCGGCCACTGCGCCGGGTGGGTGGTAGCGGCGGCGGTACTCGGCCGGAGCGACGCCGAGGGCGCGCAGAAACGCGCGGCGCATCGTCTCGGGCGTGCCGAACCCGCACGTCGCCGCGACGGTCGCGATCGGCTCCGAGCCGTCCTCCAGCGCGCGCCGCGCCGCCTCCAGGCGCACGCGCTCGACGTACCGCGCCGGCGTGACGCCAGTCTCGGCGCGGTATGCCCGCGCGAAGTTGCGTGGGCTCATGTGCGCCCGCTCGGCGAGCGCCTCCACCGAGAGATCCTCCGACACGTTCTCAACGATGAACCGCTGCACGTCGCGCAGCGACTCGCGCTCGGGCTGCTGGGCGGCGAGGGTCGCGCTGAACTGCGACTGGTTGCCGGGCCGGCGCAGGAACAGCACGAGATGTCGCGCGATCGTCAGCGCCGCGTCGCGGTCGAGATCTTCCTCGACGAGCGCCAACGCCAGGTCCATGCCCGCGGTGACGCCGGCCGAGGTCCACACGTCGCCGTCGCGCAGGTGGATCGGCTCGGGGTCGACCTCGATCGTGGGATACCGCCTCTGCAGCTCCGCGGCGGACGCCCAGTGCGTGGTCGCCCGGCGCCCGTCGAGCAGGCCGGCGGCCGCCAGCACGAACGCGCCGGTGCACACCGACGCCACGCGCCGCGCGGACGGCGCGGTCGCGGCCAGCCAGTCGAGCAGCGCCTCCTCGGCGCTCGCCTCGGCCGACCCGCTGCCGCCGGCGACGATCAGCGTGTCGATCGGCGTGGGCGCGTCGGCGAGGCTCGTCTCGGGAACGATCTCCAGACCGCTCGATGTGGCGAGCGGTCTCACGCCATCCAGGCTGGCGACAGTGACGCGATAGCCCGGCTCTTTACGCCCGGTGGCGGCGATCAGCTGCTGGGCGCCGACGAACACCTCCAGCGGGCCGGTCACGTCCAGGCTCTGCACGCCCGGATACACCACGATGACGACATCTCTGGAAGTGGAGCGCTTGCTCATGGCTAGGATCATGGCCTAAGCGGCACTTGTCCGCAAGGACAGATTTCCAACGATTTCTGCCACCACCGCGCCATCGAGGTGCCGCTTCGCATCCCACACATTGCCCTGTGCGGCGCGCACGGGTCTACGATGGCCGGATGGAGCCGCAGTCAGATGCCCCAGGCGCCGCTTCGGGACACGTCACCGGCATCATCGAGGCCGCCGAACGGACTGCGGCGCAGCTGCGCGAGCAGGCGGAGGCGCGCGTCCGCGAGCGCATAGCCGAGGCCGACCGCGCCGCCGAGCACCGTGTGCGCGCCGCCGAGGAGGAGGCACAGGAGGCTCTCCAGAACGCGCGCACCCAGGCGGAGGCCGCCAGGAACGAGGCGCTGGCGGCGGTTGGGGTGATCCACAGCGAGGCCGAGCAGATGCTTGCCGACAGCCGCGCCCAGGCAGCAGACGCGCTGGCCCGCGCGCAGGAGCAGGCGGCCCAGACCGTGGCCAACGCTCAGGAGCACGCGACCCGGGCGCTGGCGGACGCGCAAACGGAGTCCGAGCGCACCCTCGCCGCCGCGCGCCGGGAGGCGGAGAGCATCCTGGATAGCGCGCGCGAGGAGGCCGGGCGAATGGACGCCGCCGCTGGCGAGGAGCTCGCCGGACGCCATGCCGCAGCGCATGAGCAGGCCCAGGAGATCCGCGCAGTCGCACGAGCCCAGGCTCGTGAGATCGTCAGCGAGGCTCACGCGGTCGCACACGAGGTCGTACGCGAGGGCACCGAGCTCTCGCGTAACCTGCGCGAGCTGTCCTCGTCGCTGCGCAACAACGCCGAGCGGCTCTTGCGCGACGTGCGCCTTGCGCATGGGAGCATGACCGCTCACTTGGATCAAGCCGGACCGGGGACAGGTTCACGCAGGCGGGACGAGCCTGGCGAGGATCTTGACGTTCCGGAGTTCATCCCGCGGGGATGATTTGAGCCGAGCGCAGACGGCTCGAAGGGCACACGACTTTCCGGGCGAGCACAGGTCGTGATCCACTGATCGGCCCGAGGCGTTATACGATGGTCTTTGACTTGGGGCTATAGCTCAGCTGGGAGAGCGCTTGCATGGCATGCAAGAGGTCGTCGGTTCGAGCCCGACTAGCTCCATGCAACCTGACTCAATGCGAACCGGGCTGTGGTTCGCATTGAGTCCTGTTGGCTCCATGCGCGAGGCTCAATGCGAACGCGGGTGCGCGGATGCGCTCAGTCCGTGTGTTGTGTGCGGCGCTGGTGCAAGCGTCGCATCTTGTCGCGGCTGCCGCAGGTGGTCATCGAGCACCAGCGGCGGCGTCCACTGGTATTGAGGAACAGCCAGCCGCAGCCGCGCCCTGGGCAGCGGCTGACGCGCGCCAGACGGCGGGGGTCCGCAAGCAACACGACCGCATCGGTCGCGACGGCGTGGCGGATTCTTCGGGGATCGTGTGCCAGCCAGTCGAGCTTGTAGAAGTTCTCGCCGGCCACCAGAGAGGCGTGCTTGACGGCCTGGGTGTAGTTGCTCATCAGCACCTCTAGGTCCTTCTTGGAGGGCTCCTTGTCTCGACTGATTGAGGAGAAAAGGCAGTAAACGGCGTCACGTAGCAAGCGAGCGTGGCATAGCTCGTCTGCGCTCGCCAACGTCGCGTCGCTGAGCAGGTCAAGGCGCTGACCCCAGCGGGCCAGCATGTCCGGCGTCCTCAACACGTCTGTCTGTTCGGGATGGAGGTGCTCATCGTCGGGCGACCAGTCGACGGTGTTGGCGTAGTCCAGGCAGAGCGCCTCTCCCCAGAGATGGATCGTCTCAGGCATCCATGACGCATGACGTATCTTACCAGTAGACCCGATGATAGGGTAAGATTATAGGATGAATGAGCGGCCCCAAATCCAGACTACGTGAGAGGAATTTGATGGCAGCGCGAGATGTCGTCAGGAGCAACACCGGATGTCGGAACCTGGCCGTCGGGGAAGGACCGACCTTCCCCGACCTCCCCGTCGCGATCGCCTCCTTCTGCCTGCAGGTTGCGGCCTAGCGATGCCCGCATTCGTGCACCACCTGCGCGTTCGCTACAACGAGTGCGATGCTCAAGGCCACGTCTTCAACGCGAACTATTTCGTCTATTTCGATGTCGCCCTAACTGAGCTTTGGCGCGAGGCCCTCGGCTCTTACACAGCGCTCACAGCCGACGGCCTTGACCTGGTGGTTGCCGAGACCGGGACACGTTTTCGCGCACCGGCGCGCTTCGACGACGAACTCGAGATCACGCTCGAGATCAAGCACCTCGGCAACACGTCGATGGTGTCCGCGATCGGAATCGTGCGGGAAGGGAATACGCTCGCCGACGGCCGCATCGTGCATATCTTCGTCCGCGCCGACTGTCTCGGGGAGAAGGCCCCGATCCCCGATCACGTACGGCGGGCACTGCAGTGCTATGGCGCCGACGACCTCGACACGCTCGCGATGAGCCGGCCACCGAGGGCCGATGTCCAGACCAACTGAGCCCCTTCAGTGGTAGTCCCCGAAAGAAGCACCCGCGCTCGCCCGCATCGCAATTACACCTTGGTTCACGGGTGGCGCCCCGCCACTCGATGCCATCGTCGGATGAGCCTAAGCCTCCCGGGGCGAATCCCCGTCGCTCACGACCCTGGTCAGCTCCCCGAGCGACATTCGCCCGCCAGAGAGTCGCGCGAAGCGGTTCGCGTTGGCTTTGGTTGGCTCCACTGAACTTGTCTGTGCGCAAACCACGGGTGCGCCGACGCGGCAGGCAGGATCTCGTTGCGGCTCAGGACGCTCTTGGCGCGTGTGGGGGCTGTGTCTTTGAGGGCGCTGCGTCTTTGAGGGCGCTGCGGAGTGCGCCACAGCGTAAAACCGCCGTCGGCCGACCCGGTCTAGCATCCACGGATGACCGTGCTACGCAACTTCGCACTTTCGCTCAGGCCGGCAGGGTGGCCGCTTCTCTCCTCTGCGGCGCGTCCTCGGACGTTGGCGCTGGCATGGGGTGCGATCCTTGCGCAGGTCGTGTTCCTCGGCGGGTGGGTGCTCGCCGGCGCTCTCGAACCTCATTACTCGACGATTCGCCAGTACATCAG
>Ga0070711_100001756_pt1 | contig 12033 bp, 12 predicted proteins | sample LARL53metaG_FD_65452 | JGI IMG/M metagenome (GOLD analysis project Ga0070711, IMG submission 65452) | Corn, switchgrass and miscanthus rhizosphere microbial communities from Kellogg Biological Station, Michigan, USA - LAR L5-3 metaG | ecosystem: Host-associated > Plants > Roots > Rhizosphere ... | reverse complement strand
CCTCCTGTAATAGACTCGAGCCTGTATTCCCGGATTTTTATATTCGCCATTTCTCCTGCAATCTTTTGTATTGCCTTCAGAGCAGCATCCACAGGTCCGACCCCAATTTCTGAGGCTATGTAATCTTTCTTGTCAGTATGCAATCTAACCACAGCGGTCGGTATTATGTTCATTCCGGTAACGATATGAAAATCATAAAGTTTGAACTTCTCTTCAAATTTATTATTATGCATAATATCGCCCGTTATAGATAGGAGCTCGGCAGTGGTGATAGATTTCCCCTTGTCGGCAAGGTTTTTTTGTTTTTCCACAATATCATAGAGCTCTTTTTCTGTCGGGGTGATGCCAAAACCCTCAAGCATTGCGTTTATTCCATGAGCACCAGCATGCTTACCTGCTTGCATCCATCTTTTTCTGCCCACGAGATCAGGACTAATTGGTTCATAGGTAAGAGGATTATTTATGATCCCATGGGTATGGATACCTGATTCGTGACCAAAGGCGTTTTCGCCGATTATTGCTTTATTTGGTTGGACAATTATCCCCATCGTGTTTGAGACAAATACGGAGGTCTCATAGAGCAGATCAGTCTTAACGTTATGTTTCCTACCGTACAGGCATTGAACTGCCATAACAAATTCCTCAAGAGATGCATTACCTGCACGCTCTCCTAATCCATTTATTGTTACATGGGCACAATCTGCACCCGCGTTTATTCCCGATATGGAGTTAGCTACCGCCAAACCAAAATCATCATGACAATGCATGCTAATTGGTAGCCTAGTCATTGCTTTTACATCCTTGACTAGTTCCTCGATATATTGGGGAGTAGCATACCCTACTGTATCAGGAATATCTAATCTATCAACGCCAACATTCGCTACGGCCGTGAAAACTTGATTTAAGAACATTCTGTCAGATCGTGTTGCGTCTTCAGCAGAAAATTCTACCAAAACACCATGTTTTTTGGCGTATTCCACCGCCCATGCAGCCTTTTCAATAACCTGTTGTCGATTCATTTTTAACTTAAATTGCAAATGAATATCAGACGTTGCAATAAAAATGTGAACGTAGGGTAAGTCGCAATTTATAGCCGCATCTAAATCTGACTTTACAGCGCGGGCCAAGCCACAAATTTCTGCTTTTAGGCCTTGTTTGATTATGTTCTTGATCGCAACTGTTTCTCCGTGGGACACAACAGGAAAGCCGGCCTCAATAGCATCAATCCCAAGCTCATCAAGTTTGATTGCGATCTCTACTTTCTGCTCGGGGGTTATTGATACACCTGGTGTTTGTTCACCGTCTCTTAAAGTTGTATCAAATATTCTTATTTTACTGTCAACGTCTAACATCTAAAGTTCTGCACCCCGAGGTAAAGCAGAAACACCTGTTCTGGCCAACTGTGTGATTCCGAAGTGATCGACGAGATTTCTAAATGCCTCAATTTTGTCAGGCGTTCCAGTAAGTTCTACAGTTATTGTCTCTTTTCCAATATCGAGTATGTTTGCCCTAAAAATAGCTGCGAAATTGGTTACTTCCATTCTAGTAGTGGGATCCCCAGCCTTCATTTTTATCAAGGCAAGTTCACGATAAACTGTTTTTTCTGTGTCGAGTACTTTTACTTCTACCACATCAATTAACTTTCTAAGCTGTTTGACGAGCTGATCAAGCGTTCTTTCATCGCTATTAAGTGTAATCGTCATCCTCGAAAGATCAGCTTGTTCAGTGGAACCCACAGTTATACTTTCTATGTTAAAATTCCGGGCCCGGAGAAGGTTTGTAACCCTAAACAGGACGCCTGGTTTATTTTCTAGAAGCGCGGACAATATATGCCATTCCCCGTTTTTTTCATTTGTGGTGGTCGCTGGAGTTAGTGCTGTAGAGGTGCCGGGTGCAGTTGTTGTTACCACAACTATTTTTTCACGATCCTGTGACCATGTCTTTGAGGCCTGTCCCTGGTGCCACAAAAGGATACACATCTTCCTCAGGGTCTATGACAATATCAATGACGGTGGCAACTTCCATCTTGAGAGCCGATTTAATTGCTTTTTCTAATTCTGACAAAGACTGAGCTTTAATACCCTGTGCGCCATAGGCTTGTGCTATTTTAACATAATCTGGGCAGTTATGTTGATGGACCCCCATATAACGTCTGTCATAAAAGGTCCTCTGCCATTGAGCCACCATCCCTAGCATATAATTATTCATCAAAAAGACAATTACAGGTAAGTTATCAAGGACTGACACGGCAAGAGAGTTCTCGGTCATGTTGAATGACCCGTCGCCAGCTATATCAACAACAGGGACATCTGGTCTAGCGGCCTTTGCACCTATCGAAGCTGGAAAACCGAAGCCCATAGTCCCAAGTCCGGTTGAGCTAAAAAAAGTGCCAGGAGATATAACGTCAAAGTGTAATGACGCCCACATTTGACATTGACCTACTTCAGTAGTCGCAATCGAATTTGTCGGCAATATTTCCCTAAGTTTTTTTAATGCCTTTCTGGCCGTGAGATCTCTTGGATAATCTTTTATTGTTTCTGCATAGTGATTGATAAGTTCTTTCCTCCGTCTCAACCATGGATTATCTTGATCTTTTTTTACTATAACCTTTGAGAGCATTTTGACAAGAGTTCTCATAGACGACTTTACATCTCCAATAACTGCCACATCCACCGATTTGTTCTTGCCAATTTCCGCAGGGTCAACGTCCATGTGTATAATGTTCATACCCCTTCCAAATTCGTCGTACCTCCCGACAGATCTATCTGAAAATCTTGCGCCTACAGCCAATATGCAGTCTGCCTCCAAAATCATTTTATTCGCCTCTGCGTGTCCGTGCATGCCAATAGGACCCATTGCAAGAGGATGATTTTCAGGAAACGATCCTTTACCCTTAAAGGTAGTTACGACGGGAGCCATGAGTATTTCTGCAACTGCCTGTAATTCGGAAAAAGCCCCCGAGAGATTCACGCCCCCTCCACCCATTATTATGGGTCTCTCGGCATTTAACAAAATTTCAACTGACTTCCCTAATTGAGAAAGGTCTGCGTCTACCACCGGACTGTATCCTCTTACTTTAATTAGATCAGGGAAGTTCATATCAGCACTTGACTGCTGTACGTCCTTGGGGATATCAATCAGTACAGGTCCTGGCCTTCCGCTTTCGGCTATATAGAAGGCCTTTTTAACCGTCTCTGGTATTTCATGTGCAGACCGGGGTTGGAAGGCATATTTTGTACAAGGGTTTGCAATACCGATAATATCTGTCTCCTGGAAAGCATCCTTGCCAATCATTGCCAGCGGTACTTGTCCGGTTACAGCTATCATTGGAGAAGAATCAGCATATGCAGTAGCAATACCTGTAATAATGTTTGTGGCGCCCGGTCCTGAAGTTGCAAAGCATACCCCTGCCTTTCTTTTTATTCTCGCGTAGCCATCCGCCATATGGGACGCCGATTGTTCGTGCCTGACAAGTATATGTCTGAGATTGGCATCAACGAGAGCATCGTAAATAGGCAGGTTCGCCCCGCCTGGCAGTCCAAACACTATGTCCACACCCTCCTTTTCGAGAGCCTGCATCAGAGCTTTTGCGCCGATCATTTCTACCACTTTTATAGTTCACTTATTTCCTTTTTCAAATAACGCCCTGCTAAAACAACGTGCAGAGCTATATCTACAGCAGCATGACAACTGCTACACTTCGAACATTACTTGCAGTTGTGAAGAATCTAAGCCGTACTCTTCACCATTAGCATAAGGCATTTTCGACAAGATGTTTGCTGCATCACAATTTATAAAGATTGTGTCTGAGCCAGAGCTAAAAATTATCATTCTCCGATGCAGTCTAGCATTTAATGGTTCTCCTACTTCGGTTTTTCTGAGATGTCACCGGCGTCTGGAAGGAATAAGTGAATATCCAATCATAATATGAACATGGATAGGTGAAATCGGTAAGAACAGAGAGACACTCAAAAAAGCTAGGCGCTTTACTGCGCCTTCTTGGCGGCTTGTTGTTCGAGCTCTTTTTCTCTAGTGAAAATATCATGAGCTTCCATTACTTTTGAATTCTTGTGTATAATTGCCCTGACTGCTTTAATCATGGCCACAGGATAGTCCGATTGCCAAATATTTCTGCCCATATCTACTCCTGCTGCACCGTTGTCTACTGCATCGAATGCTAGCTGTAAAGCATCGATTTCACTGGGCAATTTCTTGCCGCCCGCAATTATGACAGGAACTGGGCAGCCCTCGACAACCCTTTGAAAGTTCTCGCAGTAGTAAGTCTTTATCAGATGTGCTCCCAATTCGGCAGCTACTCTGCATGCAAGTGCCAGATATCTGTGATCTCTTGCCATTTCTTTACCAACTGCAGTAACGGCAAGAGTTGGGATCCCAAACTTTTCGCCTTCATCAACAAGTTTTGCCAAATTGGTCAACGTTTGATGTTCGTACTTGCTTCCAACAAAGATTGAAAGAGCAAGGCAAGAGGCATTAAGTTTCATGGCATCCTCAACCGATGTGGTAATACTTTCCCTAGAAAGATCTTCTCCAATGATACTACTACCGCCCGAAACGCGTAATACTATGGGAATATCAGTACTTGGATTTACAGACGTTCTGAGAATGCCTCTTGTGAGCATCAAAGAATCTGCATGTGGTAGAAGTGGCTTTATAGTATTACTAGGATTCTCTAATCTTTCTGTCGGTCCCAAGAAGTAACCATGATCGACTGCAAGCATAAGAGCTCGTCCATCTTCTGGACGAATGATCTTGGACACCCTATTTTTCATTCCCCAATCCATATTACCTATTTACGCACTCTACTCCCCTGTTGTAATTATTTATAGTTTCCATGGTTCGCTGTTATTATTACTTTGATTGCATCTTTTGCTTTATGAGCGCACTCTATTCCCTCACTCGCGTTTGTGATGTCAAAACGATGAGTTATCAACGAACCTAAGTTTATCCTCTTTGAGGAAATAAATCGGATTGCTTGGTTTATTTCGATTTCAGAAGATGCATAACTTGGAATGATCGATAGCTCATTAGAATATACCTTACTTATATCGCATAAGACCATCGTTCCTTCGGTTGGAACCCCGAAGAGAAGAATGTTACCTCCTTTTCGTGTCAGATCGAATGATTGAACGATAGCCTTTGAATTTCCCGTGGCCACGATTGTAGTATCGGCTCCTCTACCTTCGGTGCTATCCTTCATTTTTTTAATGATATCCTTTTCCCCAGCAACATTATAAGTGTCAATGTCAAAATTTTCCTTGGCAAAATCCAATCTGAACTGGTTGATATCGAATACAACAATTCTGCCTACGCCTGTCAGCTTTGCAAGAATTACATGCATTAGACCAGCTGGTCCAGCCCCCAATATTGCAATGTCATCTCCTTTTTGGAGATTACATTTGGTCAGGCCCCTTATGCAACACGCTAATGGTTCTATGAGTGAGGCTTCATCAAAGGTCACATCTTTTGGAAGCTTCACAAGTCCACCTCTGGTAATGTTCGAGTCATGTACCAAGAATTGTTCCGATAGCCCGCATGGTTCGATATTACTCTTTTGATACATATCGCACATGGTGAAATCACCATGCCAACAGTAATGACATGCATGGCAGCTGACATGATGATGCACAAAAACGCGGTCCCCTATGCAGTAGCCTTTAATTGATTTTCCCATCTTTATTATGTTCCCCGTAGGTTCATGGCCCAATTTGCCAGACGACATTCCGTAATCACCATAAACTTTCTCCAAATCAGAGCCGCACAGCCCACAAGCTCTCATTTGTACAAGAACATCATGGTCACCCATAAATGGAACTGAGATATCGTCAACGGCCACTCTGTTCTTCCCTCTTACGAATACGGCTTTCATTAATGGTACCCCTTTTACTTCTTAGTAATAAAATTGAGGTTGATTTAGTTTGTGTTGATTCTGTTAGAATTGGATTTTATGCTCAGTGCTTGTTCAATTATTTATCTGTTAGACAGTGCAAAAGCAGTTTGGGGCGGAGGCGTTTCGAGCATATTATTCTAGCATTTTATTTAACTGCACTATCAATGCTTCATTTTCAACTGGCTTTCTAATAAAGCATTTGGCATCCTTCACTGAAGGCGAGACTGCCTTTTTAAGATCCTCATAGTTTATTTCGCTGGCCGTTAGAAAACAAATCTTAACCTTATCATCGATCTTTCTTAATTCCCTATAAAGCTCAAACCCATTGATGCTCGGCAATTTGATATCAATAAGCAAAATGTCATACAAATGAGGTTTAAAACTTGATAACGCCAATAGAGGGTCGGTGAATGAATTAATTACAAACCCATTTTCCTCTAAAATTATTTTCAATGTAAAAATAATATCAGATTCGTCTTCAACTATCAATATTCTTTTCAATGTTGTTCAATTTCCCTCAATTGAGCACTAACTAGCCTTCCATAACAGGCACGCGAACCTAAGCCCGACCCTTTGTACGCGAACCCTAGATCCATCGCATACAAGGGCTATGCTGCCCCATATGACAAGAAATTTGTAAACAACATTCTTGTTACTGCCAATTTCGGAATTAACATAAAAAGCTGCCTGAGCATCTATTAAGTCAAGTGTCCCCCTGTTGCCATCAATGGCATTATCCATGGTAATTCCAGTCTTGGCTATGGCATCTCACAAAAATTAATTTTCTCATTTTTTATCGTCAATTATTTGTTATGGCCAACACATCGTATCCATGGGTTATAAATTTTTAGAGAAGCATTCCACTCGCCAAAAATTTCTCGCTACCTTATGAAGGTTCTGGAATGATCGGACAACAGGAATTTGATCTCGTGAAAAAAGTAGACAACAGAATGAAGGATCATTCGCCAGTATTTTTAACGTAAATGTAAAAATAATCTGAAGACGGATACACAGTTAGACATGAAGTAAAAAACTTAGTACCCATCAATTACACTAAGCACTATTGAAAAGAAAACAAATCTGTCATGTATATTTACCCGGCTTTCTAACAAAGATCCTTTTGCAGCCCTCAGAGCAGAAGTAGTAGTCCTTACCCTGGTGCTTACAGGTTGTAGCAAGGTTCTCGTCCATTTCTATTCCGCACACTGGATCGACAGGCATCCTGCTAGAAAAGTTTACGAGAGTATTTATTTATTTATTTACTCTATATTTTGTTCTTGTGCTTATTTCTTTCGTTCAGACAGATTACTTTAATCCGTTGACGAAATCATTTCGCTAAAAACATTTTGTACAACGAGATTTTATACCCTGGACCCAACAATATAAAAAGATTCACTCTGGTTATTCTCTACAAAATTATTATTACTGATTTCGTCAATCCATCTTGACGTAAAATTTGATATTCTATCGAATTATGTATATTATATTATTATAATGTCCTACCCATCCATAGAGATCGTTTGTGGAAAATGCGGATCTGTTATCAATAAAATAATAAGTCTAAAATCGATAAAAGATGTTTTGCGACCAACTAATGGTAGATGTAAAATATGTGGTAATGCACTTAATCCTTCAGACTTTACAATTGACTTAGAAAAACAATAGCGGATGAGTTCGAAACACAAACGCAGGTTTGTTCGAATATGTATAATACCGTTCCGACAGGATTAGCCAAGAAACTATTATCACACCTGCAAACGTATTAAACGAGTGCTAAACTTTCTGTCCAGGATATTCAGTCAACAAGCTTTGACATACAGCGATTTAGTCCGCACATGGATCGCTGTAACGTTAGTTGGAGAGTGATATCGTCAGACACGTGGTGGCTAGTCGGTTCATTCAGTGTTCGAGGAGTCCTGATAATTTTGGGAACAACGAACAAAAGTTAAGAAATCATCGGCAAAATAAGTAGATTCAATGAAGTGGACTTCAACCTTTGTGCAGGAGCTAGATAAACAAACTCACCGCCAAAACTATACTGGTGACTCGAGAATATGCCACAGTTACACCCATTACCGATACTAATTGGTCAACATCTTGGTAAGATTTGCCCAATCGTTTAATTGCCATTACAGCAAATGGCAATGATAGCAGTGATCCAAGTGAATAAATTTTTAGGTAACCAAGCCATACACCTGCCAAAATTATAATATACGTAGACAGGATTATCCAAGGGAATATTTTTACAGCTCTCTGCCTTCCTAACAAGATGACCAAAGTTCGTCGTCCTCCTGAACGGTCAGCTTGATAGTCGGGAAAGGAATTTACAAACAAGACAGAAGCTGATAAAATACCCATTATGATGCCAACATAGACCACGCCAAGCCCGATAGATGACGTTTGCACATAATAGGCTCCGACTACAATAAGAATTCCTTTTGCTGCAACAAAAGCCTCTCCTAAGCCGAGATTCACGATATTTGTAGAATAGAAATATACCGCCAATATTGCGAACCCAAGAATCAAAGCAATTACTATGCCTCTAATAACTACAAAGTACATTCCTACCAGACTCCCGACTAGGAGAAGAATTAGCCCCACAGAATATACGGTACTCGGTTTTAAAAGATTTTCCGGTAGTACACCTGTTCCGCCACTAAACTTTGTTCTCCGCGTGGTTGTGTCTATACCTCGCTTGTAGTCCCAATAGTCATTTAACAAGTCTATACTTGCGTGAAGGCAGATAACTCCGCCAAACGTTAGAACTGCGTTTGATATGTCGATCTGTTTATTTTTCCAGAAAGCAAATGCTATACCATTGCTGACTGCGATCACCGATGCTAATAGAAATCTTAATCTTATTGCCCGCAGCCAGGTTCTTATCATTTTGGGTAAGGATCGCAGGCTATTATATAAGGGCTCAAAATTGATTTTCGACCGTGACAAGCGATAAATCGATTTAAAAGGAAAGTTTCGGATTTAAACTATAAATATATTAGAAGTTTAGTACGGTTGGAGACTGAATTGGGTGAAAATTCGTGTATCTTTTGTGACATAATTACAAGGAAATTGCCCCATGCTAATGTCTACGAAGATATCAATTTTGTAGTGTTGATGGACAAGTACCCAATAAATAGAGGACACGCTCTAATTATTCCGAAAACCCATTACGATAATTTGCTCTTAATGCCGCGCAACGAAGTCGGAAGGTTGTATTCACTCGTGCCCTCAATTGCTGCGGCCATTGTAACGTCCGTGAAAGCAGACGGCTTCAATGTTGGTCAAAATAATGGTAGAGCTGCAAACCAAATTGTTCCACATGTCCATGTTCACATTATCCCTAGGTTCAATGATGACTGCCCTAACGGACGATGGCCAATGAGACGTGTGGCATCACACGAGGAACTCCTCAAGATTGCTGATGGAATTAAACGGCTTTTGAATCCCACTTTAGTCAATAGGGAATAAATTTAATCGTTTTATTCTGCTATTTGCTGGCGAAACCTTGTAAACTTTTGATAAGCGGACCTGGATGTGCACGCCTGTGTACGCTTCTTCACAAGAAGTAAAAAAAGTTAGCCTAGATTACTTTTAAGGCTAAATCTACTTGTAAATTCGATGACTTCGATTCAGTTCGGTAAAAATTCCAAGTACGACTGGACAGAATTAGTTTATTCTATCGTCCGAAACAATAGCGGCAAAGTTACTGGAAAGCAGCTTGAACGCGAAATCGGTAGTAGATATGAAGTCCGATACGCCATCACACGTCTGACGAAAGAAGGTAGAATTAAAAGAATCAGAGGTTTTGGTGTGGACAAGGTCGAATTCTTTTACCAAGTCGTCGCATCCGAGAATCATTAGTGAAACCGAATAAACTGAGCTAATCTATAAATAAAGGGGCACTTTGAATAAATTTAATCTCTAGATATTTACTGATTATACTCGTAGAATCTCACATCATGCCAACAGGGAAATGAACGAGTTGCGTTTTACCTATCAACTGACCAACCAGTGGCCCTGTTGTGAGCATATACAAATTTTTGTATGCCAAATGTCCCTGACATGCGTGCTTGCGTGGAGAAATATCTTGACTGACGAATCATCATATTTATGAAGATCCGGCTCCAAAGACTCGAGTAGTAGTAGGATTTAGAGGATATTTCTGGAATATTTGGTGTCTTGTAGTTCCCAGAAGGAATTAGTAGGATATATTAGAGCGTAATATAGTTGCCAGATTCGCGAATACATGGAAAATACTCGAGTTGTTTACTCAGCGCACAGCATAAACAACAAACGCACACCGAATAAGAAAGTTTGTATCGGCTAGTTCGAACTTACAGATTGGCTTTTTGTAATCGTCAAGATTCTGATAACCAATTGATGTCAACAATAAAGAAATAAAGGTTAGAAAATCTCCTCGTCGCTCCTTATCCCTCCCAGCCTGGTTTTGACACCCGACGCACACTCTAAACAAACGCTATTGGTGAAGGGAAAACTCTTCGTACATTCCTTGCATGTAGGCTTTCCACACGTCGAACACGGCCGTGTAAGCTTTTCGGCGTTGCAAAGGTAACAGAAGTTCGAATACATACTGATGCTATAAGACCTTATGCCGTAAAAGGATATCGCCTATTTATGAAGCCGTTGGCAGGATAATCAAATTTTGATACCAATACCAGCGCGCAAATAGATATTCAAAAGCAGTGACGCACTAATTTGAAGCATCAGAAAAAACCTTGAGGTCGAGTTGTTGGTGCTTCATCCTTTGCTTGTATTCATTTAGGTAATCTAATGCCTCTTTCTTAGAATCGAATCTTGCTTCGCCTCTGAACGAGCCGTTTTGATCAATAAGACTAATAGCATTCCAGACTCCACTCTTGCTTAGCTTCTTTACGGTAAACATATGTTTATGATTTATATCATCATAACCGGGATTAAAAACAATACTTAATCTCTTTAATAGTTGAAAACCATACTTAATCACGATTAATAATATCTGCTAGTCGAGCGAGTTTAACTGGTTTCAGAAGGACTTGTATAGTTTTATCGTCGAAGAATAGGTCCTTTTTCAATTCGTCCTTTACGTTATCAAACGCTGTAAGCATTAAGATTCTGCCCGACGGGTCTCTCATCAGAATTTCTTTTGCAGCCTGTAACCCATTTTTTTTTCCAGCGAGTTTGTAATCAATTATGACAAAGTCAGGTCTATATTTCTCATAATCGTCCATTGCCTCATTGGCCGTAGTGGAGGTCACAATGACAGAAAGCCCTTTTGTACTAAGAAAGTCCTTATAAATGTGGAGCATATCCTGCTCATCCTCTAATATCATTACCTTCCGAATTTGTCGCTGCATTCTATTAGTTGCCGACATATAAAGAGACTATGTACAAAAAAAGATTAAAAAAGATATCAAGATATCCGAGCGATTGTACTAGCACCAGTGCTTGGTCTGAAGCGGAGAATAGCTCCTACTCGCCCAAGACTTGCAATCTGAGCACCTTCTTCTGATTTTCCAGAGATTATTTCAAGGCGGCTTGCCGTGATAGTCGCTAATTCTTCTAGATAATCTACGATATCTTGTTCGCTACTTTCAAAATCGATTGCGGAGCATGAAGGACATGTTTTAGATAAAAGCTCTTGTTTAGCAGATACTAAGAAACTTCGGTCAACAAATTTTTCTTGTATGGTTTGACATCGTTTGCATCTTACATCCAGCTTTAGAAAAGTGATATCATCGGTTACAATAACCATATCAACAATTCCGTTCTGGAGCGATCGTACGACGTCCAAGATACCGTAGATGCCAAGGCCTCTCCCGGAATGAACTTCGCTCATGAATTTCTTGACTATCTTTTTCTCTTCCATCAACCGATACTCTGTCATTACCCCTTGATCATTAATCTTGTCTATGATTTCACGAATGCCTTCATCACCCGAATAAGACGTATCCAAGGTGGTGATTACTTTGTTTTGCAACCTGTAATCCAAATATTCTTCCTTAAGAAAATTCTCCTTTGTTGGACCAGGTCCTCCTACTATAAGTCCCCTAACATTAAACTGATTGATGAAAACTTTTTGAGCATGATCTCCTACTCTGTGGTAGTATTCATTTAGTTCATTATCT
>Ga0070711_100001753_pt1 | contig 12050 bp, 8 predicted proteins | sample LARL53metaG_FD_65452 | JGI IMG/M metagenome (GOLD analysis project Ga0070711, IMG submission 65452) | Corn, switchgrass and miscanthus rhizosphere microbial communities from Kellogg Biological Station, Michigan, USA - LAR L5-3 metaG | ecosystem: Host-associated > Plants > Roots > Rhizosphere ... | reverse complement strand
CCTCAGCCAGATCAAAGAGGCGACGCCGGCGCAACCGACACATTATCGCGTGTTGGGCGTCGATGGACCGCTACCCTGGTGTCGAGGCGAACTCGCCGCCACACCCAACTGCACTTGCGAGTGGACCGAGTGGAACGATGCGCTTCGTGATCAGTTGCGCAAGGTCTCGCCTGACCTGCTCCTGCTGATCGCCGCGCCTCCCTGCCCCACAGCCGACGCGTTCTTTCGGCGCCTGGCAAGGGATCCACTTGTCGTGCCCACATTGGCCATCCTGCCGCCGGACGGCAGCGTGCTCGAAAGCGTCTCGCAGCTGGTCGACGACTTCATCATTGCGCCGCCGCGCCAGGGCGAACTGCAGCACCGGATCGCCAAGCTGCTTGGAGGGGGCCCCAAAGCCGCAGCCCACGCGCAACTCACTCGGGAATTGGCGCTGGCCGGCCTCGTTGGGGACCACCCGGCGTTCGTACGGATACTGGCGCAGTTGCCGCTGATCGCGCGTACCGACAGTCCAACCCTGATCTCCGGCGAGACCGGAACCGGCAAGGAACTCTGTGCCCGCGCCATCCACCATCTCGGCGCCCGCCGCCACTTGCCGTTCGTGCCAGTCGATTGCGCGGCACTTCCCGAGCATCTTTTTGAAAGCGAGATGTTCGGCCATGTGCGCGGCGCCTTCACGGATGCCTATCGCGACCAGAAGGGCCTGGTCGCGCTGGCCGGCGCCGGAACGCTGTTTCTTGACGAGATCGACTCGCTGTCGATCGCGGCGCAGACCAAGCTGCTGCGTCTGTTGCACGAACGTACCTACAGGCCGGTGGGCTCCGAGCGCTTCGTCCACACCGGCGTCAAGATCGTCGCCGCCAGCAACCAGGACCTCGAGCGCGCGGTCGCAGACAAGACCTTCCGTTCCGACCTGTTCTTCCGCCTCAACGTCTTGCGGCTGAAACTGCCGCCATTGCGCGAGCGCAGCAGTGACATCGGCGTGCTGGCCAGTCACTTTCTCGAAACGCTGGCGCGCGAGCTCGGCGCTCCCTGCAAGACGCTCTCGACCGCGGCGATGCAGCGGCTCGCCGTGTATGACTGGCCGGGAAACGTGCGTGAACTCTACAACGTCCTGCATCGCTCCGTCGTGCTGTCGGCGGGAAGACAGATAACGCGCGTCGATCTGCCGGACCGCCCCGTCGTATCCGCACCGGTCGAGGCCGGCGAGGCAACGTTCAGCGAGGCGCGGGCGAGGACAGTCGCGTCGTTCGAGAAGCAGTATGTCGAGGACATGCTCCGCCGCAGCAGCGGCAATGTTACACGCGCGGCAGAGCTCGCCGGCAAGGATCGGCGCGTGTTCGGTCGGTTGATGAAGCGGCACCAGGTCAATCGGGATATCGGCCGGACCGCGGACTGAGCCCGCCAGGCATGCGGCCAGCGATGCGAGCGCGGCATCGCCACATCGGTCGCCTCGCGCTCGAATTTCACAACGCCAGGACCAGACACAACGAGGTCGGGACATTTTGGTCCCAGCCCAGTGCATCGACGAATCCCCTCTGCCCGCACTTCCGTCGACGCTGCGGCAGCGCCGCGCTTGCCGTGCCGCAATTCGTTGCAGGCGCGAAACATTTCGCGAATCCCGCGGACCTCGCCTGGGCGGCCCTGCGCGACAAGCCAGAGTTCTATCGGCGGCGATCGAGGTGGGACTGCGAAGTCCCGGGCCCCTGCGACCGCTCGCTCGAAGCCATTGATTTGTCAGTCTCCGGCATCTGGCACCCGCCTTGCTACGTGGTCGTCAGGGCAACGGTCAGGCACGGCATCGACTTGGCACAGACCCAGCGAGTCACGACAGAGATGGCACGCGAGATCCTGCGCTACTTCGTGCGCAATCCGCAGGCAGTGGACAGCCTCGAGGGCATCGCCCGCTGGCGGCTCATGGATGAAATCGTCCGCCGCAAACTGGACGAAACGGAAGCGGGTCTCGAGTGGCTCGTGGCGCACGACTATCTCACGAGCTCGCTTTCGCCGGGCGGCATCGCGATCTACCGCCTCAATGCCGAACGCATCGACGAAGCGCGGCATTTCCTCGAAAGCTCGGCAACACGCCGCAAGCGGCCGCCGTGACGTCCACGCCGACGCCCGGCGCGACCTGCACCAATCATCATCAAGATCGGAGGTGAGTAGTTCCCATGCCCATCACAGCGACCTATCCCGGCGTCTACATCGAAGAAATTCCGAGTGGCGCCCATCCGATCACAGGCGTTGCCACGTCGATCGGCGCATTCGTCGACTTCTTCTCTCAGGGCCCCCTGAACGAGGCCGTGCATCTCTTCGGCTGGCCGGATTTCGAGCGGCAGTTCGGCTCGCTCGATGCTCGCAGCGAAGCGAGCTATGCGGCGCAGCAGTTCTTCCTCAATGGCGGGACTGAAGCCTATGTGGTCCGTGCGACGTCAACGACGACCGGTAACGCGGCGCAGGCGGCCGCGATCGTCCTGATGGACAACAGCGGCGGCAGCAACATCCTGCTCGCCACCGCATCGAGCCCCGGCCAATGGGGCAACAATCTTCGCATCGGCATCGACTACGGGACCACCGACCCGACGCGGTTTTTCAACCTGACGGCCACCGAGATCAGCATGGTCGGCGCCAAGGCCCAGGTCGTCGCCACCGAGTCGTTCCGCAATCTCAGCATCGACAGCACCCTGCCGAACTACGCGCTGAATGTCGTGAACAATGGCTCGCAGCTCATCACGCTCTCCATCATCCCGGGTGCGAGCACCCGGCCGGCCCAGACGGGATCCGTCTCGGCAGGCTTTGCCGCGATCAGCAGTCCGTGGGTAGCCAACACCGTGCATCACCTCGGCGATACCGTGATCGACGGCAATGGCAATCTGGTGCGCGCAACGGCCATCGCCGGGACGGGTGAATCGGGATCGGGCCCGACCTGGAGCAAGAATGTCGGCGATCAGGTGACCGATGACGTTTCAGCCGGCAACGGTGTGACCTGGTCGGTGCTTCCGACCGGGCTCGGTTTCCTGCCGCCATGGAAACAGCTGACCACCTACAAGCTTGGCGATGCCATTCTCGATGGCAGCGGCAACACGCAGGTCGTCACGACCGCCGGCAGCTCGGGCGCCGCGGCGCCGGCCTGGCCAACGACCATCGGCAAGACAACTTCGGATGGGACGGTCACCTGGACGCTGCAGCATGTTCTCGCACTTGGCGTGCAGTTCACCGGGCAGCTGCAAGTCTCGCTCAACGGCACTGCATTCGCCACACAGATTTCGCTGAGCTCGGTCACGCCGCCCGCGCAGATGACCTGGGCCTGGCTGGCCGGTACTTTGCAGAGCCTCATTCGCGGCGTCGACCCGGCTCTCGCCAATGCCAGCGTCAACCTGATCGGCGGCAGCGCAACGCTGGCCTATCTGCAGATCAAGCCCGGCACCAACAACCCGACCGACGTGCTGGCGTTGACGGATGCCGGCGGCTCGACGCTGGCGACGAATCTGAAGCTCGCGTCCAACGTCCAGCAATACGCGCTCGGCTCGGGCACCGCGGTGCAAGCCCAGGCTTTTCCGGGATCGCCGGCGGCGCCGCAACCGGGCACCGACGGCGTATGGGATCCGAACACCGACGCCGCCGGCATGACCGGCGGCCTGATCGGCGACCAGCTTGCCAAGAGCGGCATGTATGCGCTGCTCGATGCCGACCTGTTCAACATTCTCTGCATTCCGGCGACGATGCGTTTGCCCGACAGCAACGCGGCGCAGGTGGCAACCGATGCGACCGCGCTGTGCACGCAGCGCCGCGCCTTCTACTTGCTCGATCCGCCGCAGCAGGCCGGCAATCGCGACACCGTCACCGGGATCATGACCTGGCTTGACCAGAACGCCACGCTGCGCAGCCGCAATGCGGCGATCTATTTCCCGCGGCCGGACATCGCCGATCCCCTGAGCAACTTCCAGCCCCGCGCATCTGCGCCAAGCGGCACCCTCGCCGGCGTCTATGCGCGAACCGACGTGGCCCGCGGCGTGTGGAAGGCACCGGCCGGTATAGAGGCGACGCTCGCAGGCGTCCAGTCGCTGGAATACCGGCTGATCGACGGCGAGAACGGCGTGCTCAACCCGCTCGCCATCAACTGTCTCCGCAGCTTCCCCATCTATGGCAACATCTGCTGGGGCGCACGGACGCTCAACGGCGCGGACCAGATCGAGGACGACTACAAGTACATTCCGGTGCGGCGGCTGGCGCTGTTTCTGGAGGAGAGCCTCTATCGCGGCCTGAAATGGGTCGTGTTCGAACCGAACGACGAGCCGCTGTGGGGGCAGATCAGGCTCAATGTCACTGGATTCATGCAGAACCTGTTCCGGCAGGGCGCGTTCCAGGGCGGCTCCCCGCAACAGGCCTATTTCGTCAAATGCGACAGCCAGACCACGACGTCGCTCGATCAGGCGAATGGCATCGTGAACATCGTGGTCGGCTTTGCGCCGCTCAAGCCCGCCGAGTTCGTCATCATCCAGATCCAGCAGATCGCCGGCCAGCTCGCGACATAAGGAGAGTCTCCATGGTCGAGTTCACCAAACTGCCGCTGCGCTACGATCCGTACAAGAACTTCAAGTTTCGCGTGAAGTTCGGAACCAGCACGGACTACGTGGCGGGCGTGTCCAAGATCAGTGCGCTGCGCCGCACGACCGAGGTCGTGGAGCATCGCGAAGGCGGCGATCACAGCATGTCGCGCAGGTCCCCCGGTCGCAGCAAGTACGAGGCGATCACGCTCGAGCGCGGCGTCACTCATGACACTGACTTCGAGGCCTGGGCGACCAAGGTTTGGAATTACACCGGCGGTCCCGGATTCGAGTCCTCGCTCGCCGATTTCCGCAAGGACATCATCATCGACCTCTTCAACGAGGCGGGGCAGAAGGTGAAGTCCTGGCAAGTGTTCCGCTGCTGGGTGTCCGAATATCAAGCGGCCTCGGATTTCGATGCCAATGCGAATGCGGTGCTGATCGAACACATCAAGATCGAGAATGAAGGCTGGCTGCGCGACATCAGCGTGACCGAGCCACAGCCGGCACAATTCGATCCTGTGCTCGGGCCGGGGTAGGTCCCATGGAAGCGGTCACGGTCTGTCTGCCGGGAGGCCTCCGGATCAGCGGCGACTGGCATCGCGAAGCGGTGCTGCGTCCGCTCGATGGACACGACGAGGCCTTCCTGCTTCAGCACGGATGCGCGTTGTCGGCGGCCTCGCGCACCACGCGCTTGCTGGCACGCTGCCTGTGCCGCCTGGGCTCGCTGCCGGCCGTGACATCAGAAACCATTCGTTCCCTGACCATCGGGGATCGCGAAGCCCTCCTCCTTCACCTACGTCGACTGACCTTCGGCGAGACCGTGTCGTGCATGCTGGCCTGTCCGGACTGCGCAGACCGGCTCGACCTCGACCTGCGGGTGACCGAATTGCTACTGCCGCCCTACGGCGATGCGAGCGATCACCACGAGGCCTCGGTCACGGCGGGGAACGTTCCCTATCACATCCGCTTCCGCCTGCCGAACGGCGCCGACCAGGAACAGGCAGCAATTTCGGCCGCGATTACCCCGGATGCAGCCGCGATGCTCGTGCTGCGTCGTTGCGTGCAGGACATCACCGACGCCCGCACCGGCGAGCCGGTCGACGATATCCCGGCGGAACTCGTTGATCCCGTTTCCGACGTGATGGCGAAACGCGACCCCCAGGCCGAAATCCTGCTCGATCTGGTCTGCCCGGCCTGCAACGCTCCGTTCCGAACGACCTTCGATATCGCCGAATATTTCTATCGCGAGCTCCTCAACCGCGAGTGGGATTTTTATCGCGAGGTCCATCTGCTCGCCTTCCACTATCACTGGAGCGAGGCCGCGATCCTGAAGCTGAGCCGCCGCACCCGCTCGACTTATGTGGAGCTCCTGAGCAGAGCGCTGCAGGAGGGCCGACTCCAATGACCAATTTCCTCGCCAACCTGGCGCGACGCGGTGCCGGGCTCGCCGCCTCCATTGCCCCGCGTCCCGCCTCGCTCGCGAGACCGGTCGTGTCGCACGATGCCCGGCCGCCCTCATCGCTCAGCGACGGCATTGATCTCGAAGCGAATCGTGCGGGGCCTGGATCGCAGAATCTCGCGCCGCGGCCCGCCCCCGATGGCTCGGCGCCACGGTCGTCACGGCCCGCAATCACGGCCGAGGCCGCCACCATCGAGCACAAGGCGGAGCGGGTCCGCCCCGAGGCCGATTCCAGGGCCGAGGACGCAGCATCGAGGTCGCGCAAGCCGTCCATGTCCGTCGCGCCCCGAGCTTCCCTGGTGCCGCGCGTTGCGGCCTCGCGCACAGACCAGCGCCCCGTTCCGAGCGAGCCTTCCGCGCGGCCGATGTCACGGCGGTTCGCCCCACCGCCCGATCCCGTGGCGCTTGCCCCGGCGGCACGCACCTTGCCGCACCCTGCCGAAGCCGCATCGATGGCGACCGATCCTCCACTCCGCGCGCCGATAACAAGACGGCAGGACACAATCATCGAACCGGCACCGGAGCGGTCAAGTGCCACGGCGCCGCGCGCACGCGACGCCGGGCCGATTCGGCTCGCACCGCTGCAATCGACCGCGGCGCCGGAGCCAGCACCGGCGAGGACCGGTCGCGATCAGCGCACCGCGCCGACGGCCCAGGCCGAGGCGCCCAGCGTGCAAGTCAGGATCGGCAAGATCGAGATCCGCGCCAACCAGACGGCCACGCCGCCGCGTCGCCCAAAGCCGACGAACTCCGGATTCGCCGAGCTCGCCCTGGCGCGCGCTCACCTCAACCGGAACTATCGATGAGGCTTCGGTGAGCACGTACAAATCCATCGCCGGAGTCAGTCAGAGTCTCGCCAATCTGCTCGGCGATCGCATGGTCGAGCCGGCGGCGATCACGCTTGCGCCGCCCGACGTCCAGGTCGATCAGGTCGGCGGTCCGCGTCTCAACATCTACCTCTATCACATCTCGGAAAATGGATTCCTGAAGAACCAGGAAATCCCCGGCAACGGCTATCCGGGCGCCTATGGCCACCCGCCGCTCGCCCTCAATCTCCATTACATCTTCACGGCCTTCGGCAAGAGCGAGACCGGCGCCGACGCTGACATGCAGGCACAGCACGTGCTCGGCGATGCGATGCGGGTGGTACACGACTTCTCCATCATCTCTGCCAATCTCATGCAGCAGAAATCTCCGGGCAAGACCATCCTGGACACTACCCTCCTCGACGAATTCGAGCAGATCAAGGTCACGCTGCAGCCGAAGAGCCTCGAGGAGATCTCCAAGATCTGGACCGCGCTGCCGCGCGTCAACTTCCGCCGCTCGGTGATCTACGAGGTCTCGGTGGTCCAGATCGAAAGCCAGCAGGCGCGCAGGGCCGCGCTGCCGGTACGTCAGCGGCGCGTGTACGCCCAGACCATGCGCAGCCCGCGCATCGACGAGGTCTATCGCCAGCCGCCGCTTCTCAACAGCATGATCGCGGCTGCCGAAGAGGGCGAAACAGTGCGGCTCATCGGCGCGAACCTTGCGGGAGCCGATACATCCGTCACGATGGATGGGGCCGTCGCAGCCATCACGGCCCAGACGCCGGACCATATCGATGTCACGGTGCCGACAGGCCAGCTCGCGAGCGGCATCCATACGCTGCAGGTCGTGCAGGGTCTGACCTTGAGGGGACCTCACGGCGAACCGATGCCGCACCAGGGTTTTGGCTCGAACGCCGTCGGCTTCCAGCTCCTGCCGAAGATCACGGGCGCGGCGGGCGCGAGTGGCGGTCCCGGGCTGATCTCCGTGCCGGTGCAGCCCGCCGTGCGCGCGATCCAGGAACGCAGTCTGCTGCTCGGCGACACCGTGGTGCCCGGCGCGCCGGTACAGCCGGGCTCGGCGCCGGTCAGCAACGTGCTGTTCCAGCTGCCGCAGCCGCCGAATCCGGCGATTGCCAGCGGCACCTACCTGATGCGCGTGCGCATCGACGGTGCCGAAAGCCGCCTGCAAGTCGACCTCAACCAGACCAGCCCGACCTATCTGCACTATGTCGGACCAACGTTCACGGTGCCATGAACGAGCGCACGACCGTAACCGATCTCAGTCACTGGAAGCGCGTCAACCGCGAGCATCTGGCGGCCGAGCTTGCGCGCCTGCGCATCCTTCTGCACCGTCGCGCGCTGTGGCTGCGCGAGCGCTGGACTCACGACGCGGCCGAGGACTATGTGGCCTGGCGCATCAGCCGGGCCCAGGCCGATGCGCTGCTCGAGGGCGAGGATCCTGCCGCAGAAGCCGCCTTCTATTCCAGCGACGCCGGGGCTGTCGAGCTTGGTCGGGCATTGAGCGAGGCCGAAGCGCATGCCGCCGCGCTCGGCGACCGTTTGGACGAGGACGCCGCACCCGCCGCTCTCGACGTGCTGGTTCATCTGTTCGGATTGAGCCGCTTCGAACGCGACGTGCTGTTGCTGGCGCTGGCGCCCGAGCTCGACGCCTCCTTCGAGCGACTCTATGCCTATTTGCAGGACGATGTGACTCGCCGCCATGCCACGCCGCAGCTGGCGATGACACTGTTTGCGAACAGCCAGGATTCTCGCGATCTGCACGACTGTTTCATGACGGATGCGCCGTTGCGCCGGCTCGGTCTGATGGAGCGCGACGACGTCGTCCACCCCGCGCCCGGATTCGCCAGCCGCCCGTTGCGCGTCGATGAGCGCCTGCTCGACCTCCTGCTCGGAGTGAACCACCTCGAGCAGCGGCTCGCCGGCTACGTTCAACCGGTGGCGGACGCATTGATCGCATCGACGGATCGCGAGCTCGTCGGCCGCATCGCGGCGTGGGCACAATCGAACCCCGCCCGGCTGGTCGCGCGCGCCGTCAATCTGGTCGGCGGGGTCGATGGAAAATCGCAACATCTGGCTCGCGCGGCTTGCGACATGCTGGGCATCGCGCTGTTTCAGCTCGACGCCGCTAGTCTGCCGTCGCCGCCGGCCGAGCGGCGCGAATTTCTGAGATTAATCGAGCGCGAGGCGATGCTGCTGCAGACCGCGCTCTATGTCGATCTCGACAGCGCCCGCAGCGAGGAGCGGCGCGCGCTCATCGCCGACCTCGGCCGCCTGCGCGCCTTCCTGTTCGTCGGCAGCGCGGTGCGCTGGCCGGCGGAGCGGGAAACTCTCGCGGTCACGGTGCACAAGCCCGGCGCGTCCGAGCAGGCCGAGCTGTGGCGGCAGGCACTGGCCGAGACCGCGCCGGACCATGAGATCAGCGCGCTGGTCGAGCAGTTCGATCTCGGGCCATCGCATATCGGGCGTGCGGTTGCCGTCGCGCGCGAAACCGCAGGCCTCGGCACGCCGGGCGCCGCGCCCTCGCTCCATGATCTCTGGCAGGCGTGCGAGCTGGAAGCCGCACCCAGGCTCGACGAGCTCGCCCAGCGCATCACGCCTTGCTACGGCTGGGACGACATCGTGCTGCCAATCGAGCCTTTCCAGCAGTTGCGCGAGATCGAGGCTCAGGTGGCCCACCGGTCGCGCGTCTATCAGGACTGGGGTTTTGGCGCCAAGCTCAACCGCGGCCGCGGCATCAGCGCGTTGTTCGCCGGCCAAAGCGGCACCGGCAAGACGATGGCGGCGGAGGTGTTGGCGCGGAGCCTGCGGCTCGACCTCTACCGCATCGATCTCGCCGGGGTCGTCAGCAAATATATCGGCGAGACCGAGCGCAATCTGCGCAGCATCTTTGCCGCCGCCGAACGCGGCGGCGTGATCTTGTTCTTCGACGAATGCGATGCGCTGTTCGGCAAGCGCTCCGAGGTCAAGGACAGCCACGACCGTTACGCCAATATCGAGGTGAATTACCTGCTGCAGCGGATGGAGGATTTTCGCGGGCTCGCGATCCTGGCCACCAATCGCCGTTCGGCGCTCGATTCCGCCTTCGTGCGGCGGCTCCGCTTCATCATCGACTTCCCCTTCCCCGACGCGGCGCATCGGCGACGCATCTGGCAAAGCGTGTTCCCGCCACAGGCTGAGCTGCAGGAGATCGATTTCGCCTGGCTCGCTCGCTTTGAGATCCCCGGCGGCCATATCCGCAACATCGCGCTCGCCGCGGCGTTCCTGGCGGCCGACGAAGGCGCCTCGATCGGCATGCTTCATGTCATGCGCGCCGCGCGCCGCGAATACACCAAGATGGACCGCATCGTGCAGGAAGCCGATTTCGGTCCGTACTACACGGCGGTGACGCCATGAACCGGTTATGGATCGACATCGAACGTATCGTGCTCGAGGGGGTGGCGCTCGATGGCGCGAAAGCCAACCGGCTGGCGGCGCTGACGCAAATAGCCCTGGAGCGGCTGTTGCGCCAGCGCGGTACCGCGGTTGGGCAGCGCGGTGGCGCGACGGCACAGCACGACGACGCGACGGCACAGACACCCGGCTCGCGCCGTAATCAACCCGGCGCAAAGACATCATCCGAGGAGCGCTGGGCGGACGAACTCGCCCAGACCATCTATCGCGCGATTGACAGGAGCTCTTAGGTGAAGGGTCCTCGTCATCATCATAAGAAGAAGTCGCACGAAGCCGATCGGTCCGCTGTCGCGCCGGCGGCACCGACGTGGACGCTCGCGGCACCCCACCCGATGCGGAGCATCGGCGAGTTGCATCGCGCGATCGGCAATCACGCGGTGGGCCGGCTGCTGCAGCGCAAGCTCGTCGTCAATGCGCCCGGCGACGTCCATGAGCAGGAGGCCGATCGTGTCGCCGACGCAGTGATGCGGGCGACGCCGGCGAGCCCGCCGCCCGCGCTGAACCACACCGCGCCGATGCCGCGCGGCGTGCAGCGCGCATGCTCCTGCGGCGGCACTTGCGAGGATTGCCGCCAGGCGGAGGCCCTGCAACGCAAGGAGGGATCCATCGGGATCGCCGGCGCCGGGACCGCCGCACCGCCGATCGTGAACGACGTGCTGCGCTCGCCGGGCCAGCCGCTGGATGCGACCACCCGCGCCTATATGGAGCCGCGCTTCGGCCGCAGCTTCGCGGACGTGCACATCCATGCCGACGCGCGCGCCGCCGAGTCGGCACGGTCCGTCAATGCGCGCGCCTATACGGTCGGACGTGCCATTGCCTTCGGCTCCGGTGCCTACAATCCGCATAGCAAGGATGGCCGGCAACTGCTGGCGCACGAGTTGAGCCATGTGGTGCAACAGAGCGAAGGGCGCGTTCCAATCCGTATTCAACGGCAGGCGAACGAGGAAGAGCTTAAGCCGGGCAGCGGGGCCTGGCTCGCCTCGCAGAAAATCTCGATGGTCAAGAGCGACAGCAGCACCCACTGGCGTTCGGAAGACGAACGGCGACGAACCATCTGCGAGTACATCAGCTACGCCAGATCGCATCCGGAACTCAAAGCCCAATACGAGGAGGCGGTCGCCGCCTATCCGGAAATCGCAGGATTGGCGCATGGCAAGGCGAAACCCGAAATCCCTCCGGCCGTCTCAAACTACGCCGCGGCACTCGCAAAACCGGTCCAACCTGCACAGGCCAAGCCCAGCACGCCAACCAAGTACCCGCCGGCCCCCGATGCCGTGAAAGGCATCACGATCTACTTCAACGCCGTGCTGCCCCAGCCTGATTGGAGCGACACGTCCATCGTCATCAATCGACCGCCGTACAGGATCATCCCGAACCTCCGGCGAAATTCCGATGGCTCCTCATCGTTGCTGTACTGGAACGCATTTCGAAGCGAACCCGGGCTTATTGGACCGACCGGATGGAACGAATGGGCCATCGGTCCAGACTCACTCGAACAGTTTACGGCCAATGTCGGTACATATGCAGGCGCCGCAGCCCTCTCTTACATGTTCGGACCGCCGGCGGCCAACTCGGTCGAAGGCAGCCGCTTTGTGGAACATGTCTTTGCGGAGGAGCCCGGTGAAGCGGCGCGCGCCTGGGGCCGGTCGCTGATCGAATCGATGAAGGATCCCGGGTGGTGGGTGTCCATGCTGGCGCCCTTTGCATCCGCCGAGACGTCCGCCGCACGCGTCATCGAGCCGCCTCCGGCTGCTGCCGCTGTCGTAA
>Ga0070711_100001752_pt1 | contig 12061 bp, 12 predicted proteins | sample LARL53metaG_FD_65452 | JGI IMG/M metagenome (GOLD analysis project Ga0070711, IMG submission 65452) | Corn, switchgrass and miscanthus rhizosphere microbial communities from Kellogg Biological Station, Michigan, USA - LAR L5-3 metaG | ecosystem: Host-associated > Plants > Roots > Rhizosphere ... | reverse complement strand
TCTCCTGTTTCCACACGTCCACCAGCACGACGCGCCCGACCGCCGCCGCCAGCACGCCGAGGCCGAACCAGCGGTGGAAGCGCTCGCGCAAAATCATTCCCGCCGTGAACACCAGCACGGCAAAACCCGCCCAAATCATCGTGATGAAAAATCCGCCGGTGAACATCATCGTCCAGCACGACAGAAACCGCCACAGGCTGACGCCGGCGATGAAAACAATCGCGCCGTGGATTTTGTCGTCGAGCGCGAAATCCACCGGGGCGCGGCGGAGAATTTGTTGCAGCGCGAATAGCGCCAGCAACGCAATCAGATTTGGCCAGTAAATATCCATCGCCAGGTCGTCGCGAATCCAGAGCGTGGCGAGCGAAGCGATGGAATAAACCGCAGTAGCGGCGAGCGCCTCACGATTGCGCCGCCACATTGCCAGCGCGAAAATCGCCACCGCCGCGAGCATGAACGTCCAGACGCGCTCGCGCTCCGGCACATATTGCCAGATCCAGAGCAGTGACATCGCCAGCGCAATCCAGCGATAGACCAGGGCGGTTTTCAGCAGCGGTTCACGGACTTCGCTCTTGCTGTCCGGCTTGCGGACGAAAAATCCGACCGTGCCGTATGATAAAATTATCAGCGCGGCCACCGGTGCGAGCGGGAAATACCATTCCGGCTTTTCCTGAACGAGTTGGCAGAAAAATTCCCACGCGCTGGCGATGAGGAATATTTGTCCGCAAATCGCCAGTGCCCAAGCGCGCGTGGCGACGCCGTAAATCGTCACCGCCACCGCCAGCAGGCTGGCGAGCGCCAGCCAAGCCGGCGCGGAAATCAGCGGATGCAGCCAGATGATGGCGACGGCAACGGTCGCCAGCGCGAACAGGGCCGAATAGGCGATGAACGTTTCCCGGCTGATCGCGAGGGTTTTCTGGTGTTGCCACCAATGGCTCAAGCCGACGGTGACGGCGATGATGGCCAGCGGATTCCACCATGGCGGCGTGAGGATCAGGAAATGGAACAACCATGCGAATTGCGCGAACACGAGGAAGAATTGCCCGAGCAGCGTGATTTCGCGGACGCGCAGCAGGTAAATCGAGAACGTCAGCGCCACGGCCTCGGCGGCGAGCGCGAGCGGCAGGTTGGCTTCGGTGGTGTTGAACCACGTCGTCGCCAGCCAGTTTGCGAACGCGAGCACGGTGAAAAACGACGGCACGGCGCGGAGCGGCTTCTCGCTTTTGCCGGCGTCCAGCCGGTGCGCCCAAAAGGCGTTGAACACCAGCAGCGCGCCAAGTCCCGTTCCGGTCCACAAACCTTGCGAATCGAAATGGTTCAGGCTGGCCACGCACCAGCCGGTGGCCAGCAGCGCGGCGGCGAAGGCGAAGAATTTCAGGACGATGCTTTGGCGCTGCGAGCCGAACACGAACAGCACGACGCTTTCCGCGCCGAGGACGAGCGACAGTTGCAGTCCGGAATATTTGGAAATGAAGCCGAGCGTCACGAGCAGCAGGCCCTGCGTGAGGTAGGCATTTTTGGCGAGCGGTTCGGCGGGCAGGAATTTTTGCGCGAGAACCGCCAGCGCCAGCAGCGCCGCGCCGTAGCCGAGGCAGACTTTCCAGAAGCCGCCGGTGTGGACTTGCAGCATCGTCAGGATGAACAGCGCGAAGAACGCGCCGTTGTTTAGCGTGAGAAACGCGGCCCGGCCCGGCCCGGAGAGCTTTTCGCTTTTCGACAAAAAAGTTGCTGCCGTGAAGACGAGCCAGTAGCTCGCGAGAAATCCCGCGCCGAGCCAGAGATTTTCGTCCGGTGAGGCCCAGCGCCAGCCGTCATCGTGGAGAAACCGCCAGAAGGTGTAGCCGGCGTAGCTCGTGGCAAGGCTGGCGAACGAGAGGCCGGCCCAGCGGTTGCGAATGAGAAAAAAGACTGCCGCGACCGTGAGAATCAGGTTCGAGCAGAGCGTGAATTCGCCAACGCGCGTGATGACCGAGCTGTAAAATGCCAGGCCGACGGCGAACAGCGCCATGACCTCGGATTTGCGGCGGTCGGCAATCCACATGATGACGCCGGCCCACGCGAGCAGCAGCGCGCCGTCGAGCAGCGCGCTTTCGATGACGCGCAGCGGCGGGATATGGTGCGCCGCGTAAGTTGTGAAATACACCGCCGCGAGACCGCCGGCGAAAAGCACCTGCGCGTAATTCTTCAGCGATTCCTTGACGTTGCGCCGCTGCCACCACGCGCCCGCGCCGAGCAGCAATCCACTGGCGAGATAAAGCAGGGAAATTTTTCCGGCGGGACCGAGTTTTGGAACGACGTGATGGTAGGCGAAATTGGCGAAGAAGGCGAGGCCGGTGAGCAGCATCACGATGCCGATGCGGACGAGCCAGAACGTGCCAAGCCGCATTTCGAACGAGGCTTTTTCCGGGAGCGGCGGCGGAGTCGCCGGCGCGCTTGGCTCCGAAACTTGAGCCGTTTCAGCCACTGGCTCTGGAGCGATGAACGGCGGCGGGGAAATTACGGGCTGTGTTGCGGCTGCCGGCGGCGCTGGCGGTTCAACAATCTTACGGATTGGCTCCGGCGGAACAATTGGCTCTGGTGGAATGACCGGTTCCGGCGGGACGACCGGTGTGAGCGTGACATTTTCCGGCGCGAGCGGAGTTTGTGTGGCCGGCGGGGCGGCGGCGCGTTCGCGTTCCTGCCGCAGTCGGAAAGTTTCCATTTCAAGCGTGCCAACGCGGCGCGTGAGTTCCTCGATGCGGTTCCGGGCGTCGGTCGCGCGTGTGATGAGCCAGATGACAAGGACGATGGGAACTGCCAGAACGATGAGCACCAGCAGAATGATGAACGGCAATGCTTCCATAGGAATTTCCTTTCACCGAAACGTCAGGGTTGCTTTGCGGTCATTGGAAACCCGCGCCGCCGGCAAAGCAAGTTGAATTCTCCCGTCATTTTTCACGCTGGAAGATTAACGCAGCGAGGAAAACCGGCGTGAATTGATAAAATCTTCGCCAGCATTGCTTCAAACGATGCCGGACGGGCCTACATTGCCGTATCAACTCGCGTATTGAATTACCCGAAAAGTCCTGTTGACTTCGTCCGCGCATCTGATAGATTTCGCGTCCCTTTTGTTTGGGTAAAAATGAAAACGCATTTGCCGAAAGTAAATTTGGACGAGCGCAAGTGGCATCTGATTGATGCCGATGGCGCGGTGCTGGGCCGTCTGGCCGCGCAGGTTGCCGACATTTTGCGCGGCAAAAACAAGGCCGTCTATACGCCGCATCTCGATGCCGGCGATTTTGTCGTGGTCATCAACGCGGAAAAAGTCCGCGTCACCGGCAAAAAGGAGACCGCCAAGCAATACATGACCTATTCCGGCTGGAAGGGCGGCGAGAAATACACGACCGTCGAGCGGCTCCGCGTGAAGCGTCCCGAACACCTCATCACGCACGCCGTGAAGGGCATGATTCCCAAGAACCGGCTCGGCCGGGTGTTGCTCACCAAATTGAAAGTGTTCAAAGGCCCAAAACATCCGCACGCAGCGCAGCAACCCGCGGCGCTCAAGGCAGCGGCATAAATTGATTTATGGCTGAAACGAAAACCATTGAATTTCTCGGCACCGGCCGGCGCAAAACCGCCGTCGCGCGCGTGCGACTCGCAACCGGCAGCGGCAAGATCACCGTCAACCGCCGGGCTTTTGAAAATTATTTCCCGCTTGAAACCCTGCGCGCCACCGTTGTCCAGCCGTTGACGGTCGCCGGGGCGCTGGAAAAATTTGACGTTCGCGTGAACGTCGCCGGCGGCGGACCGAACGGCCAGGCCGACGCTGTTCGCCATGGCATTTCCCGCGCATTGATTAAATTTGACGCGAATCTCCGTCCGCCGCTGAAGGCGGAAGGACTGCTCACGCGCGATCCGCGCATGCGCGAGCGCAAAAAATACGGCCAGCCGGGTGCGCGCAAACGCTTCCAATTCTCGAAACGTTAATCGCGCTGGAAATTTCCAAGCCCCGCTGGTTCAATCCGGCGGGGTTTTTTATTGCCATGAAACCATACGAAATACACGAAAACGACCTGTTGATCTCTGACGATCCGGCATTGCTGGACCGCGCGTTCATCTGCGACTTTTTGCGCGAGCGCAGCTATTGGGCACGAGAGGTGACGCGGGAGATTTTAGACCGCTCGCTGGACAACTCGCTCTGCTTTGGAGTTTATCTGGGCGGGAAACAAATCGGCTTCGCGCGCGTCGTCACGGATTTTGCGACCTTCGCGTGGCTCGCCGACGTTTTCATCGTCGAGGAGAAACGCGGGCAGGGTTTCAGTAAAAAACTTATGACTGCGGTGCTCGCGCATCCCCGGTTGCAGGGACTGCGGCGGTTCATGCTCGGCACCAGGGACGCGCACGGGCTTTATGCCCAATTCGGCTTCAAGCCGCTGGCGTATCCCGAACGTTTTATGGAAATCCGGGCGGAAAGCAGTTACAAATGTGGCTGTTGAAACGGCCTGAAATTAAAATGAAAACAAAAAAAATTGCCATCATTGGCGCGTCGGGTTACTCCGGCGAAGTTTTGGTGCAGTTGCTCTTGAACCATCCGCACGCGGAACTGGTCGCCGTCACCTCGCGCCAGAACGCCGGACAGACGCTGGCCCAGGTCTTCCCGAAATTTGCCAGCCATCCGAAATCCAAGACGCTCCGGTTTTCCGAGCCGAACGCCGAACTGCTCGCGAAGCAGGCCGACGTGGTTTTTCTGGCGCTGCCGCACGGCGTCGCCGCCGAATACGCCGTGCCGCTGCTCAATGCCGGCTGCGTCGTGATTGATTTGAGCGCGGATTTCCGGCTCAAGAGCGCGGAAATCTACAAGGATTTTTATGCGCACGACCATCCCGCGCCGGATTTGCTGAAGAAATCCGTCTATGGCCTGCCGGAAATTTACCGGGATGAAATCAAACAATCCCTGCTCATCGCCTCGCCCGGCTGTTATCCGACGAGCATTTTGCTGCCGGCGATTCCGCTGCTCAAGGCCGGCCTCGTCAAATCCGCCGGCATCATCGCCGATTCGTTGAGCGGCGTGAGCGGCGCGGGCCGGAAGGCGGAGATTGATTATCTGTTCTGCGAGTGCAACGAAAGTGTCCGGCCCTACGGCGTGCCGAAGCACCGGCATTTGTCCGAAATTGAGGAGCAACTTTCATTCGCGGCTGGCGCGAAAGTCACGATTCAATTCACGCCACATTTGATTCCGGTGAACCGGGGCATTTTGACGACGCTTTATTTCGCGCCGGAAAAACATTTTTCAACCGAGGCGGAAATGAAAGCGCTGGGCGAAAAAATTTCCGCGTGCTACGCCAAAGCCTACGGCAAGGAGCCGTTCGTCCGGCTGCTCGAAGGCAAGGCGTTGCCCGACACGAAGAACGTCGTCGGCACGAACGTCTGCGAAATCGCGTGGCGGCTCGACCCGCGCACGGGCCGGCTCGTCGTGATGAGCGCCGAGGACAATCTGGTCAAAGGCGCGAGCGGCCAGGCGGTGCAGAGCATGAACATCGTTTGCGGCTGGCCGGAGACGGCGGGGCTGATTTAGCGGCCCGTGCCGCGCAAAATCGCTTGACGGCGATATTTTGTCAGACAACATTGTCACCATGAAGACAATCACGCGCAGACAACTGTCCCGCGAGCCGGCCCGGTTGAAAAACATCAAGCCCGGCGAATCCGTGCTGGTGCCGGACGCCAAAGGCGGGCTGGTGGTCACGCGCCGGAAAAAAAACAAGATGACGGCCGAGCAAATCTTCGCCGAAATCGAACGGCTTTCCGCGGGCTGTCCGTCCATTGACACCCTGGCCTTCTTGCGGGAAGGCGAGGAATGAGAATTTACGCCGACAGTTCTTTTTTGGTTTCCTGCCTCTACCGGCCCGATCCGGGGCATCGGGGCGCAAAGGCGTTTTTCCTGAAGCACGCGGCGGAGGAATGGCTGACCACCAGTTGGTCGCAATTGGAGACGATCAACGGACTGCGGCAGTTGAGCCGGAGCAAGCCAGGGCCGCCGCCGGCGCTGGCGGAAGCCTTGCGCCGGCTGTTCAAACACTGGCATGAAGCGGGCAGCTTTTCCCTCGAAGAAACCGACGCCGACCAGGCCGTCAATGACGCGGCGCAAATCAGCGCGGCGCTGGGACACCGGTTTCGCATCCGCGCGGCAGACCTGCTGCACATCGCGCTGCTGGAACAGATCAATCCCGACCTCTTTGTTACGCGCGACCGGGACCAGCACGCGCTGGCGGCGGCCCGCGCCTTCAACTCGCGATTTGTGCCGTGATTTGTGCCGTGAATTGTTTCGCCATTCCGGCCGCCACAGAAGTTTCAGTGCCAATTTGAAATGCAAATCAAACCGCCCGTCGAGCATTTGAATGAGCCGGTGACGCGGTTCGCGCGAAAGGATTTCGCCACGCTCAACCAAAAACTCACGGTCGAGCAGGCACTGGCATCTATCCGCCAGCGCGGCGTGGGCGAAAAAATCGTTTATTTCTACGTCGTGGGCGACGACGAGCAACTGGTCGGCGTCGTGCCCACGCGCCGGCTGCTCATGGCCCCGCTGGAACAGCCGTTGTCCGAATTGATGATTCGCAATGTCATCGCCATTCCGCACACGGCGACGGTGATGGACGCGTGCGAATTTTTCGTGCTGCACAAATTCTTCGCCTTTCCGCTGGTTGACGAGAAACGGCGCGTGGTGGGGCTGGTGGACGTCGGCTTGTTCACGGAGGAAGTGTTTGACATCGCCGAGCGCGAGCAATTGTCGGAGGTGTTTGAGACGCTCGGTTTTCACGTTTCGCAGGTGCGTGACGCCTCGCCGTGGCGCGCGTTCCGCATCCGGTTTCCGTGGCTGCTCACGACGATTGTCAGCGGAACTTTCTGCGCGGTTCTCGCGGGCGCTTACCATTTGACCTTGGAAAAAAGCCTCGTCATCGCCTTTTTTCTCACGTTGATTCTCGGTCTCGGCGAAAGCGTCGGCATCCAGTCCATGACCGTGACGATTCAGGCTCTGCGGACGAGCAAGCCCACGCTGCGTTGGTATTTGCAGTCGCTATGGCGTGAAATCTTCACCGCTCTGTTGCTCGGCAGCGCGTGCGGACTGGTCGTGGGGCTGGTTGTTTTGGTCTGGCAACAATCGCCAATGCCGTCGCTGGTGATCGGCGCGAGCGTGACCTTCTGCCTGTTGACGGCATGCGTCACCGGATTGAGCGTGCCGGCCCTGCTTCACGCGCTGAAACTGGACCCGAAAATCGCCGCCGGCCCGCTCACACTGGCCGTCGCGGACATCTTCACGCTCCTGTTTTATTTCAACCTCGCGAAATTTCTTCTGTGACGATGAGCCGTTCTCCGCTTCGAGCAAAATCCGCCAAATGGAATCCTGCGGATTACGCCGCGAATTCCGCAGTGCAGCAAACCTGGGCGCGCGAACTCATCGCCCGGCTCAAATTGCGCGGCGACGAGCTCATCCTCGATGTCGGCTGCGGCGACGGCAAAGTCACGGCGGAAATTGCGCAAGCGGTCCCGCAAGGCTTCGTGACTGGCATTGACGCCTCGGCGGAAATGATCAGGTTCGGGCGAAAAGCGTTTCCGCCATCGCAGATTTCAAATTTGAAATTTCAAATTTGTGACGCGCGGAGAATCAACCCTACGTTGTTTTCTTCTCCCTCTCCTCCATCGGAGGAAAGGGACGGGGTGAGGAGGCAGATTGTTTCAAAATCCAAACCCCTCACCCCGGCCCTCTCCCCGCTTGGGCGGGGCGAGGGTGGAAAAAGAACATTGTTCGACATCATTTTTTCCAACGCCGCGCTGCATTGGGTGGACGACCATCAGGCGATTCTGCGCGGCATGGCGACGGTGCTCAAGCCCGGTGGACGATTGATTGTCTCCTGTGGCGGCAAAGGCAACGCGCAGGACGTCTTTCTCGCGTTGCGGCCGGAAATGCGCTTGAAACGCTGGCGCGAATTCTTTCGTCGGATGCCCAAGCCGTATTTCTTTTACAGTCCGGCGGATTACGAAAAATGGCTGCCCAAATTCGGTTTCAACATCAATTCGCTGAAGCTCACGCCAAAAAATGCAACTTATGCCGGAGTGGAAGGCTTCGCCACTTGGCTGCGCACGACCTGGCTGCCCTACGTCCATCTCGTGCCGGAAGATTTGCGCGAGGAATTCATCGCCGCCGTCACGGACCGTTATCTGGCCAAACATCCGCCCGACACAGAGGACAAAGTCCATGTCCGCATGGTGCGGCTGGAAATTGATGCGGTGAAGGTTTAACAACAAAGTAACAAAGCAACGAAGACCGGAATAAACTTTGTTCCTTGGTTTCTTTGTTGTTCAATTTTTGAAAATGAAAATGCAATTCAAAGAAATTCGCGGTTCCATCGTCGCCCCGCAGGGCTTTCTGGCCAGCGGGGTGTTCTGCGACATCAAACGCCTCGGCACCGGCAAAGGCTCGAACAAGGGAAAAAAACGCGACCTCGCGCTGATTGTCTCTGAAGTCCCAGCGACCGTCGCCGGCATGTTCACCACCAATCAGGTTTGTGCCGCGCCGGTGAAGGTTTGCGTTGAACGCGTGAAACACGGCGTTGCACAGGCCGTGGTTGTGAATTCCGGCAATGCCAACGCCTGCACCGGCAAGCAGGGCTTGAAAGATGCCCGCGAAATGACCGCTCTACTTGCGAAACAATTTCACATGCCGGCGGAACACGTCCTCGTCGGCAGCACCGGGCGAATTGGAGTGACGATGCCGATGGCGAACGTGAAGCGCGGAATTCTTGAAGCCGTTCAAATTCTCGGCAACGCGCCCGCGCAAGCCGATGAGGCATGCGAAGCGATCATGACCAGCGACACGCGGCCCAAGCAGATTGCGGTTGAATTCAAGCTCGGTGGCAAGACCGTTCGCATCGGCGGCATTTGCAAGGGCGCGGGAATGATCCAGCCGGGAATGTCCGTCACCGGCGCGCGACCGGCGGCGTTGCCGCTGCACGCCACGATGCTGTGTTTCATCACGACCGACGCGGCGATTGACGCGAAGGTTTTGCAGGCGGCGTTGCAGGAAGCGGTGGCGAACAGCTTCAATCGCATCACCGTGGACGGCGACATGAGCACGAACGACACGGTGCTGGTGCTGGCCAATGGATTGGCTGGGAATAAAAGCATCCAACATCGAATTTTTCAGGCGGCGTTGAATCACGTCTGCCTCGAACTAGCCAAGATGATTGTGCGCGACGGCGAGGGCGTTCATCGCATCGTGACCGTGCGCGTGAACGGCGCGAAGACGATCCAGGATGCCGATGCCGCTGCACGCGCGGTGGCGAACAGTCCGCTGGTGAAGACGAGCTGGCACGGCGGCGACCCGAATTGGGGCCGCATCATTGATGCCATCGGCTACAGCCCGGCAACGGTGGTGGAGGAGAAAATTGACATCGGCTATTCCGCGCCCGGCTCAAAGAAAATTTTGTGGAGCCTGAAACGCGGCCAGCCGACGAAGGCGACGTTCAAGCAGCTTTGCGCCGCCGTCGCGCCGAAGGAATTCGATTTGCACATCCGCCTGAACCTCGGCAAAGCCAACGCGGTGATGTATGCCGCCGATTTGACAGAGGAATATGTGGATTTCAACAAGGGCGATGTGACCGATGCGTCATCGCTGGGAGGTTGAATTTTTAGCCACAGATGAAACACAGATTGAACACAGATGAAAAATGCTCAAGGAAATGATCGCTGAATCTGTGTCTATCTGTGGCTAAATCCAAACGCCGCCGGATTGCTCCGGAGGCGTTTGGATTGTTTGCAAAAACTTAATTTGATGCGCGACCGGTAACGCCCTTGGTGCCCTTGGTGATGGCGCGGGCGGGTTCCTTAGGACGCAGTGCGCGGACAGCCGCGCCGGCGCGCCACATCTCGGAGTTGTGGAGCTGGTCCAATTCCTTTTGCAGCAGTTTCTGGTAATTCGCGCCGCCGCAGGCGGAAAGCACGCGGGCGCATTCCCGGCCGTCCTTGACGCGCGCATACAGGTCCTTGAACACCGGCAGCGTTGCCTTCTTGAACTTGGGTTTCCAGTCCAGCGCGCCGCGTTGGGCGGTGGCGGAGCAGTTGGAATACATCCAGTCCATTCCATTTTCGTCCACCAGCCGGATGAGGCTCTGGGTGAGTTCCTCGACGGTTTCATTGAACGCCTCGCTCGGCGAATGGCCCCGGGCGCGAAGCACTTCGTATTGCGCCTCCATCACGCCGGCCAGCGCGCCCATCAAAATGCCGCGTTCGCCGGTAAGGTCGCTGAACACCTCGTGCTGGAACGTGGTCGGGAACAAATAGCCGGAGCCGACGCCGATGCCCAGCGCCAGACAGCGCTCGGTGGCGCGACCGGTGTAATCCTGCCCGACGGCGAAACTGGAATTGATGCCCGCGCCGGTGAGGAAATTGCGACGGACATTCAAGCCGGAACCCTTCGGCGCAACCATGATGACGTCCACGTTTTTCGGTGGGATGACGCCGGTTTGCGTTTTGTAGGCGATGGAAAAGCCGTGTGAAAAATAAAGCGCGGCGCCGGGCTTGAGGTTTTTCTTCACCACCGGCCAGATCTGGCGCTGGGCGGCATCCGAGACCAGCATCTGGATGACCGTGCCCTTTTGCACCGCCTCCTCGATGTCGAACAGGGTTTTGCCCGGCTTCCAACCGTCGGCTTGGGCGCGTTTCCAACCCTTGCCACCGGGCCGGTTGCCGATAATGACGTTGAAGCCGTTGTCGCGCAGGTTCAACGCCTGTGCCGGCCCCTGCACGCCGTAGCCGATGATGGCGATGGTTTCGCCCTTGAGCACCTTGCGGGCCTTGGCCATCGGAAATTCCTTCCGCGTGATGACCTTTTCCTTCGTTCCGCCAAAATCAATGGTTGCCATAATCAACTCTTTCTTCGCTGGGTATCGGTTTGTGTTTTTAACTCGTTAAATGAACCGTGAATTGTAGCCGACTTTTCGTGCCAGTCAAACTGAAACACCGGGTTGGTGAAGCCGTGAAACCTGCGCCGGGCGCGGTTACTTTCTCGGCAGGGCCACTTTGCCCGTGCGCGTGATTTCCTGCACGCCGAACGAATCCATCAGTCCGATGAATTTCTCCACCTTGCCCTCGGCGCCGGTGATTTCAATGACGAGCGACTTGGGCTGCACGTCCACGATTTTGGCGCGGAAGATGTCCGTGATTTGCATCACCTCGGCGCGCGACTTGGAGTCCACCGCGACCTTCACCAGCACCAGCTCGCGGTCTACGTATTCGCCCTCGCGAAAATCCTGCACCTTGATGGCGTTGGGCAGCTTGCTGAGCTGCTTGACGATTTGCTCCAGCGTGGCCTCGTCGCCGTGGGTGACGATGGTCATGCGCGAGAGATTGGGATCGTGCGTCGGGCCGACGTTGAGCGTGTCAATGTTGTAGCCGCGGCCGCTGAACAGGCCGGCCACGCGCGTCAGCACGCCGAATTTGTTTTCCACAAGAACTGATATGGTATGTCTGGGCATAAAACCGTTTGGAACGGAGGGAAAGCCTAGCAACGCGGAGGGGCGGGGTCAAATTGCAAATTCATTCAGGAATCCAGATGACGGGCAGTTTCTCGTCGCGGTTGCGGCGATACCAGTTGAAATGGCCGTCGTCAGTGACGATTTTGAACGACGGAAACAGTTCACTGGCACGCACAAGGGTCGCGTCCGCAAAATCCATTTCCGGCGCGTATTTTTCCAGCAGCGCGGCCAGCGCGGACTTCTCATCCTCCACGTCCAGCGCAAAACGGTAGTCGCCGATGATTTTGGCGACGATGATAAAATCACCGATCAAATGGCTGGCTTCGGTGAACGCCGCCGCCGTCGTCCATAAATGGCCGTGGTGTTGCTTGAGGAAATTCTGCGCCCAGGCACGGCGCTTCGGCGTCTTGGCGAACGGGCTGACGATAAAACTGGCGTCAGCGAGGAACATGGCGGCGGGCGATGGCGGCACGGATTCTTCCGCGCTCGGTTTTGCCGGGCGATTCCGGCAAGGTAAATCCCGCGCGACTCAATTCCAGGCTGGCGGACGATGG
>Ga0070711_100001751_pt1 | contig 12064 bp, 7 predicted proteins | sample LARL53metaG_FD_65452 | JGI IMG/M metagenome (GOLD analysis project Ga0070711, IMG submission 65452) | Corn, switchgrass and miscanthus rhizosphere microbial communities from Kellogg Biological Station, Michigan, USA - LAR L5-3 metaG | ecosystem: Host-associated > Plants > Roots > Rhizosphere ... | reverse complement strand
GAGCTTTCCTGACGCAACCAACGACGCCACCGATACAGCGGCGGAATGCGTATCGGCGAAGCCAGCGGCCGCAGCTGCAACAATCACCCCGGCTCCGCCGAACTTCGCGTCGAGCGCAGCCGAGGCCAATTGCACCAGAGCGATGGTACCTGCAAATATCAATGTCGTGTTCAGACTAAAAATCCTCCCGACCTGCATTGAATCTGGTACGCCTTGTCGAATATTCCTGAACGTGAATAACGTCCCGTAGATGATCGCCGCAAGTCCCGCTCCAACGAGGGAGATCTTCAGCACCGAAAATGCCGGCCAGCTGGTAACTGCCAACACCACAGCTAACTGAATCACCGTGGCTACGGTGGAAAGCACAGCTCCGGCGACTGCAGGCCGCGAAACCACCGGATCTTTTCGTGCACGTGCCCCCATCGAGGCGATAGTGGCCACACTCGATGCAAAGCCAGAAGCCAACCCCGCCAAGGGAAGGCCGAAGCGAGGCCCGAGCAAACGCACAGCGATATGGCCCCCGGCGCTGATCGACATGATCAAAATCACGATCTTCCAGACCGTCCGAGGATTAATAGCGCTGAACGGACCCACATATCGATCAGGAACTAATGGAAGTATCACCAGTGCAGCAGCCGCGAAGATAAGAGCATCGGTCAGTTCCTCCTCGCTGAGCACATCACGTATGAAATGGTGAATTCGGGTTCGAGCCATAAGCGCGATCGCTACCGTCACCGCCAAGGCCGAAGCTGTCACCGGCTCTTTCAGGGCAAATCCTCCGAGCAATACGGTCAGCAAGAGAGCGGTTTCCGTGGTCAGACCAGGATCTTGCTCTTCGGTGCGCATGTATCCGAGTGCAGACAGGCCAGCGACTCCGAGAAAAGTTATCGCGAGTAGAGATACATTGCCCAATGCGAAGCTCACTCCACCTGACAGAGAAGCAATCATGAACGTCCGGATACCGGCAGGGGAGCGCGACGGCCCCTCCCCTTTTCGTCGCTCCCGTTCCGCACCGATGAGCAAGCCGATGCCGAGAGCCGCGGCAAACCGGAAGACAAGGTCATAGATGCCGGGCATGGATTGAATGTTCATCGCTAAACACTTTTAGCTACGAAGGCCGGCCATGCTAGAAACAATGCTCAAGGCTCTTCACTAGGTGGCATCTGCTGGCCGCCCTATCTCATACTTTGAGATTTTGTAGCCGATGTCGCTGCGCGAGACTCCTAGCATGCGAGCAGCTTCGGCCGTGAAGCCGAGTAGCTTTAGCCGTTCACAAAGATGTGTTTGTTTTGCAGTCATTGAAATATTCCGCTAATCGGGCTAGTGGCGGTTCAGGCGGCCGTTGGAGCGCGTGGCTACAGCCTAACAATCCTAGCCTTTGCTCAATCGGATGAATGTGATGGCAGTCACCATTCACACATCCCGGTATTGTTTTGGCGAGAGGTAGGTATTGCGGGGTATATCTGTATGTGATGTCGAAATGTACACACCCCCATTTCCACCGTTGCGAAATCCCCTGTATTCCTAGCACAGCATGCGTGGAAACCCTCTGACCGGCCCGTGTGGCTGACCGAGAAGTTTTATTCAGAAAAGATTCAACCGCTTCTCGCCTCTATGTCGGCATCCGCTATTGATCAGCAAAACTCAGTTTCGCGCTGGTACGCTGGCCGTATCCGCGAGGGCTACCGCCCGCATTTGAGGAAGTGGGCAATCCTCGCGAAACTGGCCGGAGAGTCGGCGGAAGATCAGCGAGTGCAATTGTGATTTTTTCCCCAATTACCGCAATAACAGAGATCACTAGGATAATCGCTGACTTGCGCTCTCGGAGCCCTGACCTCAAGTGTTTCCCCCATACTAAAGATGTACTGCGGCCTGGTCGACGGCGCTTTAGATGAAGAGCAGCAGAAGGGAAGTGACGCTAGTCCGGCTTGCCTTCCGAACCCTGATTCGGGGGCCCTGGTTTGGGCTGATTCCTTTGTTGGTCTTCCTGACTTCGACCGGCCCCGGGATCCTGTCCCTCGCGGTCTCCGTTACGCCCCGCGCCCTCGCCTGGATTTATTTCGCGAGGTTCCTCCGGAGCGCGATCCTGGTCCACCCTGGAAGAAAATCCGGGCCCGACCAGTCGGTGTGGAGAACCTTGGATCAATCCCTCGACCTCTACTAGTCCCTCAAAAACATCGACGTAGGTCTGGTGCTTCTTGGTGACTTCAACCAAGAAGCGAGTGCCCCGAACGGTGATGACGGCCGAGGGGGTACCCATGCGAAACGACGGGGTTTCGCCCATGCGCTTTTGCACTTTGACAATGATGTTGCCAAGAAAGAGTTCGAGTGAGAAACCCTTTCCCTCATTGGGCGACTTCAGCACAACGTTGCTGTGAGCCTTGATTAAGACCTGCGAACCATCCTGCAGTTCCAACAGGATGCTGCCTTTGGTGGTTTCAATTTTGCTGTCTGCGGCGAGCATTGCTCCCCGCTGAGCATTCACTGGAGTGCCGTCTGGAGAGGTCAACACCACTTCGCCCTTCACTTCGGTGACGAGCGCTGAGCCAATCGGGAGCACGGTCTGCTGCAGCGGGAGAGAGTTTTGGGCTGCCGTCATGACCAGAACGACGAGCACAATCACCGCGACTGGAAGAAACCTGGAGTTAGTCATCTCATCACCTCCGAGGGAGCATCCACATCCGTTTTTACGGGCAGATGGATCTCGAACACCGTGCTGGATAGTTCGCTCTTTACCTGCACGGAACCACCGTGTTTCTCAGCGATGCGCTTCACGAAAGCGAGACCGAGGCCCCAACCTGGCTTGGCAATCTGTACGTCCTGTGCCCGGTAGTAGGGGTCAAACAAATGGGGAATATCTCCGGAGGCGATGGCCTTGCCCTGATTGCGCACCGAGATCACGACATTCTCAGAAGAAGAAAAACAGCGAACTTCGATGTCCGTACCAGATTTGCCGTACTTGATTGCATTACTCACAAGGTTGAGCACGGCCCCACTGATCAGGGTGCCATCGCCTACCAGGACTACGGCTGCGTCGTTATCCACTACCAGTTGCATGTTCGCGGCGGCAGCCAGCGGGCGCAGGATGTCGAAAACCTGGCGCACGACGTCATGGAGTTCCAGAACGTCCGATTTGACCGGCTTGGCGCCGGCATCAAGGCGCAGCACGTCGAGGTAGCTGTTAATGAGAGCCAACAACCGCTTCGATTCCCACAGAATGGTTTCGGGCGCTCCCTCACAGTCCTGCGAACTGGGACAGCGAATCATCAGATCGGCAAAACCCTGGATCGAAGCCAACGGGGTTCGGAGTTCGTGAGTGATGAAGGCCAATGCTTCGGCCCGTGCCCGGTCGCGATCCACGCGAGTCTGCAGGCTAGTAAAGGTAAGGACTGTGCCTCCGCCCGGAGAGAGTCGAGTCGGCGGTAAGGGTACGATACGAACGGCGTACAGCCTGCCGTTCAGAAAAACCTCTCCCTCCTCACCAGGGTTGGTGGGGATCAGTGGCGCGTCGACTTCTGAAATCCATCGGGCACGAAGTTCCTCCAGGGTGAGTTCGGGCTTGATGAATGTGACAGCAGCTGCGAAGGCCAGGTTATTTAACAGGAGATTACCCTGCTCGTCGAAGATTACTACCAGATCCTGTGTCGATTCCAGAAGAGTCTTATGCAGTTCATAGAGTGATCCGAGTTCGGTCTCCAGGTTCTGCAGTAACGCAAGCTTCCACGAAAGCTCCCCCCTCCCGGGCGTGGCAGCGTCTTTTCCCGGTTTGGTCAGCCAGGAACGCAGTCCAAGAAGTTGCCGCGTTACGCTGCGCTCGACCAATGCGAAGTCTGCCGCGTACACGACTAACGGCCCTACAATCACCGCCAGGAGCATCGCTCCGGCGGGCAGGATTCGCGAAGCCCATAGGAACGTCAGAAACGCGATGGTGTATACGGCGGCGGCGAGCACAACGAGTAGGCTCACCGAAACCCAGCCACGCCATCTACCAAATATGATGACGACGACCATGCCAGTGAACGTCAAAAGCACCACTCCAGCGGCGGTCGGAAACTCGTGGATCCGTCGTCCAGTCAGAATTCCATCCAGTATCTGTGCGTGCAATTCGACCCCCGGAGCGGGTAATTCCGTGGCCAATGGAGTGTTCAGCCGGTCACTAATCTCCGTTCCTCCGAAGCCGACCAAAACTGGACGACCCACTAGTCTTGCGCTCAGATCCTCGCCCTGGAGCACCGTGGAAGCCGAAATGATTTCAAACTCGTCACGGCGGAACGGGATCCGGACAAGGACGGATTTTGCGGAACTGACTCTGGAGGAGTCGTTCACGCCAGGAATAGCGTACGAATCCAGGAAGGCAGAGGTTCGACGCTCATTGGTTCGGCGTGCTACCTCGACTGCGAAAGCCCATCGGGGGCCATCGATGGTCAATTCGAGTGGTGGGAACCTCCGGCAGATACTGTCCTCGTCGAGGACAGCATGGGCATGCCCCACAGCAATCGCGGCTTGGGAGAATGCTGGCAAAGGTTCTATCCAGTGGGGTCCGTCTCCAAAAGCTCCGATCTTTCCAACAATGACCGCCCGCCGACTCATTTTTAGAGCGCTCTGTAACGCTGCGTCAGCTTCGGGTGACTGGGGTTCCGATAGCAGGACATCCAGGCCAATCACGCCTGCTCCACTGTCTGCGATTTTGTTCATCAGCCGGCCCAGGAGCGCACGCGACCAAGGCCACCGACCGTATTGCCGCAAACTCTCGTCGTCGATCAAGACCAGTACCACCTCGGAGCGTTGCGCGGGCGGTGGCGCCAGACGAAAGAATGAATCGGTGAGTCGTAGTTCAGAGTCACGAACTACAGGAATGACCGAGAAGGCGACTACGATGCCCAGCACGAGCAGGGATAGTGCAACCCGCTCAGCCCACATCCTCAGGAGAGGATTGTGCCCATTTGTCATTCTCTGAACGACTGCAGGACTACATATTGGCTGATTCATGAATAGTGAAGGATCCTGCTGAGACTGTCTGCCCCGTGGTTTTAGGTTAGGCCTGGGCATGCCAGGTAGCTGTGATTGAGATCACACTGGTCCTGCGAGGCAAGTCGGGACCATCGCCAAAACGTGCGGTGTCGGGAGCAGTTTTCCGCTTCGCGGCAAACCGATTCGACCGTCAGGACACGTCGCAAGAGCGCCGCTGAGCCAGCCTAGGAAGTCGGCAAGAGAAGGCCGCCCCACAGAGGAGTGAAGCAGCCTTTCGCGCTTGTTTACGGTGTGTACTGCTCGGCGCTGTCTAATTCGTTGACGGCGTCGCTGCCTCCGGCGTTGAGTACGTGACCGGTGGTGAGCACAGTTGAAGTGTGACCGGCTCGCGCGCTACTCATGCTGCCAGTCGCAGTCCATTTTCCAGTAGTTGGATTATAGAGTTCGGCGCTGGCGAGTGGGGTTTGCGTGGTTAAGGTCTTCTTGTTTCCACCGGAGACGAGTACATTGCCATTGGCGAGCAGTACGGCGACGTGTTCCTCTCGCGTGGCCGTCATATTGCCGGTCGCCGTGAACGTCCCGGTGGAAGGGGTGTACAACTCGGAGTTGCTGATGCTGACGCCGTTGATGTTTTCTCCGCCCGTAAACAGAATCTTTCCGGTAGCCAGCATGATGGAGGCGTAGTCGGAACGCGCCTGAACCATCTTGAGACCCAAGGTCCAGGTTTTCGCGGTGGGGTCGTAGATTTCCGTGCTGTTGAGGGCGTCCATGGAAGCGGTCGCACCACCCGCCACCAGAACTTTGCCACTAGCCAACCGCGTGGCATTCATTGCGTGGCGGGCTCCACGCATCGCACCGGTCGCGGTCCAAGTGCCCGTCGCGGGGTTGTAGATCTCGGCTTTGGGAGTCACCGCAAGACAACCATTCGCGTCATAGGCTGTGCAACCGCCGACAACGAGTACCTGGCCGTTGGCGAGGAGTGCAATCCCGAACTCGGCACGTGCCTGGATCATCGAACCGGTTGCCGTAAAGGTTCCGGCTGTCGGGTTGTAGAGTTCCGCACTTCTGGTGGTGGCGCTTAAGCAATCGTTGACGCAGCCACCCATGACCAGCACCTTTCCGTTGGAAAGCAGTATGGAGCGAGCCAAGGTGCGCGCCACGTGCATGCTTCCGGTGGAAGCCCAAGTCCCGGTCGTGCGGTTGTAGAGTTCGGCAGAGGTCAGAGCGATGCCGTTGTTGGTTCCTCCGGCGGCCAGCACTTTGCCATTGGTGAGCAGAGTAGCGGTGTGACCGTCGCGAGCCGAGAGCATGGTGCCTGTTGGCGCCCAAGTGCCGCTGGCCGCAAATGCGAATGCGTTCATGACGACGACAAGCACCGCAGCGATAGTGATCGTTGTCATAGGAAAATGCGTGATGCGTAATTTCATGTTGGATCTCCTTCGTGTGAGTTGGTTCGAGCCTGGTGACTCGCCAAGCGGCACCGAATGTCCAATGGGGAGGGCTACCCGAGCACCTTGGCGATCCTGAATGCTTTGATCAGTGCAATCCCAAGGCCAGATTTCAGCGCGGGACGAGCGAATACTCCGAGGAGAACGGGAGAGCGCTGATGTAGGGATGTTTGTGCGATGTCAGCACGGCCCAACACTATCCGCTGTGACATGGGTCACACATCATTGTGACTGGAGCCACAATTCGCCGATACGTTTTTGAATTTCTCTCGGCCTCATTCCGTAACCTCGCTCCTGCCATGCTTTTAGGCTGCTTGCGATGTGGCCGGGGTCTCGTGTTCGGACTTCAATTTTGTAATTGGCATGTGCCTAGTTGTCCGACTACCCTCGGCATTCTGCATTGTGAGCCAGCAACGGGGGGGCACTCTGTCAAGAAATTTTGTGCTTGCGTCCAAAACTCTGCACAGATTGTCGGAGGGCGCGTGCTCGGTCGTTGGTTGGGCCAAAGATCTTTGGGCGGCAACGTTGCGCCGCGGTTCCCCGCTTCGAGTCATCGGGACCGGCGACGATTTGCCTATCGAGACCTTGCACGGACGCGCAAGTTGCTAGCCCCTGAGCACGTTGGTCTAACGCGGCACGAATCCTCCATCAAGGTGTCGTAGTTTCTCTGACGATGAAATGACAACTATTGTAATTCGGCGACTACACATTGATATTCCTCCTGTGAACGTTCGCCACCCTGCGAAGTCTTCCTATCCTTCCCATCGCTGCGTGCGGGCGGGGATGTGGCGCCAGGGCTGCGACTACGGCCAGTTGCAAAAGCTCGGTTCGCACGTGGGAGAGAGCCGGAAATCCCTATGGTGTGCAGTAAATCGCCGATGTAATGATTTGGCATCCCGCTCCCGGTTGGTGAGGGAGTTCGAATAAAGGGAATCTTGATCGTGGTGCGCGATCGAAGAGATGGCTGGGTCGGACTGAGTTCCTGACCCCAACGATTCAAAGCGAGCCCAGGTTGGAAAAGCGCAAACCTACTTCGCGAGCGAAATGGCGCTCTTCTTTCGAGTGCACGAAGTAGTGTGCCCAGATACTGCTTAACACGGGGCGACATTGTTAGAGAGGGGATTTAACGGAAACTAAGCATCACTGAGGACTGTCAACTCTTTTGCCATGATCGACTTCGCGACTATCCAACCCCAAGATTGCGGCCTAAGTTTCTGCGGCTGGCACGCATGATCGACCAGATTATCTCCCACTATCGCATCGTCGAAAAACTCGGCGGCAGCATGGGTGTTGTGAGCGGGAGTATACGTCCCGGGATAGCATCAGCTTTAGAGTTACTCTGTCCGCCCCTCCGCTCCATCCTAGGCCGACGCCAGTCTCGACATTCAGGAAGCCGCCGTTGCGGTCCACGACCGCCCAAGTTTCATGAAATTGCTGATCTTGAGGCACAAAGCTGCGTAACGGGCCAAAGCCGTCGTACTCCTCAACAGCAACCACCCATTTCTCACTCAGATTGTAGGCGGCGCGGCCAGCCGGATTAAACTGGAGACCTTTGAGACCGCCGGTATAGTCCGTGTCCAAGATTGGATTGTAGATGAGGTCCCAACGATGAAGATGCACACCAATAATCGGCCGAAGCTCCGACGTGATGCGCCTCGATTCCCAGTACAGAGCATTGACGCTGAACTCGAAATTCAAGCCGTAAAAGAACTTGTGGTCGTGGGCGTGAGGACGGACGAAGAGTTCGCGGATCTTGAAGCCGTTGATGGTGGCGCCGTGGTTAACTGAGTTGAGACTGTAGACCGGAAGATACAGGCCCTGCTCGAACCAGGGCTTTACGCCGTAAGCCCATTCGGCGGTACCGTTGACGGAGTCGTTGGCGATTACGGCGCCGGGGAATGCCGGGGTTTTCCGGCCGATGGGAGTGAAGTTCGTGTGGATCATTAGGTTGAAAATGCCCTGCTCTGCGATTTCGGCATCGTAGACCTGGATTTCGTCGGTTTGCGCAAACATCGCAGACGGCATTGGAAGCAGACCGATCACGATCAACAACAGCCGCGCAGATGTGTATTTCTGGAACAGTCGATGTTTGCTTAGCTTCATCGGCCGAGATGGACTGCGAGAGACATGACAGTATAGAGCTACCGGAAGAGAAGGCTTGGCGGTGGCTGCGTAGATGACGAATGGAGGGAGTTCTTACGCTCTCGCCGTGGGATTTCACACAACGTATTCATTAAACTTCCTGCCTCCCCAGCTATATCGTTGATTCCACAATGACTGCCTTTAAGCCCGCAACCGGACTGCTTCGACATTTGGACCACGGTGCTCTGGGCCTGTCACTAGTGACGGTTTCGTGTCTGTCATCACGCTGAACAGTGACCACACGCGCTGATCTTTACTAGGATATCTCAGGAAAATCGATTCCAGAGTGGAGGTTGTAGTCATGTCCCGCGACAAGTGTGCGTGCGGAAATTACCGAGAGTTCGACAGTGAGGTTGCAATCCATTTCCCCGGAATAGAGGGTCTGCAAAAGCCGATCGTATGGACCTTCCCGAAGTTGCGTGTCTGCTTGGAATGAGGTCATGCCGACTTTAGTGTTCCTGAGAGGGAATTGAGAGTTCTCGTGACAGGTGTTCCTATAGACGTAAGCTATAGTTCTAACGCCGCGTGAAGAGATTGCATAAACGTTTCGCCTAAGTGTCGAGACATCCCTTATCTTGAAGGCAGCATCTTTTCCACATAACAATCTCTTGCGGTTTCGATGTTCGCAGAAGGAAACTTCCAATGAGCGCGAAAACTGCGAAGCTCTTCTTCGGGGTTGTACTGATCTGTGTATTCACTGCGGATTCACTCCACGCGCAAGACGCGCAGGTCAAGCTCTCCGGCACCATCATGGACTCGTCCGGCCAGGTTCCACCGGATTCTTCGTTACCATTTTGTGGATGAGTCCGATTTTGAAGATTCGGTTCATGATGCCCCGAATCTTCGAGACTGTAATCCACCCGTAAACAACCTTGCTCGTGCCATGCTCCTACGGGGCTCGCGAGTGGCAGGATCTCCAGTTCGAACTTCATTCTGTAACTGGCACGTGCTGAAAAGTTGTCCGCGAACCCTCCTCATTCTGCATTGTGGCCCAGTAACGCAAGCCTATTCTGTCAAGAAATCTTCATGCTTGCGTCCAAAGCTCTGTACAGATTGTTGGGACGCGTTGCTCTGTCGTTGGGGAGCACAATCCTTGTGACGGCAACTTTGTCTGGGGGTTCCTCGCTTCGCTTATCGGGACCGGGCGAGAGTTGGCCGAGATTCTGCGTGGATACGCAGATTCCCAGCCCAATTTGTGCAACTGCTGCATCACCATCCTTGAGCGTTGATCTTCGCCGGTGTCTAAGAACGAGCGTAGGCGTCGAGAGTGATAAAAGGATGGAGTGGCGAAGCGGTTCCTGAACCGGTCGTAAATCGTTTCCGTTCGCGACGAGCGCACTTGCTGATGTGCGCCGCAGTGTATGTAAGCCGACCTTTCCGTTGTCTCTGCTATGTTTTCGGGCAGCGAGAACGCTAGTCCAGATCTAGGAGATTCATGTACTCGCGAAAAGACAGCGAAGGGAAATTTTGGTCAGGTTGATATACGGCGGATCCGCAGAGCGGCTCCTTGGTCGAAGTTTTGTGTCGGCGTGCTGAATACCTTCTGCACTAAACCATAGTTCCATGTCTTCAGTCTGTCCGCGTTCTTTCCCGACAAACCCCAGCGTGTCAGATCTGACTCTTCCTGAAAAATGACGTGCCCGCGATTCCAAGAGAACTGCTGGCAGGACTGCCCGAGACCGCCAACCACTAATGCGCCCAGGAAACTGAAGCTGGTTAGCTTCGGAAAACCCATGAGGTCACGCAACCCGCCAGAGCCAAGCAAGAAGCTGGCTACGTGGAGGCGAGCATGTGAGGCTGACTCCGATCGATAGGTGCGCGGAGCAGTATCACTGCTGTTCCAACCACGATCACAAAGAGGGTGATCCGAAGTTTTCGTTCTGAGTAATGGTTCCTTTATTCTGTCGAGCGGACTCCGTACTTGGTGAGCTTGTAGGCGAGTGCGCTGCGCGACAGACCCATACGACGGGCGGCCTCGGCTTGCGCGCCGCGAGTGGCGGTCAGGGTACGCACAATCAATTCCTTCTCCGCGCTCTCGAGGACTCCGGTCAGGTCGAAAGAGTCGGTAAAAGGAATGGAGAGCGCGTGGGCGCTATTGCCATTGGCGGGAAGCGCTTCTTTCTGCGCCAAGGGCAGATCGTCGGCACCGATCTCCTGATTGCTGGTGAGAATGTAGGCACGCTCGATCAGATTTTTCAGCTCGCGCAAATTCCCCGGGAAATAGTATTGCTGCAGTTTCTCCAGCGCTTCGGGCGTAAGGCGGCGGCGCGGCATTTTAAGTTCAGTGGCGATCTGGTGGCAGAAGACGTCGCTGAGGCCGCGGATATCTTCGCGGCGTTCGCGCAACGGCGGGATGTGAATGGGAACGACGGCCAGCCGATAGAAGAGATCCTCGCGGAAAAGTCCTTCCTTGACGCGTTGTTCGAGGTTGCGGTGGGTCGCGACCAGGACCCGGACGTCAACGCGGCGCGGGCGCGTGGACCCAACGCGCAGCACCTGTCCGTCGGTGAGAACGCGAAGGAGCTTGGCTTGCGCGGCGAGCGACATTTCTCCAGCTTCATCGAGGAACAGGGTGCCCTCGTGAGCGGCTTCAAAGAGTCCCTGGCGCTGGCGGTCGGCGCCGGTAAAGGCTCCTTTTTCGTGGCCGAAAAGCTCACTTTCGAGCAGAGTCTCTGTGAAGGCGGCGCAGTTAACGGCGACGAAAGGTTTGGCGGCTCGGGGGCTGTTGCGGTGAATGGCGCGGGCGACAAGTTCCTTACCAGTACCAGTCTCTCCCGTGACAAGGACCGTGGCGTGAGTGGGAGCAACGCGGGCAATGCGGTCGCGGACCTGGCGAACAGCGGGGCTGTCGCCATAGATTTCTGAAGCGCCTTCTAGGCGAACGACAGCATCTTTCAACAGGATGTTTTCACGCAGTAAGCGAGTGCGTTCACAGGCACGCGACACGGTACCGCGGACGACTTCTGGCTGAAACGGCTTGGCGAGAAAGTCGAAGGCGCCATGGCGCATGCTTTCCACTGCGAGTTCGATGCTGGCAACGGCGGTGAGAAGGATCACCGGGAGCGTGGGATCATTCTCGTGAGCGACCGTCAGTACGGTCAGGCCGTCACCGTCGGGCATTCTCTGATCGGTGATGACGACATCGAAATCGTTGGCTGCCAGAAGGCGCTGAGCCTCTTCGACGCCACCTGCTTCCCAAGTCTGATGGTGGTCCAGACGGAGGTTGGTGGCCAGAATACGGCGCATACTCGGTTCGTCGTCGACTAAGAGGATTCGTCCCATAGCTAGACTTTCTTTGTCTTGATGCCTTCATTGGAGACTGGAAGACTGAGGGCGAAACAGATTCGAGCTGGTACGTTGGTGGAGAGAATCAAGTCTCCCCCTTGAGCGCGCGCAATATTACGGGCGATGGCCAGTCCAAGTCCGGTGCCGCGAGGCTTAGTGGTAAAGAAGGGCTCGAATATCCGGTTCAGGGCAGACTCAGGAATCGGCAGGCCAGCATT
>Ga0070711_100001750_pt1 | contig 12064 bp, 8 predicted proteins | sample LARL53metaG_FD_65452 | JGI IMG/M metagenome (GOLD analysis project Ga0070711, IMG submission 65452) | Corn, switchgrass and miscanthus rhizosphere microbial communities from Kellogg Biological Station, Michigan, USA - LAR L5-3 metaG | ecosystem: Host-associated > Plants > Roots > Rhizosphere ... | reverse complement strand
CTGCTCCTCGTGCATGTGCGAACTCGCGTCATCCAGAAACAATTGGTCATCCCGGTGCATCGTGAGCGTGCTCTTGTAGATCAGGAGGGCGATCAGACCGGTAGCAAAAACTCCGAAGATGACCGCTACGATGGTCAGCGTCATAATCCACCTCTGTAGATTCCACTAGGATGCTGTCACATTCCAACCCGCGAAACTGATCAATATTGGTCATACGGGCGGACAACGCGGGGTGGGCAACGTCAAAACTTCTGATTGAAATTCTTGCTCTGTGGCGATGAGTAAAAGGTGGGATCAATCATGCACTGCCACGGCCACGCCAGACTTGAATTCCTCAGCGCCGTCAACCGGCGTGACAGATCACAAGAGAATTGAAGGCCAATTCAGCCGGACTGTGACTAGAATCTGAATCAGAGGAAACGGCCATGACTTCGGTGCTCAAGTGATGTGGTTCCAGCTGGGATCATTGGGCCTGTCCCATCCAAGTCGCTTCATCCCCGCATTGGCCCTGTGTCTGGCGGCGTCGCTTTGGGCAAAAACTGCCTCTGGGGCGGGCCCCCCGGCGGAGCCTGGAAAAGCGCTTGCTTTTCAGGGCCAAGGACCCACAGAAACTACCCCGCCCGCGTCGGACGCGGCGCAGGGCCTCATCAACCTCGATGTCGTGGTGACCGACACTTCAGGCAAGACAATACCCGGCCTCGGACCCGGGGACTTTACTTTGCTGGACAACCAGCAGCCGCAGAAAATTCTTTCCTTTCACGCGTTCGATGGAATCTCCGCCAAGCCCGACCCTCCGGTTGCAGTCATTCTGTTCATTGATACGGTCAAGATGCCATTTGATCTGGCTGCCTTTGAACGGGAGGAAGTTGAGAGGTTCCTGCGGCGGAACGGCGGGTATTTGGCGCAGCCCGTTTCGGTTTTCGGACTCTCCGATATCGGCTTCTGGACGCTAGCGCAGCCATCCGGCGATGGAAACGCGTTAGCCGCGGAAATCGCTAGCGACAGACTAGTGTTTATCCGCCGTCGCCAGCTTTTGGGCAACGGAACGGGAGAGTTTGTCGACTCAGGCCGCGAAGATCCTGCTGGTTTGAAAGCCCTGAAGGCGCTCGGCGATATTGCCACGGCTGAAAGGCGAAAGCCTGGCAGAAAGCTGCTGGTCTGGGTCGGACCCGGGTGGGGTATTGGGAGCGGAGCGGACTTTGAAAGCTTGCCGGACTATGACAGCGTACAAGGAAGGGAACGCGCACGAGCTAGGCAAGTCACCTTCAATACGATCTACTGGTTTTCCACGCTGCTGCGCGAAGCTCGCATTTCTCTCTACAGCTTTTCGGTGGGGCAAACCGATCCTGATCCTCGCTCGCTCCTCTATTTGAATTTCCTGGAAGGGGTGGAATCGGTCCAGCAAGCAAGCCTCAAGAATCTGGATCGAAGGGTACTTGCCGTGCAGAGTGGGGGGCGTGTGCTGGGCCCGGGTAACGACTTAGTCAGTAAGATCGATAACTGTATTCAAGAGGCCCGCACTTTCTATACGCTATCGTTCGACCCTTCTCATGCGGATCACCCTGCCGAGTATCACAGCCTGCAGCTGCAAGTCGGCCTAACGGGTTTGACTGTCCGCACCAACACCGGGTACTACGATCAACCGTACTATTCCGACCAGCCAAATCTTGCGATCAGACGCGTTACGGTTGAACAGTTGGAGCAGATGTTGGAAGTGGCCGGCAGAGAGTCGGACGCAGAGTTGGCACGGCAACTTTCTGATCTAGTACTGACTGAGCGGCTGAGCTCCACAAAACTTTCGTCCTGGATCGCGAGATTGCGCGGCAAAAAGGCACGAGAGGCGCTGGTTGCTCTTGCCGATCTTTCGTCGTTTCTAGATCCTCCGCCAGCCGAGGTCCCTGCCGACGTTTCGCCCGACGAAGGTGCACAGAGAAGCATGATCTCGCTAGCCGTCGACTACCTGAATAAAACGATTCACCAGTTGCCGGACGTCTATGCGACGCGGACTACGGTTCGCTATCAGGAAACTCCCCAATACCTTGAGGCAAGTGCCCCGGTCGAATATCGGCCACTGCGCGTCGCGGCCAACTCCAAAGCAACAGTGCTCTACCGCAACGGCAAAGAGGTGGTCGATTCGGGCGGAGCGAAAAGGAAAAAGGACAAAGGGGAAGACGGGCATTTAGTCACCTATGGTGTGTTCGGACCCCTTCTCGGCGCTGTAACCGATGCCATTGCCAGTGGTTTGGCCTGGAGCCACTGGGAAGTTGGTGCGGGCGGACGTCATACGGTATTTCGCTACGAAATTCCAGCGGAGAGATCGCGTTATCAAGTGGGCGCCTGTTGCCTTCCAGACGGAGACGGAAACATTTCCTTCGAAGAGACCGTCGGGTATCACGGGGAGATCGCGATCGATCCCGCGAGCGGAGCCATCCTTCGCCTGGAACTGGTGGCGGACCTGAAATCAACCACACCACTTGTCCGGTCCGACATCATGATCGAATATGGCCCGGTCGAGATCGGAGGGAAGACCTACATCTGCCCTGTAAGGAGCGTCTCCATTTCGAGGGGAAGATCCGTCACACCTCTAGCGGAATGGGATGAAACCTTTAGAACGTATGGACCCTATGCGACGATGCTGAACGATGTTGCTTTTGAGAGTTATCACATGTTTCGCGCCAAGTCGCGCATACTGACCGGCTTCAACCAAACTCACTAGGAGAAATCAGTGTCCCCGAAATCTCAGTGACAACGCGTCGGCATTCCTGACACCGACTGCTTCGCCTTCACTGGTTGATATTTTTGCGGCGATATCGCAAGTAACTATCGCCAGCCGCTCCGAGGAACGAAACTTTTTGTCGTTCCTCGGGGAATTCCATGCGCCTGCTGCGCCTTCAAGACGTCGAGATTGGGCGAGAATAAGGTTCCGCAGTAGCCTTCTGAAATCCTGTTCCGTGGCAATGCGCGGTGAATGACCCTGGTGGAGCTTTTGCGCCAACCAACAAAAAGCCCACAGACTAAGCTGTGGGCTCGGTGGGATACATCGATTCGTTAGGTCGAGAAGAAGACTTGCGAGTTTGCGGTGCAAGCTGCCCGAATTGCAGGCATTCCCTGGACAATCGGGGCTGGTTTCGCAGAGATCGGTTTTACTTTCGAAAGTCTCACGAGCAGTTCTTCAACCTTGCGCTGCTCATGCGGCTGGGGCAGGCTGGTCTGTGTCATGATGCAATTCTCTCACGCGGCGGGGAAAGAAAGCAGATCAGTTGCACCACCTGCGATGCACCATCTGTGAAAATCTTGTAATACTCCGCAACTTTCGGACTCAACCAATGCTTTCAGTATGTTCCGTCACTAACCTCGATTCGTTGTGTTACAGAACGGGAGTGGGAGAAGCTCCAGCGTGTGATGGACATCACTGACAACTCCACGCTGTGAACTGAGAATACGCAGTTAATTTCCGCCGCCAACTCCCAACGTAAACAAAAACTCATTTGCACGTCGGTCCATCTGGTCTTGTTCTACGCGAGTCCATACCTTGAATCGCGGATCAGCGTAACTGAGGGGATATGAATCGGGAATTCAAATCAGATTGGTCCGCTTCAGAGTCCGCTGAGGAGGGACCATTCACCAAGGAACACGACTCTCTCGCACTGCGAGATATGTGTGCATTGCGACGTGTTCTGCTCCTGGTATGGGAAATCGTATGTTGCTACGAGATTGTCTGGAACCCCAAACAGCCTACGACATCGGCGAAGAAGACGGACGCACCTTCCTCGTCATGGAGTTCGTTGACGGCACGACGCTCAAGCATCTAATTGGCGGCCCGGCGATGGATGGCTCGGCGGCAACTCTGCTTGACGCGGCACACGGTTAGCTGGAAGCAACCGAGAAGGAGCGTTCAGTCGAGACGCGAATGCAGCGACAGAGGTCTGTTGGTATGGAAATACTTTTTATACGCCGCAATCCAGTCGGTGGCGATGTCACGTTGCGCCGTCGACAGATCGAGGTCACCAGAACACACTAATCGGTGAAGGTGTTCCTCTAGCGCGTCCTTCACGTATGCATTCCAAGTCTTGGACGTGGAAGGTTCCGGCCAGAGATTCCGAATGTCTTCCACACCTCCCAAGCCGGGAGCAATCAGATAGTCAACCTCATAGTCATCAGGATGAGCATTCAAGATGCCGTACTCCTGGAATACCTCTTGACGCAATGGAGTTGATACCTGCGACACCACTTCTTCATGAGCCATCGAACAAACTTCGTTGAGCGCAACTCTCCGGGTTGCACCTGGGGTAAGCTTGGGGTCAGGTTCCGCTCCTCGCTCGAATGAAATAGCCCCCGACATTGTTCTGTGGAAGACAGAATGGTCCAGGAGAATCTTGCCCACAATCGTGATTACGAACAATGCGATGCAAACGACTCCGGCGCGCAGGGGCCAGGAAAACTGGAATAACGAATGCCATGTCCGTGCCGACGGGTGGGACGCCAGTTCAGAGAGCCGCGCCCGCAAATTAGCACGTGGTCCAGTAATGGATGGCAATTGCGGATCCAGAGTCTGCCGGTGGGCTTGCGTGAAATCGGCGATCGTCCCTTCGATTTCCGCCATTCGAGCCCGACAGCCCCAGCATTCCGTTAGATGAGCGCGAACCTGCGCGGCACGGTGCGTTGAGAGTTCGCCGTCCGCCGCCAATAGCATCTCTTCGTCTGAAAGATGACGTTCTTTGTTCATGGCGTTATCTCCCGTCCGCACGGATCAACCGTGCCAGCGATCGTGTCAGCGACAGCGATACGGCTCCCAGCGACATCCCGAGAACAGTGGCTATTTCCCGGTAGCGAAGACCCTCCGCTCGCAGCCGCAGGCACCGCTGATCCCCCGCCGGGAGCGCATCCACAACGGACAGAAGCCGGTAGCGCTTCTGAGCCAACGACAACTGTTCTTCGGGGTTAGGCGATGGGTCAAGCTGCTCTTCCGCAGTCGTCCAATCCGGGGCCGTCTTCGCACGCGATCTTTGCGTTGCATAGAGCTGTTTTAGTGCCAAATTATGCGCGACGCGAAAGATCCAACCGCGAAGGTTTTTCCGGGACCTCCCCAGCTGAAGATGGCGGAACAGCGACAGGAACACCTCCTGGATCACTTCTTCCGCGTCATGCACCGATAGGCCGAAAGTAACTGCGTACCGGAGCAGGGGTGTGCGAAACTGCTCAAACAGGTCCATAACCTCCTGCTCGATCGCCGAGGGCCCCCCGGAACGTGCCGCGTCCGCGATGCTTGGGAAGGGCTGGCCGTCAATCGAATCCGCGGGAGACATAGGCCTTGCTTCCTAGAATGTATATTCCTCCTTGCCTGTTCCTGTTCAGGGTTTTCTTGCGCGCTTTCTCGACTTCTTGGAACGGACTGAAAATAAAGGCTGAACAAAATGTCCGGAAATGGAATTTTCAAAGTGAAGGGGAAGACTGTTTGCCTGACTCCAACCATCGCAGCGGGGTCCTGAGCCATCCGGGATTGCACCCTAACAACGGCGGCCTCGCGGTGATGAAGGTATTTGGCGCCGCTCTTTTCCTCTCCGCAGTCTCAGTTTTTGCTCAAGTCAACAACGGAGAATTGCACCTTAAGGTGACGGATCCCTCGGGCGGCGGGGTGAAAACCACGGTTCGGATCGCCAGCAAGGCGAATCAGTACCGAGCCACTTTGTCCACCAACGACCAGGGCAATCTCGCTGTGCAGCGTCTGCCCTATGGTATCTATCAGCTCGACATCAAGCAGCCGGGCTTTGCCGGAGTGGCCGAAACGGTAGAAATTCATTCCTCGGTTCCAACCGACCATGCGATCCAACTGAAGCTGCCTTCGGTGAATGAATCCGTGACCGTCACCGCGGCAAATACACTGATCGACCCCGATCAGGCCGGTTCGGTCAGCCCGGTCGGCGCAGACGAAATCCAAAACCGCTTGACTTCGGTTCCGGGCAGAACTCTGCAGGACTTAGTGAACTCACAGCCGGGATGGCTCTACGAGGGCAACGCCGTCCTGCACCCCCGCGGCTCCGAATATCAGACTCAGTTCGTCGTCGATGGCGTCCCGCTCACAGACAATCGCTCGCCCAGCTTCGGCCCACCGATGGATGCGGATGACCTGCAATCGCTGAGCATCTACACAGCCGGCATCCCCGCGGAATATGGCCGCAAAATGGGAGGCGTGATCGAAGTGAACACTCTCCAGAATTCACAGCCGGGCCTTCACGGCCAGGTCGTTCTCTCCGGCGGTAGCTTTGATTCTGCGGGAGCGGCCGCGCGCGGCCAATATGCGTGGGGCAAGAACACTTTCGGCGCCAGCGCCAGCGGCGCCATGACCGACCACTATCTGAATCCGGTCGTTCCGCAGAACTACTCGAATACTGGGACGCTGGGCGTGTTTTCGTCCACCTATGAACGCGACCTGTCGCCGAACGATCGCTTGCGATTTATCGTGAGCCACGAACTGGCACGCTACGAACTCCCCAACGAACAAGTGCAGCAGGCGGCGGGCCAACGGCAGACGGCCGATAACATTGAGACGATGGGAATCGCCTCCTACGAGCACGCCTTCTCGTCCAATTCGGTCGGCGATTTCCGGGTTATGGCGCGCAACAACGCGAACGGGTTCAATTCCAACCAGCAGTCCATCCCGATCGAGGTCTTCCAGCAGAATTCTTTTAACGAAGTCTATTTTAAGGGAAGCGCCACCATCAGTCATGCCTGGAATGAGTGGAAATTTGGATTCGAGTCTGACAACACATTTCTGAACGAGAATTTCCGCTATCACATCACCGACCCCAGCCAATATGATGACGGCACTCCCATCGACTTTAGCTTCACCGGAAACCGCCCTGATCTCGAACAGTCCGTTTTCGTTCAGGACCAGATCCGGCTAAAAAACTGGACCATCAGTGCGGGCCTGCGCTGGGACCACTATCAGCTTTTGCTCAACCGACAGGCGTTAGACCCCCGAATTTCAGTTTCGCGTTACATCCCATCTGCTGGCCTGCTCCTGCATTTTTCCTATGACCGAGTTTTTCAGACTCCTTCCTCCGAAAACATTCTGCTCTCCAGTTCAAGTACCGTTGAGTCTATCGACCCGACCAATTTCTTCCGCTTGCCGGTCGAGCCCTCCCAGGGGAATTACTACGAAGCGGGCTTCACGAAGGTGTTCCGCGAAAAGCTGAGGTTGAGTGGCAACTACTTCCGGCGGAACGTAAACAACTACGCAGACGATGATCAGATCGATAACACCGCAATCAGCTTCCCGATTGCGTTCGAGAAGGCCATCATCTACGGCGCGGAAGCCAAGTTGGAACTCACAGAATGGCGCCGTTTTACCGGATTCCTGAGCTACTCCTACGAAGTCGGCAACACCTGGTTCCCCGTCACCGGCGGCCTCTTTCTCGGGGATGATGCGAGCGAAGCCGAATCGCGACTCACCGGTCACTTCCCGGACTCCCAGGACCAGCGCAACACCATTCGCGGCCGCCTGCGCTACCAGGTCAAGCCCCGTTTTTGGATTGCTGGCGGAATTCAATACGGTACTGGCCTGCCTTTCGAGTTCGGCGGCGACCCAGCCGAAGCGCTTGCCCTCTATGGCCCTCAGGTCCTCGCTCGAGTCAACTTTGACCGCGGGCGCATCTATCCGTCGTTCCAGATCAATGCATCCGCCGGCGTGGATGTCTACAAGTCGGAGCGTCTTAAGATGCAGTTTCAGATCGACGGCCAGAATTTGACGGACGTCCTCGATGTGATCGACTTCGGAGGTCTCTTCTCGGGCAACGCCATCGGGCCGTCGCGGAGTGTTGCTATGCGCCTCACCACCAGTTTTTAGAACTGAAAACACGGCTTGCATACCACGGACGGCGATTCAGGGTCGACATTAATTGACTAACCAGCCTTAGGGCTCGTCGACCCGCAGGGGGAAACCATCAAGCGTCGCATCGTTCGGACGAGTTCTTGCAAACGCGCCGTGGCTCGGTGGCGATCCTCGAAGTGAACTTTCTTTGACTTCCCGCCGCCTCGGCCTTAGCATGGCATGACCCAAACGGGGCCATTTCTCTTGCTCGATCAGACCATTTCACATTACCGGATCATCGAAAAGCTCGGTGGCGGGGGCATGGGCGTGGTCTACAAGGCGGAGGACACTCGCCTCGGCCGCTTCGTGGCTCTCAAGTTCCTTCCCGAAGATCTCGCACAAGACCGCCAGGCGCTGGAACGGTTTCGACGCGAAGCCAAGGCGGCGTCCGCGCTGAATCATCCCAACATCTGCACTATCTACGACATCGGCGAAGAAGAGGGACGCACCTTCCTCGTCATGGAGTTCCTCGACGGCGCCACGCTGAAGCACCTGATCGGCAGCCGCGCGATGGAATTGGAAACCATCCTTTCCCTCGGCATCGAGATTGCCGACGCGCTAGACGCGGCCCACGCTGGCGGCATTGTTCATCGCGACATCAAGCCTGCAAACATTTTCGTCACCAAGCGCGAGCACGCCAAGATTCTGGATTTCGGCCTCGCCAAAGTGAAATCCGGCCCCCGCGAATCAGGGGCTCAAGTGCCCGACGTTACGGCGCCCACCGCCGTCATGGTCGAAGAGCACTTGACCAGTCCCGGCTCGACTCTCGGCACGGTCGCCTATATGTCGCCCGAGCAGGCGAAGGGGAAGGAACTCGATCCGCGCACCGACTTGTTTTCTTTCGGCGTCGTGCTCTACGAGATGGCGACCGGAACGCTGCCGTTTCGTGGTGAGACATCGGCTCTCATCTTCCAGGCCATTCTCGACCGCGCTCCGGTTTCTCCGATCCGCCTGAATCCTGACCTGCCTCCGAAGCTGGAAGACATCATCAACAAGGCTCTGGAAAAAGACCGCAACCTGCGCTACCAGAGCGCCGCTGACATTCGAGCCGACCTGCAACGCCTGAAGCGCGACACGGAGAGCGGACGAGCAGCGGCCCACAGTTCCGCTTCGGTGCCAGTCGCCAGAGATTCGGGCCCATCGGCGGTAGCGATCCCAACAGCTGCGCCTTCAGCCTCTTCGCACTCCGCAGTAACTCCCACCGCGGTGAGTGCAATCGTACCGCCGAAAAAGCTGTGGAAGATTCTGTTGCCCGCTGCCGTTGTACTGCTCGCACTGCTGATTGCAGGTGTCTACTTCGTGCGCTCCCGGCAAACGTCGAAGCTCACGGAAAAAGACAGTGTCCTGCTCGCCGACTTCGTCAACACCACCGGAGACGCGGTCTTTGATGGCACGCTCAAACAAGCGCTGGCCGTGCAACTCGAGCAGTCGCCATATCTGAACATTGTCCCCGAATCCCGGATTCAGCAGGCACTGAAGTTCATGGGGCGTCCTGCCGACGAACGCGTCACCAAAGAGGTAGCCCACGAAATCTGCTTGCGCGAAGGCGTGAAAGCGATGCTGACGGGCTCCATCTCAAGCTTGGGCAGCCATTATGTGATCACTCTCGAAGCCGTAAACGCCCAAACCGGGGACTCCCTCGGCAGCGAGCAAGTCGAAGCCGACAGCAAAGAACAAGTGCTGAAGTCGCTGGACCAAGCCGCCTCCAAGCTCCGCGGAAAGTTGGGCGAGTCGATCGGCTCGGTGCAGAAATTTGCCACCCCACTGGAATCGGCGACCACTTCCTCGCTCGAGGCCCTGAAGGAATTCAGTCTGGGGCAGGCGGCACATTCGAAATTCGATGATGAAACCGCCATTCCTCACCTGAAACGCGCGGTCGAGCTTGATCCAAATTTTGCCATGGCTCTGGCCACCCTCGGCGTCGCCCACAACAATTCCGGCGACAGTAAGCTGGCCCATGAATATTTGCAACGGGCTTTCGATACGAAAGACAGGGCCAGCGATCGGGAGAAGTTCTACATCTCTTCGCACTATTACGGGACGTTCCGGGGGGAGGAAGACAAGGATGTGGCCACGCTCCAACAGTGGAGCGCGGCCTATCCCCGAGACTCTGTTCCGCTGGATAACCTGGCGCTGGTGAATCAAGACCTGGGGCAGCACGAAAAGTCGCTCGCGGCGGCCAGCCAAGCTCTCAAAGTCGATCCGAAGGATCCCTACGCTTACCAGAACCTGGCAGCAGCTTACGAAAACCTGAACCGCTTCGACGAAGCCAAGGCAGTGGCGGATCAGGCAGTGGCCTCGAAAGTCGATCCCTGGTCTGTCCACATGATGCTCTACTGGGAGGCTTTCCGTCGGGGAGATGACGCCGCCTTGCAGGCGGAGGTCGCACAGGCAACCGGCAAGGTACAGGAAACGATTTTCTTACTCCTGCAGGCGCAGGGTGAGTGTGCGCTGGGAAAAGTAAAAAAGGCCCGCGAAAGCTATACGCGCGCCACCAACGCTGCGCAGTCTCGCGGTTACAAGGAGTGGGCAGGACTTGCACTGGCCGCGAAGGCGGGTTGCAATGCGGAGACGGGCTTCCTTCCCGAAGCACGCCAGGCGGTGAACGAAGCTATTGCCCTTTCCCAGAATGAGGACTCACAAGCCGACGCCGCCCGTGTGTATGCGCGTGTCGGGGACACGGCCCGAGCGGAGAAACTGATCGCAGACCTGGCCAAGGAATCTCCTTATGACACGTTGCTCATTAATGTGAAGATTCCCACGGCGCGTGCCATCCTTGACCTGCAGCGCAATCAACCGGCACAGGCAGTGACGGCACTCGAAGCCGCAAAACCTTACGATCTCGGCGCCGATCGGCGCCTCTTCGGAACCTATATGGCCCCGTACGTCCGCGGCGAAGCATATCTTCGTTCGCGCGACGGCGCGAACGCAGCGCTTCAGTTTCAAAACATTCTCGACCACCGCGGAATTCAACTCACCAGCCCATTCCTTCCCCTTTCGAAGCTTGGGCTCGGCCGGGCTTATGCGCTTCTGGGCGAGACGCCAAAAGCGAAAGCCGCATATCAAGATTTCTTCGCGCTGTGGAAAGACGCTGATCCGGACGTTCCCGTTCTTAAGACGGCCAAGGCTGAATACGAAAAATCAAAGTAGCCGCCCCTGACGAATAGGGCTTGGCACGAAACAAGCCGGCGATTTAGCCTGACGCGACCAGCGCAGAGGTGAAAGATGAAGTGGTACAACTACCTGTCTTGCTTCGTTGCCGGAGTCTTCCTGATCCACGTCATCCCCCATTTAATTCACGGACTGAGTGTCGTCGACGTCGTAGGCGCCTCGATCAGCTTGGTTGGAGGTTGCCTATTGTTGTGGGCGGGGAGATTTTCGTGGAGAAATCCTTGGGCGATTTTGCTGCTCCTGGCTGGGATGGCTGCGGTCCTGGCCGTGGACGTCATGCATCATCGGTCGCCCGGCAAATCCCATGCGGCAGCGAATTCCAGATTGCTACGTCCGGTAGATGCGGTCGCAAAGACTCACTTTGCGCAATCGTGACACGCCTCGCCACGAACTCCCTCGAGTCCTTCCTTCGCAATGATCGGAGTCATGACCAGCGCCGCCGCCGGGTCAGCCCACCATAGACCGAACAAGACATTCAGAAGCAATCCACCCAGCAAAATGGCTGACAAATACATGCAAAAGTCAGTCTGTTTCGCGTCAGCATGCATGGCAGCGCTGCCCAGTAACGTCCCGACCTCTCGTTTGGCACGAGCGAGCAACGGCATTACGACGAGCGACACGCACGCCAGAACGATGCCAGGAATACTGTGTGCGGGAGCCTCCTGCCGCATCAAGTCGCGAATCGACTCGTACGTTATGTATGCCGCTAACGCAAGGAAGCCGAGCCCCACTGTCCGCAATGCGAGCCGTTCGTTTCGTTCACGGCGCTCCACATCCGCATCCACGCTCATGCGCCACAGCAACGCCGCGCCAGAGGTGACCTCGATGAAACTATCTATGCCGAACCCGACCAGAGAGATGCTGCCGGCGACTGCACCCGCAACAATTGCGACTACACCCTCGAGGCTATTCCACCCGATGGTGAAGTATTCGAGCCTTCGGCCTCGACGGGCAACCGCAACCCGATCGATCACCAAGTCTTCCATACGCTGGTTCTGCCTATCCCTCCCTGGGAGTATCCCA
>Ga0070711_100001743_pt1 | contig 12080 bp, 9 predicted proteins | sample LARL53metaG_FD_65452 | JGI IMG/M metagenome (GOLD analysis project Ga0070711, IMG submission 65452) | Corn, switchgrass and miscanthus rhizosphere microbial communities from Kellogg Biological Station, Michigan, USA - LAR L5-3 metaG | ecosystem: Host-associated > Plants > Roots > Rhizosphere ... | reverse complement strand
TCGAATACGAATATCTGCCTGCCCCATCGGCCATCGCTCTCGGCTGGAGTGAACTCGCCGGGGAAGGAATTCTGGCGCCCGATATCACGCACACGCTGATTTCCGTCGCGATCGGATGGACGGCGGCGACGGTGCTTGGCATCTCGCTCGGCTTCCTGCTTGGTTTGTCAGCGACCGCTCGCCGCTACAGCCTCGCGAGCATCGAGGTTTTGCGACCGATGCCGGGGGTAGCGTTCGCGCCGGTCGGGCTCTTGCTGTTCGGCTTCTCCCTGAAAACCGAAATGGTTGTCACCATCCTCCCCGTGCTCTGGCCGGTGCTCGTCAACACCATGGCAGGTGTCATCGGAGTTCATCAGAGACTTTATGACGTCGGCCGGACCTTTCGTCTCGGCCGCAGGGATACCATCCTGCGCATCATTTTGCCGGCGGCGATGCCGCTGATTATCGTCGGTGCGCGTATCGGTCTCGGCTTGGCGCTTATATTAGCTGTCGTCGCCGAGATGGTAGGCAATCCGGAAGGCCTCGGCTACGGCATCGTCCGCGAGCAGCAAGCGTTGCGGCCCGACCTCATGTTTGCCTATATCGTGACCGTCGGATTTATTGGCATTGTTCTAAATGCCGGAATGCTGGCTCTGGCGGAGGCTTTGTTTCCGTCCTTCCGTCAATTGCAGGGCGGGCGATGAGGTACACACGTCCCTGGCAGCGATATTTCAAGCTCGGCATGACCGCGTTGCCATCGGCGAGGGGACTGCTTCCGCTCATTGTTCTTCTCGGTGCTTGGCAACTCCTGCAGACCGGCAATTCTCCCTATTTTCCGCCACCTTCTGACTGGTGGAACGGCCTGATGCTACTTTCGAGAAGCGGGCGGCTGTATCCGGCCTTGATGGCCACGACAATAACCCTGTTGCTTGGACTGATACTCGCGGTCGCGGTAGGAACCGGAGTTGGTCTGTTTATTGGTGTATTTCCACGGCTTGGACGCGCCATCGGACCACTGCTCGAGTTCTTAAGGGCCATCCCACCGCCGGCGATCGTCCCCGTGGCGATCCTTTTCATGGGTTATGACGAGCGAATGAAGCTGACCGTCGTCGTGCTCGCGGCGATCTGGCCCATTCTCCTCAACACCTCATCCGCCGCGGAACGCGTTCATCCGCTGCTGCTCGACGTCGCGCGTTCGTTTCGGCTGTCCGCAGTCGAGCGCATGAGGCTGATCATCCTGCCGTCGGTGGTCCCGGCGATATTGCTCGGCATTCGCGTCGCGCTGCCCATTGCGATTGTCGTGACGCTTCTGGTCGAGATATTGACCTCGATCGAGGGGATCGGTGCGCTCATGATTGGGGCCCAGCGCAACTTCCAATCTCCGCAGGTTTATGGACTTCTCGTCCTGATCGGCCTGTTCGGATTGTTTGTGAATAATATCTTCGCCGTCTTTGAGGCCATCCTGCTTCGTCGTTGGCCCCCGAAAACCCAGAGCGAGAATTTCTAGGAGCTCAAGATATGGAAGTCGGTTTCTTCTTCTGGCCCTACAATCCCGGCTTGATTGAAAACCTTGCCGATCGCGCAGACCGATATGGCTACGACATGATTGGCATCGCCGACACGCCCGGCAATGCGATGGACCCCTGGGTTTCGGTGGCGCTCGCGGCGCGCGTGACCAGGAAGGCCCGGGTGGCGCTTTGCGTGACAAACCTTGTGACTCGAGATCCCGCGGTCAGTGCGGCTGCCGTCGCATCGCTCGATCAGATCATCGAAGGTCGGGCTATTCTCGGCATCGGCGCGGGTCACAGTGGAACCAAGAACCTTGGTCGCAGCAGATCTACCGCGAAAGAGCTGGGTGACGGTGTCACCTTCATCAAGACGCTCCTGCGGGGCGAACCCGCGACGCTCAATGAGGCAACGGCGCATTTGCCGTGGGTCAAGAAGCCGTCAAAGGTGTTTCTCGCGGCTTCCCATCCGCTCGGCCTGGCAACAGCCGGACGGACCGCGGACGGCGTCTTCCTCAATTTTGGTCTGGGCAAGGACAACATCGCTCAATCCACGGCCATCGTCGCCCGTGGGATTTCAGAAGCGGGCCGGTCCACGGAAGACCTCGAGATATGGCAAATAGCGGCTTTGGATTGTGCCGTGGACGGAGACGTCGCGCGCGACAAGGTCGGGGCCATGCTGGCGTTCCTGGCCGGATACGTCATTGGCGACAGGAACCTTGAAACGCGCGGGGTACCCGAACATCTTCGCGAGCCGCTTCTCGAACTACGCCGGCGCTACAGCACTCGGCCGGGCGACGCGGACATCAGATTGGTGCGCGAGCTCGGTTTGTTCGACTATCTTTCCGAACGTCTGGCGATTTGTGGCACGCCGGAACAATGCCTCGAGCAGGCGTTGGCCGCCCGGGACGCGGGCGCCAAGCGGTTAATGCTGACGGTCAGTCTGGCGTCGGATCCCGTCCGGGCCGTTGAGCTTTTCGGAGAATATGTGCTCCCGAAATTGCGAAACTGATGCTCCGTGGCCGGGCAACGTTGCCGAAGGGGCGCTCGGCGGGATAGGCAGGAAGAGGTGACAGAAGCTTGAGCAGAGCTGGCGGGCGTCAGATCGGAGTTCAATCTGTTGAGGTCGTGGGCCTCCTTTTGAAGACGCTTGCGCAGCTCAAGGGACCTCAAACGCTCAAGGATTTTTCGGCCGCGGCAGGCCTGTCTCCCGCCAAGGTGCACCGTTATCTGGTCAGTCTCATTCGAGAAGGCTTGATAGAGCAGAACGCAATCGACGGCCGCTACGATTTCGGCGGCGCTGCTCGAGAAATCGGCCGAGCCGCGATCAATCGGCTGGACATCATGCGCATCGGCGCCCCGCTGCTGATCGACCTGCGCAACGTGCTCCAGCAGACCGTCTTCCTGGGTGTGTGGGGCAACGAGGGGCCGACCGTGCTCTACTGGCTTGATGTGCCGCGGCCCGTGTCTGTCATCATCAGGCCCGGCTCGATCCTCCCGCTTCTCACATCGGCGCTCGGCCTCGTCTGTGCGGCTTACCTTCCGCCGGATCTGACGAAGCGTCGTATCGCGAAGGAGATCGCCGAACACAAAAGGTTGGGGTTGGATTTCCCCGTGAAAAGCGAAGAGGATGCAGCCCGAAAGCTGGCCGATGTTCGCACGCGCGGCTTCAGCCTTGTCAGAGGAGACTTGATACGCGGGATAGATGCCATGGCCGTGCCCGTCCTGGACTTCAAGAACGACCTCGTAGCGGTGTTGGCGGCGGTCGGACCTGCCAAGAGCATTGACGTCTCGATCAATGGAAAGCCGATGCGTGAGCTCAAATTGGCTGCCAAGAAATTTGTCCGCCTGATCGGTTAGTCATTTCGGATGCCGGTTTACATGGTGATCGAGCTTCGAAACACTCCACCGTCCGAGCAGTGCGGAGAACGCCGGCCCAAATTCGCCTTCAGTACTTCATGGCCTCAGGAAAAACGGCATCGATCCGAATTCCATCCGCGCTGTCGAAGTGCCGTTTCCCAACATGCCCGATCAGCTCAGGGCCGGAAACGTCGATGCCGTCGAGGCGCTGGAGCCGTTCGCTGGACAGTTGCTTGCGGCCGGCAACCGGTCGCTTGGCGACCCGCTGCTTTTCGTGAGCGATGAGGTCCTCTACACGTTCTGGATATCTGAAAGAAAATGGGCGACAGGCAAGCATGCGGTAATCGAAGCCTGGATTGCCTCGCTCGATCAGGCCAAGCAATTCATGGACGCAAAACCTCAGGAAGCCCGCGCTATCCTCGCTAAATATCCCAAGCTGCCCGAGGCTGTGGTCCAAAAGATTCCGTTTGTAACGTATCGATTTTCGCTCGACCCGCGGGACTTCGCTGTTTGGGGACATGCTGAAAGACTTTGGCCAAATTGCCCGATCGGTTGACGAGAATAGCTTGGTGATGAAGCTCAAATGAGTGCGGTTGGCGACGCCGATATTCGTCTTGATCAGCCCACGGTTTTTTCCAATATCTGCCTCTGCTGACGTCCGGCTTTTCAGTCTCATATTTAACCGTCTAGTTGATTGCGCGATCCGCGTTTATTTCACGCGTAACACTGGACCGAAAATCGCCGTATTCGCTGCCTACCTCCAGATGTACGGAGCTGTTGCAGCACTTTCGCGCCATTTTTCAACCAGTGGAAGAGTGTTAACGACAACTCGCCTCTTTGACTTCAAATCTACGTGCCTGCCCAGCCTCTGGAGAACCCCATGTCTCGTGCTGCAACGGTTTTGGCGATCGTATTGGCTTCGCTCACGGCGGCACTGCCCGCAGGTGCTGCTGAGTTCGGCACCAGAGACGAGGCGATGGCGATGGTCAGACGTGTGCAGGACAAATTTAAGAAGGAGGGGGCCGACGCCGCCTTCCGAGCCATCAACAATAAAGTGCCGGGATTTGCCGATCGCGACCTTTATCCTTTTGTGACCGAACTGACAGGTCTTTGCGTTGCCAACGGGGTCACTCCTGCTGTGCGGGGAAAGAACCTGCTCGATCTCAAGGATCAAGACGGCAAGTTCATGATCCAGGAGTTCGTCAGGACTGCCAGCAATCCTCCGGGACGCGGTTGGGTCGACTACCGATGGCTCAATCCGGTCACGAAAACCATCGAGGATAAATCGGCCTGGATCGAAAGAATGGGCGATTATTTCGTTGGCGTTGGCGTGTATAGAAACGAGCAGCCCAACGAGAATACAATCGGTCTCATTTCGGGTAGTCCAAATTCAGACGATACCTACCTGCAGATCGCGTACGATCTCGCCGACGTGCTCAATGATGGCGACAATCTCCGCATTCTGCCGATCGCCGGAATCGGCGGACCGAGAAACATTCGTGACGTGCGCTACTTGAGAGGCATCGATATCGGCCTTACGCAAACCAACATCCTCAATAACTTCCGTCGCTCGAATGAGCGGATGGGACAGACCGACAATAAGATCGTCTACATTGCCAAGCTTTTCAACGAGGAGGTCCATCTCGTTGCGCTTGCCAATGTCACGTCTATCGAGCAATTGCGGGGCCAGAAGGTCAATCTCGATGCAAAAGGCAGCGGCACAAGCTACTCGATGCGCGATGTATTCAAGGCTCTCAACATCGAGATCCAGGAAGTCAGCATGTCGCAGGCCGAGGCCTTCGAAAAGGTCAAGAGCGGTGAGATCGCCGCCACGGTTCTGATTGCCGGCAAACCGGTACGGTCGATGACCAAGCTCGGTCCGGCAGATGGCTTACGCTTCGTTCCAGTTCCGTACCCTTCGCAGCTTATGGACGACTATTATCCCTCCACGCTCACGCATAGCGATTACCCCGAGATCATTCCGTCTGGTCAATCCGTCGATACGATTGCAGTTAGTGCGGTCTTGATCGCGTATAATTGGCCGAAAACCAATGTGGATCGCTACCGGCGGGTTCAGCGCTTCGTCGAAGCCCTCTTTCCCAAGATCGCCGAGTTCCAGAAGCCACCGCGCCATGCGAAATGGCGCGAGGTCAACCTTGCCGCCCAATTACGGGGTTGGACCCGGTTCGAAGCGGCACAGGCTTGGCTCGATGGCCAAGGCAACCAAGCCACGCAGGCAAGTGCGGAGAGAGGGCCAGGTTTTCCGCAGGCTACGAAACCAGATGGGACTGCGGGCTCGGGCACGCCTGTTGTCCTCCCACAAAACGACGTCGTGATTTACCAACAGTTTCTTCAGTGGAAGAGGCAACAGGGCCGGTGACGCCTCATGAAGCGCTCCCATGACGGTTTGATTGCCGTGAACGTTTCGGACCTGGATCGGCGCAGTCGCACTGTTGGTCTCACAAAAAATGGATTTAATGAAGGGCCGCTTATTCCTTATCGAAGCTGCACATTCGAGCTTTCAAAAGATGCCTAGCTGACGAAGACGACGCGTGTTTCCAGCGAAACACGACGGTACAAATCTTGGACGTCGTCGTTCACCAGTCGGATGCATCCGGAAGCGACAAGATGCCCGATGGTTTTTGGCGAATTCGTGCCGTGAATGAACAGTCCGGGCTTGTCCAGCAACAGCGCACGTGCGCCCAGCAGACTACCGGGGCGGCCGGCAGCCCCGAGCAATGCCTCCGGGTCCCTCGTGTTCCCACCCGAAGCCCGCCAGTCAGGCCATTCAAGCTTGTTGGTGACGCGGAAGAAGCTGCCTCCCTTGAGACACTCCTGCGCAATCCCGATGCCGTAGCGGCGCGCCGAATTGTTGGCATCAATCAGGTAGAGAAAGCGGTTTTCCCGATCGACCACGATCGAGCCGGGAACGACAGTTGTGCGGTAGAATACCACTTGCCGCTGTAACGCAAACGGCAGGCCTTCGCCCGTGGAGCCGCCATCCTCGCCAGGCTTGAGATCCGCCATGACGACGTCTTCTTGTACGCGCCGGGCCTTTGACGATGACGCCGTCGCGCCCGCGCCAACGATGCCCGGACCCTTGGATGCGATATATCCGTAGAGCAAGGCCGACACGGCGATGACGGTAACGACCGCGAAGGCCCCGAAGACCAGCGGCTTCCAGTTTCTGCCCGTCGGCAGCACCTCGTTGATTGCCGCCGCGTGGTCCGTTTCTTCGGCGGCGATGTCATCCTCGATCCGCCGGATGGCGTCCTCGAGCGCAGCGGCATGAGATGCGGCGGCCTCGCGCGTGAGGTGGGACGACCTCCTAATGAGGCTGTAAGCGTCCCTGTAAATCAGGTCGCGCGCAGCGGCGTCCTTGCCTGTAACAGCTTTCGTCAGCAGCGAATAATAGTCCACGGTCATGGTGTGCCCCTGAAGAACTACCTGACGGGAGGCGCGTACTGGATTCCGCCTTGTGTCCACAGCGCGTTCAGTCCGCGCGGGATGCTGAGTCTCGACTGCGTTCCCACGTTTCGCTCGTAGATCTCTCCGTAATTGCCGACCGCGCGGACGGCGCGCGCTGCCCAGTCCTTCGTAAGGCCCAGCTGCTCGCCGAATCCACCTTCGTTGCCGATCAGGCGCCGTATGTTGGGGCTGGGAGATTTCAACGCATCGTCGATCGTTGCCGATTTTACTCCCAGTTCCTCGGCATTGATCAATGAATAGAGCGTCCACTTGACCAGATTGAACCACTGGTCATCACCCTGTCGTACCGCCGGTCCGAGCGGCTCCTTCGAAATGACCTCCGGCAGGATGATGTGGCTGTCCGGCGAGGCAAGCTTGAGACGTTCGGCATAGAGCTGCGAAACGTCACTTGTCAGCACATCGCATTTGCGATCGTCGTAGGCCTTGAGGCTCTCATCAGCGGTGCCGAGCGCCAAAACCTTCAGCGGCATGTCGTTAGCGCGGAAATAATCCGACAAGTTCAGTTCGCTCGTGGTGCCGGTCTGGGTGCACACCGTCTTGCCGCCAAGCTGCAAAGCGGTGTCGATCCCGGTATCCCGGCGCAGCAAAAAGCCCTGGCCGTCATAATAGGCGACGCCGGCGAACATGAGGCCGAGCGAACTCTCCCGGGACATCGTCCACGTCGAGTTGCGCGACAGCACATCGATCGTGTTCGATTGCAGCGCCGTGAAGCGGGCCGTCGCATCGAGCGGCACGAACGTTACTTTGGTGGGGTCGCCGAAGATCGTCGCCGCCACGGCGCGGCAAATATCGACGTCGAAACCGTTCCACGCATTCGTATCGTCCATGCTCGAGAAGCCCAGCAATCCCTGGCTGACGCCGCAATTGAGTGTGCCGCGCTCCTTGACGGCCTTTAGCGTCTGCGCGCGGACGGGATCGCTCCAAGCGAACAGGGCCAGCATCGTGATGGCCGTAAGGATGAGGGGTCGCTTCCTGAAATCGGGCATTCGCGTCTCGCGATCAGTTGCGGCTTCAGCTTTTCCCTAGTCGATTGTTCATTATCATGACTTGTCAGTGTAGTGATCGAACAACCTAAGGAAACCTCCCAAATAACGCCCTTCAGGGCAATCGATGCCGTATCGGTATGGGGGTGATCGGGGCGAAACGTCTCCTGGTCCGCCTTCGATTAATTCACCTCTTCGATTTCGCCCCGCCAGGTCTTTTCGAACCACAGCTCGAGCGTGACGTAGAGACCGAAGATCGTATACCAGCCCTTGCTGGAAACGGCTTGGGTCCAGTTGGTATCCTTGCGTGCCGGCGCCTTCGGGTTCGAAGTAAAGGTCGACCGAGCCGTCGGTGACGATCAATTGGTCGCGCTTGTTGTCCTTGCTCGGGAAAGGCTGATTGGTCTGAAGCTCGAGCGGATGCAGATAAAGCGCGCCAAACTATTATAGCAGACCGAAGGCTTCGACCGGCGCAAAGCTGCCGCGGCGCATGGAGAGGGTGACGAGGACGGCGGCGTCGGCCGCCATCGCCGGCGTCGTGAACGGAATGGGGCCAGATGAACGGCTTGGACCAGATGCTGTAGAGCGCCATACATAGCGCTGCGCAGATCATCAGAAGATCGCCGCGTCACGCACCGCCGGGCGTGCCAGACTGCTCAGCACAGCCATGGACACTCCGGCGGATCGGTAAATTTACTAAACAGATTCCAGTGGGTTCCAGTCCTGGCTTTGCGTCTCACTTTCGCAAAGGGGACAAAATAAGCGCTGCGCTGCAGCAATAACTGTGCGCCGCGCTCAAATCGGAATCGATCCCCCTCTATTGATTGACAGCGAATTTGTTTAGTGAAACTATCGTGCTTAACAATAATACTAAACATTGGTTTCCGCGACTTCTGAGAAGACCGGACTGATCTGCGTGCACGGCGAAGTGAACGGCAGGGCAGGTGGGCGATAGCCTGCAACAACAGGGAGGGTGTGATGATCCGAACAATGCGTGCGTTGGCGGCGACCGCGGTTGCGGTCGCTTCGTGTCTAGTTGGCCAGGCTCCCGCCGAGGCCAAGCAATTGACGTTGTGTTGGGCGGCGTGGGACCCGGCCAACGCGCTGGTGGAGCTCGGCAAGGACTTCACCACCAAGACCGGTATCGAGATGAAATACGAGTTCGTCCCGTGGACGAGCTATGCCGATCGCTTCCTGAACGAACTCAATTCCAAGGGCAAGCTGTGTGACCTTATCATCGGTGACAGCCAGTGGATCGGCGGCGCCGCTGAGAATGGTCACTACGTCAAGCTGAATGATTTCTTCAAGAAGGAAGGAATCACGATGGACGATTTCATGCCCGCGACGGTGGTCGGCTATTCAGAGTGGCCGAAGAACACGCCGAACTACTGGGCTCTGCCGGCGATGGGCGATGCGATCGGATGGACCTATCGCAAGGATTGGTTCGCCAGGCCCGAAATCCAGGCCGATTTCAAAAAGAAGTATGGCCGTGACCTCGTGCCGCCGGAGACCTGGGATCAGCTGAAGGAAATCGCCGAGTTCTTTCAGGGCAGGGAGATCGACGGCAAGAAGGTGTATGGGGCCTACATCTACACCGAGCGCGGCTCCGAAGGCATCACGATGGGCGTGACGAACGCACTCTACGATTGGGGCTTCCAGTACGACAATCCGAAGAAACCTTATGAGATGGAGGGCTTCGTCAACTCGCCGGAAGCGGTCAAGGCGCTCGAATTCTACAAATCGCTGTACAAGTGCTGCACCGCGCCCGGCATGAGCAATGCTTACATGTCGGAAGGACTCGATGCCTTCAAGTCCGGACAGGTCGCAATGCAGATGAACTTCTTCGCGTTCTTCCCCGGCCTCTACAAGGATCCCAACGTCGGCGGCGACAAGATCGGCTTCTTCGTCAATCCGAAGGAGAAATATCACTACACTCAGTTGGGCGGGCAGGGCATCTCGGTTGTCTCTTACTCGCCGAACCGGGATGATGCGCTGGCTTATATAAAATGGTTCGCGCAGCCCGACGTTCAGAAAAAGTGGTGGGCGCTCGGCGGCTATTCCTGCCACAAGGCCGTACTGAACGACCCGGGCTTTGCGAAAAGTGCGCCGTTCGCCTCGGACTTCCTAAAGTCGATGGATATGGTGAAGGACTTCTGGGCCGAGCCCGCCTACGCAGAACTCCTGCTCGACATGCAGAAGCGCGTCCATGATTACGTCGTGGCCGATAAGGGGACGGCGAAAGAGGCGCTCGATCTTCTGGTCAAGGATTGGCAGAAAGTCTTCAAAGAAGAGGGTAAGATTTAGCCCGCTTATTCTCTAAGTTCTCCCGGCGGTTTAGGCCGGGAGATCCTTCTTTGAACCCCTCAGCGATCCGTGAACGATAGGAATCCCATGAGCACCTTGGCTGAACGGGCTGACGCCCGGGCACCGCGCAGATTGGCGTTCCGGCTTGGCGGCGGCATGTCGGACCGCGCCATCGCCTGGCTGTTCATCACGCCGTCGGTCTTGCTGCTGTTCGCGATCAATATCTTTCCGCTGCTATGGACCATCCAGCTTTCCTTTACCAATTATCGGGCCAACCGCCCGAACGCGCCGCTCCGATATATCGGCCTCGACAATTATCGCGACATCCTCAGCGATCCCGACGTGTGGCACGCCATGCAGGCGACCGCGCATTTCGTGTTGTGGTCGATCGTGCTTGAAATGCTGATAGGTTTTGGGCTCGCGCTTCTGATCAACCGTCGCTTCCGTGGTCACGGTTTCTGGACCACGATGATCTTGTTGCCGATGATGCTATCCCCCGCGGTGGTCGGCAACTTCTGGACGTTCCTGCTGCAGCCTCAGATCGGCTTATTCAATAGCGCGGTCGCCTTCTTTACCGGGGCCGACCCCAGTTCGTTTCAGATGATCGGTGACGTGGCGCTGGCGCCCTGGGCGATCATCATGGTCGATGTCTGGATGTGGACTCCTTACGTGATGCTGATCTGCCTAGCCGGCCTGCGCTCGATTCCGGACTACATCTACGAAGCGGCGGAGGTTGATCGTGCCTCCCCCTGGCGGCAATTCTGGTCGATCACGCTGCCGATGGTGATGCCGTTCCTGATGCTCGCTATCCTGTTCCGTGCGATCGAGAATTTCAAGATGTTCGACATGGTGAACCTGCTCACCTCGGGCGGTCCGGGATCGACTACGGAAGTCGCCTCCATCACGCTCAAGCGAGAAGCCTTCGAGAAATGGCGCACCGGCTATTCGTCCGCCCTGGCGATCATTCTCTTCGTCACCGTGTTCGGCGCCGCCAACATCTATGTCAGGGCACTTGATCGAGTGAAGCAGAGATGAGCACCACCATCACCGCCCATTCCGTAGCCGAGCCGTCGTCTTTGTCCAAGACGATCGGCGGAATCATCGTGGCCACCTACGCCGTCATCGCGATCCTGCCGCTGCTATGGATTTTTCTCACCAGCTTCAAGACGCCGACAGATTCGATCTCCTATCCGCCCAAGATTATCTCCGAGCCTTCGGTTGAAGGCTACGTCAACCTGTTCACCACCCGCTCGCGGCAGACGCCGGAATTTTTGGCAAGCCTGCCGCCGCCGCAAACCTGGTACGAGCGCCTGGTGCGCTCGCGTAACATGGTGATCGCGGGTCCCTCGAAAGTCGTGCCGCGCTTCGTCAACTCGATGGTGATCGGGTTTGGATCGACGTTCCTGGCGGTGTGCCTCGGTACGATTGCGGCCTACGCGTTTTCACGTTTCCGCGTTCCACTTGCCGACGACTTGCTGTTCTTCATTCTATCGACGCGAATGATGCCGCCTATCGCCGTCGCAATCCCGATCTATTTGATGTTCCGGAACCTTGGGCTCACCGACACCAAACTAGGAATGATCTTGCTCTACACTGCCGTCAATGTGTCGCTGGCGGTGTGGCTGCTGAAGGGATTCATCGATGAAATCCCGCGCGAATATGAGGAAGCCGCCATGGTGGACGGCTACTCTCGCCTGCAGGCCTTCTTCAAGGTGGTGTTGCCGCAGGCCACGACCGGAATCGCCGCAACCGCGATCTTCTGCCTGATTTTTGCTTGGAACGAATATGCGTTCGCGGTCCTACTCACCAGCGGTGACGCGCAAACCATGCCGCCCTTTATCCCGTTCATCATCGGCGAGGGTGGCCAGGACTGGCCTGCGGTCGCGGCCGCAACGACGTTGTTCTTCGTGCCGATCCTGTGTTTCACCATCCTGTTGCGGCGTCATTTGTTGCGCGGCAT
>Ga0070711_100001741_pt1 | contig 12082 bp, 9 predicted proteins | sample LARL53metaG_FD_65452 | JGI IMG/M metagenome (GOLD analysis project Ga0070711, IMG submission 65452) | Corn, switchgrass and miscanthus rhizosphere microbial communities from Kellogg Biological Station, Michigan, USA - LAR L5-3 metaG | ecosystem: Host-associated > Plants > Roots > Rhizosphere ... | reverse complement strand
GCCAGCAGCCAGGTGCTCGTCACCGAGATCGCCAGGAGGGCCCAGCCGGATGCGGCGACCCAGTCATAGCCCCGCCAGGTGCGCCACAGCAGGTGCAGGACGATCAGCACGAGCGCGGCCTTGAGCAGGTCGTGATCGACGGGGAACACGCCGGGCTTGCCGAACAGGTGGGCGACCTCGTTGGGGAAGCTATCGGTCGAGACGAACGCCGAGTCGCGGTTCAGCGCGGAGACGATGTCGACGCCATGGATCCCAAACGCGACATAGGCGGCGAGCGCGCCGAGCGCCAGGGTGGCCAGCCCGCCGAGCAGAGGGGCGAGCCGGCGGCGAGCGAGGATCATGAACGGCAGCAGCACGCCGACGGTCGCCTTGACGAGCGCGCCGGCGACGACGGTGGCGCCCGCGGCCGCATCCCGTTCGGACAGGGTCAAAGCGACGGCGGCCATCATCAGGGCGAGCATGATCAGGTCGTTGTGGGCGCCGCCGAGGCCGTACACGACGTACAGCGGGTTGGCCCCGACCGCGAGCAGCGCGAACACCGGATCGAGGCCGCGCCGGACGGCGATCCGCCAGGTGAGCAGCAGCGTTACGAAGCTCGCCAGCAGCGCATACAGCTTCATCCCCCACAACGCCCCGACCAGCCCGAGCGGGGCCAGCGGGTAGGAGAGCAGCGTGTAGAACGGACCATAGGCGGTGGCGACCTTGCGCCAGTCGTGTCCGACGTAGTGGTAGACGGAGTCGTGGCCGGCGATCGCGGCCGGGCCGTGCAGGTACGGGTTGATCCCGTGAACGACCCCCATGCGCGCGTAGGCGATGTAGCTGAACACGTCGGTCGAGATCAGGATCGGGCCGACGAACACGATCAGGTTCAACAGCGCGACGAGCCCGATCGCCAACCTGGCCAGACGGCGGTCGGCCGCCGGCTGGTCCGCCGTGCGCGCAGAGATCGCTGCGTCGTCGCTGGAGGAGCGCCGCGCGCGGGCGCGAGCCTGCGCCAGCGCCAGCAGCACGCCATAGGCGGCGGCGGATGACAGGATCGCGATCAGGAACACGCGGTAGCCGAGCCGCTCGCCGCCCAGCGACCGTAGCCAGGACGCGATCTGGGGCGATTTCGGGATCAGCGGCGAGTGGTCGAGCGAGCCGTCGAGCACAATCTCGACGGTCGCCGCGACCATCACCAGCCCGCATAGAAGGGCCAGTGGCGCGACCCAGGACCTCGCCCTGAAGCCGGCGGCGCGCGGGCGTACGGGCCTTGTCGCAGTGGGCGTGCGGTCGCGCGCGGCTACAGCGCTGTCCAAACCGTCTTGCTCTCCAGGTAGGCGTCGAGGCCGTCGCGGCCGTGCTCGCGGCCGACGCCGGAGGCCTTGAAGCCACCGAACGGCGCAGAGGGATCGACGGCGCCCCAGCTGTTGATGTAGATCATGCCGGCGTGCAGCAGCGCGGCGAGGCGGTGGGCGCTACCTATGTCGCGCGTCCAGATGCCCGCGGCGAGACCGTACTCCCCGGCGTTCGCGCGGGCGGCGACCTCCTCCAGCGAGTCATACGGCGAGGCGACGAGCACGGGACCGAAGATCTCCTCGCGCGCGATCGCCATCTCATCGGAGGTGGTGCTGAACAGGGTCGGCTCCACATAGAAGCCGCCGCTGTCCTGCAGCGCGGAGGCGCCGCCGGTCAGGAGCTCCGCGCCGTCGGCGCGACCCGAGTCGATATATCCAAGGACGCGCGATTGCTGCTCGGCGGAGATCAGCGGCCCGAGCTGGGTGCCGGGATCGAGGCCGGCGCCGAGCGAGGTCTGCGCGGCGCGCTCGACCAGGGCGCTGAGCACCTCGTCGAAGCGCTCGGCAGGGACGAACAGGCGCGAGCCGGCGTTGCAGGCCTGGCCGGAGTTGAAGTAGATCGCCTGGTAGGCGCCGGCGACAGCCGCGTCGATGTCGGCATCGGGCAGGATGATGTTGGGGGACTTGCCGCCGAGCTCGAGCGTGACGCGCTTGAGCGCGTGACCGGCGCTCGCGCCGATCTCGCGCCCGACGGCGGTGGAGCCGGTGAACGCGATCTTGTTGACGTCCGGGTGGGCGACGAGCGCGGCGCCGGTGGAGCCGTCGCCCGTGAGGACGTTGATGACACCCGGCGGGAACCCGACCTCCAGCGCGAGCTCGCCGAGGCGCAGCGCGCTGAGAGGAGTCTGCTCGGCCGGCTTGAGCACGACCGTGCAGCCGGCGGCGAGCGCGGGCGCGAGCTTCCAGGAGGCCATCAGCAGGGGAAAGTTCCAGGGGATGATCTGCGCGCACACGCCGACGGGCTCGCGGCGGGTGTAGCAGTGCATGCCGGCGCCGGCGGCGACGGGCAGGACCGCGCCCTCGATCTTGGTGGGCCAGCCGGCGAAATAGCGCAGGTGCGCGGCGGTCCCGCGCACGTCCACGTACTGGGCGAGCCCGACGGGCTTGCCGTTGTCCAGCGACTCGATCTGGGCGAGCTCCTCGGCGTGATCTTCGACGGCCTGGGCGAGCGCGAACAGCAGGCGCTCGCGTCCGGCGGCGGGGAGCTGTGACCAGGGACCCTCGGCGAACGCGGCGCGCGCGGCCGCGACGGCGCGCGCGACGTCCTTGGCGCCGGCGTGGGCAACCTGGGCGATCTCGCGCCCAGTGGAGGGGTCGAGCGTGGCGAACGAGCTCCCGTCAGCCGCGTCGGCGCGCTCGGCGCCGATCAGCAGACCGTGGGGTCCTGAGATGAACTCGCGCGCGGCGTTGCCAAGCGCGTCGGGGAGTGAGATGGAGGCGGTGGTCATGGATGCAGCCTACCTGGATGATGTCGCGGGTTTGGGCGGGAAACCCGGAAGCCCCGCATCTTCGTCGAATGCTGTTGGCGCCGGTTACCGCAGCCGCCGGCGCTCGTCAGCCTTGTGGCCCGGGCGAGCTACGGCGTCAGCACGATCTTCAGCGCCTCGCGCCGGTCATACAGCGCGTATGCCTCGGGGGCGTCGTCGAGGCCCATGTGGTGAGTGACGAGCGGCGCGGGATCGAGCAGACCGGCAGAGACCATCGCAAGGACGCGGTCGACGTGCGCGATCACGTTCGCCAGTCCCAGCCTGACGGTCAGGCCCTTCAGCCAGGCGAGGCCGAGCGGCACCTCGCCTCGGCCGGCGTACGCGCCGATTCCGGAGACGGCGCCAGCGTCGCGCGCAAGGCTGATGGCGAGCGCCAGCGGGCCCGGGTCGCCGACCGCGTCGACGGCCACGTCCACGCCCGCGCCGGCGGTGGCGGCGCGAATCGCGCGCTTGGGGTCCTCGTCGGTCAGGTGGATGGGAACGGCGCCGAACCGGCGAGCCATGTCCAGGCGGTCGGAGACGGTGTCGATCGCGAACACCTGCGTGGCGCCCGCGGCGCGCGCGGCCTGGACGGCGCAGAGGCCGACCGGGCCGAGTCCGAGCACGGCGGCGGTGTCGCCCGCGCGCAGGCCGGCGTGGGCGACGGCGTGATAGCCGGTGCCGAGCACGTCGCCGGCGAACAGGGCGACGTCGTTGGACATGCCCTCGGGAACACGTCGCAGCGTGAGGTTGGCGCGGGGAACGAGCAGGCGCTCGGCCTGGGCGCCCTGGAGATCTCCGAGGTGGGAGCCATGACCGAACGTGCGGCCGTGAGCGCAGCGGTGGTAGTCCCCGCGGATGCACGGCGCGCAGGTGGCGCAGGCCGTGTGAAAGCAGCCGAGCACGCGCTCACCGACCGCGGCGCGCTCGAGCTCGGGGCCGGCGGCGAGAACCGTGCCGACGAACTCGTGGCCGATCGTGAAGCCCCGCTCGACGGGGACGCGGCCGTGGAAGATGTGCAGGTCCGAGCCGCAGATGCCGCTCGCCTCGATCTGCACGATCGCGTCGTCGGGACGCTCGAGCTCAGGCTCGGGAACGTCCTGCAAGGCGACCTCGCCGGGGGCCTGATAGGTGACGGCGCGCATGGCAGGGACCCTACCTGGTCAGGAAGGCGGGACGGCAAGGCGCGAACATGTGCGTCGGGCGCAAGCCACGTATGCTCCAAGCCGCATGGCGCCAACTCCATCGAAGGCAGTGCTGATCACCGGCTGCTCCTCAGGCATCGGCCGCGCGACCGCGCAGCGGCTGGCGAAAAAGGGCTGGACCGTGTACGCGAGCGCCCGCCGGCTCGAGTCGATCGCAGACCTGGCAGACGCGGGCTGTGAGACGCTGCGGCTGGACGTGACCGACGAGGACTCGATGCGCGGGGCGGTGGCGGAGGTCGAGCGCGAGCACGGTGCGGTGGGCGTGCTGATCAACAACGCCGGCTACAGCCAGAGCGGTCCTGTCGAGCAGATCGACCTCGCCGCGGTGAGACGGCAGTTCGAGACGAACGTGTTCGGCCTCGTCGCGCTGACCCAGCTCGTGCTGCCGAAGATGCGTGACCAGCGCTGGGGCAAGGTCGTGAACATCGGGTCGATGGGCGGACGGCTGACGTTTCCGGGGGGTGGGTACTACCACGCGACCAAGCACGCGCTCGAGGCGATCTCAGACGCGCTGCGGTTCGAGGTGCGCGGGTTCGGGATCCACACGATCCTGATCGAGCCGGGGCTGATCGTCACCGACTTCGGCACGGCGGCCGTCGCCAGCATGGACGATGTCGCAGGCGGGGGACCCTACGGCGAGTTCAACACGAAGCTGGCGGCGCTGACGGAGGGCGTGTACAAAGGCCCGATGCGACACCTCGGGGGCGGCCCGGACGCGGTCGCCAGAGCGATCGAGCGGGCGATCTCCCGCAAGCGCCCGCCGGCGCGCGTGCGCGTGACGGCTTCGGCGCGATTGGCGATCTTGAACCGCCGCCTCACGCCCGACCGCGTGTGGGACCTGGCGATGCGCGCGCAGTACCCGCAGCCACGCTGAGCCGCCTATGCGGCGCGCGGAACCCGCGGGTGGGGCCGTCCCAGCTCGAACCCCTGCGCGTAGTCGACGCTGTAGCCGCGCAACAGCTCCAGGGTGGCGCGGTCGGTGACGTACTCGGCGATCGTGCGTACGCCCATGCCCTGGGCGAGGCTGACGAGGGTCTGCACGACGAGCTGGTCCTTGGGCGAGCTGGGCAGCGCGCGGATGAAGCCGCCGTCGATCTTGAGATAGTCGAACGAAAGATGCTTCAGATACTGGAATGAGCCAAAGCCCGCGCCGAAGTCGTCGAGGGCGACCTCGCAGCCGAGCGCGGACACATCACGACAGAAGCTTTGGGCGCGATCCATGTCGGAGATCGCCGCGGTCTCGGTGATCTCGATCACGAGCCGGCTCGGGTCGACGCCGTGGCGGTCAAGGCAGCAGGAGATGTGCGCGAGCATCGCGGGGTCGGTAACCGAGAGCGCAGACAGGTTGACCCCGATTCGCGCAACGCCGCTGGAGGCATCCCCCCGCCACGCGCCGCGCCTGCCCACGCGACGGTCGCCGAGCAGCGCCGCGACGCGGGCGAGCACGAGCCGGTCGATCTCCCGAATCAGGCCGTAGCGCTCGGCCGCGGGCAGGAACCGTCCGGGAGCGACGAGCCGCCCGGCGGGTTCGTCGGCGAGCCGTACAAGCGCCTCGTAGTGCGAGGGCCGCCCATCGGCGAGTGAGACGATCGGCTGATAGTGCACCGTGAACAGATCCTCGTCGAGCGCCCGGCGCAAGCGCGCCAGCCACGGACGGCGATGCAGACCCGCGGGCGAGGAGAATCCGTCGGTGAGTCCGCCCCCGTAGCGATGGTGGCGGACAGGCGGCTCGGACCGGCGCAAGAGCAGGCGGGGCGTGGCGCGGGTGAGCGTCGACGAATGCACGTGGCCCAGGATTCGACGCAATCCACTCAGCGCCCTGCGCGGCTCGGCGATATGAAGGTTTCCTCGCAAAAGATGCAGCAAACCTGCACAAACCTGCTTATCTCGTGCTCAACCGCGCGAGTATGGCCGCCGCGCGCGATCGGAGATGACCAGCAGCAGCGCCAGCAGCACGAAGTTCATGACCACCGACGACCCCCCGTAGGCGACGAGCGGCAGCGTGACGCCGGTGAGCGGGATCACGCGCGTGACGCCGCCGACGATCACGAACACCTGCATCGCCACGATGAACGACAGGCCGGTCGCCAGCAGCTTCGAGAACGAGTCCCGCGCCAGCATCGCCGTCTTCAGGCCGCGCGCGACGAACAGCAGATAGACGAGCAAGAGGCCGGCGGCGCCGACGAGGCCGAGCTCGTTGGTGATGACCGAGTAGATCAGGTCGCTTTCGGGCACCGGCAGGATCGAGCGGCGAACGACATGGTGGTTGGCCAGTTCGACCGGGTACTGCAACAGCGACTGATCGAACCCGGTGCCGAGCAGCCCCCCGTCGGCCTGGGCGAACAGGGACTGCGCGAGCTGATAGCTGCCCCCGGGCTGGTTGTAGAGCGTCGGGTCGAGCGGGTGTTCCCAGGCGAGCACGCGCGCGTGCACATGCCCGACGTGCCCGGCGAGGAACCACGCGCCGACGGCGAACAGGACCAGGCCGATCAGGGGGAACGACAACCGCCCCGTGGCGACGTACAGCAGCGCGAGGAACGCGCCGTAGAACATCAGCGAGGTGCCCAGCTCGCGCGTGAGCAGCAGCGTGCCCATGGCGGCGCCCCACACCAGCAGCATCGGGCCGAACTGCTTCATCGGAGGGATCGTCAGTCCGAGCACGCGCCGGCCGGCGGTGACGAGCACCTGGCGGTTGTCGCGCAGGTAGCTGGCCAGAAAGATCACGATCGCGACCTTTCCCAGCTCGGCGGGCTGGAACGAGACGCTGCCGATGTGGATGTCCAGGTAGGCGCCGTTGACCTGTCTGCCGATTCCCGGCAGGCGCGGCAGCACGGTCATGCCGATGCCGACCGCGGCGATCGTGTAGCGATAGCGCTCCAGCACCCCCACGCCCGTGCGGCGCAGGGCGAGGATCGTCGCGGCGAACAGCACGAGTCCAAGCACCATCCACTGCGCCTGCTGGCGCGCCAGCACGGGGTCGATGCGGTAGACCATCACGATCCCCACGCTCGCCAGCACCGCGCCGAGCGGGAACAGGTATGGATCGGCGTCGGGCAGGCTGAAGCGGATCACGAGGTGTCCCGCGACGCACAGCGCGAGGAATAGCGCGCCGTAGGTCAGCGACACGCTGGAGGCATGGTTCAGCGTGAGGCTGGTGTCGGACGTGCGCGAAGTGTCCTGGGCCTGGATGAAGATCGCGGTGAAGCCAGCCGTGACGAGCAGCGCGGCGGGGATGAGGCCCAACAGCTCGCGGTTGCGAGGGCTCAGCATGTCCGCGAGCCTACCTCCCGTCTCGGCGTGGGACGCCGACCTGGCCACTACCATGAGCGAACGCACGCCGTGGGGGAGCGGCGTCTGCCTGCGTGTGAGCGCCTATGAGCGGTTATCCGGTGACATCTCAGGACGACGAGCGCCCGCCTGCGCCGGGCTACGGCATGTGGAAGCGGTTCGCGATCGCCGCGGTGGCGATCGTCGCGCTCAGCGCCGGGGCGACCGCGACCGTGGCGCTGAACAAGATCACCAGCATCGCGGAAGAGGTATTTCCCAAGCTGAACGAGATCAACGCGCCAAAGAGCGTCGTCACGGCCGAATATAGCGGCGGCCCGCAGACATTCCTGATCCTCGGCTCGGATCGCCGCGTGGGCGCGAAGGACTCCTACGACCGCGAAAACCCGCCGCACAGCGACACGATCCTGCTGGTCCGCTTCGACCCGAGCCAGGGCCAGACCTCGGTCATGTCGATCCCGCGCGACCTGATGGTCAACATCACGACGAAGACCGGGCAGAGCTACATCAAAGAAAAGATCAACGCCGCGTACACGATCGGCAACAAGCTCGGCGGCACGCGGGGCGGGATGGTGTTGGCGGCCGAAACGATCGAGCGTGAAGTGTTCCCCGGCTTGAAGCTGAACGGCATCGTCGATGTCAGCTTCAAGGGCTTCATCAAAGTCGTCGACACGCTCGGCTGTGCGTATGTGAATGTCGACCACCACTACTACAACCAAAACGTCGGGTCCACCGAAACGGACTACACGTCCATCGATCTGCAGCCCGGATACCAGAAGCTCTGCTACGAAAACGCGCTCGACTACGTGCGCTACCGGCACACCGACTCGGACTTCGTTCGGGTCGCCCGCCAGCAGGACTTCCTGCGCGATCTGCGCGAGCAGATCTCGCCGACGAACGAGATCGGTCAGATCGACAAGGTCGCCAAGGCCGTGGGGCACGCGATCAGCTCGACGTTCCACGCCTCCGCGAGCGAGTTGATCGAACTGGCGAAGCTGATCGTCTTCTCCCAGGGCAAGCCGCTGCGCCAGGTCAAATTCCAGACCACCAACGTAAACTTCCAAGGAGCCAATGGCGGCTCCTATGTGCTGAGCACCCCGGCGCTGGCAAAAGCCACGCTCGAAGACTTCCTGCACCCGCCCCCGACGCCGAAACTGCCGGCCTCAAAACCGTCGGCACACGCCTCACACCACAAGCACCATGGCTCGCGCGGCGTCTCGCCGGCCGCGATCGGCCTGTACCCGACGTCCTCCGCGGGCGACAGCGAAGCGGTCAAAGCCGCGGTCGAAGTGCCCTTTCCCGTGCTCTACCCAACACTGCAAACCGGCCAGTCAGAACAACAGCAGGTGCGCGCCTACAAGCTGCTCAACCAGCAGGGCAAGCCGCACCACGCCTATGTGATCGTGTGGCGGCAGAACATCATCGGCGGCTACTACGACTTTCAGGGCTCGGACTGGCTGAACCCGCCGCTATTCGCACACGCTCGCGTGCAGACGATCGGCGGACGCTCCTATCGGTTCGTCGACGACGGCTCACACATTCACGTCATCGGCTGGCGCTCCGGCAGGGTGCTGTACTGGCTGACGAACACACTCCTGGAGGAACTCTCCAACGCGCAGATGATCGCCCTCGCCAAATCCGCCCAGCCGCTGCGCTGAGCCCAGCCTCGCCGGGCTCCACACAGAGAGCGTCAGAGGGCGCCGGCGTCCCGCGCCTGGTCCAGCGCGGCGTTGACGAGTGCGTCCGCTTCGGCGTTCTGCGCACGTGGGACCGTGCGCACCCTCCAGCGCTCGAACTCGCGTAGCGCCGCCAGCGCCTGCAGGTATAGCGGGCGCATCGATGCGTGCTTGACCTTGTACTCGCCGTTGATCTGCTTGGCGATCAGCTCCGAGTCGTTGACGACCTCGATGTCATCGACGCCGAGCTCGCGTGCCCGCTCCAGGCCGAGCAGCAGCGCCCGATACTCCGCGACGTTGTTCGTCACCTCTCCCAGCAGTTGGGCGTGCTCGCCCAGCAGCTCCCCCTCGGGAGTGGAGATGACGCAGGCGGCGGCCGCCGGGCCGGGATTGCCGCGCGCGCCGCCGTCGACGTGAACGATCGCCTTCACAGGGTGCGTCTAGAAATAGGTGGCGGGCTGGGGAAAGTCTTGCTTGGAGGTCCCATGACGGCGGGATTATGCACCGCGCCTGGGACGGGACACCCACCCGCGCAGGTGCGTACAGTCGATTGTCGTCCAGTCGATTGGGCAGCTCGCCGAAGCTCGCGTCAGGAGGCCGTTGCCAGCGGCGGAAGATCGCCTGGCACCCGGGCCCGGCGGCGGTCACGGATGACGCGTCGCTGCTTGATCGCATCTGTCAGACGGGCGCCGCGGGTACGACGGTCGGACTTGCGACGGTCGACGATCACCGTGACATTGTCCTCGTTCGCATAGTGCTCGACGAGCTTCGGATACAACTCATCGGACAGCTCTCTCGGCACGACACAGTAGATCATCGCATCACTGATCCTACCAGCGTCAGGGCTCCGTCGGCGTTCGCGGCGGCGTTCGCGGCCAGGTCATCGGCGGTGAGCTCGCTCAGCTCTGTCCCCTGCGCGACGACGCTCGCCCCGGCCGTCTCGTCGCCGAGATCGACCTCATAGCGATACCAGGACAGCTCCCAGGCGACCACGATCGCCACGACCGCGCTCCCGGACTCGGATGGCGAGCTGACGGTCACGCTGGGCGCGCCGAGCGAACGGGCCACGCCCGCGACGCGGCGGGGATGCTCGCCGGCGTTGAACACATCGAGCGCGCGCTGCGCCTTGACATCCCCGCTCCCGACCGGGAGCTCGGCCGGCGATCCGGCCTCGACAGGAGTCCTGCCCTGCGCTTCAGAGGTCGCGGTCGACTCTAGGGAGGTGGCGGCCGACTCCATCTCAAAACCGGACGCCTGCGACTCAACAGCCGCCGGGCCGCCGTCGAAGAAGTCGTAGGACAGCCCCCCTCGCCGGTCTTGGGGCGCCGCCGTCATGAACGGGGTCTCGCCGGCCGGCTGGGGGGTCGATCGATCGGAGACGGATCGATCTGAGACCGGCCAGCCCAGCTGGCGCAGGCGGTCCAGCAGGTTGCGCCCACGCCGCGGGCGCGCCGGCGGCAGGGTCACCGAGCGGTGTTCGGTCTCGCGCAACCAGCCCTCGTGACTCGCGCGCGGAGCGCACAGTTCGCATACCGTTCGCCGCCGCCCACCCGCCAGGAACACGTCCGGCTGCTCGCCGCGCAGCAGCCTGCGCTCGCACACGTCGCAGGCGACATCCGGCTGAGAGGTGACGATCATGCGGGTGGCCATCGGCTCCTCAGACTAGTGGTGAGCCGTCAAGCGTGCGTCGCCGCTTGCTCGGAGGCGACGCCCTCGACCACTTTCTGCGCGAGATGTCCCGGCACCTCCTCGTAGCGCAGGAACTCGAGCGTATAGTCGCCCTGACCACCGGTGATCGAGCGTAGATCGGGCGCGTAGCTGAGCATCTCGGCCATCGGCACCTCCGCCTTGATCTCGGTCATCGCGCCGGCCGGCTCCATCCCCTGGGGGCGTCCGCGCCGGCTGTTGAGATCGCCGATCACGTCTCCGACACACGCCTCCGGAACGGACAGCGTGACCAGCATGATCGGCTCCAGCAACACCGGATCGGCCTGCTGCAGGGCCTCCCTCATCGCCTGAGCGCCGGCGAGCTTGAACGCGATCTCCGATGAGTCGACGCTGTGATACGCGCCGTCATACAACCGCACGCGCACGTCCTTGACGGGATATCCGGCGAGCACGCCCGCGGCCATCGCCTCGCGCACGCCCTTCTCCACGGCGGGGATGAACGAGCTGGGGATCGTCCCGCCCTTGATCTGATCGACGAACTCGAACCCCAGGCCCGGCCGCAGCGGCTCGATCTCGATGTGGCAGTCGCCGAACTGGCCGCGCCCTCCCGACTGCTTCTTGTGGCGACCGTGCGCTTTCGCGGAGCCGCGGATCGTCTCCTGGTAGGGCACACGCGGTGGCTTCAACGTGACCTCGACGCCGAACCGCTCGCGCAGCCGGTCGACGATCACTTCGACGTGCACCTGCGACAGCCCCGCGACGATCTGCTCGCCGGTCTGCTGGTCGCGGTGCAGGTCGATCGTCGGATCTTCCTCCTGCAGCCGGCGCAGCGCGACGAACACCTTCTCCTCATCGCCCCTGCTCCTGGGCTCCACCGCGAACGCCATCACCGGCGCCGGGAGCTTGAGGGCCGGCATCTCTACTTGAGACTCCCGCGCGGTGAGCCAGTCGCCGGCGCGGGTCTCCTTGAGCTTGGCGACCGCGCCGATGTCGCCGGGCCCGAAGGCGTCCGCCTGGGCCATCTCCTTGCCCTGCGGAACGAGCAGCTGGCCGACGCGTTCCTTGTGATGCGTGCGCGTGTTCATCACCTGGGTGTCGTGGTCGAGGCACCCCTGGTAGACGCGGAAGAGGTTGATGCGGCCGGCGAACGGGTCGGCGCGCGTCTTGAACACGTAGGCGAACATCTCGGCCGACTCGTCGGGCTCGAGCGTGACCTCGTCGAGCTCGAGGCCGCCGTGCTGCGCGGGCGATGGAAGGTCCTCGACGATCCCGTCGAGCAGCCGGTTGGTGCCGAGGTGCGCGGTCGCGACGCCGCACGTGACCGGGAAGACGTGGCCGTGCTCGGTGCCCTCTTCGAGCGCGCGGACGATCTCGTCGTGGGAGATCTCGTCGCCCTCGAGGTAGCGCTCCATCAGCTCGTCGGAGTTCTCGGCGACCTCGTCCAT
>Ga0070711_100001735_pt1 | contig 12093 bp, 7 predicted proteins | sample LARL53metaG_FD_65452 | JGI IMG/M metagenome (GOLD analysis project Ga0070711, IMG submission 65452) | Corn, switchgrass and miscanthus rhizosphere microbial communities from Kellogg Biological Station, Michigan, USA - LAR L5-3 metaG | ecosystem: Host-associated > Plants > Roots > Rhizosphere ... | reverse complement strand
CGCGGTCTTGAGGCCGCTGAAGCTGAAGTCGAGGCCCGGATCGCGACTCATCGCCACCGGCATCTCGAAGGCCTCGGAGTCCCCCTCCTCGGCGAGGCGCTGCAGGGCGGGCCCCCCGGGATAGCCGAGGCCGAGCATGCGCGCGACCTTGTCGAAGGCCTCTCCCGCCGCATCGTCGAGGGTCTGGCCAAGCACCTCGAGGGAGCCGTGGTCGCGAACCCCGGCAAGCAGGGTGTGGCCGCCACTGGCGATCAGGCAGAGGAAGGGCGGCGCCAACGGCTCGGGCTCGAGGAAGTTGGCCGCGACATGGCCCTGCAGGTGGTCGACGGGGATCAGCGGCAGGCGGCGCGGCGCGGCGATCGCCTTTGCCGTGCTGACGCCGACCAGCAGCGCGCCGATCAGGCCCGGTCCGGCGGTGACCGCGACGGCCTCGATGTCCCCAAGCGTCGTTCCGGCTTCCCGCAGGGCCGCCTCTACAACCGGCGCGGCCAGCTCGAGGTGGTGGCGCGAGGCAACCTCGGGAACGACGCCGCCGAAATGCGCGTGCGCCGCCGCCTGGGAGGAAATGACGTTGGAGCAGATCCGCGGTCCGTCGAGGACCGCGGCGCAGGTGTCGTCGCATGAGGTCTCGATCGCGAGGATCAATCGAGCCACATGATCAGGGCGTCCTCGCCGTTGTCCTGGTAGTAGCGGGGGCGGACGCCGGCGGAGCGGAAGCCGAGGCCTTCGTACATCGCGATCGCCGACCGGTTGGAGACGCGCACCTCGAGCGTGAAGGGCAGCCTGCCGCTCCCCTCCTCGATCAGCTGCCCGATCAGCCGACTGGCGACGCCGCGCCGGCGGCGCTCGGGCGCCACGGCGACGTTCATCAGGTGCCAAACCTGGTCGTAGCGCGAGCAGACGAGATATCCCTGCAGCTCCTCGCCCACGGTGGCGGCAAGGCAGATGCCGGATGGCTTTGAGAGCTCCAGCACGAACATCGCCAGCGACCAAGGCGTCGGGAAGGAGCGGCGCTCGATCGAGATCACGGCGGGCAGGTCGCTGTAGGCGAGCCGCCTCACCGCGGTCTCGCCCGCCAACTCATTCCGCTCTCTTGGAAGTGTCTCGCTCACGCCATCGTGCCGCGTCGGGAGCCCTCAGGTAGATCGGGGCGAGGCCGGCGCCGTCCTCGGACCCCTGCCTGTCGGCAAGCGCGCAGATGTGCCGCGCCGCGATCCTGTGGACGGGATCGGCATCGTCGGGAACGAGCACGCCCCGAGCTGCCAGCTCATTGCGAAATCGTAGCGCTCCCGATCCAGCCGCCAGAGGCGGGTGCGACAGCTGCACAACGCGCTCCGCGAGGTCCTCGGGGCTGACGACCACCGGGTCCCAGAGCCGCTCGCCGGTCGCCGCATACAGCGCCGCGAAAGCCTCCCCGCGGCGCGCGTCGAGCACCGCCAGACGGGAGCGGCCGTCGGCGTCCGAGTGCGCCGCGAGGGCGCGTGCGAGTGCGTCGAGCGTGCCGACCCCGCGCACCGCCAGCCCGGTGCTGGCTCCAAGGCCGCGCGCGGTGGCGATTCCAATGCGGATCCCGGTGAACGAGCCGGGCCCGAGGCCAACCGCGATCGCCCTCACCCCGTCCCAGCCCCCCGCGACCTCCGCAGCCCGCTCGACCTCGGCCAGCAGGGCGGTCGAGTGGCGCGGCCCGCCGTCGGAGCCGAGCCCGAGCAGCGCCTCGCGCAGGACCTCTCCCCCGCGCGTCACGCAAACCGCGGTGTCCTCGGTCGCCGTGTCGAACCCGACGACGGCCGACCCGTTGACGGCCCCGCTAGCCAGTGACCCTGAAGACGGAGACGCCAACCCGTTTGCCACCGACGAACCAGGTCACGCGGTGCTTGCCGGGAATGTTCGATGTGATTCGGTTCACGTAGAGCTGTCCCTGTTCGGCTTCCTGGGCTTCGTCGGTGCAGATCGTCTTCTTGGTCGGGAAGCGCACGCAGACCGTGTAGTTGACGTTTGCGTTGAGGCTCCTGAAGAAGGCCCCCTTCTTGCTCTTCTTCGGACACGAATGAGCGGGCTTGGCCTTTTCGGTGGTGCCGCAGGCGACATAGTGCGTATAGGCCGGCGCCGCTCCCGACGCCGAGGCCGCCAGCGCCAGCAGCGCGCTCACCGCCAACACGGCCATCAGCGTCCTCTTCATCGGGTGCTCCTCCACGGTCGGGAAATCGAAGTCGGTCACGATGCTACAGACCCGGACATCTCTGGAACACGCCTATTTGCAGGTGGATGCGCCCGGCATCTCGATCGAGCGAGCAGCGCCGCCGGCGTGGGCGAGGCGGACGCCGAGGACGCGCCTGTCGCGCAGCTGCGGTGCCGCGACGTCGGGCCACTCGACGAAGGCAATCGAGGCCGGATCGAGGTAGTCCTCGAGCAACCCGGGGTCCTCGCCCTCCAGGCCCTTGAGCCGGTAGAGATCGAGATGGGAGACCGGAGCCCTGCCACCGGCGTAGCGGTGGCCGATCGTGAAAGTGGGCGAGGTGATCGGCCCGGAGACGCCGAGGCCGCGGCAGGCGCCGCGGATCAGCGTCGTCTTGCCGGCCCCGACGTCGCCGCTGACCAGGACGACGTCGCCAGGCTCGAGATCTTCGGCAAGCGCGGCGCCGAGCGATTCGGTCGCGGCGGCGCTCTCCGTCCGGCGGGTCGAGCGAGTCAACCGAAGAAATCCAACTGCTCGTCGGAGGGCTGGGGCGGGCCCGGCACCGCCGTCTCCTCGATCTCCTCCTCCACCACCTCCTCGTGCGCCGGGGCTGGGCTGGGCCCGGCGAGGAGGCCCGACAGGAGGTCGAAGTCGGCCCGCAGCGTCTCCTTCACCGAAGGCGTGCGCAGCGCCGCGGCGGGGTGGAAGAGCGGCAGGAGGAAAACGGTGCGACCGCCGAGCTCGTGCACCTGCGGCGTGCCCCGCACCCGGGTGATCCCAGCCGGGTTGCCGGTCAACAGCTTGGTGGCGAAGTTGCCCAGCGTGCAGATCACCTTCGGCTCGATCAGGCGGACCTGCTCGAAGAGGTAGGGACGACAGGCCTCGATCTCGAGCGGCTGCGGATCGCGATTGCCCGGCGGACGGCTCTTGAGGACGTTGGCGATGAAGACGTCCTCCCGCGACAGCCCGATCCCCTCCAGCATCTGATTGAGCAGTTGCCCGGCGCGACCGACGAAGGGCAGGCCCTGCCGGTCCTCATCCGCGCCGGGCGCCTCGCCAACAAACATCAGGTCCGCGTCGGCGTCTCCGGCGCCGAAGACGGCCTTGGTCCGGGTCTCGTGCAGCGGGCACTTGGTGCAGGCTTGGACTTCCTTGTAGAGAGCGACCAGCTCTTCGCGCCGCTCCTCGGCGGTGGCCATCAGCGCTCCCCCGCCGCCCGCTTGCGCTTCGTCTCCGTCAGCCTCTCGGCGCGCGCGGATTCGCGCTCGCGGCGTCTCGATTCGTCGGATCGGATCACCGCGCCGCGTGGCTGTCGGCCCGACGGCGCGACCGGCGAGAGCAACCGCCGCGTTTGCTGCGACCCGCACAAGCGACAGGCAACCGTACGCACGTCGCTACGCACAAGCTCCTCGAACCGCTGGCCGCACGCCCCGCACTCGAACTCATAGACCGGCACCGGTCAATCCTAGTCCGGCCGCCATGACAACGGCCAACGGAATTAGTGCGAAAAACTTGACTAATACCCAGCATCCGTGGTAGAGAAACCCCCACGGGCTCACCGTCGCGCCGGGGAGCCGCGACCAGAGGAGGAACCGATGCGAGCCGTTCGACTCGTAACCCTGGCGACCGCCATTGCCACGCTCACGCTGTGCGCCCTCGGCGCCGCTCCCTCATCGGCGACGGTTCTCTGCGCCGTCAACGGAAGCCCTTGTCCGCCCTCGGCCCAGTACGCGGCGGGCAACAAAATCGAAGCCTCGTTGGTCTCAGGCACCAAAGCGACCTTCTTATCGAGCCTCGGAAGCGTGACCTGCTCGGGCTCGACCCTGCTCGGCGAAACCACCAGCGCCGGCGGCTCGGAAAAAGTCGTCGAAGCCAAAGTCACGAGCCTGACCTTCACCACCTGCATATTCGGGGAAACGGCTTGCACGGTTACCGCGGTTCACCTTCCGTACACGGCATCCTTCAACAGCCCCGAAACCTTCGCGATGGAACAGGCGGAAGGCCTGGGAGTCACGGCGAAATGCGGCTCGGCCGTCAACTGCACCTACTCGATTGAAAAAGCGACGACCCAGCTCGTCAGCGGCAGCGCGGCCAAAATTCGCGTGTCGTCGCTCGGCGTAAAAGTCTCCGGATTCCTCTGCCCGAAAGAAGGCAAATGGGACGAGGAACTAAAAGTTAATCATCCCAACCCCCTTTACCTCGTCACAGCTGGGCAGCAGTATCCGCCCGAAGAAAAACTCGGCCTCGAAAATCCCTCCTCGCCCAACGTCTGCAAAGTCTGCAAGGGCGACCCGATCGACCCGGCGAGCGGCAACCTCACCGAGTCACAGACCGACCTGACCGTCCGAGGTCGCGGACCGGCGCTCGGAGTCACGCGCGCCTACAACGCCCAGCTTGCCGCGACCCAGACCACGGCGGGCCCCTTTGGCTTCGGCTGGACGGGGCCCTACAGCGCCTCGCTCGAAATCAACAGCGAAACCGGCAACGCGACCGTGCGCCAGGACAACGGCTCGGCCACCGTTTTCAGCCTAATCGAAGGCAAATACACGGCCCCCTCCTGGGTCGAGGCATCCCTCGTCAAAGAAGGCGAAAACTACCTCTACACGCTGCCGAATCAGGAAAAGTTCGAATTCAACAAATCCGGACAGCTCACCAAAGAGACCGATCGCCACAAAAACGCGCTGACCCTAACCTACAAAGAAGGCCTGTTGTCGACCGTCAAAGACGGCGCCGGGCGCACGCTCACCTTCACCTACAAAGAAGGCAAGGTCGAAAGCGTCAAAGACCCCATGGGCCGCACGGCGAAATACACCTACGAATCGGGCAACCTTGCGACGGTCACGTTGCCCGGCGAAGAAACGCCGCGTTGGAAATTAAAATATGACGCCTCACATCGTCTGACTGAAGTGACCGATGGTCGCGGCCACACGACGAAAAACGAATACGATGCCTCCAACCGCGTGACGCTCCAGACCGACCGGCTCGAAAACAAACGCAAATTTGAATACAAAGAAACTGGTGAAGTCAAGGAAACGACGATCACCGAGCCGAACGGTTCCAAAACCGTTGAAAAGTTCAGCCAGGCTGGGGAGCCAACCGAAATCATCAAGGCCTCAGGAACTGAAATCGCACAGACCTACAAATACGAATACAACAGCTCTCTAGCACTGATTAAAGTCACCGACCCAAACAGTCATGTGACCACCTATGGCTACGATGCCGAAGGCAACAGAACATCGAAGAAAGACGCCAACGAAAATGAAACCAAATGGGTTTTCAACAAAACCCATGACGTGATCGAAGAAACGACCCCCAAGGGTGAGACGACAACAATCACCCGCAGTGCGGCCGGCGACCCCGAAACAGTCAAACGTCCCGCCCCGGGATCGAAAACTCAGGAAGTCAAATCCAAATACGCGGCGAACGGCGACCTGGAAGAAGAAACCGATCCACTCGGTCGCACGACGAAATACGAATACGACACCTACGGCAACCGTAAAGCAAGCATCAACGCCGCTGGCGACAAGAGGACCTGGGCCTACAACGAAGACGGCCAGGTGACCTCCGAAGTCAGCCCGCGCGGGAACGAAGAAGGAGCCGAAGCGTCCAAATTCGAAACCAAAACCGAACGCGACGCCCAAGGGCGCCCGATCAAGGTGACCGATCCACTGGGTCATGAAATTAAAGACAAATACGACGCAAACGGCAATCTCGAAGTCGTGACCAACCCCAACGGCAACGCGACGACCTACGTCTACGACGCCAATGATCATCGCACCGAAATCAAAGCGCCGAACGGCGACGTCAGCAAAACCGCCTACGACTCGGAAGGCAAGGTCACAAGCCGCACCGACGGCAACGGTAATACGACCAAATACGAACGTAATCTGCTCGAGCAGCCAACCGAAACGATAGATCCGCTCGAACGCAAAACGACGCGCAAATACGACGCCGCGGGCAACTTGAAAGAAGTCAAAGACTCAGAAGGACGCACGATCACCTTCAGCTACGACGCGGGCAATCGCCTGAAAGAAATCAACTACTCGGATGTTGGGACCCCAGATGTCTCTTACAAATACGACAAAGACGGCAACGTCACTGAAATTACGGACGGCACTGGGACGACCAAAGAGACCTACGACGAACTCGACCGGATGACTGAAGTTGAAAACGGAAACAATGAAGTCATTAAATATGAATATGACCTCGGCAACCAGCGGACTAAACTAACCTACCCAAACGCGAAATCGGTCACACAGACCTTCGACAACGCCGGCCGACTCGAAAAGGTGACAGATTGGCTTGGAGGCGAAACGAAATTTGCCTACAACAGGGACTCTTCCCTGACATCGACCACCTTCCCCTCCGGATCTGAAAACAAAGACGAATACGAATATAACCAGGCCGACCAGCTGACCAAAACGACGATGAAGAAGGGCGCTGAAACCCTCTCCTCGATCTCATACACAAGGGACAACGCAGGACAGCTGAAATCGGCCACTCAGACCGGTTTGCCCGGAGCCGAAAAAACCGAATACGAATACGATACAAGGGAGCGTATAAAAAAAGGCGCCGGTACGTCCTTTGCGTATGACGCCGCAGGCAACCCGACAACCCTAGGAGCTGCCACGCTCAAATACGACAAAGCGAGTCAGCTCGAAGAAGGGGGGGGAACTAAATATGCCTTCGACAAAATGGGTCATCGGACCAAAGCAACACCGGAAAAAGGTCCAGCGACGAGCTACGGTTACGACCAGGCTGAAAATCTCACCTCGGTCAAACGCCCTGAAGAAGGCGAAGTTAAAAAAATCGAAGACAGCTACGCCTACAATGGCAATGGGCTACGCACCTCACAGACAATCAACGGGACGACAACGCATCTGGCCTGGGACGTCTCAGAAAAACTGCCGTCGCTGCTCTACGACGGTACCAACTACTACGTCTACGGACCCGAAAGACTGCCGATCGAGCAAATAGCCTCAGAAGCAGCTACCTACCTACACCACGACCAACAAGGCTCCACCCGTCTGCTGGCCAACTCTAAAGGCGAAACCAAAGGAACCTATACGTACACTCCGTTCGGGGCGATCGAAGGCCATACCGGCACGGCCTCGACACCACTTGGCTATGACGGCCAGTACAGGAGCGAAGACACCGGTCTGGTCTACCTACGGGCGAGAGCCTATGACCCCGCGACGGCTCAGTTCATCAGCGTCGATCCGAGAGTGATGGAAACCGGAGAAAGCTACGTCTACGCCAGCGACAATCCGGTCAACCTGGGCGATCCGAGCGGAGAACAGGTACGCACCCCGAGGGGCCCCGCGGGGGCGCCACCATCACCCCCCGGTGGTGGTGGCGGAGGAGGTGGAGGTGGAGGCGCGGGCAGCTGGGGGTTTGGCCCCGGGCCCTTCGGCCCGTGGGGATTCAGCGGCTTCAGCGGGCCAGGAGGCGCGGGCAGCTGGGGGTTTGGCCCCGGGCCCTTCGGCCCGTGGGGATTCAGCGGCTTCAGCGGGCCAGGAGGCGCGGGCAGTGGGGGGTTTGGCTTCGGGCCCTTCGGCCCGTGGGGATTCAGCGGCTTCAGCGGGCCAGGAGGCGCAGGCAGCTGGGGGGTTGGCTGGAACCCTTGGGGCCCGTGGGGATTCGGCGGCTTCAGCGGGCCAGGAGGCGCGAGCAGCTGGGGGTTTGGCTGGAACCCCTGGGGCCCATGGGGATTCGGCGGCTACAGTTTCCCGGGGGCGGCCCAATGCCCGTTCGCGTCCTTATTCCCCTAGTTCGTCAAAGAAGGCGAAAACTACATCTACATCGGAGCGATCCCGAGTCCCAGCCTTCGCTGAGCTGAGGCTCTCCTGATCCAGATAATAAGAGCGCGACCAGCTCCTCGCGGCACTCCTCCGCGCTAGCAATCAGCCGTCCTCCACCGCGCGGCTGGCGGGCCGGGAGGCGAGACCGGCGAGAGCAACCGGCGCGTCCGCTCGGATCCGCGCAGCTCCTCGAAGCGGGCGACGCACTCGTCGCATTAGAACTCATAAATCGGCATGGAGGCTCATCGTAATTCGAGTTATTACTAAAAATTTCTTGACTGAAGAGCGAACAAGTGGTACCGGTAGAGGCCGCAGCCTGGCCGCCCTCGGCCGAGCCGACTCGAGAAGACGGGAGAAACTTCCTTGCGAGCAGCGCGTGTGGTCTTTGCCCTGGCCTTCGCCACCCTGGCAGCCCTCGCCGCACCCGGCGCACCGCCGGCGTCGGCGACCACGCTCTGCTCCGTCAACGCCAGCCCCTGCCTCGGGACGGAATACGAATCCGGCACCAAACTCGAAACCACCCTCCTCGCGGGTACGAAAGCCACGCTGTTATCGAACCTCGGGAACCTTCTCTGCACCGCCTCGACCTTCGCGGGCAAAACGACCTCCTCGGGGGGCGAAGGCAAATCCGTCGGAGGTTCGATTACTAGCTTCACGTTCAGCGGGTGCAAATTCGGCGGCACGAGCTGCACGGTGACGGCCGTCAACCTGCCCTATAACGCGTCGGCCACCGCTTCCGAAACGCTCACGCTCGAACAGTCCGAAGGTGCAGGCGTCACCGTGAAATGCGGGACCTTCGTCAACTGTACCTTCACGAACAAAAATCCCGAATTTCAAGTGACTGGTGGCAATCCGGCGAAAGTGAAGGCAAACGCCATTGCTCTCGAACTGAGCGGCTCCATCTGCCCGACGACGGCGTCCCTGGACGCCGAATACGAAGTCCAGACGCCCAAACCGCTCTTCCTCGTCGGCAAACCGGCGTCGGCACAGGAATACACCTCCGCAGAAGGATTCGGGGCAGAAAACCCGGGCGAGAAAAACATCAACCACTCCTGCGCCGGCGACCCGATCGACTGCGCCAGCGGCAACCTGACCGAGACCCAGACTGACATCAGACTCGCCGGGCGCGGGCCGGCCCTGGCAGTGACCCGCTCCTACAACGCCCAGCTCGCGGCGACCGCAAAAGAAGCCGGCGTCTTCGGCTACGGCTGGACCGGGCCCTACAGCGCCTACCTCACGATCGACGAAAAAGCTGGGACGGCCACCGTGCACCACGACAACGGCAGTGCCGTCGTCTTCCACCTCATCGAAGGCAAATACTACCCGGCCACTTGGGCCCAATCGACGCTCGCCAAAGAAGGCGAAAACTACATCTACACGCTGCCGGACCAGGAAAAGCTCGAATTCGACAAAACGGGCCTGCTGACCAAAGTCACCGACCGTCACAAAAACGCGCTCACGCTCACCTACAAATCCGGCCTGCTGGAAACGGTCAAAGACGCTGCCGGGCGCACGCTTACCTTCACCTACAAAGAAGGCAAGGTCGAAAGCGTCAAAGATCCAATGGGCCACTTGACCAAATACACCTACGAAGCGGGAAACCTTGCCACGGTCACGCTGCCCGGGGTTGAAACGGCGCGCTGGAAATTCAAATACGACGTCTCGCATCGCCTGACCGAACTGACCGACGGGCGCGGGAACCCGACGAAAAACGAATACGACGCCTCGAGCCGCGTCACCCTGCAGACCGACTCGCTGGAACGCAAACGCAAATTCGAATACAAAGAAACCGGCGGCGTCAAAGAAACGACGATCACCGAGCCAAACGGCTCCAAAACCCTGGAGAAGTTCAACGCGGCGGCCGAGCCGACCGAAATCACCAAGGCCTCGGGAACCGAACTGGCGCAGACGACCAAACACGAATACAACGGCTCCTACGCACTGGTCAAACTCACTGACGCCAACAGCCATTCCACCACCTACGGCTATGACGTGGAAGGCAACAAGACCTCCGAAAAAGACGCCAACGGCAACGAATCCACCTGGGCCTACAACTCGACACGCGACGTGACCAAAGAAACGACACCCAAGGGCGAGACGACGACGATCACGCGCAACGCCGCCGGCGACCCCGAAACGATCAAACGACCCGCGCCGGGGAGCAAAACCCAGGAAACGAAATTCAAATGGGCCGAAAACGGCGATCTCGAAGTCAAAACCGACCCGCTCGGGCACGAAACCAAATTCGAATACGACACCTACGGCGATCGCAAAGCCGAAACCGACGCTGAAGGCGACAAGCGGACCTGGACCTACAACGAAGACGGCCAGGCGACCGCGGAAGTCAGCCCGCGCGGCAACGAAGAAGGCGCGGAAGCCTCGAAATTCGAAACCAAAACCGAACGAGACGCCATGGGGCGCCCGACCAAGGTCACCGACCCGCTCGGGCACGAAACGAAATACGCCTACGACGGCAACGGCAACCTGGAAAAACTAACGGACCCTAACGGCCACGCGACCACCTACGTCTACGACGCCGACAACGAGCGCACCGAAGTCAAAGCGGCCAACGGGGACATCGCCAAAACCGCTTACGACAGCATGGGTCAGGTCAAAAGCCGCACCGACGGCAACGCCCACACGACCACATACGAACGCAACTCGCTCGAGCAGGTCACCGAAGTGATCGACCCGCTGGAACGGAAAACTACCAAGGAATACGACGCGGCAGGGAACCTGAAAAAAGTCAAAGACCCCGAAAGCCGCACGATCACCTACACCTACGACGCAGGAGATCGGCTGACCAAAGTCGACTACTCCGAAGAAGCAACCACCGACGTCAGCTACGAATACGGCAAAGACGGCGAAGTGACGGTGATGAAAGACGGCACCGGGACGACCAAAAAGACCTACGACGAACTGGATCGGCTGACCGAAGTCGAAAACGGCAACAAAGAAGTCGTCGGATACGAATACGACCTCGGCAACGAGATCACCAAAATCACCTATCCCAACGCCAAATCGATCAGCCGTGCCTTCGACAAAGCAGGGCGCCTGGAAAAGGTCACCGACTGGCTGAGCAAAGAAACCAAATTCGCCTACAACCGCGACTCGGCGCTGAAAACGACTACCTTCCCCTCCGCCTCTGAAAACAAAGACGAATACGCCTACGACAACGCTGATCAGCTCGAAAAAACGACGCTGAAGAAGGGGGCCGAAACCCTCGCCTCGATCACCTATGCGCGCAACAATGCGGGGCATCTCACATCGGCGACGCAATCCGGCCTGCCTGGCGCCGAAAAACCGGAATACGAATATGACGAACGCGAGCGGCTGAAAAAAGGCGCCGGAACCTCCTTCGAATACGACGCGGCGAACAACCCGACCAAACTCGGCGCTACCACGCTCAAATACGACAAAGCCTCACAGCTCGAAGAAGCGGGAACAACCAAATACGCCTTCGACAAACTCGGCGAGCGGACCAAAGCGACGCCTGAAAAAGGCCCAGCCACTACCTACGGCTACGACCAGGCCGGCAACCTGATCTCGGTCAAACGCAGCGAAGAAGGCGAAGTCAAAAAAATCGAAGACACCTACGCCTACGACGGCTCGGGCCTGCGCGCCTCGGAGAAAATCTCAGGCATCACCACCCATATGGCCTGGGACACGTCCCAGAAGCTGCCGCTGCTGCTCTACGACGGCACCAACTACTACATCTACGGGCCCGACGGGCTCCCCTTCGAGCAGATCGCCGCTGAAACGGCAACCTACCTGCACCACGATCAGCAGGGCTCCACGCGCCTGATCACCAACGCTTCGGGCGAAGCTAAAGGCAAATACACCTACACGCCCTACGGCGCCGTCGAAGAACACACGGGCACCGCCTCCACCTCACTCGGCTTCGACGGCCAGTACACGAGCTCCGACACCGGGTTGATCTACCTGCGGGCCAGGGTCTATGATCCCTCGACGGCGCAGTTCATGAGCGTGGATCCGTTGGTGGCGAGCACCGAAGCCCCCTACTTCTACGCGGGGGACAGTCCGGTGAACGAGGGGGATCCGAGAGGGATGTTGCCTACCGCGATACCGCCGCCGCCGCCGCTGTGGCGACTCCCG
>Ga0070711_100001732_pt1 | contig 12102 bp, 11 predicted proteins | sample LARL53metaG_FD_65452 | JGI IMG/M metagenome (GOLD analysis project Ga0070711, IMG submission 65452) | Corn, switchgrass and miscanthus rhizosphere microbial communities from Kellogg Biological Station, Michigan, USA - LAR L5-3 metaG | ecosystem: Host-associated > Plants > Roots > Rhizosphere ... | reverse complement strand
TGACTCAGGATATTATTTCAAGTCATTTTGAGAAGGCCCGAGCCATGTTAAAGTCCGAACACGATTCGATGGTTTCGAAGGTCAAGGAAGAAATTTTGCAAAGCAAAAAAAAGACATTGTCTAAGATTTAAAGGATTTACAAGTTCCTAGGCGCTGTTCGCTTGGAATTTTAGCCTCGTTTCCTCCACCTACCATATTGCCTCCTCTGCATCAAACCACTATTATGACATATCCATTTTTAATTAATAAAATGCTGTAAGTAATCTCCATTTTTCATACAGTTTTTCCCTAACTTCTTTTGGCAGAGTAACTCACTCACTCACTTTTCCATTGCTAATTAGTATTGATATTCATAATATCTTCTCAGGCATATTTGCAGTATGATTTGGAATCTAAAAACTCAAGGTAACAGGGTCCTTCCTAAAAATAGAGGTTAAAATACGGCACATTTTTAGTTATAATTAAATATGGCATTTATATTCGAAACTTTATTATGCAAATGAAAGAACCCCCCACGATTCTAATTTCGGCTGTTCTTATCACCGTCACTTTTACAGTTTTAATCGCAACGGGCTCAAATGCATACGCCCAGGCCCCCTCCACCACATCTAGTTCAGATGGAGGATCTTCCTCAAAACTCATAGGTGCAGGTCTGGCTTTTGGTCTAGCGGGTGCAGGTGCGGGCATAGGACTCGGTTTTGTAGGAGCTGCGGGTCTAGCCGCAATAAGTGACAATCCAAAGATGCAGTCTAGGGTGTTTATCTTCGTAGGTATGGTGGAGTCAATCGCGATCTATGGTATCGTCATGATGTTTATTATTTTGGGCCAGAAGTAGCGAGAGAGAATTTTACCTTTTCACTTCTTTTTATGCACTATTTATCTGGATGCACATTTACATTTTAAAAGTCTGGCGTCCAGTGATTGAAACGGAAAGATTTTAAAGCGATTGAGATTTAAAGCAAGGCGGGCGACAACATGGGACAGGCCAAACTGATGAAAGCTACGATAATCCTGCCTCGAATGGAAACGCAGGAGGCAGTAAGCAAGCTAGCAGAATTGGAATGGTTCCATCCGCTTCAAAGTGCTACCTCTGAGCATACTAATCCTTATCTTGACGACCTTTTACTAAGGGCTCAGAGATTATTTCAAGATATCGATGAGGTAGTCAGAGCTCTGGGAATTCCCTTGGAGACTGGAATCATGGCCACCATGTTTAAAGGTGCTCCACAGGGAAAGACAGACTACGTCATTAATGATATCGAGAATTTCGTTGCGGATCTTGAAGATAAGAGTAAGGCATTATTATACGAGCCAAAAAAAGTTCTGATCGAACAGAACAAGATTTTGAAGCAGATCGAAGAATATAGCACTGTTGAAGCTGCTCTCAAGATGGCGGCAAACCTCAATCTGGATCTGGTATCATTCAGACAGCTCAAAAGATTCTTTGCTGAAATTTTTATTATTGATTCCAGAGACGAAGAAGAGATCAAAAAAAGCCTTGTCGACCTACCTCTATACGTGAATAAACTTAACGAGCAAAAGTCTTCGATTGTAGTATTTACTTCGACAGAGGATTCAGAAAGAGTGATTAAGGTTCTAAGAAGTTTTGGCGTTCATCCTCTTCAAATTCCAGCCGACATGCCACAGAACCCAAGTATCGCGTACACTCAGTCTCAGTCGAAGGTTAAAGAACTGGAAGCCAGATCCAAAGAAAATACCAAAAACATGGAAAAGATGAAGTCATCATTGTTGACTAGTATTCTATCGCTTCATGAAACTGCAAAGGTTGCCAAAGATGTTCTAGAAACTACCCGAAAGCCCGGAGGCACAAAAAACTTTGCAATGATACAAGGATACTTACCCGTGAAAATGGAGAATAAATTCAAGGATCTCACACGTGATTATGTCGCGATAGTAGAAGAAACATATGAGAATGAATACGATGAAAATGGTCTGGTGTTACCTACTCTTCTTACTAACAAGTCCTATACACGCACATTTGAAGTTATAACAGAAACCCAGGGAATACCAAGACATGGCGAAATCGATCCCACTCCTATCATAGCATTTGTCTGGCCTCTTTTCTATGGTTTAATGTTTGCTGATCTTGGCCACGGCCTATTGCTGTTTGGACTTGGCATGCTCATAAGACAAAGAGGAAATGGCTCTGTAAAAACATGGGGAACACTTCTGGCCACGAGTGGTGCTGCTGCTGCTCTAGCAGGATTAGGAACAGGGGAGTTCTTTGGATTCAATATAAAGGCGTTAGCTGTACTGGGTAATTATTTTGCCTATTTGCCCTTTGTAGGAATTTTGAATGTATCTGAGCTTAGTTTTATCCAAGTAATAAAAATACTCAAAGTATCAGTGGCAATAGGGATTGTCCATCTCTTGATGGCATTCTTCTTAAGACTACATAAGAACATCCAAGATGGCAATAAATTCTTTATATGGTCGCATGATATTCCCACTATCATCCAATTCCTCGCCATAGCTGCATTGATACTCGCTGCTATAGGATCAGGTTATGATATCATAGGAATGTTTGGAATTAGCGGACATATACATAAGGAACCAGTACCGTGGGTCACTTTTGTGCTTGGCAATTGGGCTACAGTTGATTTGATAGCAAAGGCAGCAGTGCCGGTAATTTTTGCTACCGTAGGGATAATGATATACGGAGGATGGAGGGAGCAAAAACTGGCAAAAAAACACGGACAAGACGAAGGCGGAGGTTTTATGGGAATCGTCATAGAAGTTATCCTTGTAAGGATTGTAGAAGTGCTTTCTAATATCATCAGCTACACAAGACTTGGTATTATGCTACTTGTGCACGCTGCGTTGTTGGTAACAGTAAACACATCTTTTGCACACGGTGGAGGCTACGCGGTGCTCATAGGAGGTAATATAGGAATCATGCTAATTGAAGGTCTGATAGTATACATTCAGACTATTAGATTGCACCTCTATGAGTGGTTCCCAAAATGGTATGTTGGAGAAGGCACAGAATTCAAAAAAATTGTGCCAAAGATGCTCTATTCAAACCTCATCTGGAAAGATAGTGGGATCAAGGTCAGTAAAAAGCCGTCCATAACGCTTGAAGAAAAACAAAAAGCATGAGGCACTGCAAGACAAATCGTTAAATTACGAAAATCTGACTGTATTAATATATGCAGAACGTTTCTCAAGAAAAGAAGGAAGTCGTGATGAATCTCTATGTATCCGGTATAGGCGAAGAATTCATTGCAATGCAGCTTGACTTGGAAATCCCTTTGGTGATAAGTATCCTAAAAGAATTAAATGTATATAGGGGAGCAGATACTGCAGGAGAACAATAGAGAAAAAGATGATGATATAAAAAATATATACTATTTCATAATTTGAGTCGACCTCTTCGTCAATTGTCAAGTAGTGTTTCAAGTTCTGTAGAGTCAAATCATAATAATATCGGTATCTTCAATTTTTATTTTAGTTTTCACAAGAATTTGATTTCTTATTTCATGATATATTCTACTTTAGAAATTGTATACACACATTCTACATTATAGTCTCATAACCTAGATATAATAACTATTCTTATGCCTTTTGAATATGGGCAGCAACAAAATGAATCTTGGAATTGCAATTGCAATTACAATAATGTTGATAGCATCATTAAGCGCAGGTCTTTTGATCATTCCTTCAAAAGTTGCAACAGCACAGACATCTGCACAAAATATGACAATGCCAGGTAATCAAACATCAGGTAATCAAACAGCTACTCGGTGAGAAAATAAGAAATAATCGAACTAAGCTGAGCATCTCTAATAATTCTAAGTCTCTTTTCTTTTTCCTTTATGCTTTTACAAAACGCATGAATTTCCGTACGTTTTTTGGCTCTGCAAAATGTTGGAATTTTTCTCTATTTTTGTTTGACATCGACTCCAATCCAAATCATGGTTTTCTCTTCCATCAAACGTGTATTGGGAAGACCTAACTTCAAGGAAATTCTCCGCGCAGAAAGTAGAATCTGGACTACAAGTAGTATTCATCGACAAGCTAAACCATTAGTTAAAAACCAATGCCAGAGATGATGGACAGTTTTACGTAGGGATTGAGCTACAAACTAACTACTACAAGAAAGATACGGCTTATCCGTGAAGGCAATATACAACTGAATGGAGAGCAGATTGAAGAACTGTATGTTAAGCAAATTGAGAGGTAAAGCAATCAAGGGAATTTGAGAGAAAGAGTAAAGAATAGCGACTTTAGCGGAAAGAACAGGTTATTCTAGTTATTGTACTCATAGATAGAATTAGTGGTAAGGCCTGAATAAAGGTAGACGATAATTTCAACGAGACAATCGCCTAACCCTATCACAGAAAAACAATTGACGTTGATACTGAGGCGGCAGGAAGAATTAAGCTAATTGCAAATTCTCAACAAAATGCATCAGAATATTAGTTATCTCTCCAATCTACATGGTATAGTGAATGGAGCTAAAAGTCAATGCAAGATAAATATCATTTTCTATCAAAATAGGACTTTATATTTGGTAAGTTGTTTGTGGATACCATTACAATAGTAAGAAGTAATATAGTTCCGTAACTGCCATCTCAATTAATTCTGATAGTTTCACTCTCCTTCTAACATATAGTAATACTAATGATGGGCAGGTTACAAACGAAAGGCTTATCCGATGTTTCGGAATGTTTAATTACTGCGATGGAAGTTTTTATGTAATGAGTTTTTCAGAGGATGATGCTAGTGACCAGAAGGTTAAGGAAAAGTCTAATGAGTTGAGGACAAAGTACCCAGTATTTACGGCTATTTTGGAAAATATTCCTGTAATGGATCTAAAAGAAGTCGTTAGCGTCCTGTCGCTTGTTGATCCTGTAAGATGGATACTAAAGACTCATGCTACGAGATTGAGTTTTATAGGAGAAGATAAGGCCCTTGATCAGATGGTTGAAGAAAAGATTAATGAGTTGAGGAAAAAATACGCCTCTTTGGCCGGTGTCCTAGAAAGAATACATAATATGGATCTAAGAGAGACAGTAATAGGGTTGTTCGGAATTGATGCAATGGAGTCACTGTTAAAGCTTAGGGCTCTTGTGATTCTAGCATCCTAATTTACATGAAGGACGAGATTTAAGACTATCGAGTCAAAAAAGTAGAGCTAATATGGCAAAGGTTACAAGCAATGATCTATGTTAGACTCTTAATGAACTTTGGATATGATTCTCTAATTGGGATATCTGCAGCATTTCCTACAACCTTGAGTTTCGTTCCTCAAATTATCTAAGTGCATCATCTGTACCTACCCAATATTTGGCGGTGTTCTAGAGAGAATCCCTAAGATGAATCTAAAAGAGACCACAGTAGCGTTGTTCGGAATTGATGCAATGGAGTCACTGTTAAAGCTTTGGGCTTAGATTCTAACTTACTAGTTTTATCTATAAGTTCTATAAAAAAAGATTCAAAGGGATTACTATAAAACAAAATTACGAACGTATTACGAAGTAGGTAACCTTAACGTTAATAACATGAAAACAGTTGGTATTTTAATCTTGATAATCATTGTGATATTCATTATTGTTATGTTAGCCACTTTCTTTTTTCATCTGAGATTGTTTAATTTTTCCTACATCACAGCTGGTGCAGATATAGAGAAAACCTCAAATGATATATTGTCGTCGTGGAAATTTTTATTACATGATCTTATATCAAAGCAGAATTATTTCAGGTTATAGAAACATTACCTTGTTTTGCGATTCAGTACTATAAGTTGTCATGAACAAACAATAGGAATGAAATACATTATATTTCATTAGTATACGATATTAAGTCCCGAACAATATCATCATTGCATTAGAGATATTAGATCATACCATTGGCTGCTGACATTTATTTACATTGATAGATACCAGCTAGGCTAATTGTTCAGCAAGTGGCTTTAGTATTATTTTATAATCTTCTATTCTGCTTTCTATTTTTGTACCAATCTAATCCAGATAAGGCCGCAGAAATTTTTTGTATGGGGTGGTTAAATAACATGTACGCTTTTGTGAGTCGGTATGGTGATCTTGTAATAAATTTGACATTACATAATGCGCTGATCGCACATCAACAACAATAGATACTCTTGCATTTAGCAACCCTTTACTGGAATGAGGCACTATTTTGGATACATGTCGATTAAATGAAGAAAATTAATAGACCGGAGCATTCTGTTATGACTTGAACTTATCACTATTGTTGGCCTGTGTTGTTGATAATTGTACTAACTTGAGCCTACTCTAATCTGGACTTATTATTTTGGCTCTCTATTGTATTATATATAAAACGATGCTTTTTATGACATTTTTGCACGATTAATTGGTCTTTTACGAGATGTCGGATTTGATTTGAAAAGAAGTATAAATAGAGGAGGGGTAAAGCAACATCACACCTATATAGTCATGAAATAATAATAATAATAATCCATATGGCCAGTCAGAAGGAACATAGCGACAGTGTTAAGATGAATGAGATACATGACACGGTTAGTGAAAATTATACAAAGCTATCAGATGAATTTGCAAAGTCTCAGCAACGACACGTACAGGCAATTTCAGGTCTACAGCAAGAATATTTAGAATCAATGAAGGTCGCTGTTAAAACAACAATTTCGGTTCAAAAAGAATATTTTTCAAATTCTACCTCACGCTATCCGATCCCTAATACAGCCACAATGCAGATGGACAATATGATAAATCAATCAAATGAATATACTACAAATATGATCAAATGGGTAAACATACAAAATCAGTTCATGGTGAATGCTATAGAAACTTTAAAGGAATATGTAAGAAACTGTAACTCAGCAATTGTGAATATGGCGGAATATTACTCTAATATAATAAAATCAGGTAGTTCATCTGTTTCCAACATACAATAATAATCTACTTGCAAATATCCTAGTAAATAACCAATCATTTTCTGATAATATTTTATCATACAAGTAATCTTCGTAAGTGTATTATAGCATGCGCTTCTGAATGCCCCAGGGACATGTCCTGACGGAGAAGTGGTAGCGCTAGTAATGTATGGAAAAGTACCAACTGGATTTCTACCTATAGATAAGGCAGAATGACAAAAGCAGCTAATGTTAAGAACAATACACGATAATGGGAGAACATTTAGCAATCCATCTGTATAATGGTTATACACATAACATTTCTTCTCCTCTCCCTTCTTGTCGTGCTCTTACTCTTTACAACATCTTTGAATGAAGACGGCAATTCCAGGTTCGTTAAGGCCAGGATCATACGAACCTCATAGCCAATTACATCAGTTCTATTCATGATACAAAATATAGCTATAAAATTGGCAGCGTCTGATATGGGTTGGAACAATGATATATACTACCCGGTAGCATTTATACATATGAAGCTCAAATTAGATTTAAACATCGGAAACGGGTATATGGACGGCGATGCTGCTAATGATAATACGTCTTATAAAATTAATATTCAGCAAGGATGGCCTGATACCATGATAATTGTTCCCACTGATTTGAAGCTGAATGCTGGTCGAGCGTTGATTACATTCGATACTGAAAAGGGAAACCAAATTCCTGTAAAAGTTAACCTGAAAAGTGAAGATACAGATATGATTCGACTCTTTACAGATCTCCAAACCTTGGTAAACTTAACTAAGAGCTTTCCTCTGACTATGGATATACAAAAGGATTCAGGTATTGGTTAGTGATTTGAGGATATTTTCTTTTCCCATTCTCAGCTTTGTCAAACGTTATAAGTCGATCATCAAAACTAACGAACTAGCTCAATATCCACATTTTGTTATAAGCGTTTGATAATAACTTCGATCTTTCTGCATAACTAGCATTGCTTCGGTACTGGCTCATTCCATTTTTTGCCTTTCTCCTAAATGTCACAGTAAATTCTTCTTCTCACTCCACTTTCTTGACAATGTAATTCTGTTGGCAGCATATGATTGTTGATAGCATAATGATAATGCCATCTACTTGGGTTTTGGATTGGCATTGAATTCAAAGTACCATTACAATGAAGAGCTTGCAAATTCTTTAACTGTTTGTTCCTATGTTAGATGCTCTATTTCCAAACTGTAAATACCTAAACATTTATCTTTAACTCAATAGTTCGTTTAACACGAAAATGTTTAAAGTCACTTTTCCTTCAGGTCGTACTGTTTCACCTGCATTAATAGTTGTGGATATGCAGAACGGTTTTGTAGCTAAGGGAGGATCATATGATAGAATAGGGATGAACACTCCCCTTTATAGAGAGATAATTCCAAAGCTTAACGATCTAATCGAATTCTGCAGAGCTATGGAAATTCCTGTGTTTTACACCGAGGCAGTTAAGGAGAGTAGTGGCATTGATATGCTCACAAAAGTCCATAATTTCTTACCTAAATCAAGGCAGGAGAGACTGAAGGTACCCATTTGCATTAGAGGTACGTGGGATGGAGTCACAATCGACGAACTAAAACCTAAAGAGAATGATCCAGTAGTTATTAAACGAAGAGATTCTGCCTTCCAGGATACCGAATTACGGGTTTGGCTTCAGAGCTTAGGCATTAATTTGTTAGTTTTTACTGGGATCGATACCTCAATTTGTGTGGAGACTTCATTAAGGGATGGATTTAACATAGGCTATGATGTAATGATTATATCTGATGCCACAGCATCAGGTAATAAGAGACATTACGAAACAACTCTAGAAAGGGTAAGAGATTACTATGGATTAGTAATGGATAGTGAAAGGTTTAGAAAAGCAATAGCGACCCTAGACCAAATAAGAAAAGGTCAAGCCAATGTACGAAATATGCCAGAACAAACTATCAAAGCTTTTTTGGAGGAATTTGATATACTGGACCCTAGGACATTTGCTCTTGAATGAACTACGCCTTAAAGAGATTGGTAATTATGTAGCAGGTGGCAATACAAGAGATCGAACCATATATCTTCATATTAAATGACATTTCTAAAGATAAGAATCCTAATACCAATATGATACGTATACAATACAAAATTTAGTATTGAATCATTACAGCCGATTTTGTATTGAATTCCGTACTGGATTATTCTCGCGCTCTTGAACATCGACGATTACAAACAGCAGTATCATACTTGTAGTCTGCTCCACTTAAGTATTATACAAAATATCGTGTGGCAATACAATTTTAAAGTGACTTTAGATTTCTTGTTTCTAACTATTGGATGTAATGCTTTGTCCTTATTTTTTGAACTAGATCAGCGATAGCTAATCTTACTGTCGAGATGCCCGTCCTAAACGGATATGCTCCACCTCCTTCATCAGTAATTGGATTTATCCATTCATAGAATGTATGTATTCCTATACTTTTTTTATCTTTTGAAGTTAGCTTTGAGAGAAGAATATTGCATTCTTCAACTTGGTTAAACCTGCTTCTAGCCAGCATTTCTATCCCTGTAGTCCAAGGCCAAAAGGTATGGTTGTGATATTGATATGGTTTAAGAGGCCATGGCCCAGTTTTTGGAAGCTCTCCTTCTGTTACTAGTGGCCACTTATCTTTCCACACTCTTTTTTTAATTGCATCAAGGGTGCTAATGGCTCTCTGATGATAAAGCTCAGGAATTTTTATTGGTTCATATTTTTCTTGTGCTTGTTCTTGCAGTCTTTTGTCTTGTCGTTGAACTATATCTTTGAAACTATCATTAACGGTGTTCGCCGTGAGTGCAATTAGGAAATATGTTACATCTTGAGTTAATAGTCTGTATATTTTGTCATCACCACTATTATCTACTCCTTGGACAATATCCATAAAGGTACTATCCTCTTTTGACCATAACTTTTGGTTCACTGCATCTATTGCCTTATCTGCTAGGCGACTTATTCTAGTCGCCTCTTTACTTTTTCCAAGTTTTAAGAGCAGAACAGAAAGATGTACTAGCGCGTATATCCAACATCCTTGGCTATAAACTATTTTTCCTGCTCGAAGCGCTGTATCCATCCAGTCTTCATTGTGGCCTTGTTCTAACAAACCATCATTATCAATATCGCGGCTTTCAAGATATTCAACAGCTCTTAGCATACGTGGAACTACAAATTCAATTACATTTGATGGGTCTGTTATTCCAACTTTTGAAAGTAAAGATGTAACATAATCTGCAGAATGTTCAGATGCCACAGTCGATGTCAAACCGTCTCCTGCTTCTTGTTTTGATTTTTCTTGTCCAGGAGCTCTTGCCAAAATAAAAGAGCTCGTACCAATCATCAATGCCGTAGAATCTATATCTGGGTTCGCTCCATAAACTTCTGAGAAGCCAACTTGATATATTGTCGTCGGAAGTGCTCCCTCAAACTTTTTTTGGATGTCAACGCCTCCTGCATTAGCACTAAATTTCAAGTTTGGAGATCCTCTTCCATAAACTATCTTTTCCTTATTGGGAGCTATTTGATGGTCCCATATTTGGTAAATTTGCTGTAAGGCGCCGTGAAAATTGCCAGAAAAAAACCAATCTCCAAGAATATATGATGCGTCTCTACACCATATGGCTTGATAAACTCCTCCAGGGTTTAAGCCTTGAAGCACATGTTCAGAAGTTAAATTTGCAAACATACTAGCCTGTGCAACAAAGCTTTGCCATGGGTCAGCAGAGGAGGAAGATGAGGAGGATGATATATGGGTCCCTTTTTCCGTCATCTAATACACATCATCTTTTTTTCAATGATAAAACTAGATCATAGTTTATAAATATGATGCTTTATGTTTTGGTTTACCAAGACATGGTATGTATAAAAAGGATGTTGCCCCTTATAAAAGAGATGGAAAGATTTGTCCAGCAATGAACGCTCCTCGGAGTTTTATAAGTGTAGTATATGTGGAATGACCTTTGAGTCACTTGGTGATCTGAGGAGTCATACAACGACTGAACATCTACAAAAAGGTGATATTCCTTCGGAACAAAAGGAATAAAAGAAGAAGAAGCGTGGCCTGACTAGGAGATAATGATATCTCATTGTGCCTAGTAGCTATTCATCATATTGGTGGGATATATCCAAATAATAATTGTACTTATCTATGCAAATGCATTAGGTCTGGCCATAATCCAATTCTATAGAGAATACAGTCGAGTTAGTCATGAGGCGTATGAGTATTCTTAATAGGTTTCAATAGCGCTATAAGTAGCAGAGTAATTTCCTTAATCTATTTTACATCACTAATTTATTAGTATCTTACTGAAATACAGTAAAGGTTAATTTTAAATGACAGATGTTTCCTCATATAATATTCAGATATGCAATGTCCAAATTGTTCAACTCAAATGCAACTGATGCAAAGATACGAGGTTGATATTGATTACTGCCCTTCTTGCAAGGGAGTATGGTTAGATAGAGGAGAGATAGACAAGATAGCCAAAATCCAAAGAAGTTACGAAGATCAACATTATAACAAATACCATTACAGAGAAGGAGGGTCCGATGACTACTATGATGACTATTATCAGGATAATAGATATAGAGATAAAGGATTTTTTGGCTCCTTGTTTAACTGGTAATCTACTAGTGAAAACCGGATGAAGTTTTTTTATACTTCATAGTGGCTTTTAGCCATTCAGTTCGTTATTAACTGGCTAAAAAGAAAATCAGGTGGAGGATATAGAATATATTATGATCCAACCCTACATGTTATGAGCAAGTTCGATAGGTAGTAATAGTAAAAAACACTGTTTGTATGCATAACTTGAGCGCTCTATTGGTTATCAATATTAACTTTTTACCGCAAAAAGAAAGGCTTACTGATTATTATCAATGAGAACTATCTAGACGTCTAGTTGACGTTTATCGTGAACAATAGGTGTTGATCTATTCGAATACGATTTATTAATTAGCATATATCTATTTTAACATATATTGACATTGCAATATGAAAAAAACAATGATGTTTTGTTCAAAGTAGCACTAGTTTCATTGCTAATAATGGCAGCAATTCTGCTGCTAAGTGGAGTGTCTAAATATATGTCGTTATTTGTTCATTACATAGTCTAGATTTCAAAATAGTTATAGCTTTGCATAAAGACATATTCCCATTCTGTGAATCATTCCTCCAAAC
>Ga0070711_100001730_pt1 | contig 12117 bp, 12 predicted proteins | sample LARL53metaG_FD_65452 | JGI IMG/M metagenome (GOLD analysis project Ga0070711, IMG submission 65452) | Corn, switchgrass and miscanthus rhizosphere microbial communities from Kellogg Biological Station, Michigan, USA - LAR L5-3 metaG | ecosystem: Host-associated > Plants > Roots > Rhizosphere ... | reverse complement strand
TGGCTTCCTGCGGGGTGTTGACCATCGGGCAGATCACGCCATAGGCGCCGCCGTCGAGCACTTTGCCGACGATGCCGGGCTCGTTCCAGGGCACGCGCACCATCGGCGTCACCGGATGGCCATTCATCGCCTGAAAGCATTGCACCATCGAGAGGTAATCCTGCACGCCGTGCTGCATGTCGACGGTGACGCTATCGAAGCCGCATTGCGCGATCACCTCGGCGGAGAAGCCGGATGGGGTCGCGAGCCATGCGTTCACCACCGCCTTGCCCTCGGCCCACACTTTCTTGACGTTATTTTTTGCCATTTTGGATTCCTTCCCTGTTGCCCAGACTTTCCGTCGTTGCGAGGAGCGTTAGCGACGAAGCAATCCATATTTCGCTTGCGGTGGCATGGATTGCTTCGTCGCGCTCGCAATGGCGGCGTTAGCTCGTCGCCCGCTGGATACTGATTTCGCTTACGCCGACTTCGCGCGCAGTATTCACTATCGCCGCCCAGGTGTCATCCGGCAAGGGCACGCCGTTTCGGGTGCGTTCGGCCCGCGTTTTGCGCTCGGGATCGCCGGGGATCAGCACGGAATCGACGCCGCCGATCGGCTTGGTCTTTCGGATGAAGTCGACATAGCGCGAGATTTCGCCGTCGAAAAAGTTGCTGGTGTCGACCACTTTTGGATCGACATAGAACGCCAGCATGCCGTTGGCGAAACGGCGGTCCGGCGCGGTCGCACCGGTGCCGGTCAGGGCGCCGCCGAGCAGTTCGCACATGAAGGCGAGCCCCGAGCCCTTGTGCTCGCCGAAGGCGCGGATCGCCCCTGTTCCCTTGGTGTGATCGCGCGGCCCTTCCGGCGTGTACGGGCCGTACAGCACCGCCGGATCTTCGCTTAGCGTTCCGTCAGAGTCGACCAAAGCGCCGTTCGGCAGTTTCTTGCCGCCGCGGCTTGCGACCAGCACCTTGCCCTCGGCGACGATCGAAGTCGCAAAATCGAGCACGATCGGATCCTGCCCCTTTCGCGGGATGCCGACGCAATACGGCGCGGTCGACAGCCGCTTCTCGACGCCGCCGAACGGCGCCACCAGCAGCGAGCCGGCGGCGTTGACGAAATGCACCGACACCAGGCCTTCGGCCGCCGCCATCTCGGCCCAATCGCCGACCCGGCCGATATGGCCGGCGTTGCGCAGCGCCACGGCGGCGAGCCCCGCCTTCTTGCATTTCTCGATGCCGATCCGCACCGCCTGCGGCGTCACCGTCTGGCCATAGCCGAACTTGCCGTCGACCACCGCGAGCGAAGGTGTGTCGACCACCACCTCCGCGGTCTGGTTCGGAACCACCGAACCCATCTTCTTCCAGCGCATATAGGTGGGAACGCGGATCACGCCGTGGCTGTCATGGCCGGTGAGATTGGCGGTCGTCAGATAGGTCGCTATGCGCCTGGCTTCCTCAGGCGAGGACTCGGCGTGGGCAAAAATATCAGCAATAAAATCGATGAGGTTTTGGACCTTGATGGTAACCATGGATACTAGCTCGCTTCGTTACGCGCTGGCTTTGACGTGACCGCCGAGATAGGCGGCGGCGATGGCTTCGTTGTCCCACAATTCGACGGGCTTGCCGCCGAGCACGATGCGTCCGGTTTCGAGGACAAAACCCTGATCGGCGACCGAAAGTCCCATGCGCGCATTTTGCTCGACGAGCAAGACCGTGGTGTTCTGCCTGATCTGCGAGATGATGCGGAACACCGCCTGCACGATGACCGGCGCCAGCCCCAGCGACGGCTCGTCGAGCAGCAACAGCCGCGGCTTCGCCATCAGGCCGCGGGCGACGGCAACCATCTGCAACTGGCCGCCGGAGAGCGTCCAGCCGAGCGCGTTGGAAAAGCTGCGGATTTCCGGGAACAGGTCGAACATCGCGTCCGCCTCGCGCGAGATCTCGGACGTCGAAGCCTTGCGGTTCGAGGCGCCGAGCATGATGTTCTCTTTCACCGTGAGGCCCGGGAACACCCGCCGCCCCTCCGGCACATGCGAAATGCCCATGCGCACGATCGCCTCGGGTCCGAGGCCCGCGATCGATCGGCCGTCGAACAGGATGTCGCCGGAGGCGGGCTTGGCCAGGCCCGAGATCGCACGCAGCGTGGTCGATTTGCCGGCACCGTTGGCGCCCAATAGCGTCACCACCTGCCCTTCTTCGACCGCGATGGAGACGCCGCGCAGCGCCTCGATCTCGCCGTAGCGGACCACGAGGTTGCGGATTTCGAGCAGCGGCATCATTCGCTCCCGAGATAGGCGGAGACGACATCGGGATGGCGCAGCACCGCCATCGATTCGCCGTCCGCGATGCGGCGTCCGAAGTTGAGCACGGTGATGTGCTGCGCCGCTTCAGAGACCAGCGTCATGTCATGATCGATAATCAGGATGGTGAGGCCCTGCGCTGCGATGCGCTTGAGCAGTTCGTGCAGGTCGAGCTTTTCGGTCGAGTTGAGGCCGGCCGCGGGCTCGTCGAGCAACAGCAGCGTCGGATTGGCGGCGAGCGCGCGGGCAATCTCAATCAGGCGTTGATGGCCGTAGGAGAAGCTCGGGATCAATTCGTTGGCACGCGCGCCGAGGCCGACGAAGGTGAGCGCCTCCATCGCGCGCTCGGTCAGCGCGGCATCGCCGCCCTTGCCGATCATGGTGTTGCCGCGACGCTCGGCGCCGATCTCGACGTTTTCGAGCGCGGTCATCGAGCGGAACAGGCGGATGTTCTGGAACGTGCGGCCGAGGCCGGCGGCGGTGCGCAGATGTGGCGGCATGTTGGTGATGTCGGTGCCGTCGAGTACGATCCGGCCCGAAGTCGCCTTGTAGAGACCGGAGAGCACGTTCAGCGTCGTGGTCTTGCCGGAGCCGTTGGGTCCGATCAGCGCATGCACGCCGCCGCGCCGCACCGCCATGTCGACGCCGTCGACCGCTTTCAGGCCGCCGAAATATTTCGAGAGCCCGGTGACCTCGAGCACGATGTCGCCGCCGACGGTCGCGGGTTTTAGCTGCAGCGCGGCCGCGGCTGGCGGCGCCTTGGTGTGGGCGCGCCAGCGCGTGAAGGCGTCCGAGACAAAGCCCCAGATGCCATCCGGCATGAAGCGGATGATCAGGATCACGAACAGGCCGTAGATCGCGAGATAAAGCCCCGGCACGCTTTTCAGGAAGCGCAGCCATTCGGGGATCAGGATCAAGAGGCCGGTGCCGATCGCCGAACCGATTGGCGAAGCCACGCCTCCAAGCAGCGACATGGTCAGGAACACGATCGATTCCGCGAACGAGAACTGGTCCGGGCTCACGTAAGCAAAGCCGCCGGCGAACAATCCGCCGGCGAGGCCGCCGAGCACCGCGCAGAGCGCGAACGCATAGACTTTGGTGCGGAACACGTCGATGCCGTTGACGCCGGCCGCGAGCTCGTTGTCGCGGACCGCGCGCATGGCGCGGCCGATCTTGGTGTCCGGCAGATGCCAGACGAGGTAGCCGACAATGGCGAGCATCGCGACGCAAAAGGCGAGATAGCTCTGCGAGTTCTGGAACAGTTCCGGACGACGGATGTTCGACACCCCGTCCGGGCCATGGGTCAGGCCAATGGCATTGATCATGACGAGCGTCACGATCTGCTGGAACGAAATCGTCACCATCGCGAGGTAATGCCCGCCGAGTCGCAGGGTGGAGGCGCCGAGAAAGGCGCCCGCGACCAGCGCCAGCGCGCAGCCGCCGATGAGGCAGAGCCAGAAGTTCAAATGCAGGTCCGCGGTGCCGAGGCCAACGGCATAGGCGCCGAAGCCGAAGAACGCTGCCTGTGCCAGGTTGATCTGGCCGCACAGGCCGAGCACGACCGAAAGGCCGAACACCGCGATCGAGAACGTGGTCGCCTGCAGAAGGATGTTGAGGATATAACCGTCGAAGCGCATGCCGGCCGCCAGCGCCACCACGATCGCCGCGCCGATGAAATAGGGCAGATGGCGAATGACCAACGGCCTGTTCTGGATGACGGGCGCCGACATCGGCATGTTATCGCTGGGTGCGCTCATGCCTTTTCCGCCACGCGTTCGCCAAAGATGCCCTGCGGCCTGAAGATCAGGAACGCCACCAGCACCAGGAAAGCAAAGCCATCCTTGTACGGCACCGATACATAGGCTGCGCCAAACGTTTCGATCACGCCGAGCGCCAATCCGCCGATGATCGCGCCGGCGACGTCGCCAAAACCGCCGATGATGGTCGCGGCAAATGCCTTCAGCGCGATGGTCGAGCCCATCTGGATCGAGACGAACAGCACCGGCGCGACCAGGATGCCGGCGAGGCCGCCGAGCACGGCAGAATAGATGAAGGTGATCATGATCATGGTGGAGACGGAAATGCCGAGCAGCGAGGCCATCTCCTTGTCCTGCGAGGTCGCCTGCAGCTTCTTGCCGAGCAGCGTCTTCTCGAAGAACCAGTAATTGAAGATGACGAGCAAAATCGTCACCGCGATGATGAGAAGATATTGGCTGTCGAGATAAACCGGGCCGAGCTGGATGCCGGGGGTATCGAACCAGCCCTGCAGCACCTGCGGCTGCGGCCCGTAGATCGCGAGCACGGAATTGGCGAGCAGGATGGACGCGCCGATGGTCGCGATGATCACCGGCAGGAAGCTGCGGTGGCGCAGCGGGTAATAGACGCCGAGATTGAAGATGACGCCGACCAGCGCCATGCCGGCGAGCGAGATCAAGAACGACAGCCAGTACGGCCAGCCGAGATCGACGGCGAACACCACCATCAGATAGGCGGCGACCATCGAAAATTCGCCTTGCGCGAAATTCACCACATTGGTGGCGCGGAAGATCAGCACGAAGCCGAGCGCGACCAGCGCGTAGACGGCGCCGATGCCGATACCGGTAAACAGCAGTTGAAGGGCCAGATCCATGACAAGCTTTGGTTTGGAGGAAGTTCTCAACGCGCCTGGACGCATTGGCCTCCCCGGTGGACCCGGAGAGGCCAGCAGCCCCGATCAGTCGTTGAACTCAATGTGCTTGTCGAAGACGATCGTCCCCTTGTCGTTCTTCACGATATTGTAGCCGTGCAAGCCGTCGCCGTTCTGGTCGAAATTATATTCGCCCTCGGCGCCCGGGAATTTCTTGATCGACAGGAGCGCCTCGCGGATTTTTGCAGACTCGGTCGAGCCGGCCTTGTTGATCGCGGCCGCGAGCACGGTGACGGCGTCATACGGCCAGGAGCTCTGGTTATCCGGCGCGACTTTGACCGTATCGCGATAGAGCTTGCCGAACGTCTTCGACGCTTCGCTGGAATCTTCCGCGTAATCCGCGACACCATAGGTGTTGTGGAGCGCAGGTCCGGCGAGCTTCAGCGCGGTGATGTTGACGATCGAGGGCGAGCCGACCCAGGGAATGTTGACACCGAGCTGGCGCAGCTGGCGGGCAAAAATGCCGAGATCGTTTTCGAAGGTGAAGTATGAACCGAGGATGTCGGCGCCGGATTGCTTGATCGCGAGCACGACCGGGGTGAAATCCTGGCTCTGGTTGGCATAGCCCTGGTCGAGCACCGACGGGCAGCCGAGCTTCTCCAGCGCCGCGCTCAGCGCCTTGCCGCCGGCGGTGCCGAAGGCGTCGGTCGAATGCAGCACCGCCCATTTCTTCTTGCCGAGCGTGTTGACGCCGTATTCGGCGATGACGCGGCCGGAATAGCTGTCGTTGGGGCGGAAGCGGAACAGCCACTGATTGCCCATATGGGTGAGGTTCGGATCGGTGCCGCCGATCATCACCGGCTTGCCGAGCTTGAGCACGTCGGGCGCCATGGCGTGGACCTGGGTCGAGCGGATCGATCCGAGGAAACCGACGATGTCGGACTGGGCGGCGAGTTTCGAGAACGCCAGCACAATGCCGGGGTTGGTGGTCTGATCGTCCTCGATGATCAGTTCGGCCTGCTTGCCCAAAATGCCCCCGGCCTTGTTGACGGCATCGAGCGCGAGCTTTGCGCCCTTGATCGCGTAACCGCCGGATTCGGCGGCGGGACCGGTCACCGGCGCGCACATGCCGAGCTTGATGGTGGCGCCTTGCGCCTTCGCGCTTGTAATGATGTGAGGGGCGGCAATACCGGCGACGATACCGGCGGCGAAATCGCGTCTCGTCAGTTTCATTTGTTTCTCCCTGGGGCCGGGCTTCCTCGTCGGCCCTTCTTGCTGTTGGCGGTCCCGAGCGGGCGCGAACTGTCAGCGTGCTTACGAATTCTTCGGCTTCGAGTAAATTGATAATGCAGGTTTTGGACCAAGGGCGGAGATGCGTCGCAACGATGGCGATCCGCGATCGCTAACGCCGCCGGGTGCGGCTCTTTTCCCGCAAATTGCTGCGATTAAGCATCGCTGCCGCTGCTCAAACCATGTGGAGGCCACGCAAGCTATGCGTCTGGCTGCAGATCATCATGCAAATTTGTATTCACTCATCGGCGTCGTCAGCTCCAGCGTCGGCGCCTGGCAGTCCCGCAAGGCTGTCCTCGAGCGCGCCCAGCATCGCCTGCAGCTCGCCGAGCTTGCGCGCGCCGTATCGTTTGGTGATCGCGGCGTAGATCGCTTCCGAGGTCGGTGCCACCGCCTCGATCAGTTTCAAGCCCTTTGCCGAGATCGACACCACGCCGCGCCGCAGATCCGCTTCCGCGCTGCGGCGATCGATCAGACCGCGCGCATCGAGGTCGCGCAGCATCCGCGACAGGCTCGGCCCGAGCAGGAAGGCGACGCGCGCAAGCTCCGTGACCTCGATCGTCTCCACCGAGGTCAACGCGCGCAGGATGCGCCATTGCTGTTCGGTCAAGTTATGGCGGCGGAGTGACGGACGGAATTGTCGCATCACCGCTTCGCGCGCGCGCAAGAGCGACATTGGCAGCGAACGGGAGAATTCGCGCATCGGGACGCGGCGTCCGCCGGTCGCGCCGGAGCTGTTCGCCGGCGTCCTACGTCCCATATCGCTGGTCCGTCATCTGGCGCGGTCCGCCCTGTCCGAAAATTCGCACTGCGGCATAGCCCAATTCGGTTTACCGCGACTAATTTAACATGTTAATCATTTTCGCGCCAACTTTTTTGGGACCCCTCATGGCCCGCTTACGCGGAAAAGACGTGGAAGCACTCCTATGGGCTCCATGAGCCGTTGCTTAGCCTGATGTCTGAAGAGGAGTGATCCGGCCATGCCGCATTTCACCATCGAATATTCAGCCAATCTTGAACCGGTCGTCGACATGGGCGTCGTGGTCGAAGTGGTGCGCAGGGCGGCGGTCGAAACCGGCATCTTCCCGCTCGGCGGCATCCGCGTTCGCGCCGTCAGATGCGAGCGTTTTGCCATCGCTGATGGAAACAGGAGTTTCGGCTTCCTCGACATGGTGCTGCGGCTTGGCGAGGGGCGCGATCTCGCCACCCGCAAGAAGGCCGGTGAGCATATTTTCAACGCGCTCTCCGCCCATCTCGATCCAGTGTTCGCGGGCAGCAAGTTCGCGCTGTCGTTCGACATGCAGATCAACGACAAGGAGGCGAGTTGGAAGCGCAACAACATCCACGACGCGTTGAAGGCGGAGGCGCTCAATGGATAAGGCGACGCCGAAGGACGTGTTTCAGGCCAATTTCGAGCGCGCCGCGTCGCTGCTTGCAAGACTGAAGGCCGAGGACATCGGGCATATGATCGACGGCAAGACCGTGCCGTCGATCTCGGGAGAGACATTCGACACGAAGCCTCCGATCGATGGCACGGTACTGGCCTCTGCAGTACGCTACGCGTCGCCGACGCACTGGAGGCCGGCATGATCTGGCTCAATTCGGAAAATGTCCGCCATCTGCCGACCCCGTTCGGCGGCGTGAAGTCCTCCGGCATCGGCCGCGACGGCGGCGACTATTCGTTCGACTTCTACATGGAGACCAAACGCGTCTCGCTCGCGCGCGGGACGCACAGGATACAGCGACTGGGAGTTTAGAGCCGTCATTCCGGGCGCGAGGCTAACTCGTATCTCGAGGTTCCGGGTCTGGTGCTTCGCATCATGCCGGAATGACCGGCCAGATTGGGAAAACCGCATGCCTATACCGACACACGTCTTCGATCCGCCGTTCAACATCATCCGCTGCAGCCACGTCGTGCTCGACGTGACCAACCTTGATGCGAGCCGCGCGTTCTACGAGACCACCGTCGGCCTACATGTCGAGGACCGCGACAACAAGGCGGTGTATTTGCGCGGCAGCGAGGAGCATCAGCATCACTCGCTGGTGCTGCGGAAAGCGCAGAGTGCGGCCGGCATCCGCCTCGGCTTCAAGGTCGGCAATGAGGGCGATCTCGACAAGGCGGCGAGCTTCTTCTCGGAAAACGGCATCGCCTACAAATTCGCCGATCGGCCGTTCCAGGGCCGCACGCTGCAATTTTCAGACCCGTTCGGCTTCCAGATCGAACTGTATGCCACGATGGAGAAGCGCCCTCATCTCTTGCGTCGCTACGACCTCTACAAGGGCTGCCACCCGCAACGGCTCGACCATTTCAACGTCTTCGCCGCCGAAGTGCAGGACACCGTGGATTTCTACGCCCGGCTCGGCTTCCGCCTTACCGAGTATGGCGAGGAGGATGGACCGAACGGCCGGATCGCGGCGGCCTGGATGCACCGCAAGGGCAATGTGCACGATTTTGCCATCACCAACGGCCGCGGCCCTCGCCTGCACCACTTTGCCTATTGGGTGCCGACCGCGATGAACGTTCTGCATCTCTGCGATGTGATGGCCTCCAGCGGTTTTCTGAAGAACATCGAGCGCGGTCCCGGCCGCCATGGCATTTCGAATGCGTTCTTCCTCTATATCCGCGACCCCGATGGCCATCGGCTCGAACTGTACACCAGCGACTATTTCACCGGCGATCACGATCACGAGCCGTTGCGCTGGTCGCTGAAGGACCCGCGCCGGCAGACCTTGTGGGGCGCGCCGGCGCCGCGCTCCTGGTTCGAGCAGGGCTCGCCCTTCGCGGGCCAATCCGTACGCGAGCCGGCCTTTGTCGCCGATGTCACGATCGGGGACTAGGCGCTGTCATGACCAGGCTGTCGTTCACTCTAGCCCCCCTGCTGCTCGGACTGGCAATGCTGACGGCTGCGGGAGCGAAGGCCGCCGAACTGAAAGTGATTGCTGGCGGCTCCATCACCAATCTTCTGAAGGAACTCGGCCCGCCATTCGAAAAGGCCAGCGGCCATACCCTGTCGATCCATTTCGATTCCACGCCCAACATCATTGCGCGGATCAATGGCGGCACGCCGTTCGATCTGGCTGTGGTGCCGGCCGACGTTTTCAAAAATGCGGACGCGAAAGCGCATTTCGCCCATGGACCGACCATCGACATCGCGCGCGTCGGCTACGGCATCGCCGTCCGCAGCGGCGCACCCAAGCCTGATATCTCGACGCCAGACGCGCTGAAGAAAACCCTGCTCGGCGCCGCCTCGATCGCGTTCGTGCCGGCCAGCGCCGCCGGCGCCTACGTGACAAACGTGTTCGAGCGTCTCGGAATCGGCGAGGAGATGAAAGTCAGGACCAAGGCGCAGGCTGGACCGCCACAGATCGCGCCGGCGGTCGCCAGGGGCGAAGCCGAACTTGGCGTGTTCCTGACCAATGTGTTGATTGCGCCCGGCGTCGAGCTTGTTGGCCCGTTCCCAAGTGAATTGCAGCAGGAGCTGGTTTTCACGGCGGCGGTCGCCGCCGATAGCAAGGAAGCGGATGCCGCGAAGGCGTTCATCGATTACTTAAGAACCTCCGCCGCCATCGCCGCAATCATGGCCGCCGGAATGAATCCGGGCTGAACAGGATACCTCATGGCCTCACCTCGTCTGGCAACCTATTCCGTCGGCGGCGCCACGCGCTACGGTTCCGTCACCGAGGCGGGCATCGTCGATCTCTCCGCGCGCTTCGGAAAAGACTATCCGACGCTGCGCGAAGCGATCGCCGCCGGCGCGCTGATGAAGCTCGCGGAGGACGCCGCCAGGCGTTCACCGGATCACGCGCTCGACGCGATCACCTGGCAGCCGCCGATCCCCGCGCCGGAAAAGATCATCTGCATCGGCGTGAACTATCCGGATAGAAACGCCGAGTACAAGGACGGCACCGACGCCCCGAAATATCCGAGCATGTTCTTGCGGACGCCGCGTTCCTTTGTCGGCCACGACACGCCGCTGGTGCGACCGCGCGCGTCGCCGCAGCTCGACTATGAGGGCGAGCTGGTGCTGATCATCGGCAAGGCCGGCCGGCACATCGCGGAGAGTGCGGCGCTGGATCACATCGCCGCCGTCACGCTGTGCAACGAGGGCACCATCCGCGACTGGGTGCGGCACGCCAAATTCAACGTGACGCAGGGCAAGAATTTTGATTCGACTGGCAGCCTCGGGCCATGGATCGTTCCTTACATGAATGAGTCGCAGATCGCGGACATCCGCCTCACAACGCGCGTCAACGGCGAGACGCGGCAGGACGATCGCACCAGCCGATTGATCTTCGGCTTTCGTTATCTGATCGACTACATCTCGACGTTCACGACCCTGGTGCCCGGTGACGTCATCGTGACGGGAACGCCGACCGGCGCCGGTGCGCGATTCGATCCGCCGCGCTATCTGAAGCCGGGCGATATCATCGAGGTCGAAGCCGAGGGCGTCGGTCTGTTGCGCAACGGCGTGATCGACGAAGCATGATTTGAGTTAAGCGAGTGGACAGCACAATGACTTCAACTTCCGGCGGCGAAGCGATCGTCAACGGCCTTGTCGCCCATGGCGTGGACACCGTGTTCGGCCTGCCCGGCGCGCAGATCTACGGCCTGTTCGACGCCTTTCATCAGGCGCAACTGAAGGTGATCGGCGCGCGGCACGAGCAGGCCTGCGGCTACATGGCCTTTGGCTATGCGCGCTCGAGCGGCAGGCCCGGCGTATTCAGCGTGGTGCCCGGCCCCGGCGTGCTCAACGCGAGCGCAGCGCTGCTCACCGCCTTCGGCTGCAACGAGCCGGTGCTGTGCCTGACCGGCCAGGTGCCGACCAGCTTTCTCGGCAAGGGCCGCGGCCACCTGCACGAGATGCCGGACCAGCTCGCAACCTTGCGCAGTTTTGTGAAGTGGGCCGACCGCATCGAATATCCGGACGCCGCGCCGGCAGTGGTGGCGCGCGCATTCCAGGAAATGCTGTCGGGCCGCCGCGGGCCGGTGTCGCTGGAAATGCCGTGGGACGTCTTCACGCAGCGCGCCGAGGTCGGCGCCGCAAAAACATTCGATCCCTTCCCCACCCCGCAGCCCGACCCCGATCGCGTCAAGGCGGCCGCCGCGCTGATCGCCGCCAGCAAGACGCCAATGATTTTCGTCGGCAGCGGCGCCATCGATGCGCGCGAAGAAATCCTCGAGCTGGCCGAGATGATCGACGCGCCGGCGATCGCGTTCCGCAGCGGGCGCGGCATCGTTTCCAACGCGCACGAGCTTGGCTTGACGATGGCGGCCGCCTACAAGCTCTGGCCCAAGACCGATTTGATGATCGGTATCGGTACCCGCATGGAATTGCCGGCGTCAGGCTTTCGATGGCCGTTCCAGCCGGCAGGACTGAAATCCGTCCGCATCGATATCGATCCATCGGAGATGCGCCGCCTGACGCCGGACGCCTCTATCGTCGCCGATGCCAAAGCCGGCACGCACGCGCTGGTGGCGGCGGTCAAGAAGACCGGCTACAGCAGGTCAAGCGGCCGCCGGGCCGCGATCCGCGAAGCCACCACCGCGGCCGAGCGGGAGATCCAGCGCATCCAGCCGCAGATGGCTTACTTGAAGATCTTGCGAAAGGTGCTGCCGGCGAATGCGATCGTGACCGACGAATTGTCACAGGTCGGGTTTGCCTCCTGGTACGGCTTCCCAGTCTACGAACCGCGCACGTTCATCACCTCGGGCTATCAGGGCACCCTCGGGTCGGGCTTTCCGACCGCGCTCGGCGCCAAGATCGCCAATCCGGACAAACCGGTGGTGGCGATCACCGGTGACGGCGGATTCATGTTCGGCGTGCAGGAGCTTTCAACCGCCGTCCAATTCCGCATCGGCGTGGTGACGCTGGTATTCAACAACAACGCCTATGGCAATGTGCGGCGCGACCAGCGCGA
>Ga0070711_100001729_pt1 | contig 12118 bp, 8 predicted proteins | sample LARL53metaG_FD_65452 | JGI IMG/M metagenome (GOLD analysis project Ga0070711, IMG submission 65452) | Corn, switchgrass and miscanthus rhizosphere microbial communities from Kellogg Biological Station, Michigan, USA - LAR L5-3 metaG | ecosystem: Host-associated > Plants > Roots > Rhizosphere ... | reverse complement strand
TTCATCCAGTCCGGGAACAAGCCCGAGATGATGGTGCTCGACGCCGTGCCCGTGATCCCGCCGGAGCTGCGCCCGATGGTCCAGCTCGACGGCGGCCGGTTCGCCACCTCCGACCTCAACGATCTGTACCGGAGGGTGATCAACCGCAACAACCGCCTCAAGCGGCTGCTCGATCTCGGCGCGCCCGAGATCATCGTCAACAACGAGAAGCGCATGCTCCAGGAGGCCGTCGACGCGCTGTTCGACAACGGCCGTCGCGGGCGTCCTGTGACCGGCCCGGGCAACCGTCCGCTGAAGTCTTTGAGCGACATGCTCAAGGGCAAGCAGGGGCGCTTCCGTCAGAACCTGCTCGGCAAGCGCGTGGACTACTCCGGGCGCTCGGTGATCGTGGCCGGGCCATATCTGAAGCTCCACCAGTGCGGGCTGCCGAAGATCATGGCGCTCGAGCTGTTCAAGCCGTTCATCATGGCCCGCTTGGTCGAGCGCAAGTCCGCGCAGAACATCAAGGCGGCCAAGAAGATGGTCGACTCGATGATCGGCGAGGTGTGGGACGTGCTCGAGGAGGTCATCCACGAGCACCCCGTGCTGCTCAACCGCGCGCCGACCTTGCACCGTCTGGGCATCCAGGCGTTCGAGCCGCTGCTCGTCGAGGGCAAGGCGATCCAGGTCCACCCGCTGGTGTGTCACGCGTTCAACGCCGACTTCGACGGCGACCAGATGGCCGTGCACCTGCCGCTGTCCGCGGAGGCGCAGGCCGAGGCGCGCATCCTGATGCTCTCCTCCAACAACATCCTCTCGCCCGCGCACGGTGCACCACTGGCGACCCCGACGCAGGACATGATCCTGGGCGCCTACTACCTGACCTATGGTCCCGAGGCCGACGAGCTGGCCGCCAAGCGCGAGCTGCTCACCGCCGGCAAGTGGCCCTCGGGCGAGGCGCGCCCGCACGTGTTCAGGACCGCGCAGGAGGCCGAGCTGTCCTATGAGGCGGGCGTGGTCACGCTGCACGACATCGCGGAGTTCAGGCCGTTCGGGCGCGAGGGCGGCCACGTGCTGAGCACGGTCGGGCGGATCATCTACAACGATCGCATCGAGCGTGCGCTAGCGGAAGCGCTCGGCGATGGGTTCGACGCGAGCAAGTACGTGTTCGTCAACCAGTCGATGAAGAAGCGCGACACGACCAGGTTGATCGACGCGCTCGTGCAGACCTACGGCGCGACCACGATCTCGCTGGTGCTCGACGCGTTCAAGGACCTCGGCTTCAAGTATGCGACCCAGGCCGGGATCACGATCTCCAAGAACGATGTGGTCGTGCCCCCGGAGAAGCAGTCGATCATCGACAAGTACGAGCAGTTGGTGGCGGAGATCTCCGACCAGTACGACATGGGTCTGATCACCCAGGAGGAGCGCCACGAGGCGGTCGTGGAGAAGTGGAACGCGGCGACCGACGAGGTCGCGGACGCGATGATCGCAAACCTCGACACGCTCAACCCGATCTTCATGATGGCCAACTCGGGTGCTCGCGGCTCGTTCAAGCAGATCCGCCAGCTGGCGGGGATGCGCGGTCTGATGGCCAATCCAAAGGGCGAGATCATCGAGCGGCCGATCAAGGCCAACTTCGTCGAGGGGCTGTCGGTGCTCGAGTACTTCATCTCTACTCACGGCGCGCGCAAGGGCCTGGCGGACACCGCGCTGCGCACCGCTGACTCGGGCTATCTGACGCGCCGGCTGGTCGATGTGGCCCAGGACGTGATCATCCGCGAAGCGGACTGTGGCACCGAGGAGCACATCGAGATGACCGTGTGGGGCGACGGCAGCGAGCCCAACGGAGACCTCGTCGGGCGCATCGCCGCGCAGCCGGTCACGACCAAGCGCGGACGCATGCTGGTCGAGCAGGGCTCAGAGATCGGGCGTGCCGAGCTCGCCGACGTCGTGCAGGCGTTCGGCGAGGACCATGCCAAGGGCGTGCGCGTGGTCGTGCCTGTGCGGTCGGTGCTCAAGTGCAAGGCCCCGAGCGGGGTCTGCCAAGCTTGCTACGGCCGGGCGATGGCCACCGGCGCGCTCGCGCAGATCGGCGATGCCGTGGGGATCATCGCAGCGCAGTCGATCGGCGAGCCAGGCACGCAGCTGACGATGCGTACGTTCCACACTGGCGGCGTCGCCGGCGCGGACATCACGCACGGCCTGCCGCGCATCGTCGAGCTGTTCGAGGCGCGCAAGCCGAAGGGTCTCGCCAAGATCGCCGAGCAGGACGGCAAGGTCTCGATCGAGGAGACCGAGAAGGCGCTGACGGTCACGATCACCGACGACGCGGGTGAGGAGCACAAACACGCGTTCCCCAGGCGCACGCGGCTGTTCGTCACAGAGGGTGAGAAGATCGCGGCGGGCAAGCAGCTCAACGAGGGCTCGCTGTATCCACACGAGCTGCTGGCGATCAGGGGACGGACCGAGACCGAGCAGTATCTGGTCAAGGAGGTCCAGGAGGTCTACAAGTCCCAGGGCGTAGACATCAACGACAAGCACATCGAGCTGATCGTGCGCCAGATGCTCAAGAAGGTCCGCGTCGATCAGAAGGGCGACACCGACTATCTGCCGGGCCAGTTCGTGGACCGGTTCGAGTTCGCCAAAGTCAACGACGAGATCTCCGGCACCAAAGGCGAGGCAGCCCAGTTCGAGGACATCATTCTCGGCATCACCAAGGCCTCGCTGAACACCGACTCGTTCCTGTCGGCTGCCTCCTTCCAGGAGACGACCAAGGTCTTGACCGACGCTGCTCTGGAGGGCAAGACCGACCGGCTGAACGGCCTCAAGGAGAACGTGATCATCGGCAAGCTGATCCCGGCCGCGACCGGCCTGAAGCGCTACCGGCGGATCGAGATCGAGCCATCCGAACCGCTGCCGCGGGCGATCGACGATGTCGGACTGCTCGACCAGGATGAGATCGCCGCTGAGCTCGGCCTGTCAAACGGCGAAGGGCTGGGCGGGTACGGTCAGGAGTTCGACGCGGACCTAGCCTCGCTGGAGAAGATCGGCGCGGGTGCCACCGACCCCGGGTTTGTCGAGGAGCTGGCCGACCTGGAGGTTCCGGAGGAGCCCTCCTCGGAGGAGCCCTCCTCAGAGGAGTAGCTCGCGGCGCGTAGTCCTTATGCGCGGCCGGGTGTGATGCCCGGTCGCGTTTGCGTAGGCGAGGGCGCATGTTCCAGCTGCTGTGCCCATCTGGCCAGCAGGTGTGCCTCGTGGGACGTGAGACCGCGCTCAGGGGCGGTCTGGACGAGCAAGGTGGGCGCCGGGCGTGCGTCGGCCCAGGCGTGACAGGCGTCGTTGAACGCGTCATCGATCCACGCCAGTGGCCGGGGGCCGGCGTGCTGCTCGATCGCCGCGAGCTTCCAGTGCGCGTTGGCGCGACCCGGCGAGCGCTCGAAGCACAGGAACGGCAGGCCTGCGGGCAGGCCGAGCAGCCGCGGCAGGTATTCCTCAGCCTTCTCCTCCCAGCCGCTGGCCCACACCAGGTTGAAGTCAGCGGCAAGACCCTCCAGGTGGGCGGCGGCATCGCGCGAGAGAAAGTGGGGGATGCCGTCGATCGTATGAAACGAGCCGTCGGGCGCGGAGTCCTCGTGTGCGCCCGGTTGCCCGAGGCCGCTCGCCGGGCGCGGAGCCCAGGGCATATGCCCATCGCGACCGAACAGCGAGATGACACCGTCGATGTCGACCATCAGCAGCGGTTTCTCGCGGGAGTGGCTTGAAGCGCGGGCGCCAGGTCGGAGATGCTCGGTCCGATCTGCCTGGTCGGCCTCGCCCGCGGGCGAGGGGAAGGCGTCGTGCGGAGGCTCTTTAGCTTGCATACATGTTCGGACCGGTAATCTGCCTGAATCGAGTGCGGCCAGTAAAGCAGCCGTCGAACGCTGTCGATGGGCTTTGAGCGGGCGCGGGGACGCCTTCAGCACAGAGCAGCAGACAGCCACCCGCACGCGACCTCAATCCCCAATCCCAAGCCAGCCCACACTGATCCCCTCACGCCAATGACCCTCGCACTCGGCATTCTGCTCGCACTGGCATGCGCGTTCGTGGCCAACCTCGGGTTCTTCTACAAGTACAGGGGGGCCAACGCGGCTGCGGACGTGCAGGTGCGCCACCCGCTGCGCTCCGCGCGCGCGCTGTTCGCCTCGAAGTGGTTCACGATCGGCATGATCGTCGCCACCGGCAGCTGGGTGCTGCACGTGACCGCGCTGGCGCTGGCGCCAATGTCGGTGATCCAGGTGTCGCTGGCGGCGGGCGTCGTGTTCATCGCGGTGATGGCCGACCGGCTGTTCGGCTTCGAGGTAGGCCCGCGCCAGTGGGTCGGCCTGTGGCTGACGGGCATCGGCCTGGTGACGCTCGCCGTGACGCTGCCGGCGATGCATGGCGCGCACTCGCAGTTCTCCCAGGCGGCGATGATCTCCTTCGAGGCCGGCCTGTTCGGGCTCGGCGGTCTGTTGATCATGGGTCCGCGCATAGGCGGCCCGGTAGAGCACCATGGCGTGATGCTGGGCGCAGCCTCCGGCATCCTGTTCGGCGTCTCCGACACGGCGATCAAGGCCCTCACCGGCATCCTTGGCGCCCACGGCTCGCTCGCGCTGCTGCTCAGCCCCTGGCTGGCGGTGGCGGTGCTCGCGTCGATCGTCGCGTTCTACGCGTCGGCGCGCGGGCTGCAGGATGGAGACGCCGTGCCGGTTATCGCCGTGACCGGTACCGCCGCGAACATCGCGGGCATCGCCGGTGGGATCGTCGTGTTCGGCGACCCGATGGCGGGCAGCCCCGCCGGCGTCGTGCTGCAGTCGCTGGCGTTCGTGCTTGTGATCATCGCCTGTGCGCTGCTGCCGGCCCCGGTCCGCGCGGCCGGCGTGCCCGCGGCATCATCTGCCGCGGCATAAGTCCGCGGCGTCCGCACGGGTGCGCCGCGCTACAGGTACGCCGCGCTGCTACCATCCCCGGCCGGATGCCGACCACATCACAGCTTGTGCGCAAGGGCCGCGTCGCCCCGAAAAAGAAGCTCGCGACCCCCGGCCTGAAGTCGGGTAAAGGGCGCAAGAAGAAGGTCGCCGCGCCACAGCGCCGCGGCGTCTGCACGCGTGTGTATACGACGACACCGAAGAAGCCTAACTCCGCGCTGCGCAAGGTCGCGCGTATACGCATCTCCGGCTCGATCGAGGTGACCGCTTACATCCCTGGCGAGGGCCACAACCTGCAGGAGCACTCGGTGGTGCTCGTGCGCGGCGGCCGCGTCAAGGATCTGCCCGGTGTCCGCTACAAGGTCGTGCGCGGCACGCTCGACGCGGCCGGCGTCAGCGATCGCAGGAAGGCGCGCTCGCAGTACGGCGTGAAGAAGCGATAGCAAGCTAATGCCCAGACGCGCAGCCGCCCAGGTTCGCCCAGTCGAGGCGGACCCGATTCATCGCTCCAAGCTGGTCCAGCAGGTGATCAACAAGGTCATGCTCGACGGCAAGAAGTCGGTCGCCGAGCGGATCGTCTATGACGCGCTGGCCCTGCTGGGCGAGCGCTCAGAGAAAGACCCGGTCGAGACGCTGGAGGCCTCGATCAAGGCACTCACCCCCACACTTGAGGTGCGCTCCAGGCGCGTCGGTGGCGCCACATATCAGGTCCCCGTCGAGGTGCCCGCCCGTCGTGCGCGCACACTCGCCGTGCGCTGGCTGGTCGAGTTCGCCAGGCAGCGCCGCGAGAAGACGATGGCCCAGCGCCTGGCGGGCGAACTGTTGGATGCCCAGTCTCAGCAGGGCGGCGCTTACAAGCGCAAGGACGACATCTACCGCATGGCTCAGGCGAACAAGGCGTTCGCGCACTATCGCTGGTAGCTCGGGTCTTCTTCCTCTTCTTCTTCTTCTTCTTCTTCCTCCTCCTCCTCCGACCGGAGGGCCCCTGAGGCCTCGTGTGAGGAGAGGCGCATCTCAAAGCGGCTGGCGTCCTGGGTCGCGCCTCGGGCAAGGCACGAGAACGCAGTCCCGCGTGCGGGTGGTCCTATGTGTGACATGGTGCATAGAACTCTTGACAAGTCTAAGATTCGGTACCTAAGCTTTCGGTACCAAATGTCTTCCGCACCCGCGTTCAGTCCGGCTGCATCCGATCGCATCGAGGCCCATGTCTGGCGCATCGCCGGCGTGGTGATCCTGGGCATGCTGATGTCGATCCTCGATACGACGATCGTCAACGTGGCGCTGCACACGCTCGGGCACGACCTGCACAGCTCGATCTCGCAGATCCAATGGGTTGTCACCGGCTATCTGCTGGCGCTGGCGGCGGTGATCCCAGTGACAGGCTGGGCGGCGCGACAATTCGGGGCCAAGCGCGTGTATCTGACCTCGCTGGTGTTGTTCACCGGCGGCTCGGCGCTGTGCGCTGTGGCCAGCACGACGGCGTCGCTGGTGCTATTCCGCGTGCTCCAGGGGTTCGGCGGCGGGATGATCATGCCGGTCGGCCAGCTGATCATGGCCCAGGTGGCGGGTCCCAAGCGGATGGGTCGGGTGATGGGCATCGTCGCGATGCCTGCGATGCTCGCGCCGATCCTTGGCCCGGTGCTCGGTGGGGCGATCCTGCAGGAGCTGCACTGGTCGTGGATCTTCCTTGTGAACGTCCCGATCGGCGTGATCGCATTCGTCATCGGCTGGCGGATGCTCCCGCAAACCGAGTCGGGCGAGGCCGGGCGTCTGGACGTGGTCGGCCTGGGACTGCTCTCCACGGGCGCGACGGCGCTCGTGTATGGCCTCTCGGAGCTCGGCTCGAACGGCAGTCTGACTGCCCCGAGCGTCGTGTGGCCGACCGTCATCGGGATCGCGCTGACAGTCGCCTTCGGGTGGCACGCGCTGCGCGTCGAGCGGCCGCTGCTGGACATCCGCCTGTACGCAAACCGCGTGTTCGGCGCCGCCTCGCTCACTACCTTCGGCCTGGGCGCATCGCTGTTCGGGGCGATGATCCTGGTGCCGCTGTACTACCAGGAGGTGCGTGGCGAGAGTCTCATCGCGACCGGCCTGCTCGTCGGCCCGCAGGGCCTGGGGATGCTGCTCATGATGCCGTTCAACGGCCGTCTGACAGAGCGCTTCGGTGGGGGACGCGTCGCGATCGTCGGAGTGTCGATCCTGTGCCTGAGCACGATCCCGCTCGCATTCGTTGGCGTCGATACCTCGATCGTGGGGATATCAGCTGTGCTGGCGGTCAGGGGCGTGGGTATCGGACTGTCGTTCATGCCGGCGATGACCGCCGCATTCTCGGCGCTGCGTCCCGAGGAGCTGTCCGACGCGACGCCGCAGCTGAACATGCTGCAGCGCATGGGCGGGGCGATCGGGGTGGCGGTGCTCGCCGTGGTTCTGCAGCGGGCCGGCGCTCACGCGTCTACACCGGCGCAGCTCGCGGATGCGTTCAATACCGCCTACTGGTGGGCGCTGGGAATCGCGCTGCTGTCGCTGATTCCATGTGTGGTGCTGCTGCGCGCCGAGAACCCGCGGGCGGAGCTGACGCGCGAGGCCGCCGGGGCCGAGGCGGCGGTCGAGCCGCTCGGCGCGTAGGCTGGAATGGGCTCTCCGACGGCCACCGAGCCCGAGTGGACACCTGAGCTGGACGAGCTCGGCAAGGCGTTTCGCCGCGTGTTTCGCAGTCTCAATCGCCTGCGCGGACGCGACACGCATCTCGGCGGCACAGAGCTCAGCCACGCCCAGTTCGAGCTGCTGATCGAGCTGTACGATCGCGGGGAGCTGCCGGCCGGAGAGCTTGCGGCCGCGGCGCGGCTGACACCCGCGACGGTCACGCAGATGCTCGAGCACCTCGCGGCCTGCGGTCATGTCGAACGGGCGCGTTCGGACACCGATCGTCGGGTGGTGGTCTCCCGGCTGACGCGGCAGGGCAGGCGCAAGATCGAGGCCAAGCGTGCCGCCTGGCAGGACCGCTGGGAGCGGGCGCTCGAGGGCATGAAGCCCAGCGAGCTGCGTGCGGCCACGCGCGTGCTCGAGCGTCTCAGCGTCGTGTTCGAAGACCCGCCCGCGGGCGGGTCGTGCCCGGAGCCGCCGCGGGGCGAGCAGGCGAAGACCGCCCGAAATCCTCTGCTATAGTCGGCCCCACCTCGCGTGTGGGGAACAGTCGTGCGAGCAGGCCCAGCGCGGAGTCAAGCAACCAAGATGGAGATCACTTCGAGCAGATAGCGACGCGAACCGGTCCGGATCAGACCAGCAGCGCGCGTGGGCCCGAAGGGCCTCTTTTTTTGCCCCGAATCGCCCGCCGCAGCACCTTTCTCACAGCCACCAGACCCTAGTCATGCCACGCAAGTTCACCCTCCAAAACACCCGCAACATCGGGATCATGGCGCACATCGACGCCGGCAAGACGACGACGACCGAGCGCATCCTCTACTACACCGGTCGCACCTACAAGATCGGCGAGGTCCACGACGGCGCGGCCACGATGGACTGGATGGAACAGGAGCAGGAGCGCGGCATCACGATCACTTCCGCCGCCACCACTGCGGAGTGGAAGGGTCATCGCATCAACATCATCGACACGCCCGGCCACGTCGACTTCACGGTCGAGGTCGAGCGCTCGCTGCGCGTGCTCGATGGTGCGATCGCGCTGTTCGACTCGGTTGCGGGCGTGGAGCCCCAGTCGGAGACCGTCTGGCGCCAGGCTGACAAGTATCACGTGCCGCGGATTGCCTACATCAACAAGATGGACCGCACCGGCGCGGACTTCGAGCAGGGCGTGCAGACGATGATCGACCGTCTCGGCGCGCATCCTGTCCCGATCCAGCTGCCGATCGGCGCGGAGGGCGACTTCGAGGGGGTCGTCGACCTCGTCGCAATGAAAGCGATCGTCTACAAGGACGAGCTCGGCACCGAGCAGGAGACCTTGGAGATCCCCGAGCGCCTGGCCGCGGCGGCCACGGCGGCGCGCGAGCATCTGCTGGAGGAGGTCTCCCACTACGACGACGGCCTGCTCGAGCTGATCCTGGAAGAGGGCGAGATATCCGAGGAGCGCCTGAAGCAGGCGATTCGCAAGGCGACTCTCTCGACCAAGCTGACCCCCGTGCTGTGCGGCTCGTCGTTCAAGAACAAGGGTGTGCAGCCGCTGCTGGACGCCGTCATCGAGTACCTGCCCTCGCCGCTTGACGTGCCCCCCGTAGCCGGCACCGAACTGGTACGCGGCGAGGAGGGGGAGCGCGAGGTCACCCGCAAGCCCGACGACTCTGAGCCGTTCGCCGCGTTGGCTTTCAAGATCATGGCCGACCCGTACGTCGGCAAGCTGACCTACTTCCGCGTCTACTCTGGACGCTTGGAGGCCGGCTCGCGCGTGCTCAACGTGGGCAGCGGGCGCACCGAGCGGATCGGTCGAATCCTGATGATGCACGCCAACGACCGCGAGGAGGTCTCCGAGGTCTATGCCGGCGACATCGCCGCGGCGGTGGGCATCAAGCAGGTGATAACAGGCGACACGCTGGCCGCTCCCGACGCGCCGATCAAGCTCGAGAACATCGAGTTCCCCGAGCCGGTGATCAAGGTGGCGGTGGAGCCCAAGACGAAGGTCGACCAGGAGAAGATGTCAATCGCCCTGGGACGCCTCGCCGAGGAGGACCCGACGTTCCAGGTGCGCAGCAACGAGGAGACCGGTCAGACCGAGATCTCGGGCATGGGCGAGCTGCATCTGGAGGTGCTCGTCGACCGCATGAAGCGGGAGTTCGGCGTCGAGGCAAACGTCGGGCGTCCGCAGGTCTCCTACCGCGAGACCGTGCGCGGCTCCGCCCAGAAGGTCGAAGGCAAGTTCGTGCGCCAGACCGGCGGCTCGGGCCAGTTCGGGGTCGTCTACATCGACCTGGAGCCCGCCCCCGGCGAAGGCTTTGACTTCGTCAACAAGATCAAGGGCGGCGCGATCCCCTCGGAGTTCATCCCGGCGGTCGAGAAAGGTGTCGAGGAGGCGTTGGAGAGCGGGGTCAAGGCCGGCTATCCGATGGTCGACCTGCGCGTGACGCTCGTGGACGGCAAGTACCACGATGTCGACTCCTCGGAGATCGCGTTCAAGGTCGCCGGCTCGATTGCGTTCAAAGAGGCCGCCAGGCGTGCCAAGCCGGTACTGTTGGAGCCGATCTTCGCCGTCGAGGTCGTCACGCCGGAGGACTTCCTGGGCGAGGTGATCGGTGACCTCAGCCGTCGCCGCGGCCGGGTCGAGGGGCAGGAGCGTCGTGGTAATGCGCTGGCGGTCACCGCCAGGGTGCCGCTGAGTGAGATGTTTGGGTATGCGACCGATCTGCGCTCCAATACGCAGGGCCGGGCTACGTACACGATGCAGTTCGAGGGTTACGAGGAGGTTCCGCCAAACATCGCCGAGAAGATCGTCGAGCAACGCACGGGGGAGCCGGTTCCAGCCTAGACAGATCGTCGAGGCCGAGGAGCTTTAAGACCCAGTCATGCCAACAATCGCAAGCGATAGACAACCAGCGAACACGAAACACCGCATTTAGATAGATTCTCTGGGTTCGCCTTCAGGCGGCGGACCATCCAAGTCGATACAGGAGCTGACAGAAAGTGGCGAAGGAGAAGTTCGAGCGCGATAAGCCGCACGTCAACGTCGGGACCATCGGTCACATCGACCACGGCAAGACGACGCTGACTGCTGCCATCACGACGGTGCTGGCGGAGAAGTTGGGCGGCGAGGCCCGCAGCTTCGAGGAGATCGACAACGCGCCCGAGGAGAAGGAGCGCGGGATCACGATCGCCACCTCGCACGTCGAGTATCAGACCGAGAAGCGCCACTACGCGCACGTGGACTGTCCCGGTCACGCGGACTACGTCAAGAACATGATCACGGGCGCGGCCCAGATGGACGGGGCGATTCTGGTCGTCTCGGCCGCCGACGGTCCGATGCCGCAGACGCGCGAGCACATCCTGCTCGCCCGACAGGTCGGCGTTCCGTACATCGTCGTGTTCCTCAACAAGGCCGACATGGTCGATGACGAGGAGCTGCTCGAGCTCGTCGAGGTCGAGGTCAGGGAGCTGCTCTCCGAGTACGACTTCCCCGGCGACGACATCCCGTTCATCACCGGCTCGGCGCTGAAGGCGCTTGAAGGCGACGAGACCTACAAGGGCAAGATCGTCGAGCTGGCCGACGCGCTGGACTCCTATATCCCCGAGCCCGTGCGCGAGCTCGACAAGCCGTTCCTGATGCCGGTCGAGGACGTCTTCTCGATCACCGGGCGCGGTACGGTGGCGACCGGTCGCGTCGAGCAGGGCATCGTCAACACAGGCGACACCGTGGAGATCGTCGGTGTCCACGACACCACCTCGACGGTTGTGACCGGGGTGGAGATGTTCCGCAAGATCCTCGACCAGGGCCAGGCGGGCGACAACGTCGGCTGCCTGCTGCGCGGGACCAAGCGCGAGGAGATCGAGCGCGGCCAGGTGCTGTGCAAGCCGGGCTCGATCACGCCGCACACCAAGTACAAGGCCGAGGTGTACGTGTTGAAGAAGGAGGAGGGTGGACGCCACACCCCGTTCTTCACCGGCTACCGGCCGCAGTTCTACTTCCGCACCACCGACGTCACCGGCGTGGCCAAGCTGCCCGAGGGCGTCGAGATGGTCATGCCCGGAGACAACGTCCAGATGGAGATCGAGCTGATCCAGCCGATCGCGATGGACCAGGGGCTGCGCTTCGCCATCAGGGAGGGCGGTCGCACGGTCGGCTCTGGCGTGGTCACCGAGATCATTCAGTAGCACCCGCCGCCCCGCCCGGGGCGGCGTCATTTGCAGTCCGATACGACGAAACGAAGCCCCCGGCGGGGGTTTGGCCGCCGCCGGGGTCGCCGATCAGCGCGACAGCCGTCCGCACTGAGCAGACCGCAGCAGATCACAACCGACAACTCGAGAACAGAGCACACTGAGACCCACATGGCATCGGCCACGCAGAACAAGATCCGGATCCGCCTGAAGGCGTATGACACGTCGGCGATCGAGTCGGCGGCGAAGGAGATCGTCGAGACGGCGACGCGCACCGGCGCGAGCGTGTCCGGCCCCGTTCCGCTGCCGACCGAGAAGAACGTCTACTGCGTGATCCGCTCGCCGTTCAAGGACAAGGACTCGCGCGAGCACTTTGA
>Ga0070711_100001726_pt1 | contig 12128 bp, 11 predicted proteins | sample LARL53metaG_FD_65452 | JGI IMG/M metagenome (GOLD analysis project Ga0070711, IMG submission 65452) | Corn, switchgrass and miscanthus rhizosphere microbial communities from Kellogg Biological Station, Michigan, USA - LAR L5-3 metaG | ecosystem: Host-associated > Plants > Roots > Rhizosphere ... | reverse complement strand
CTGTAAATTGGCTCGTCCGCGTATTGACGACATAACAAACCATAGGAGCAGTAGTGGGGACCATAAAAGCAATTCCCTCTGCGCCCTGACATTGGTTAATCAAGGGCTGCTGTTCCCCTCAGTCTAGACCGCAATCAAAGCTTCTTGCTACATCGCGCGCAGTTTTAAGTAGCGATCCAAATCAGGCAATGCCAGATTAGCCAGATCGCCCACCCCTAACTGCGCCATGTAACGGCGCGCAATCGGATTGCTAAGTATCAAGCCCGCACCGAAAACGAGCAGTGCCACGCCGCTAAGCATGAATAACGTATCCCGATCGCTGAAACTTCCGTTGCCATTTTCCATTGCCCGTCTCCTTAGTCATTCAGAGTGTTTTAGGTTATTCGAAGCAGGCCCGTTTCCGTTCAAGATTCTTTCCACCAGGGATTCCACCAACTTCACGGCTTCATCCACCGCGCCCTCGACCGTCGAACTCAATCCCATTTGCCCCTCTTCGCCGCCGAGGGTTTCGGGCTCGCAACCCACCAGCAAGACATTCTTCAACTCGATGTTCATGGCTCTGGCCATGCGCAATACGCTTACCGGATTCATGGAGTGCGCTTCCACCGTGGCCTGCGGAGCTTCCGGGCCATCCAATTCTTTCAAATCAGGTTCGATGACGTAGAGCGTGCCGGGGGGCTGGCCGTGAGGACATGCGTCGATGAGAATCGTTGTCTCGTAACCGTCCTGGAGGGCATAAGCGAGATCAAAACCGCGAATGCCATAGTCAGACACTTTCACGCTATCGGGCAGCTTAACTCCGGCCATTCGCCGAACCACTTCGACGCCAAAGGCATCATCGCCGAGAAAGATGTTGCCGATGCCAGCGACCAGTATCTTGGGCTTCTCGGCGATTGGAAGTTGTTGGACTTCCTCTTCCGACAACGGCTCCACTTCTTCGGCATCAAAAAAGAAGCGATGACCAGGTTGCCGAAGCAAACCCATGTCCCGGCCCGGATCCTGATCGACGACTACACAGACATGAGTCTTTCCTTCATAGTCCTGTTCGATGCACTCGATAGTGGCAACTTGCCCAGCCAGCGCGATATCCATCACGTCTCCGCCTTTGCGGGGACGCAGGCGCACCCGGCTTCCCGTGCGCACTTCAACGCCCGAAATTTCCAGGTGATCGACCGGGGTCTTCTCCTCAAGGAGTTGCCATTCCCACTCGTTCAATGAATTTCCTCCTTGACTGGACGAAGGCCACGCAACACTCCATGCAATTTCATCAACTGCTCCACCGGCATGGTCTCGGTGCGTTCCAGCATGGCCCGGGCCCGCTCGTCCGATTGACTCATCTCCCGCTTCTCGTCGTCCGTCAGAGTCATGATTCGCAGCGACAGAATCTCGTCGATCTCCGTCCCATCAAATAAATCTCCAGCGCTTTCGGGAGCAATCTGTGGATAGTCGTAGAGAATGATGGGCGAAGATAACAACGTATCGCGCTGTCCTTCTTCTCCGACCAGAACTGGCCAGGTTCCAACGTTCTGACACTTTGCGGCTGTCTCTTTGAGTTCCTCAGGAGGCGCGGTCATGGAGATGAATCTTCCATCCTGCACGCCCAGAACGATGTGAGTCGAAGCCATCGATTTGAGTAAAGCGTCGTCGCGTCGCGACTCGATCGTCACATCGAAAGGCGTCGTATTGCGCACCCGCACGTTAACCTTGAAGCACCCATCTTCCACTCTCTCGCTGCTGATTTCGACCGAACCGTGCAGAGGAGTGCGCTCGCGAACCAGTAGGCCCACGACCTGAGCGCTACTGTCGCATAGAGGTTCAAATTGCTTTTCTGCGGGAAAACTGAACGAGTCTGGCGCCGGACTGTAGCCCAGCGTTTCCACGTTGTATACCGGCAGGACCACTTCACGTTCTACGGCTTCCTGCCATGGCAGATACACACGGCCGTTCAGTGACAATTTTTCGACGAGACGGGATTCCGGCATTTCAGCTTGCCGCAGCTCAGTTACCGGCTGATTCAGCTCGCGAACCGTGCGCGCTACCAGTTGCAGAAACCGCACCCGAATCTCAATGGCGGTCATAGAGCTACCCTCAAGCAGGCACTCGGTTTGCATGGTCCAAGCTTCGCTGCCCTTCTGCGCCTCGCTGTAAGACTGTGGACAGAGCACACCAAAATTCCACCGTTGCTGATTTTTCACCGACGACGGCCGATAGGGATACAACATGTACCCTTCGTATAGAACCGCCTTCGCGATCTGCTCCACCACCGCGAGATTCATCAGACCACCGTCTCCTCGACAGGGATAATGCTCTCTAGCGTTTCCTCCCAGGTTGGAATGCCGTGTTTCACCTTGTATTGGTAAAGGCGGTCAAACGCATCTTTGTGTAAGCAGAGCCAAGCACTGTTTGGATAATAAGATTCCATCATTTCGCGCCATACTTTTACTGGCAACTTGAACCGAGCTTCTTTGTCCCAGGAAATCGGAGCAACCTGCAAACCATTGTCCGGGCTGGCGTAAAATATGGTTCCGCTGAACTGCAGGCAAACTGGAACTTCACCGTCCGCCAGGCCGTCAAAATATTTTGTAGCAGCCACGTTAAAGTCGAAGCTGCATGGCACCGGAAGATCAACCAGAGTTGTTCCTTTAAACGATGGAACAACGAGGTTGGCGTGGGTCCACAAAAGATTTCGTAGTGTTTGGCCCCATCGGTCGGGTTCCCCAAACAAATCAAGCAATCGCTCCTGATCTTCCGAGGAATATTTGCGACGCGTGACTTCCAACTGGATCTGACAACGCAAGGCCACTGTGTGAATCGTTTGCTCGGGGTTGACGTCAGTTAATCGAAGCTTAAAACCCAATAACGGCGTGGCAGCGTTGGTAACAACTTCGACTCCCTCGATTTGAAAGCTCAGATCAGGCAAGCGATTCTTCCTCCGCTTTGAATCCCTGGTTTCCAGTCACGGGTACCTCGGTCGACCGCGCTTTCAAACTGGTAAAAAACTCGCCCAGTTCCTTCCACACTTCCGTCCCGCCGGAAAGGCCCTTCCAGTGCATCCGAATCAAGCCCACCAGCCTGTAACATTCGTCGATAGGAAGCAAATAGTAGTCGGGGGTGGAATACCCGCGCGAATAACCCAGGCGATTCACCAGCAATCCTTCCACGTCGGATTCCATCTCGTTCAAAATGGGATTGCGGGCAACAATTTCATTCCACGATTCGAGTGCCAGAAGCGACTCGGTTGCACCCGCGGGACTTGGGTAAAGGGCAACCACGCGATTTTCAAGGCTACTCTTCAAGAAGAAAGCCATGTTGATAGGCACCATCAACCCGTTCCACTCAGCGTCGGTCAGGTTAAAACCGGGTAAAGAGCGAACTCGGCGGGGCACGCGTTTAAATTTCACGCCTTGACCACTGAAGAGGATGGCACATGGCTCGCACGTGCACAGCAGTTTACGCTGCGCGATCTCGATCAAGTGCGAATGCACAGACGACAGCCCGACGCTACACAATTCGCACCGCTCAAGAGGGCGCTCCCGCCGCGCGAACTGTCGCAGCGTGCCAAAACCATCTGCCGACCCTGAAAACTGCCCCGCACTCATGAAATTAGATATCCGATCTGGACCGCAGCGGCGACAAGCTGTTGGTTGTCTCGGGGGCGTCTCGCCCTCAGCTCGTCGACGCGAGAAACTCTGGCGTTAGTCCGTTCCCTGCGGCTCCGACGCCACCAGAGGAACGTTGAGCGATCCGCTCAACTTATCCAGTGATACAAATCCGGAAGAAGGCTTCTCCTCAAAGCCTTCAATGACCAGCGAACTCATGTCCGGAGCCGCATCGTAAACTGCTCCTTCCAGCGTCGCCTGCACGGTCTTTGCGGTTGAGCCACAGGTGTGCGAGCCGGTTTGCACTCGTAGCCGGATGGCGCCCTCATTCACACCCAACAGCTCAACTTCACATCCTTGCTTCCGCAATTGTGGCCGTATCCGGTCCACTGCCTTTGCGACTCGTGTCTCAAGATCCTCAGGGTGAAGCCCGTAAAGAATCAGCACGCTGCTTACCAGCGAATCGCGCCCCAGGCGGCCGATAATGTCCATTCCAGGCTCACCGGCTTCGGCGACGATGTCGAGGGCTTTCTCGAGCGCAGCACCGTGCAAATCCATTAGCGACTGGACCAGATCCTTGGTGACGGCTCGAACTGCCGGGTCGGCTATCGAATCGATTTGCTGAACCAGCCCACCGATTCGCTGCATGTCGTCCTGAAAATCTCTGGCGTCGGCCACAATGCTCCTTTCGAGCGGGTCCTAATCTCTCAAAATGCCACCCCTAAAAGCAATGGAGTGAGAGCGCAGTTTTCAGATGCCAGTTCCAATACCAAAGAACGCACTGGCAGTTTCTAACAGCTGCCACTCTCACTCCATCATCAACTGTGGCGCGGCTTCACGGTTGCATGCCGAACATCGGAGAATGATGCGTCTCCAGCACCTTACCGTTCCCCAGATACATATGCACGCCACACGGCAAACAAGGATCAAAGCTCCGTACGGCGCGCATAATATCAATTCCCTTGAACTTATCCGGACCATTTTCCTCGAAGATCGGCGTGTTCTGCACCGCATCCTCATAGGGCCCAGGCGTGCCGTAGATGTCGCGTGGGTTGGCGTTCCAGGGCGTCGGAGGATACGGATGATAGTTCGCGATCTTCCCTTCTTTGATAACAACGTGATGCGAGAGCACACCGCGCACGGCTTCGTGGAAGCCACAACCAATGGCCTCTTCCGGAACCTTGAAATCCGTCCAGGTCTTTGTATGACCAGCATGTAACTCGGCCAATGCCTTCTCCATGAAATGCAGGGCGGCACAGGCGGCGTAAACCTGGAAGTAGGTGCGCGCGCGATCGCGTTCGATGGTGTTGCTCCACTTGGGAATCTTCCATTCGAACTCAATTTCTGGAAGAGAAGTGGTCTTTGGCAGATACATTTTCACGCTGTTGCCGGTCGCTTTGATGTATCCGATGTCCACAAGACCAGCAAGTGCGGTCGCCCAAAGCCGGGCGATCGGACCGCCTCCCGTGTCCATTGCCAAGTGATCTCCGGTCCGCTTGTCAAACCAGCGCGGCGACATCACCCAGGTGTATTTGCCACCAAAGTCGCGTTTCTGCGGTCGTGGGATTGTAGTCTGGTTCCAGGGATGGTTCTTGTCGACCGGATTCCCCAGCGGATCGGTCTTCACGAAGGTTTGCTGATTCTTCCACTCATCGTAATACGAACTGCCAAGCAGAATGCGGATATTCAAATTGATGTCCACAAGATCAGTGGTCACCAGCTTGCCATCCACCACAATTCCCGGGGTCACGAACATCGAGCGTCCCCAGTTCGTCATGTTCTTGTAGGTGTAATCGCAATGATCTGGATCGTTAAACGATCCCCAACACGCGAGCAGAACTCGCCGTCGGCCGACTTCTTCATATCCGGGTAGCGCTTCATAAAAGAAGTCAAACAGGTCGTCGTGCAATGGAACGACCTTTTTCATGAATTCGACATACTTCATTAGGCGAACCAGATAGTCGGTAAACAGCTGCACGGTTGGCACCGTTCCCACTCCACCGGGATACAGAGTCGAGGGATGTACGTGACGTCCTTCCATCAGACAGAACATTTCGCGTGTCATGCGGCTCATGACCAGAGCTTCACGATAAAACGCTCCCGTGAACGGATTGAGCGCGGTCATAATGTCGGCGATCGTCCGGTATCCGTGGCCATTGGAATGGGGGGCCGGCGTCGACTGCGCTTTTGCCCAGACTTTTGGATTGGTTTCCTTGACCATCTGTTCGCAGAAGTCCACGCCAACCAGATTGTCCTGGAAAATATTGTGATCGAACATGTATTCGGCGGCTTCGCCGAGGTTCACGATCCATTCGGCGATCGGAGGCGGCTTGATTCCGAAAGCCATGTTCTGCGCGTAAGTAGCGCAGGTGGCGTGATTATCACCGCAAATGCCGCAAATACGGCTGGTAATGAAGTGTGCGTCGCGCGGATCTTTGCCCTTCATGAAGATGCTATACCCGCGAAATATGGAAGAAGTACTGTGGCACTCAACCACATGCTTGTTCTCGAAATCAATCTTGGTGAAGATGCCGAGACTGCCCACGATTCGAGTGATCGGGTCCCAGTTCATTTCCACCAGGTTTCCCTTTTTTCCGGGAAGGTCCTTCGTCGGTGCCGTGATAGTGCTCATTCGATCGCTCCTTAGTAGGATCTCGGGTGATACCCGGTGGTTAGTTGCGAACCTGAATGTCGCCACTTCGGTTCCTTATTGGCAATGTTCTGGGTCATGGTGCGCAAAGCACGAATCGCGCGGCCGTAGGCCCCCACCGCTGAGGTGGAAACTCTGGCGCCCGGCGGCTCGTCCATGAAAGGCATGAATTTGTCCGGGAATCCCGGCATGGTGCAGCCGATGCAAATGCCGCCGACATTCGGGCACCCTCCGATTCCGGCCATCCAGCCACGCTTGGGAACGTTGCAGTTCACCACTGGTCCCCAGCATCCCAGTTTGACGATGCATTTCGGCGAACCATACACCTCAGCAAAGTCACCCTGCTCGTAATAACCGGCGCGGTCGCAACCTTCGTGCACCGTCTTTCCAAAAAGCCAGGTCGGACGCAACTGGTCATCCAGCGGAATCATGGGTGCAAGTCCCGCTACCTGGTAGAGGAGATACAGGACGGTTTCCATGAAATTGTCCGGCTGCACGGGACATCCGGGGACATTAACGATGGGCAGGCCCGCTTTGGACTTCCAGTCCCAGCCCAGATAATCGGCCAGCCCCATAGCGCCGGTCGGATTCCCTTCCATCGCGTGAATTCCGCCATAGGTGGCACAAGTGCCGCAGGCAATTACCGCCAGAGCCTTGGGAGCGATCCGATCGATCCACTCATTGGTCGTGATCGGCTGACCGGTCATGGGATCGGTTCCGAGGCCAGCCCAGTAACCTTCTTTTTTGATTTTCTCGTTGGGAATCGAGCCTTCAACCACCAGCACAAAGGGCTCCAGTTGGCCTTTTTCCGCCATATACCAGAACTTCATGAAGTCGTCGCCATTCTCATAAGCGAGGACGGGATTGTGGAGGTGCACTTTGGGGAGGCCGGGAATCGCTCCCAGAAGAACATCTTCAATACTGGGCTGAGTAGCGGCGGTGACTGAAACCGAATCTCCATCACAACCTAGACCGGCCGTGATCCAGAGTATGTGTACTTCAGCGACGGGCGATGGCCTTTGCGTGACTCGACCATACGGAACTGTTTCCGCTGCCATGACTGGACTCTCCTTTCCCATCACACTTGGGGACGGGATGCGCCGAATTTCTTTTTGCTTATAACTTAACGATTAGCTCTAACTCACGGGCCCGGTTGCGGTTCGGTTTGCGTTGCGGTTTGAAAAATAATGTGCATGCGCAAGAACGCACTTAGCATCAACCCGTTGAGAATTAGCCACAAGCGGGAGTGCCACTTTTTGTCTCTCGTGGGAAGGACTATTTTCAGGGTCAGGGATTCCCCGATAGACCAGGGCTAACGGACATCGCTCTTTTAGGCTAAAAGCTGAAGCGGTCCAGGAAAAAGCAAAATCAGGTTTACGTTTGCATAAATCGAATGTTTCTCGAAGAACTACGCGGTTTTCTCGTTCATGGTCCACTGAATTGCATGTTGCATCAACTCGCGCGAGCTGCGGAGAGACAATTTCTCCTTAATATGGGCTTGGTAGGATTCGACGGTCTTCACACTAAGGTGGAGCTCTTCGGCGATTTGGCGGGTACCGTGGCCCTCTCCAATGAGACGAAATACTTCCAATTCGCGGTCACTTAGATCCGCAATCGAGGAATTCCTCACCGTTCCCGAGCCCGTGATGTAATGCTTCAGCATCCTGTTTGCGATTCGGTCGCTCACATAAATCTCGCCGCACAAAATACGCCGCAAGGCCACCAAAACCTTTTCCGTTGCCTCCTGCTTCATGATGTATCCATTGGCTCCGGCACGCAGGGCACGTTCCGCATAAATCGACTCGTCGTGCATAGAAAGAATCAACACGGGAAGTGTCGGATGAAGGTTTCTGATGTTTTTCAGCAGATCAAGGCCGTCGGGACCGTTAAGCGATATGTCGACGATAAGGATGTCCGGCTTCGAAGATGCCAGAACGTGCATAGCGCCGGTAGCTTCTTCGGCTTCACCGCAAACCACAAGGTCGGACTCCTGATTGATTAATAATCCCAGACCTTGGCGGATGATGGGATGATCATCCACGACCAGAACCCTGTGTTTTTTGGCCACTGGCTGGTTCGTTGATCGGTAGCCGGGAGTCGCGTCGGTCTTCATTCTCAGTTCGTAATCCTTTATCAATGATTACCGCTCTTCGTAGTCTGGTCTTGAATTGGAAACAGGCACATTACCACGGTACCGCCGGTCGCGGCGCGCTCTATTTCGAGCGCCCCCCCGATAACCCGGGCGCGGTAGTTCATCAGATGACGCCCCATGCCCCGGTTGTTGGCTGGGTTGTCAATGATTCCTGATCCATCGTCCGTAATCGTAAGCGCTCCCTGTTGATCATCCGCCGCAAGGCGAATCACAATATGATTGGCGTGACCGTGTTTGATGGCGTTATTTACGGCCTCTCTCGCCACATAATAAAGATGTGTGGCTACCGTGTCGTCATGGATGAGAACGGGGGCAAAACACTCAAAGCGGCAGGAGATGCCAAACAAGTCCTCCACTTCGCCCGCCCATTGTTGCAATGCCGACATCAACCCTTGTGCATCAGAAACCACCGGCAACAACCCTCTCGCGAGTTCGCGCGTCTTGTTTATGGCCTCGTTGACTAACTGCACGATCTTGCCAGCATCGCCTGCCTCAGGCAGCCTCTTTTCCAAAAGCTTCTGCTCTTGCACCTTGCTCATGAAGGCAATGCCCGTGAGGTGCTGTCCCAAACCGTCGTGCAGGTCTTGTCCGATGCGCCGCTGTTCCCGCCCGCTGACTTCGAGAATCGCTTTCTCGAGATGTTTGCGTTCGGTAATGTCGATTCCAGTAGCGATGATGTATGCAGGTGCGCCATCATTGCCAGGAAGTCCCGTACTCGACCAGGAAATTAGGCGGCGAGTCCCGTCACGCCTCACCAGGTGGCCCTCATAATCGCCGGGCAACCGGTCGGACCGGAGTTCATGAAAATCTGCTTTAAAACGATCCACTTCTTCTGGAACCATCAGTACATCCCAGATTTTCTGGCCGGCCACTTCCGCGAAGGTATAGCCACTGGTTTCTTCGCAAGCACGATTGATGCGAATGATCTCCCCCTCAGGATCGAGTACGACTACAAGTGCCCCGACCGTGTGAAGTATGGCCGAAACTACATTACGTTCCTTTTGCAAGGCCTCCTCGGTCCTCTTCAGATCGGTAATATCGAATCCGACGCCGTGAATGAACCAGGGTTCACCATCCTCCTTGCGAATCATTTTCGCTTCACAGTGAAACCAGATCACCCGGCCGTCGCGCGCTATTACGCGATAGGCCGAGCGTAAAGGATTTCCGGTAAGGAACATTTCTGCTGCTTCGCTGCTCCATCGCTGTTTGTCGTCGGGATGGATATGGTTGTACCAGCGGACTGGATCCTCCAGCCACTCTTCCTGCGAGAATCCCAGGACATTTTCAATCTGAGGACTCACGTAAGCTTCACCGATCCCCTGATCCAAATAAGCCATGAATACCACCGCCGGGATCTGTTCGACCAGAGCGCGGTATCTCGCTTCTAGATTAGGAAATTGCCCTTCCGCGGACCATCTCTGTCCGGGCTTTTGTGGCGGATAGGTAATACGTCGAGCGCTGCTGGGATTGTTAGGGCTGGAAAAAACTCCGGCAAGGCCCTTCAGAATTTCCTCGGCCTGTGAAGGATTAAGGTCAGAATCTGCAACCGGAGAATTGTCATCAGGTGGCACACCGTACTCGTTATTCAGCCACGAAAATGAAACCATCTCACACCTCGACAATTCAGGCCCGTTAACAAGTTTGCACTCGAATCACTCCTAACTCAAAGACCAATGCAAAACGACCGCAGAAATAATGCTACACACCCTTGATTCCAGCGGGCTGCTGTAAATTTCCCCCATATCTGCCGGATTGTCCGCGCCAGGCTTATGCCTCGATTCTCGTCCGCTTGCGCCAACTGGGTTCTTTATTTAATGATGCCTGTGTGAACCGGCGCAAGGCGTGAATGGCGCGTCCGTAAGTCTGCACCGCAGCAGATGATAAGAGTGATCCGGGCGGCTGGTTCATAAACGGCATGAATTTGTCAGGAAAGCCAGGCATCGTACAGCCAATACAAATGCCCCCGACATTGGGACAGCCACCCATCCCCCCCATCCAACCGCGTTTGCCTACATTGCACTGCACTACCGGTCCCCAGCATCCCAGCTTTACGATGCACAAAGGCGACCCGTATTCATCGGCAAACTGTGCTTGCTCATAAAAACCACCACGATCGCAGCCTTCGTGTACCGTGTTTCCAAAAAGCCACGTCGGCCGCAGGGCGCTATCGAGCGGAATCATCGGCGCGCGGCCAGCTGCCATGTGTAATAGATATAGCAGCGTCTCCATGAAGTTATCCGGCTGGACTGGACACCCGGGGATGCATACGATAGGAATGTTGCCCTTCGATTTCCATTCCCAACCAAGATAGTCAGGAAGACCCATGCACCCAGTCGGGTTGCCTTCCATCGCGTGAATACCGCCGTAGGTGGCACAAGTCCCCGCGGCCACGACGGCCCAGGCTTTCGGCGCGAGGCGATCAATCCATTCGCAAGTGGTTATCGGCTGCCCAGTTTTCGAATCAGTGCCCAGCGATGCCCAGTATCCCTCTTCCTTATTGTTCTCGTTGGGAATCGATCCTTCGACAACTAGAATGTAACTTTCTATTTCTCCGTCGGCCGCCTGATGAAACGGCCTCATAAAGTCATCGCCATTGGACATGGCCAGAAAAGGATTGTGAAAATTGACCTTCGGGATCCAGGGGAGGGCGCCCATCACCAGATCTTCGATGCTAGGTTGCGTTGCTGCGGTCATGGCAATCGTGTCGCCATCGCAACCCAAGCCAGCCGTAATCCAGAGAACTTCAATCTCTGCGATCGGAGAAACTCCGATTCTTTTCTCTTGCTCGGGCAGGTCAGCCATCGCCTCGCCTGTGCATGCGGACTAGAGGGGAGCAGCATTGCTCGTTGCTGCGAGCATCCGTTCTCCGCTGCATTTTAACCCGTTTTCATGCGAAACCCACCTTGGTTCGATTACCGCAAACTTTTGCATGCACTGACTCGCGACCGCCTGAGCTATCCCACTGATTACCACTAACGAGCCAAAAGGTCCTTCCATCGCGTCCAGGCTTCTTGTCGAGCCTTCTTGTTTGCGTCGTTGGCGTCCGGCGCTTCACCCGCTCTCATGAAGCCGTGACCCGCTCCGTCATACACCACAGGATCGAAGCTTTTTCCAGCTGCCTTCATTTGAGCAGTTGTATCGGGAAGGGTCGCCCCGATCCGGGCATCGTTGCCAGCATAAAACCCGTACACCGGCGCCTTGATGCGAGTCATGGCATCTTTGTCGGGAGGCGAACCGTAAAAAACGAAAGCTCCGCTGAGGCCGGGGCGGTTCGTAGCAAATCGAAATGTCTGTCCGCCGCCCCAGCAGAAGCCAGCTACAAACAACTTCCCATCGGAAGCGGGAATTCTGTTGGCATAATCAGCCACAGAGTTCAGATCAGCGGTAATCTGATCGGAGTTCAGATGGCTTACCGCTTCCGTGACCTTGTCTTCGGCAAACGCCGACGTACGGCCTCCATTCGGACCCATTCCGGAGAGCAGGTCCGGTGCAACTGCGATGTAACCGGCGGCAGCCACCTGATCGGCCAGATCCTGTACCCAGTCGGACATCCCGAAGATTTCGTGAATCACAAGCACCACTGGCCTTTTATCTTTGGACTCGGGATACACGACGAACGTCTCGACCGAGCGACCATCATGCTTTATCGTGACCCACTCCCGGTGCCGGGGAGATTTCTGCAATTGGGTACGAGCCCAGTCCTGCGCCCCCACGGCTTGCGTAACCA
>Ga0070711_100001724_pt1 | contig 12131 bp, 9 predicted proteins | sample LARL53metaG_FD_65452 | JGI IMG/M metagenome (GOLD analysis project Ga0070711, IMG submission 65452) | Corn, switchgrass and miscanthus rhizosphere microbial communities from Kellogg Biological Station, Michigan, USA - LAR L5-3 metaG | ecosystem: Host-associated > Plants > Roots > Rhizosphere ... | reverse complement strand
CCGGTATGCCCTCCGGGTCACGGCGCACCAGCCGGTCACCGGCCCGGCCGTACTGGAATCGTTCCGCGCTAGCCGCGCCTCTACGGCATCCCGGCCTCCACCCTGACCGATATTCAAGCTGTCTTTGTCCCGGGTTGCCGCGCGTTGTCCGGCCGGCGGTGTGAGGCTTCCTGGGTGACCGGCGCCTGCCCGCTGTCGTTGATGACCGATCGGAGCGCGGCTGCGTGACTTCTTGCCTGTTGATCACGGGGCGGGCAGGGGCGCCGCCGAGGATGGCTATGCCCTGTTGAGAACCCGGTGACCGGCAGCCTGGCCGGATCCCTGTTAGCGAATGTCTGGTGCGCCTCCTCGCGCTGCTCCGCCTCGCCGGGCACGCCCGTCCGTCTGACAGGGAGGAGATCGCAGTGCAGATGACGCTTGGGATCGATGTGGCCTGCCGGGCCGCGCATCAGGGCAGCCTGGCCGATGAAGCGGGCCGGTTCGCCTGGTCGGGCCGCCGGTTCCGCACGGCCGCCGCTGACCTGCAGCGCCTGTGGGAGTCGATCCCTCAGGGCGCTGCGGTGACGGTGGTGATGGAACCGACCCGCAACGCCTGGGTGCCGCTGGCTGCCTGGTTCCGCCGCCACGGGGCTGCTGTCATCCTCATCCCGCCCGAGCAGTCGGCGGACCTGCGGGATTATTACTCCAAGCACGCCAAGTCCGACCGGCTCGATTCCCGGATGCTGGCCCGCCTGCCGCTGCTGCATCCCGAAGGCCTGCGGCCCGCCGAGGGCCTGGGCCCCGCCGACACACTGCGCCGGGCCACCAAGCTGCGCGCCAGCCTGGTCAAGCGCCGCAATGTGATCGTGGCCCGGCTCGATTCCTACCTGGAGCTGCTGGGACCGCAATGGCATGCCGCGTTCGGCGGAAAACTGACCCGTTACACGCCGCTGCGGTTCCTGGCCACCGGTTACGCCGACCCCCACGCCCTGCGCCGGCTCGGCAAGACCCGGCTGACCCGGTTCATCTGGCGCTACTCCCACGGCGCCTGGGGAGATCAGCACGCCACCCGGCTGCTGGCAGCAGCCGCCGAAACCCTGCAGCTATGGGACGGCGAGCTGTCCTACCCCGACCTAGCCGAGGACATCGCCGCCGAAGCCCGCCTGGCCCTGGCACTCTGCACCGAAATCCGGGACCTGGACGTCAAGCTCGCCAGCCTCCTGCACCAGGTCGACCCAGCGGCCATCATGACCTCCGTCCCCGGCGTCGGCATCATCCACGGCGCCCAGATCCTGGCCCGTCTCGGCAACCCGGCCCGCTTCCAGTCGCTGGCCGGGGCGCGCTCCTTCACCGGCCTGGTCCCCTCCCTGGCCGCCTCCGGCACCAGCGGCCACCACGGGCCACCCACCAAATCCGGGGACGCCCCGCTCCGCGAGGCCCTGTTCATGGCCGCCAACGCCGCCCGCCGCACCGACCCCACCCTCGCTGCGCGCTACTACCGGCTCATGGTCCACCAGGGCAAACACCACAACTCTGCCCTGTGCCACCTGTCCACGATCCTGCTCAACCGGATCATCGCCTGCTGGCGCGCAGGCACTCCCTACCAGATCCGCGACACCGACGGCAGCCCGCTCACCACTGCCCAGGGCCGTGCCATCATCGCCGAGCGCTACCACATCTCCGACGAGCTGCGCGCCCAGCGCCGCACCAGCCACACCCAGAAAGGGACGAGCCGGAGACACAAGGAGTCGCCAAGCGCTCCGACACCGGCCCGCCCCCGCACCACGCTACGACCCCCAGCCGAAATGCTTGACACCGCTTAAGAACTCAACGGCAAGGTGTTCACGGCGCGGTCCGGCCTGGGCCCCGGCCCGGTGATGTTCGACCGGATCTGCGCGGATAACGGCATCCGGCACCTGCTCACCGCCCCGTATTCGCCGACTGCAACCGGGAAGATCGAGCGGCTGCACAAGACAATGCGGCTCGAGTTCTTCACGCCGAAGGACCGCATGTTCGCCACCATCGGCGAGTTGCAGGCGGCCCTGGATGGGCGGGTGACCGAGTACAACACCGCCCGGCCGCACCAATCCTGCGGCCGCCGCCCGCCGATCGAGCGGTTCCGGCTCGCCAGCAGGTCCATCACCGCCGATGACTCCGCCGTCGCCGAGCCGCTCCCGGACCGGCCGGCTGCCCCGGCGGCTAAGCGGCCAGCCGGGGTATCGCGGTGGGTGAACGCGGCCGGGAAGATCTCCCTGGCCGGGTTCACCTACTCCGTCGGCGCGACCTACGCCGGTGAGCCGGTCGAGGTGGCGGCGGCCGGCGGGCTGGCGGACATCCCGCACGCCGGGGTGGTGGTCGCCACACACGCCCAGCGGCTGCGGCAAGACCAGGCCGACCGGGCCCCGCGGGCCCGGGTGTCCCGCCGGGCGCGGGACGCCACCACCGGGCTGACCGTCACCCGGCTGGCCAACAACACCGGCGTGATCACCCTCGCCGGCCAGACCTACCCCGCCGGGCGGCGCCGGGCCCGCACCTCCATCGACGTGACCATCGTTGCCGGGTCAGTCCAGCTGTCCAAAGACGGCAAGGTCATCCGAGTCCACCCCATCCGCCACGACCGCTCCAAGGAACTCGGCGCCTTCGCCAACCCCCAAGGCCGCCCCCGCCGCAAGAACTCCGCCGCCGGCAACGTCGCCTAACGATCATGTCGCCCAGGTACCGGAACTATTTTGTCGCCCAGGTACCGGCACTTGACACGCCTCGACCACGACTCCATGATCTTGTTGTGCGCGTCGGGCGCAAGGTGCGCGTACCGCTGCGTGGTCGAATAATCCTCATGCCCCAGCAGAGCCTGGACATGATAGAGCGGCACCCCGTCCTGCACACCGCGCAACACGCCAGTCAATGCTGAGGCTTCCGATCACTCTCCTGGCGAGACTCCCCGGCGGGGCCGGGGAGTGACGTTCGGCTTGATCCACCAGCGGGCGGAACGCCGTGGAAGCTGACCTCCATGACGAACTCGGCGCGCTCGGCGGGACGGCCGGGCAGCGGCCCGGACACTTTCAGCAGCCAGCATTTGATCAGGTCCGGCTTCCCGATCATGTCCTCCGGACGCCCGGGGTGCTCCCAACGGTCGAGGATCTCGGTCACGCGCCAGCTGAGGCCCAGCTGCAGATGCTCGACCTGCCTGGGTTCCAGGCCCCGGCCGGATGGCGGATGGTTGAAGGTGACCCGGGCGATGACACCGCGACTAGGTTCGCTCACCTGTTGCGCGCATACCGGTCCGCTCTAGTTTCCGATTTTGGGCGTGCCGCGGGTGCGACCGTGACAGGTTAGGGCCGCCTGGCCCCAACGTGCAGGAGCGGGACCTGCGGCTGGACGGCTCCCACAGGAGGCTGATCATCGCAGGGCGGGCGCGTGCACCGCGTGCGCTGACAAGGACACACGGCGCGCTGGCCACGTTGTGACCGGTGGACCTGCTGCTGCTCGCCCGCTCCGGAGGTACGCGATGCGACCAATCCGCTGGCTTTCTGCCCTTGTCCTCGCCATTGCCGTGGCCTGTGCCCCGGCCGCCACGGCACTGGCCGCCCCGGCCTCGCTGTCTGGCACCGCCGCAGGGTGTACGACCTCCGCCCCGCAGGGCAGCTGCGGCCCCTACTCCTACCGGCCGATCAGCAACAGCAACGGGTACAACAGCTACGTCGGGCAGAACTGCTGGGCCGACCCGTCCTGCCGCCAGACGCTGACCGTCACAGACCCCGGCACCTGGTCGGTGACCAGCACCGAACCAGCCAGGAACACCGGGGTCCGCACCTACCCTGATGTGCAACAACTGTTCAGCGACTGGTGCGGCCGCGGCTGGAACGACTGCTCGTCCATGACCGACACGCCCATTTCCGCGCTGTGGCTACTGAGAAGCACGTTCGCTGAGAACATGCACGCCACCAGCGGCACCATCGCCGAAGCCGGTTACGACATCTGGCTGACCGGCACGTCCGGTTCCCAGGAGATCATGGTCTGGGTGGACAATGCTCGCCGCGGCACCGGCGGCGCCGCGGTGATCGGCCACGCGACGATCTTCGGGCAGCGGTTCACCGTCCTGCGATACGGCGGCCAAGGCGGCGAGATCATCTTCTCACTGGACCACAACGAGCACACCGGCACCGTCCACATCCTCGCCAGCTTGCGCTGGCTCCAGGGCCACGGGTACGTGCCCGCGCGCGCAAGAGTCGGGCAGGTGGACTTCGGATGGGAGATCTGCTCCACCGGGGGGCAGCCGGAGAGGTTCACCGTCAGCGCGTACACGCTGCGGTCAGGGTGCAGGACCCAGGTCTGCGGATGAGCCGTGGGCCGGCCGCCGCCAGCGGCCGTCGCGTAGATCACGCCCGGCCTCCCGGTGTACGGAAAGACTTCCGTACACCGGCCGGGGCGGCTCGATCGCCTCGGCGCGCTTGGCCGGGAGCACGCGCACAGCCGGGGCAATCCGGCGGGTGCCATCTCGCCGGGCCAGGGCCTCGCGGCGGGTCAGCACTATGAGTACGGTGACGCCCGCGACGACCGCGGCGGCGAGCACGCCGCCGATGGTGATGAGCGCTATCTCCAGCCCGGTCAGCGCAGCGGGTACGACGGCCCGGCCCGCTCCGGCGAGGACGATTACGGCCAGAACGATGACAACGGCCTTGCCGGGGCCGCCGCCGCCGCGGCCAGGGTGGCGGAGACCACCGCAACGTCCGCTCATAGTGAGCACCTCCTGCTACTTACATACTTACACTGCTCATGACTGCTGCTCCGTCCTGGTAGCTGTACGCTGATGGTCGCTGGCCGGGGCGGGCGCGCCCGGAATGCTGCCAGCCGTCGATGACCTCCTGCACGCGTCAGGTGACGGGCAAGGTGGCGTGCTCGACCAACTCGGGTTCGAGCCCGCAGCCCAGGGCGAGCGGCTTGCGGCCGAACGTGACTCAGGCCGGGAGGCCGGGGTCAAGATCGCTCACCTGTTCGATCGTCTCACCGGGCCCGTGACGTTCGCACGGCAGGTCATCGCGCAAAATCCCGGCCAATCCCGAATGAACCGGCTCATAGCCGGTAGTTCCAGGGGCCGGGAGCCTGGGACCGAGCGGTCTCAAAGCCTGTAGGGCCCTTGCCGCAAGCATCAACCACGGATGCGCGCAGCAGGTTTACAGGGGGGCGTGGCCGCCTGGCGCCAGGCTCCCCCCGGACTTTCCGGCCGGCTTCGCTCTCCACGCGTCTGATCTGGTCCCGCAGGTCCCGCGGATCCTCGTCGTGCGCCACCACGGGGCGCGAGGACTTCGGCAGCCGGGCATACGCCAGCCTGGAGACACCCGCCAGTAGTGCCAGTGCGGGGAACTCGCGCGACGGCGCGGGTGAACTAACGGTCAAGCTCAGGCAAAGCCCCGTATGGACCGCGGATCGCGGGTAGTAGGACCGGGCAGGAGGCCCGGCGCCGCCTGGCGCCGGTCTGCAGACACCAAGCCGCGCGCATTCCGCCCCCGTAGTGCGCGCAGGCGGGCACTGGCGAGACCGTAGCCGGGCGCCGGGCTTCTCATCAGAGTGATCTTCCTTCTGCCGGTGCTTCATCACGCTCGCCGTGCCGGGCTTGATTAAGTGCTACGAGGCATCCGCGAAAACCGGCTGGCCGCGCCGTCCGGTCCTGTTACCTGGTGCGGCGGCATCCCGCGCCCTCGACGCCCAACAGGGCCCGGCGGCACGAGCCGCGAAACCCGGCAAAGATCAGCGTGAGCGGCCGTGCCTTTTCATTGGCCATAATGAAAGACCCCCGGGCCCGGATACCCCCCATCCGGCCCGGGGGCCTTGGTTTGCCGACGTGAACTGTAAGTGAACGCCGGAGGCAGCAGGCTAGCCCCATCGCCCGGTGGCTGGCAAGAGACACAGTCGCCCTGCTAGAGCCGACAGGCGAACAGACTGCCAGACGGACAGAACTGTCGGGTTTACCCCCTGCCAAGCAGGGTGCTGTCAGTCGCCCGGCGAGGTTCCCCGGCGTGGGTGGGCGGTGTTCGGCGTGATCCACCACCGGCCGCCGCGGCGGGTCACGGTGACGTACTGCTCGCCGTCGCCGCCTTTCAGGTAGGCGAACGGGCCATCCACGAGCAGGATGAACCTGTCGGTGCCGGCCGGGGTCGCTGCCGGGGTGTCGGGCTCGATGATCTCGAGGACAAGCCAGTGCTGCTCGCGGTGGGCGTGGTGCACCCACACTGGCCACCCGGATATGCCATAGCTCAGCACCGCCTCGGCTTCGTCCATCAGCCTATTATCGAACGCCCGTTCGTCTTGGCGGCAGCCGGTCCCAACGGGCCGCAGGGCGGTGAACGCCGCTATCTGATCGGCTGCTCGTTTCGGGCGGGCTCGGCGCCCCTGCTTGGCGGGCTGATCGGAGCCATCGGCCCGATCGTACTCGGCCGGGTGACAGCTGGTCCCAACGGGCGGCGCGGGTGAGACCGACGGTCAAGCTCGGGCAAAATCCTGGATAGGCATCAGATGGCGCGGTAAGGCAGTAGTAGGCCCGGCGCCGTGTGGCCGGTCTCGTCTGTAGCTGCCTGCGCGTATGGGGGGTTGCGTGCGCTGAGGCCCTACAGACCGGCCGCCAGGCGGTGCCGGGCTTCTCGCGCCAGGGTTTCCGAGGTCAGGAAGCGGCTTCTTCCTTCCCAGCTGACTAACTCCTTCGCCCGACACCCGGAAGGACGCGGTGGCATGTCCAGCCCACTGCCGACGTCTGCCACCCGTTTCCTGCTATGCCGCCGGGGGAATCAGGCCGGTCATCCCGTGACCGGCAGTCTCATCCCGTGACCGGCAGTCGTGATCTCGCGGCACGTGTGAGGTCGGCGAGTTCGCGGTCGAAACGATCGGATGCCTCCCAGAACGGCATGTGACCGACACGGTCGTACCACGACGCGGTCGCGGCCGGGCAGACGTTGAGCGCATGTTCGGCCATCGACGGGAGGATGATCGCGTCGTCGCGTCCGTGTGTTATGAGCACGGGAACCGAGATACTGGCGAGCACGTCGCCGCCCTCGCGTTCGCGGGAGAGCAGCGCACCGCGGACGGCGGGCGGCACGGCCATATTCCACCCAAGGGCGGCGGCCATCTCGTCGTCGCCGAGCGGCCCGGAGGTGCACGCGCGCAGGAATCGCCGGGTCGCAGCGATGTTCGTGGACAGGTCGGGCACGCACATGTCCGGTGCGTTCTGGAGGAATCCTGGACCGATATGGTCGAACGTCGGCCTGCGGGTCACTGCCGCGCCTACCAGATTGATGGCGCTGATACGAGTGTCTCCGTAGGTTCGCAGGTAGTCCGCGGTGATGTAGCCGCCGTAGGACCAGGCGACGAGGGTGGGCTGCTCGAGGCCTGTCTGGTTGATTACCGCGGCGACGTCGTCGGCCCACAGTTGCCCGCCGGCATAGTATTCAGGCCCGGCGGGCTTTTCCGATAGGCCGTGCCCGCGAAGGTCGAAGGTGACGATGCGGAAGACGCCGGCGAGATCGCCGCGTACCTGGTTCAGCCAGCACAGGTCACTTTGCGACCAGCCGTGAATGAACAACAGGGCAGGTCCCTCGGGGTTGCCCCACTCTCGCGCGTGGAGCTTGAGCCCGCCGCCGCCGAGGATCTCGTGCGTTGCAATCGGGACCGGGGGGGACACCCACTCGGGTATCGAATCGCGTTCCATCTCCTGCCTCCCTGCATCGATGTACCGGATGACAGGGACACTAGGACCGTGCGACCGCGACGGCATCCGCGCGTGCACGCAACTTCCGCGCCGCGGGTGGCGGTCTACACGCAGCTCGAGCGGGCTAGCCGGAGAACCGCGACGGTTGGTGCTGCTGGACGAACAAAGCCGCTGCCGCGGCACGACCGACTTTCCCGGAGACGCGCAGCTTCGCATAGATATTCGTCAGGTGCCGCTCGATGGTCCGAGGGCTAAGCGACAAGCGGCCGGCGATTGCCTCGTTCGTCAGACCCGCCGAGACGAGCTCGAGCACCTCGAGCTCGCGCGCGCTGAGGTCGGCAACCGCGATCGGAGGACCAGGCTTCGAGTCCGTGCCAAGGAAGGCCGCGATCTCTGACAGGAACACATCCCAGGCCGGCTCGTGCTCGAGCAGGATATGGTTGGCCGACTCAAGCAGGACGAGGCGCGCGTCAGGGATCAGTGCGGCGAGCAGCCGACCTTCTTCGACCGGTACCACTCGATCGTCTCGCGCGTGCATGACGAGCGTGCGCGCACATACCTGTGGTGCCAGGTCACAGACGTTCAGGCCGCCACGCGCGCGGAACAGGCTGATCGCGGTCTCGGCAGTGGTGGAGTGCCGCAGCAGATCCTCATACCAGGTCATTTGCTCAGGTGTGCCGTTCGGGACGAATAGCATGCTGAATACCCTGCGAAACGCCGGATTCGGCGTCGTCCAGCCCGCGCGGATCGCGGCGACGATGGCGTCTTCCTCCTCGTCCTGGCTGCGGAATCGTCGTCCGCGCGCATACCCGCCATAGAGAACGAGGTCCGAGACGCGGTCCGGGTGGCGTGCCGCGTACGCGACCGCGATCGCAGCTGCCTGCGAGACGCCGAGCAGCGCGAATCGCTCCAGGCCCACCGCGTCGATGACCGTCTCGAGATCGCCGACCCACACGTCGACCGACGGATCGCCGATATCCGCGTCCGACAGCCCGCAACCTCGCTCGTCATATCGAATAACCGTGTGCCGCTCGCCGAGCCGCTTCAGCCAGTGGCGCCACACCGGGCTCTCCCACTCGAGCTCCAGATGACTGAGCCAGGTCCCGACCCGGACAAGCGGAAAACCGTTCCCGTGCACGGCATAGGCCAGCCGCACGCCGCCTGCGGCCGTGCAGAAGCGCACGTGCTGCTTCACACGCTGACCGTACTGCCCACGTCTGCCCCCCTCGCCGACCGCACCGCGATGTTGGCCATAGCCCAAAATGCTAGGGGAGCGGGCAAACCGGTCCAGGAAGTCCTCATGGGTGCCGTGATGGTGTCAGCCGCGGCGGGCTGTAGGCGACGTCGAAGCAGCCGGGGAGAGGAAGTCCTCGGTGCCGTCCGGATTCCTGCCGGTCATCGCCTGTCCTCAGCGCGGCGGGCCGGGGGGACGGCCGCCGGGTACTGGGTCCCGCCGGGCGGCTGCTGCCTGTTCTTCCGCCGCTGAAACTGGTCAGCTATCAGGGCGGTCAGCAGGGCGCAGGAGGTGCCGAGCAGGATCCCGGCGGCGGCGTCGGACAGCCAGTGGGCAGCGAGATAGGCGCGGGAGAGCCCCATCAGTATGGAGAACGCCACCGCGGCCGCGCCCCACAGGGCGCGGCGCCGCCCCGCGGGCACCAGGGCGATGACGGCCGCGAGGACGGTGACCGAGGCGGCGATGGCATGTCCCGACGGGAACGACGCGCCGCTCGTGGCGACCAGCGACCCGGGCGGCCTGGCCCGGTCGTAGATCCCTTTCAGCGAGCCGATCAGCACCTCCGACAGCACTATGGCTGCGGCGAAAGCGGCCAGGTGCCACCACCGGCGGCGCAGGGCCAGGTACCCGGCCAGTGCGATCCGCACCGGTAGCGTGACGTACACCAGCCCGAGGACGTTGAAGACCTTGGCGGTGGCGGTCAGCGGGGGCGTCCGTCCGGAGATCATCAGCCGCAGCCACGCGTCGTCCAGCCGCTGGATGCGGGCCAGCGTGCCGTGGTCGGCGGCCAGGGCGAACACCACGGCGGTGAGCGCCACCACCCCGGCGGTCAGGAGAGCGGCCTGCCGCGGATGGCCAAGAAGCGGGTCCTCCGCCGACCGGGCCGTGGCCGGCCGGGTCATCCCGGGCATGCGGCACCTCGCCCGCACAGGGCCAGGTCCTCGGTGCGCTGGACGTAGCTGACCAGCGCCGACCGGGGCATGAACGCCACCACCGCGTCGACGGTGGTGGCCAGGACCGGGGACGCACCGGGGACGAAGACGAACTGGTAGGTCGCGCAGCCGCCGGGGAAGGTGTAATAGCGGATGTCGGAGTACTTCGGGACTAGGCTCAGCGGGCGTTCGAACCGACGCAAGCCGGTCTGGTCGGAGGGGATCTGCTGGGCGCCCGAGGTATTGCAGGTCGCGGTCAGGGTGATCGTCACCGCCTGCAGCCCGGCCTGGCCGGAGTTCAGCACGAAGCTGGCCCGCCCGCTGGCGATCTCGGGGTCGGCCGTGGTCCAGCCCGACGGGAGCGCGGCAATGCAGGGTAGGAAGGCCGCGGAGGGAACCGCCTGGGCCGTCAGGATCATCGCATGGCCCGGGGGGCCGCAATCGGGTGCGCGGGTGGCCGCGCCCAGCGTGACGTGCAGCCCTGTGGTCGCGGTGTTCGGCAGCAACAAGCCGACGCCGAAAAAGGTGGTCACGGCGAAGATGGCGAGCATCGCCGCGGCCAGGCCGACCCGCCGGACGCTCCAGCGCTGCAGGACGATCGGGCGCCGCTTCGGGGCGAGCTTGCGGAACTCGGCCAGCAGGTCCCGGGGATCGCGTTTCATGAAGGCGCGCAGCTGTGTCGGGCTGGCCACCCCGCGGGTGGCGGCGAAGGCCTCGGCCAGCTCGGCCTCGGTGAAATAAGTCAGCGCCCGCCGGTAGACCCGCGCGGGGTCGGCGCGGACCGCGAGGACCAGCATCATGTTGCCGAGGTCGACGGCCTGCCGCCATGGCGACGGGCGTACCTGGGCGAAGGCCACGTCGATCAATAGCAGCTGCCCGCCGCGGACCATCAGGTTGCCCGGCTTGATGTCGCGGTGGGCGATCCCCGCGTCCCACAGCGTGCGGATCAGCTGCAGTCCCTGGTCGATCACAGCGTCGTCGACGTCGGCGTCGCCGATTTCTACCGCGCCGTCGAAGTACTCGGTGACCAGCAGGTACTCCCGCTCGGGGGTAATCTCCACGATGCCATACGGCCTGGCCACGGCGATCCCGGCGTCATGCAGCAGGCGCAGGGCATAGTCCTCGTACTCGGCCAGGCGCCGTACGGTCTGGAAGGGGTGCTCGTCCTCCAGGGAGCCGTAAAGGATGGTCCGCCACAGCTTGTACCATCGGTCGGCGCGGACGTGGCCCTTGGTGTAAAGCTTGGCGAACAGGTACTCCTGCGGGCCGCCTTCCACCCGCAGCCGTAGTGGGGTGGACCCCGCTGAGGACTCCAGCCCGACCGGCGTGATGCCGGTGACGGTGACACCGAGCTGGTCGCGCGTACCCTGGCGGATCGCCTCGCCCCTCCGGCCAGTCACGTCCACATGGGCGCTGTTGCCGCGACGGTAGGCGACCGGGAAGACCTCGTTCGGGGTGAAGAAACGGAACGCGCTGACCGGGATCGCGACACCGAGCGCCACGCCCAGGAGCAGGTCATCCACGTGATCGACGGCCAGGTACAGGCAGGCCAGGCAGAACACGGTCACGATGACGGCTATGGCCGCCTTGGCATACGAGCGGGGCCGCCCCGGCACGACCAGGCAGTAGGCGATGCCCATCAGCAGGAACGTGAGGATCGCCACCGAGAGCGCCGGCGCGGAATACCCCGCCCAGCCAGCGATGATCGATACGTCGTACGGCCGCGGCCGGGTCATCCCCTCGGTGATCAGCTGCAGGGCAATCTCGAGGAGGGTCAGGCTGCACAGGAACACCAGCAGGTGCCGCCAGCGCCGGAACGCCATCGTCAGCACGACCGCCGACAGCCCGACCACTGTCGCCCCCCAGCCGGAGCCGGCCGCGGAGATCCCGTTGGCGACGTCGGTCAGCCACGGCGTCCTGGCCCGCGCGAAAAGCCGGAGTACCGCCGCGTTGACCTGATCATCGAGCCGGAGCGCCGGGGCCCGCACCGAGACCGCGATCACGCCGGCCAGGACGACAACCGCCAGGACCAGCCAGGCCTTGGTGGTGGCCGAGACCGGATGTGGCAGCGGCGGGGGCGCACCCGTCGGCCGGCGCCGGCGTAGCGTCCGCCGCACGGCGGGACCCGCCGGGAGGCTCGCCGTGCCGGCCCGTGTGGTTACCGTCTCCTCCGTCTCGCTCAATGCAACGCACCTCCCATCGAGGCCAGCCCCTGCGTCCGCAGCCAGCTCCCGGCCACCAGGCGCGGATCCTTCCCGGGCAGCTCCATCCGCGCGTCCAGGGTGCG
>Ga0070711_100001718_pt1 | contig 12148 bp, 16 predicted proteins | sample LARL53metaG_FD_65452 | JGI IMG/M metagenome (GOLD analysis project Ga0070711, IMG submission 65452) | Corn, switchgrass and miscanthus rhizosphere microbial communities from Kellogg Biological Station, Michigan, USA - LAR L5-3 metaG | ecosystem: Host-associated > Plants > Roots > Rhizosphere ... | reverse complement strand
GTGTGCGCGTACGACTTCACGGTGATGGCCGGCTCGATGGGTATGACCGGCGAGTTCAAGGTCACGCGCCTGCGCGAGCTCGCCCTGACCAAGCGCATTCCGTTCGTATGGCTGCTCGACTCTGCCGGCGCGCGTGTGCAGGAGGCCGCCGGGGCGATGTTCGCCGGCTCGGGTCACCTGTTCCGCGAGGAGGTGATCATGAGCGGCGTGATCCCCCAGGTCGCCGCCCTGATGGGGCCCTGCGCGGCCGGGACCGCCTACATCCCCGGCCTCGCCGACTTCGTGCCGATGGTCAAGGGCCGCGGCTCGATGGCGCTCGCCGGTCCTCATCTCGTGCGTGCTGCCATCGGTGAGGATGTGACCCAGGAGGAACTGGGCGGCTCGCGCGTGCACTGCCGCAAGTCGGGCGTCGGCGACATGGAAGTGGCCGATGACGAGGAGTGCATCGAGCGGATCAAGCAATACCTGTCGTTCATGCCCCAGCACTGCGAGACCCCGCCCCCGGTGCGACCCGTCGGCGACCCGATCGACCGGCGCGAGGACTCCCTGCTCGACGTCCTGCCCGCATCCAACCGCACGCCGTATGACATGTACGAGGTCATCCGCGCGATCGTCGACGACGGCGAGTATCTGGACATCAAGGGCCAGTGGGCGAAGACGATCATCACCTGCTTCGCCCGCTTCGGCGGACGTCCCGCGGGGATCGTCGCCAACCAGCCCCGACAGCTGGGCGGCATCCTCGACAACGACTCCTCCGACAAGGCCGCGCGCTTCGTCAACCTCTGCAACGCCTTTGCGATCCCGCTCGTGTTCGTCCAGGACGTCCCCGGCTTCATGGTCGGCACCAAGGTCGAGGCCGAAGGCATCATCCGCCACGGCGCCAAGATGCTCTACGCGGTCGCCAACGCGACCGTGCCGAAGATCACCGTGATCACGCGCAAGGCCTACGGCGCGGGCTACTACGTGATGAACGGTCGCGCCTACGAGCCCGACCTGATCGTCGCCTGGCCCTCCGCCGAGGTCTCCGTGATGGGGGCGGAGGGTGTGGTCGAGATCGCCTTCCGTCGCGCCGTCGAGGAGGCCGAGGATCCGGAGGCCAAGCGCGCCGAGCTGATCGAGAGCTTCAAAAAGATGTTCGACGTCTACATCGCCGCGGGCAACGACCTGATCGACGACGTCATCGACCCGCGCGACACCCGCCCCACGATCTGCCGCGCGCTGGAGATGTCCGCCGGCAAGCGCGTCGAGCGGCCCTGGAAGCGCCACGGGGTGGTGCCGGTATGAGGCATATCAGCGTGAACCCTCAGGCGGGGGTATGTTCAGCTGCCGGCAGATCTTGCGTGCGAGTCCGTAGCCGATCTCACGATGACGTGGCACCGCGGCTCGCGGCTTGCCGCCCGCGGCCGACCACCACGAGTGCTCGGCGCCCTCCCTGTCCAGACGGCAGCCATGTTTTGACATGTGCCGTTCAAGCTGGCGGCGCTTCACGCCGCGAAGCTCAAACGCACCGGCTCAGTGTCTGCGTTCGCCGGAATCGCGTCCGGCCGATCGCCTGCCTGATCTTCTACATAGAAGCGCAGCCAGTCGTTCAGGGCCGAGAGCACCATCTCCCGGGCTTCGGTGCGCGTACGTCCCTGGCTGAAGACGCCGGGCACCTCGGGGATCGAGACCGTGATCCAGCCGTCTTCTCCGGGCTCGTAGACGATCGTCAAGCTGAGCTGATCGCTCATGCTCACATCCTAACTCGGCGTGGAGGCTCTCTCTCGTGAGCGTCGAGGATCCGGTGGTCATCACCTGCGCGATCTCCGGGGTGCTCGCGAACCGCGAGCAGTGCCCGGCGATCCCCTACACCCCCGCCGAGTACGCCGCCGAGGCGCGGCGGATCGTCGATGAGGGGGGGACGATGATCCATATCCATGCCCGCAAGCCGGATGGCTCGCCGAGCTTCGAGGTCGAGGACTACCGGGCGATCACCGACGCGATCCGGGCCGAGGTTGGGGATGCGGCGATCATCAACCATTCCACCGGCGCGGTCGGCGTGTCCGTCGAGAAGCGCGTCGCCTACCTGCGCGAGTGCCGACCTGAAGTCGCGGCGCTGAACATGGGCTCGATGAACTACGCCAAGTACTCGCGCTCGCGCAAAGACTTCGTGTTCGACATGGTGTTCGCCAATCCGTTCGAGGAGATCATCGCGCTGCTGCGTGCGCTGAACGAGCTGGACATCAAACCCGAGCACGAGTGTTTTGACATCGGCCATGTCGGCTCGCTCGAGCCGCTGATCGACATGGGGGTGCTGCACCCACCGCTGCACGTCGATTGCATCATGGGGGTGGTCGGCGGCATTCCTCCGAGCGCGCGCAACCTCGCGGCGATGGTCGACAACATCCCGGCCACCGCGCCCGGCGACGGCGTCCGCTCGCACTGGGGCGTGATCGGCATCTCTCGCGAACAGTGGCTGCTCGTCGCCGCCGCGCTCACGCTCGGCGGCTCCGTGCGGGTCGGGCTGGAGGACAACCTGTATCTGCCGGGCGGCGAGATGGCTCGTTCCAACGGCGAGCTGATCGCCCAGGCTCGTCACATGGCCGAAGAGGTCGGCCGTCGACCCGCGACCGTCGCTGAGGCCCGCGCGATGCTCGGGGTCACACGGCGCCGCGCCGCGACCGGCGATGGTGCGCCCGAGGGGATGGCCGCTCCGAGCGCCGCCACGGAGGGTGGACGGTGAGCCTGCCGCTCGAGGGCGTGCGCGTGCTCGACCTCTCCCGCCTGCTGCCAGGCGGGTTCTGCTCGCTGTTGCTAGCCGACTTCGGCGCGGACGTCCTCAAGGTCGAGGACACCGGCATGGGCGACTACATCCGCTGGTCGCCCCCCTACATCGAGGGGGCTGATGACAGCGCCAAGTCGGCGCTGTTCCTGTCGCTGAACCGCAACAAGCGCTCGATCCGCCTCGACCTCAAGAACGAGCTCGGACGCGAGGCTCTGCTGCGGCTCGTGCGCGAGCACGATGTCGTGCTCGAGTCGTTCCGCCCGGGCGTGCTCGACCGGCTGGGCGTCGGCTACGAGCGGATGCGCGAGGTCAACCCCGGCATCGTCTATTGCGCGATCTCAGGCTACGGCCAGTCGGGACCCAAGCGCGACGCCTCCGGGCACGACATGAACTACCTCGGCCTCGTCGGCCTGCTCGGGCTCACGGGTGAGCGAGACGGGGAGCCGGTTCAGGCCGCGGGTCAGATCGCAGACCTCGGCGGCGGCGCGCTGATGGCCGCGTTCGGGATCATGGCCGCCCTGCGCGAGCGCGACGGCGCTCCCGCGCGCGACAACCGTCCGGCCGAACCCGGCTCGGGTGTTGGCCAGATCGTCGACGTCTCGATGGCCGACGGGGCGCTCTCGTGGCTGGCGATGGTCGCCGCCGGTCACTTCGCCGATGGCGTCGTCCCCCGCCGCGGCGAGCTGCCGCTTGCCGGCTCGCTGATCTGCTACCGGCCGTACGAGTGCGCCGACGGCTGGGTCACGCTCGGGGCGCTGGAGCCGAAGTTCTGGCAGGCGTTCTGTCGGGGCGTCGGCCGCGAGGATCTGATCGAGCGCCAGTTCGAGCGCCCCGGCACAGACGCCCACGCCGAGGTCCAGGCGATCTTTCGCGCTCGCACCCGAGCCGAGTGGGAGGCGTTCGCACGCGAGCACGACTGCTGCCTGGAGCCGGTCCTCGACCTGGATGAGGCACTGCACTCCGAGCTCGTCCGCGCGCGAGAGATGGTCGTCGAGATCGACCAGCCGGGCGCCGAGCAGACCGTGCGCCAGCTGGGCATCCCCGTCAAGCTCGCGCGCACGCCCGGCTCGCACGCGCGCCTGCCCGGCCCGGCGCTCGGCGAGCACACCGAGCAGGCACTGCGCGCGGCCGGCTACTCCGCCGAGGAGGTCGCCGAGCTGCTGGCCTGCGGCGCGGCCGCCGGAGCGGCGGAGTCCTCGCCGCAGGGCGCCGCATTTCGGGTCTGAGGGAGGATCGCCGGATGTCCGCCGCCGCACGCACCGGCAGCAAGGATCCCTCCGCGGGCAGCCCCGACCGCGAGCTCCTCAAGATCGGGGAGCTGGCCGAGCGCGCGGGCGTGAGCCCCGGGACGGTCCGCCATTACCTGCGTGAGGGCCTGTTGCCCAAGCCCGTGAAGACGAGCCGCAACATGGCCTACTACCCGGCCGACTATGTCGAGCGGATCGCGCTGATCAGGCGCCTGCAGGAGGAGCGGTTCATGCCGCTGCGCGTGATCCGCTCGATGCTCGCCGAGGAGCCCGACCGGGTGCGTGCGCTGATCGAGCTCGAGGACCGCATCCTCGAGCGCGCGCTGGCGAGCGCGGAGGAGCGTAGCAGTGGGGCGCGCGTGCCGGCCAGGGAGATCCGTGAGCGCTATGACATCCCCCAAAACGTGCTCGACCGTCTCGCGGAGATCGGCGTGCTCACGCCCGGTCGGGGTGGCTATGGACCGGACGATGTGATGATCGTCGAGGCGATCAGCCGCTTCCGCGCCGGCGGCTACGACGAGGCGCTCGGCTTCACGGTGTACGACACCATCCGCTACCGCGAGGCGTTGGAGCCGCTCGTGCAGGAGGAGGTGCGCGCGCTGCTGGACCGTCTCGTCGGCGAGGTCGAGCTCGACCGGGCACATGAGATCATCGAGGCCGGCGCCGAGCCGCTGCGCGAGCTGATCGGCGCGATCCACTCCAAGCTCCTGCTCGCGGAGCTTGCTCGTCAGCGTGGGCGGGGATAGCGGATCCTGGGCGCGGATCCTACCACTTGGCGCGGTGGTGCTCGACCACTCCGAGCCCGTCGGCGAGCCGGATGCCGCCGGGCAGCGTCCCGCTGAACGTGCCGAACGGCGCGGTGTAGTCGCTGCTCACGATCAGCAAGCTCTCCCTGCGCCTGCGCTCGGCCTCGGCGAGGAAGCTCAGCCGCGAGCCGTCCTCGGCGAGGATCTCGCTCAGGTCGGTGGCGAAGCGCACCGGCGGCGCCTCGCGCGGCTCGCCCGCGATCCATACCGCGCGCTCGCTGCCGGTCTGCGGGTCGTTGACGCCCGCCACCAGGTTCCACGCGAGCGGCGCCCCATCCTCGTCCGTGCCCACGCCGGCGCTCCACCACCACTCGGTGTGCCGTGCGTGATAGCCGGCCGTGTCGTCGATCACCGCCAGCGCCTCGATCTCCCGCGCTGGGCCGCCGTCGAGCGCGAGCGTTCCATGCGCGCGCACGCCCGCCTGCTTGCGGGTCCACACTTCGCCGCCGCCGCCGCTGTCGTCGTCGCCGCCACCACGGCCGCCACGGCTACGCGTCTTGCCGCCGCCGCTGCCGCCGCCGTGCTGGCATCTCGCCTGAAAACCCTCGTCTTCCGCGAGCGCGAGATCGAGCAATACGCCGCCGTCACGGATCGTCATACGTCCCGGCGGCAGCTCGACGACGCCCCGGCGCACGAGCATCCGTGTGCGCTCTCGCAGGCGCCCGCCGATCGCAGATCGGCCGCCGCGTGTGTATACCGACCAGAATGATTGCTTAGCCGGCCCGACGTGCACGAGCGCGGCGCATGCCATCAGCTCCTCGCAGAACACCCCCACGTATCGCCACCGCTTCAGCGGCCGTCCTCCCCGGAGCAGGGGCAGGCGGTCCTCGCCGGGCGTCGCCCGGGCCGGTTGGGGAGCTATGCTTGGTGATGTTGATTGACTAGTCAATCTATTTTTCGTGGGCCCGGACAGAGCCTACGCCTGCGGAGGGAGATCATGCACACGTGAAGGTAGCGGCCGTCCAGCTCAACTCCACTGCCGACTTCGACGCGAATAAGGCCACCGCCGATCGTCTCACACGCGCCGCCGCCGCGGATGGAGCGCAGCTGATCGTCCTGCCCGAGAAGTGGACGGCGATCGGCTCTGACGAGCAGCTTCGCGCCACGGCCGAGCCGCTCGACGGGCCCGCCGTCTCGTGGGCGCGCACGATCGCGGGCGAGCTGGCCGTGGATCTCGTCGCCGGCTCATTCCTCGAGCGGATCCCGGGAGAGGAGAAGCTCGCCAACACATGTGTCCACGTCAGCCCCTCGGGCGCGGTCCGCGCGGTGTATCGCAAGCTGCACATGTTCGACGTCTGTATCGACGGCCGCTCCTTCCGCGAGTCCGACATCGAGCTCCCCGGCGATGAGATCGTGCTGTCAGAGACCTCCTCTGGCGTCGAGCTGGGTCTGGCGGTCTGTTACGACCTGCGCTTTCCCGAGTTGTTCCGCATCCTGGCCGTCGGCGGCGCGCGCATCCTCGCGCTGCCCTCCGCGTTCACGCTGCCGACCACCCGCGATCACTGGGAAGTCCTCGTCCGCGCCCGCGCGATCGAGAACCAGGCGTTCGTGATCGCCGCAAACCAGGTTGGGCCCCATCCAGGCGGCAATCGCTCCGGCGGGCGCTCGATGATCGTCGACCCCTGGGGCGTAGTGCTCGCGCAGGCGCCCGACGGGGAGCATCACATCGTCGCTGAGCTGGACCTCGAGCGTCAGCTCGAGATCCGCGCGCAACTCCCGGTGCTCTCGGGCCGGCGTCCGGAGGCCTACCGATGGTGAGCAATGCCGGTCGCTCTCAGGTCGGTCGTGCGCAGACCGCGGCCGACAAGCGCCGCTCGATCCTCGACGCCGCTGTGCGCGTGTTCGCGCGCCAGGGATTCCACGCCTGTCGCGTCGCCGACATCGCCGACGAGGCAGGCGTGGCCTATGGCCTCGTCTACCACTACTTTGGCTCCAAGGACGAGATCCTCGACACGCTGTTCCTCGAGCGCTGGGAGATCATGCTCGAGACGATCCGCCACGTCGACGCCCAGCAGATCCCGGCCCGGGAGAAGCTGACCGCGATCGCCTCGTTCATCGTCGACTCCTATCGTCACGACCCCGATCTGATGAAGGTGATCATCGTCGAGGTCACGCGCGCGGCCAACTCGTTCGGGCAGACCCACCTCGCCCAGATCCGCGAGGCCTTCACGCTGATCTCAGAGATCGTCACGAAGGCGCAGGCCGATAACGAGTTCAAGCCGGAGATCACGGCGGAGTTCGCGGCGATCGCCTTCTATGGCGCGATCGAGCAGGTGCTGACCGGCTGGATCTTCGGCCTGCTGCCGCGAGGCGACGAGCATTACGAGCAGGCCAAGCGGCTTGTGGTCGAGACAATCTGTGGCGGATTGGACGCGTCCCCGCCGGGGAATAGACTGCCGTAGCAGCGAATGGAGAACGACATGGTCAAGCGCTTGATGTGGTCCGGCCTGCTCGCGGGGATCGGGGCGCTCTCTAGCATCATCGCCCAGCGATTCGCCGCGCGCGTGTGGCGTCGCCTGTTCGACGAGGAGCCGCCCGAGTGAGCGATCCTTATCTCGGCGGCAGTGACGCGGGTCAGGGCGGCAACGGGCATGGCGGCGCTCGGAGTGACGATGTGCCCAAGGGCATCGCCGCCGCGATCACGGAGGTCTCCGAGCGCGCGAGCTTACTCGTCCGCGAGGAGATCGAGCTCGCCAAGGCCGAGCTCGCCCAGAAGGCCGCCAAGCTCGCCAAGGGCGCCGTCGTCGGCGTCGCCGCGGGGATATTCGTCGTCACCGCGCTGTTCTTCGTGCTGATCGGCTGCGCCTGGCTGTTGTACTACTACCTGCCGATCGGCAACACCTTTACCTACTTCTGGGGCTTTTTTGCGATGGCCCTGATCCTGCTCGTCCTCGGCCTGATCGCCGGCCTGATCGCCGCCAGGACGGTCAAACGGGGATCGCCTCCTGTGCCGGACATGGCGATCGAAGAGGCGCGCAAGATCCGCGAGACGGTCTCCGGCGTGGACACCGACGAGCGGGGGCAGATCTGATGCCCCAGCGTTCGCCCACCGAGATCCGCAACTCGATCGAGGCCAACCGCAACGAGCTCGCCGTCTCGATCGTGCGGCTGCGCGGCGAGGTCGCCTACCTCACCGACTGGCGCGGCCACCTGGAACGCCATCGCCGCGAGGTCACCATCGGAGCCGCGGTCGTCGGCCTGATGATCGGTGGGCGGCTGCTGCGTCGTCGGCGTCGCTGATCAGGTGAGCAGAGCCCTGGGCACGGCCCCCACGCCGATCAGGCCTGGGCCGGTGTAGGTGCCGATCACCGGGCCCACCTCTGAGGTGAACACCGGCTCGGAGTCGAAGATCTCGCGGCAGCGCTCGATCAGCCGCTCGGCCTGCTCGGGCGCCTGGATGTGCTGCACCACCCAGCCGTCGGACCCGGCGTCGCGCAGCTGCAGTGCGTACTGCACCATGCGCTCGAACGCCCTGCCCGCCGTGCGCACGCGCTCGACCGGGACGATTTCGTACTCCAGCGACAGGATCGGCTTGATCCGCAGCGTCCCACCGAGCCATGCCTGCGCTTTGCCGACGCGCCCGCCGCGGCGCAGGTACTCGAGCGTGTCGAGACAGAACCAGATTTTCAGTGCCTTGCGCGTCTCGCGCACCCGCTCCGCCACCGCGCCGCGATTGGCCCCGGTTCTGGCCGCCGCACAGGCCGCGAGTGCCAGCAGTCCCATCCCGCCGCATGCCGTTTCGCCGTCGATCACCTCGACCCGCTCGCCCAGCCCGCGCTCGCTCAGCAGCTCGTGCGCCTGCCTGGCCGCCTCACACGTGCCCGAGATGCCGCCGGCGAGATGGATCGAGACGATATCCCGCCCGTCCTCCAACAGCGGCTCCCACACGGCGAGGAAGTCGCCGATCGAGGGTTGCGAGGTCGTGGGCAGCTCCTGGTCGGATCGCAGCCGCCGGTAGAAGTCGTCGAAGCTGTCCATCTCCAGCTCGCGCACCGGCTGTCCCCCCCAGCCGACGTACAAGCTGACCTGGCGGATGCCCTGCTCGTCCGCGAGCTCGCGCGGCAGGTAGTGCGTGCTGTCGGTTACCACCGCGACAGGTGTACTCATCCCTGTCGCGGACGCTACAGCAACGGCGCGTTCTGATGGGACTCCGCACGATCCTCGACGCCGAGCGTCTGCGCCAGCTCGCCCGACTCGTACATCTCCATGACGATGTCGCACCCGCCCACGAGCTCACCGCCCACGAACAGCTGGGGGATCGTAGGCCACTGTGAGATCGCCGACAGCTCTTCGCGGATGCGCGGGTCGGGCAGGATGTCGACCGCCGCGAACGGCGCCTCCAACGCTTGCAGGGCGGCCACGGTACGCGCCGAGAACCCGCACGCGGGCGCGTCCGGTGTTCCCTTCATGAAGAGGATCACCTCGTGCTCGGAGATCGCCTGACTGATCGCGTCGCGGATCTGGTTCTCGGTGTCTGACATGGCTGCTCCTGGCTATTGAGGGCTGTGGGTCTGAGGGCTTTGGGTCTTCAGCGACAGCGCGTGTATCGGGCCGCCGATCTCCGTGCCGAACACCTCGTAGACGAGCCTATGCTGCTCGATGCGGCTGCGTCCCGCAAACGCTGCCGCGGTGACGGTCGCCTTGAAGTGATCGCCGCCGCCGGTCCAGTCTTCGACCTCGGCTCGCGCTCCCGGGATCGCGGCCTCGATGCGCTGCTTGATCTCCTCGGCGGTCGGCATGTGGAGCAAGCTTAGAACACTCTCCATGCCATCGCTATACTTTGGAAAGCAATGGTCACGATCACCGATAAGGGCGCCGAGAAGGTCCACGAGTTCCTCGCCGCGCAGGATGCGGACGTGAGCATGGCCGGCCTGCGCGTCGGCGTGCGCGGAGGCGGCTGCTCGGGCTTTCAGTACCAGCTCGCCTTCGACGAGCAGCGCGACGAGGACACCGTGTTCGAGACCCATGGCCTCAAGCTGCTGGTCGACAACGACAGCTTGCCCTACGTGCGCGGCTCGGTCATCGACTACGAGGAAAGCCTGCAAGGCGCGGGCTTCAAGGTCGAGAACCCCAACGTCGTCGCCGCCTGCGGCTGCGGCTCCTCGTTCCGCGTAGCCGAGGAGGAGCAGGTCTCGGCTGTCTGATCGCGCCGGAGCGCGTAGGGTGCTCTGGTGTCCGTCTTGCCCGCTCGTCTGCGGAGTCTGACCCCCGCTCGCCTGCGCGACGACGTGCGCCTGCGGGCGCTGGCGGTCGGCTCGGGGCTGATCCCGCCGCGCACGATGCACTCCGCGGAGGACGCCGCGGTGCTGCTGGAGGCCGCACGGGGTGCGCGCCGCGTGGTCGAGATCGGGGTATATGAGGGCTCGTCCGCGGTCGTCCTATGCGGAGCGCTGCGCTCAGACGCGGAGTTGCACCTGGTCGACCCCTTTGGCCGCCACCCCGATGCCCTGCCCTCGGGCTGGGGAGCCACCGAGTGGGCGACCCGGCGTGCCGTCTCGCGCGCTTTACGCCGGCGCGGCCCCGAGACGCCGAGCGTGTACTGGCACATATGCCTCTCGGCGGAGCTGGCCACGCGCTGGCAGGGCGGGGCGGAGATGGTGTTCATCGACGGCGACCACTCCGAGGTTGGCTGTGAGCTGGACTGGTCCTCGTGGCATGGCTGCGTCCCGCTCGGCGGCCACGTCGTATTTCACGACGCCCGCGCCGACCGGCCCGGGGGACGCGGGCTGCCAGGGCCGACAGCGGTCGTCACTCGCCTATTTCGCGCCGGCGCGGGCGCCGATGGGGGCGCGTCCGGCTGGGAGATCGTCGCCGAGGCCGACCGCACCGTCGCCGTGCGGCGGGTGACCTGAGCGAGTGTGTGAAGATCTGACGGGAGGCGCTGCGCGGGCAGGCTGCCTGGGCGTCGAGTAGCGGCGCCTGACGCTACGACTCATCAGACGCAGCTCACCTGACCACGAGCGTGGCTTTCATGCCTTTTTCCTCGTGTTTCGGAAGCGAGCAGAGCAGGGTGTAGCTACCCGCGCGCATGGTGAACGTCAGGTCGGTGTGCACGCCCGGCACGGTGTCCGGAAATGCGCCCGCTTCGGTGCCCTCGGCCTGTTCGAGCGCGTGCAGGTTATGTTCGTCCTGGCCGCCGTTGACAAACTCGATTGTCACCTTGCCGGCCGGGACTTCGGTGCGCGAGAGGGTAAGGCTGTACTCCTTGGCGAGCACCTGCACGCGCGCCGGTCCCACTGGGCCGCTGGGAGATTCCGTGGAACCCCCGCCGGCAGGGCCCGGTGTGGTTGTGCCAGAGCCGGGCGTCGTGCCGGGAGCGTCCGCGGCGCCTGTCGATCCCGGTGGGGCTGAGCCGCCCGCCGTGCCCGAGCCCCCGACGAGGCTCCGGTGCGTGCGCGCGGCCCGCTTCCGGTGGGCGCACTGCCTGTGCTTGTGGTGCCGCCTCCCGACCGCGTGGATCGTCCGGCAGTGGCAGTCCCCGCAGTGACAGTGTCCAGCGTGGCGATGGCATGCCCGCGCCAAGCTGGTAAGGCGATGGCGCGACCCATGTCCTGGATACGCGAGCGCTGCCGCGGCGCCCGCGATACACAGCACGCACGCCAGCGGCAGCGCGACTCCACGGCGGACGCTTCGCCGGGATGTGACGCCTACCCGCCGCATCAGCTCTTGATCAGCTGCGGCAGTTCTTTGAACAGTGTCGCTTCGGGAATGATCTGGTGGGCGTCGGTTTCGAACCACTGCTCCAGCAGCGCGCAGTACATTGCGCGGAAATCCGACGTGTTGACGAGGTTGTCGTTTTCGTCGAGCTGGCTCAGCCCCGGGAATTCGCCGATCATCTGGCCGGCGACCTGCGTGCCGATCAGGAACGCCACGCCGGCTGCGCCATGGTCGGTGCCCGAGCCGTTTTCCTCGGGGCGCCGGCCGAACTCCGACCACAGCTGGATCAGCACCCTGTCCGCCAGCCCGCGCTGTTCGAGGTCGCGCTGGAACGCGAGCACCGCTTCGATCGTCTCGCCGAGGTTCGTGCTCAGGGTTTCCTGCTCGTCGGAGTGTGTGTCATACGAGCCGACGGCGCTCAGTGACGCGCATTTGATCGGCAGCCCGGCGCCGAGCATCGCGGCGAGCGCGGCGAGCCGTGCGGGGAATTCTCCGCCCGCGGTGGGGTAGGGGACCGTCGGTTTGTACGTCGATTTGCCCTGTGCTTCGACAAATGCGGCCATCTGGTTGAGCACGATGCTCGTGTCCAGCGACGCGCCCCGCGCCTGGGCATAGGCGGGGGAGGGTGCCCCGAGCGCCCCCAGCTCTCCGAACGTCCTCAGCGCCGGGGCGGT
>Ga0070711_100001717_pt1 | contig 12149 bp, 9 predicted proteins | sample LARL53metaG_FD_65452 | JGI IMG/M metagenome (GOLD analysis project Ga0070711, IMG submission 65452) | Corn, switchgrass and miscanthus rhizosphere microbial communities from Kellogg Biological Station, Michigan, USA - LAR L5-3 metaG | ecosystem: Host-associated > Plants > Roots > Rhizosphere ... | reverse complement strand
TGTACTCGGTAACGTGAGCCATATGCAATGGCGCGAACACATGCTGCTGGAGAAACCCGAACAGAGTCTGGCCCGAAACCTTCTCCACGACGGCGGCCGCAAGCACGTAGCCGGTATTCGAGTATTGCCATTGCGTTCCGGGCTCGAAGTCCAGGGGGCGCTGCGCCGCCCATTCGTTGATGATGGCGTTGGTCGTGGTCGGCCGGGTCATTTCCGGAGTGAGAAAATCCTGCGGCCAGTAGTCTCTGATTCCGCTGGTATGCGTGAGCAATTGGCGCAGCGTTACAGCCGCCGCGGCGCGCAGCTCCGGGAACCATTGCTCGATGCGGTCATCGAGGGACAGTTTGCCCTGCTCGGCCAGCAGCAGCAGCGCGGCCGCCGTGAATTGCTTCGACACCGAATCCAGGGCATAGCGCGTCGCGAGGGTCGCGGACGCCCTGGGCTTCAAGCGGGCGGCGCCGTAGGCCTTGGCGTACGTCAAGCGCCCGTCCTGCACAATCGCGATCGATGCGGACGGAGCGCCGCTGCTTGCCAGCCATTCCTCGACGACGCCATCCACCGCAGCGGGATCTACGGTGGATCCGGCGCGTACGAGGTTCGCGGCGCAGCCCAGGCATACCAGGACCGCCCAGCCTGAGTGGCGCAGAATCTTAAAGGATTTCAGGCTGGACTCTTCGGCAGGTGAGCTTCGATGAGGGTCCGAACGGCGGATAGCGCAGCGCTGATCGGCCCGCTGCCGAGCGGAAAAATCAAGCGTGTGAAATATCCGCCGTCCAACAACAGCATCAGCGCATCGCCGAGCACCTCGGCATCGCGCGCGCCCATCGCGCGCGCCATGGCGTGCAGGCGCTTGCGGACTTTATCCTTGTACGCACGCACCAAGGTGCTCAACTCGTCCTCGTCATCCGTGATCTCCGCCGCCGCATTGCCGAGCGCACAGCCGCGGCACTCATTGGACTTGGCGATCTCCAGTTGCGCTTCAAACAGCGCCTCGACCTGACGACGCGGGTCATCGGGGTGGCGGGCAACGGCGGCGTCCCACCAGGCCCAATACTCGCGTTCCTGCTCGCGTAGATATTCCGCAACGAGCGCATCCTTGGACGCGAAGCTGCGGTAGAAACTCATTTTGTTGGAGCCGGCCTCCGCGGCAATCGCGTCGACGCCGACCCCGTGGATGCCGTGCCGGTAGAAGAGTTCGCAGGCGGTCTCGAATATGCGGTCGCGCACGCGTGATTTGCCGCCTGCGGGCAGAGGGCCGGCCCCGCAGTCGTCGCGGCTTATGCCTGTTGTGTCGCTGCTCATATTCAAGTCTCAGTTGACAGGTATGTTACCAGTCGGTAACTTATACCATGTTACTTACTAGTAACTCACGTAGACAGCATTGCTGTCGGAAAGTTTGAAATCAAGGTCATTTCCGGAGAACGCCCATGTATTTGCGGTCAGCAACCTTCATTTTACCGGTAATTTTGGCAACCGTGCTTGCCGCTTGCAGCCACTCGCAAGCCCACTCCAATGCAAATGCTGCACCGCCACAGCCATCGGTCACCGTCGCAGCGGTCATTTCCCGGTCCTTGCACCACTGGGAGGAACTGACCGGCGAGGTACAGGCGGTCAACTCCGTCGAGGTTCGGCCGCGGGTCAGCGGGTTCATCGACAGCGTGCAGTTCACCGAAGGAGCGCGGGTCAAGAAGGGGCAGCTATTGTTCCTGATCGACCCCCGTCCGTTTGAAATCGAGATCGAACGCCTCGGCGCCGAGCTCAAACGTGTTCAATCCAAACTGGATTTTGCAACCGCCGGCCGGGCGCGCGCCGAGCGGCTGTTCGCGCAAAATGCCATCGCGCGCGAAGAATACGAGCAACTCACGTCCGCGGAGACCGAGGCGGCCGGGGATTTGGGATCGTTGAACGCGCAATTGCACGCAGCGCGGCTCAACCTCGAATACGCACATGTGCGCTCGCCCATCGACGGGCGGGTGTCGCGAGCCCTGATTACGCCGGGCAACCTGGTGTCCGCGGCGAACTTGCTGACCACGGTCGTCTCTGACGATCCCATCTATGCCTACTTCGATACGGACGAGGCCACGTACCTGAAATTTGCGCCGCGTAATCCGGGCGATCATGGGGCCGCCCCGAACCCGGTGTTCATGGGCCTGGTCGGCGAGCAAGGCTATCCGCATCAGGGTGCATTGGACTTCATCGACAATCAGGTCGACGCGCGCAGCAGCACCATTCACGCGCGTGCGGTGTTCGACAACAAGGACGGGCGCTTCACCCCCGGCTTGTTTGCGCGCATCAAGTTGGTTGCGGCCGACAGCCACGACGCCATCCTCATCGACGAGCGTGCGGTCGGCAGCGATCTGGGCAAGAAATATGTGTTGGTGCTGAAGGCCGACAACACGCTCGAATACCGGCCGGTGACCTTGGGCACGCGCGTCGACGGATTGCGGGTGGTGGAAGAGGGTCTGCAACCGGCCGATGTTGTCGTCGTCAATGGACTTCAGCATGTGATGGCCGGCGCCAAGGTTGAAGCCACCCGCGTCGCCATGACGGCCGGGGGATCCGGATTGGCGCAGGTGGCCGCGACTGATGCTCCCAGGGACAAAATGCTGCGCACCGCGGCGGCTAACCAGTTGGGTCGATAATGAATATCTCCCGATTTTTCATTCAGCGCCCGATCTTCGCGGCGATGCTCTCCGCCTTGATCTTGTTGGCAGGACTGCTCGCGTTGCCGGGTTTGCCGATCAGCGAATACCCCGAAGTCGTTCCGCCCACCATAGTCGTGCGCGCGACCTATCCCGGGGCGAACCCCACCGTGATCGCCGATACCGTCGCTTCACCCCTGGAGCAGGCGATCAACGGCGTCGAGGACATGCTGTATCAATACTCTCAGGCTACGAGCGACGGCGTGATGACCCTGACCGTCACCTTCAAGCTGGGTACCGATGTCGACAAGGCCCAGGTCCAGGTGCAAAACCGCGTCAGCCAGGCGCTGCCGAAGCTGCCGCCGGAGGTGCAAAGACTCGGGGTGGTCACCAACAAGTCCTCGCCCGACATCACGCTGGCGGTGTTCGTCTATTCGCCGAACGGCCGTTACGATCAAACCTACCTCGCGAATTTCGTCGCGCTGCGCATCAAGGATGAGCTGGCGCGCCTCGAGGGGGTGGGCGATGTGCAGCGCTTCGGCGGCGGCGACTACTCGATGCGGGTTTGGCTGGATCCGGAAAAAGTGGCGGCCCGCGGCCTCACGACCGGCGATGTGGTGAGCGCCATTCGTGAACAGAATGTGCAGGTGGCGGCCGGGCAGGTGGGCGCGCCGCCTCAGGCAAACGGTGCGAATTTCCAGCTCGCCATCAACACCAAGGGCCGCCTGAGCGACGAAACGGACTTCGGGGACATCATCGTCAAGACCGGCGCAGCCGGCCAGATCGTGCGCCTGCGCGATGTCGCGCGCGTCGAGCTGGGCTCGGACAACTATGCGCTGCGTGCGATGCTCGACAATCGAACTGCCGTGGCCATTCCGATTTTTCAACGACCGGGCAGCAACGCCATCGCCGTGTCGGATGCAGTACGCGCCAAAATGGCAGAGCTCAAGAAGAGTTTTCCCGAAGGCATCGACTACAACGTCGCCTATGACCCCACGGTGTTCGTGCGCGGCTCAATCCATGCCGTGCTCCACACATTGCTCGAGGCCATCGCCCTGGTGGTGATCGTGGTGATCGTATTCCTGCAGACGTGGCGGGCCTCGGTCATTCCGCTGATCGCAGTGCCCGTCTCGCTCATCGGCACATTCGCCGTCATGCACCTGCTGGGTTTCGGATTGAACGCGCTGTCTCTGTTCGGGCTGGTGCTCGCCATCGGCATCGTGGTCGATGACGCGATCGTGGTCGTGGAGAATGTCGAGCGCAACATCCAAGAGGGCCTTGCCCCGATCGACGCCACCCGCCAGGCCATGAAGGAGGTGACCGGCCCGATCATCGCGACTGCCTTGGTGCTCTGCGCGGTGTTCGTGCCGACCGCGTTCATCAGCGGTCTGTCCGGGCAGTTCTACAAACAGTTCGCGCTCACCATTGCAATCAGCACGGTGATATCGGCATTCAATTCCCTGACACTGTCCCCCGCGCTCTCGGCCGTCCTGCTGAAGCCGCACGGCGCAGCGCCGGATGCCGTTACCCGCTTTCTCAACGCAGCCCTGGGTTGGTTTTTCGCGCCTTTCAATCGATTCTTCGCGCGATCCAGCGCCGGCTACGTGGGCACGGTCGCCCGGGTCTTGCGCTCGAGCGGAATTGCGCTGTTCGTCTACGGCGGGCTGATTGCTCTGACCTGGTTCGGATTCAGCCACACCCCGACCGGCTTCGTGCCGCCGCAGGACAAGCAATACCTGGTGGCCTATGCACAGCTTCCGGACGCTGCCACGCTCGATCGAACCGAGTCGGTGATCAAGCGCATGAGCGTGACCGCGCTTGCCACCCCCGGCGTGGAGTCGGTGCCGGCGTTTCCCGGCTTGTCCATCAACGGCTTCACCAATGCGACCAACGCTGGAATCGCGTTCACGCCCCTCAAGTCCTTCGATGAGCGCCGCGATCCGGCGCAATCGGCGGGTGCGATTGCCGCCTCGCTCTCGGCCCAATACGGCAAGATTCAGGACGCCTACATCGCCGTATTTCCGCCGCCGCCGGTTCAAGGCCTGGGCACGATCGGAGGCTTCAAGTTGGAGATCGAGGATCGCGGCAATCTGGGTGCCAATGAGTTGTTCCGGCAAACACAGAATCTGCTGGCAAAGGCGCGGCAGCGGCCGGAACTCGCGGGAATGTTCTCGGGATTCCAAGTCAACGTTCCGCAGCTTGAAGTGGACGTGGACCGGGAAAAGCTCAAGGCGGCCGGCGTCAATCTCCAGGATCTGTTCGACACCATGCAGGTGTACCTCGGTGCGCTGTACGTCAATGACTTCAACCGCTTCGGCCGCACCTACCAGGTCAATGCGCAGGCGGAATCCGGTTTTCGCCTGAGTGCCGAGGATATCGGGCGGCTGAAGACGCGCAATCAACGCGGCGACATGATTCCCATCAACAGTTTCATCACGGTGCGCGAGACTTCCGGCCCCGACCGGGTCATGCACTACAACGGCTATGCCGCCGCGGACATCAACGGCGCCCCGGCACCCGGCTATAGCTCGGGTCAAGCGCAAGCGGCGATGGAGCAGGTCGCGCGCGAGGTATTGCCGAATGGAATGCATTTCGAATGGACGGAGCTGACCTACCAGCAGATTCTTGCGGGCGATACCACGGCCTATGTGTTTCCCCTGGTGATACTGCTGGTCTTCATCGTTCTCGGCGCGCTTTACGAGAGCGTCAGCCTGCCGTTGGTGGTGATCTTGATCGTGCCGATGTGCCTGTTGAGCGCCATCCTCGGGGTCCAGATCGCGGGCGGCGACAACAATGTCTTCACGCAGATCGGTCTCATCGTTCTGGTGGGTCTGGCGTGCAAGAACGCCATTCTCATCGTCGAGTTTGCCAAGGACCGCGAGGCGCAGGGCGAGAGCATTTGGCAGGCGGTTCTCGATGCCTGCCGCCTGCGGCTGCGCCCGATTCTGATGACTTCGCTGGCGTTCATCATGGGCGTGGTGCCGCTGGTGATCTCGCACGGCGCCGGCGCCGAGATGCGGCGCGCCATGGGCGTGGCGGTGTTCTCGGGGATGCTGGGCGTGACCTTCTTCGGTCTGCTGCTGACCCCCGTGTTCTATCTTGTAATCCGCAAACTCGTCGAGGCGCGCCGCCGTTCTGCCACGACTCCTGCGGCATTGATCCCAACGAGCGAATCGCAGTCATGATAAAAAATAGCCCCTTCGGCCGCGCAACGGCGGCGTCTCGTGCAATCTTCGCGGCCGCGCTGGCGGCGGTGCTTCCCGCCTGCGCGGTCGGTCCTGCCTATCATCCGCCGGCGATGGCCCCGGTCCAGGCGCGCAATGTCGATGCGCACTTCACTGCCGCCGCGCCGGGAGCCGCCTGGTGGGGGCAATTCGGAGATCCGGTGCTCGCCGACCTCGAGGCTAGGGCACTGGCAGACAATCTCGATGTGCACATCGCCGTCGCAAGGGTGCAAGCCGCGCGCGCCGCTTTCAATGAGGCGCAGTTCGACTACGCGCCGCACGTGCCATTGAACGCATCCTACTCGCGCAGCAAAGAGCAGCAACCGGGGTTCACCCCCGGTCGCATCGACATCGAGAGCGCCAGCGTCGGCTTCGACGCAAGCTGGGAGATCGATCTGTTCGGCCGGGTCCGTCACGAGAACGCGGCGGCGCACGCGGCGCTCGGCGCCGAACAGGCAAACCTGGCCGATGCAAGGATCACGGTTGCCGCGGAAATTGCCCGAAACTACTTCGAACTGCGCGGGCGCCAACGGCAGATCGCCGTCGCGCGCGAGAACCTGCAGAATCAGCGCGAGGCGCTGCACCTGACGCAGGTGCGGTACGACGCGGGCAGAGTGACCGAACTCGATACCGACAGCGCGCAGGCACGGCTGAAAGGGACCGAGGCGACCTTGCCCCTGTTGGAGGCGGCCGAAAAGCGTTTTGGCTACCGTCTCGCGGTGCTATTGGGTGTATCCCCCGGAACGCTCGATGCCCAGCTGGCACCCGTCCCGGTGCGGGCCATGACGGCGCCCTTACCCATCGGCGACGTGTCCACGCTGCTGCAGGCCCGACCCGACGTGCGCGTCGCCGAACGCAATCTTGCCGCCGCCACGGAGCGCGTCGGGGTAGCGACCGCCGACCTATTTCCACGAGTCACCTTCACCGGTTTCGTCGGCTTCTTGTCCGGCGACGCCTCGCAGTTGGGCAAGGCCGCAAGCCGGGCCTGGCTGGTGAATCCGGCGGTGAGTTGGCCGGCCTTGGATTACGGATCCGTCCATGCGCGTCTGCGTGGCGCACGCGCCGAGGCGGATGGGGCTCTCTCGGCGTATCAAAAGGCAGTGCTGACTGCCCTGGAGGACTTCGAGGATGCGTGCGTCGACTACGGTACCGAGGAGACACGGCTTGGGAGCGTGCTGGAGCAGGCGCAGGCGTCGCGACGGGCGGAGCAATTGGCCGAGATTCAGTATCGCGAGGGCAGCATCAATTTTCTCGTGCTGCTGGACGCACAGCGTACGATGCTGCAGGCGGAGGACGAGTTGGCCCAGGCGGAAACGGCTGCGAACACCGGGGCGGTTGCAGTCTATAAGGCGCTGGGCGGTGCCGTTGAGACGACTCCCAATGTAGCCGCGATCACCCGCTAGGCATTCGTCCAACGCTCAGGCGGAAGGGCCTTTCCAGCGGACGAGAAACTCGTTCACCGCGGAGGATTGCATGCCGCGCATGGCTTGGAATTCTCCGGTTTGTTGGCTGTAGAGAAGTTCGCCGTGTTCGCCGAGGACGGCGAGCGCCGGAACGCCCTTGCGCAGCGGGATTTGATAGTGCTCGGCAATGTCAAGATTCTCGTTCATGCGCCCGATATTGATGTGAACCAGGATGTAGTGGGCATCCAGCATGGGTTTGTTGGTCGGGTCGTGGATATACCGGTCGAGCACGTGGCAGTCGGGGCACCAATTTCCGCCGAAGTCCAAGATCACGCGCTTGTGGCCGGCGGCCGCCGCGGCAAGGGCGGCGCTCAAATCGACCTTCGCCTGCTCGGCGGGCGGGTAGATGTTGGGTTCCGTGGAGCGCGCAGGAGTCGCGGCAAACGCGAGCAAAGCCGCCAGTATTGTGGTGATCCAAGATGCGCGTACGTAAGACATTGGATGGAAAAGATACAATCTTATTCAGGCAGATGCCAGGGTTCTCAGCAAGTCGCGCCAGCTGACAATTCCGATGGGCTTGAAATCGTCGTCGACGATCGGAAGGCAGGAGATGCGATTCTTGAGCAGAAGCTCGACCGCCTCGGCGATCCCGGACTCTTGACGCAGTGTGATCGGGCGGCGAGTCATGATTTGGTGGACCCGCTTGTTGAGGGTGGCCAGATCCCGCGCAGTCTCCGTTGCGCTGCCAACATAAGGGCTCAACGCCCGGAGGAGGTCTCGATCGGACAGGACGCCGCTCAGCTTCTTGTGTTCGTCCACCACGAGCAGGTGGTGAAACTTCATGGTATCGAAGATTTCCTTGACCACTTCCAATCGATCGTCCATTTCGACGGTGACGATCCGCGCCGTCATGATCTTGCCCAAAGTCATCCGCACGCTCCCTGTCCGAGCAGCTACCGACCGCTCTCGGGGACCGATACTAGCCTATGTGTAGGGTCGGCTGCCGCTAGCGGGTATTGTCGACGGTGCCGTCGTTGTTGACCAGTGGCGGCGTATCGTCATCGAGTTCCAGCCCGTCGCCGTAGAGGGTGTCTTCTTCGTCGTCGACCCGTACTACGGTATCCGGATTGCGTTCCTGTTCATACTTGGTGTGGTCTGCGGCTTGCCGCCGTTCCGATCCGCTCAGTGCGCCGCCTCGAAGCTTGTTCTCTCCGATGTCGTCCGCCGAGTCACGCGGATCGCTGCCAGGTTTTGGGTCGCTCATGAGGTACTCCGGGGATAAGGAACTCGGAACCGCGATGCTAATGCTCGATCCGCGCTGCCGATATCCGTGGGGCACGACGAGAAGATGTAGGCATCAGCCGACAAACGCATACAATGCCCGGTTTATTCGTTCGGAGATCAGCCAATGGGTTCATCAATGCGGCTCTTCAACCTCTCGCTGCTGGGCGTGTTCCTGGTGGGCGCAACGCTTGCGGCATCGCCGTCCATGGGTGCCGAGCGCGTGCCGCCGAACGATACGCCGGATACCAAGGTGGCGGTGGTCCCGGAGCCCACCGAGTCGCCGCGATATCTGCACGATGAATCCAAGGTTACACAAGGGTCGATCACCATTGCCGGGCGTGCGCTCGGTTATCAGGCCGAGGCTGGGATATTGGTGGTACACGTGAAGGATCCCATGGACGATGATGCGCCGCCGCCTCGCGAGGACAAGAACGGCCCGCCGCCGCCGCAACCGCCCGAGGCGGGGATGTCCTATGTCGCGTATTTCCGCGGCGACAAGGAGGATGCTCGCCGACCCATCACTTTCCTTTTCAACGGGGGCCCCGGTTCGTCCACCGTCTGGCTGCACATGGGCGCGTTTGGACCGAAGCGAGTTGTGACCGCGGACGATACCCACAGCCCGGCGGCCCCGTATCGCATCGTCGACAACGAATACACCCTGCTTGATTCCACCGACCTTGTATTCGTCGACGCGCCCGGTACGGGGTTCGGGCACTTGCGAGGAACCGACAAGGAGAAGGCGTTTTATGGGGTGGACCAGGACGCGCACGCATTTGCAAATTTCATCGTCGCGTTCCTCTCCAAACACAACCGCTGGAACTCGCCCAAGTATTTGTTTGGCGAGAGCTATGGAACCACGCGGGCGGCGGCGCTCGCGAACATTTTACAGGTCGAAAAGTCTTTGGACTTCAACGGCATCATTCTTCTGTCGCAGATTTTGAACTTCGACGACAGCGTCGACCAACCGCAATTCAATCCCGGCGTCGACCTGCCGTATGTGTTGGCTTTGCCGACGTATGCGGCCACGGCGTGGTACCACCACAAGCTGCCGTCTCAACCCGCCTCATTGGAGTCGTTGCTCAAGGAAGTCGAGAATTTTGCCCTCACCGACTATATGCAGGCGCTGGCGGCGGGATCGAACTTGAGCGCAGAGCGCAAATCGGCTATCGCGGCCAAGCTCCATGACTATACCGGTCTCCCGGCCGACTATATCGAACGCGCCAACCTGCGGGTCAACGGCGGGGAATTCCAAAAGACACTGATGGGAAGCGACGTCACGACGGGGCGCCTCGATACGCGCTTTGCGGGTCCGACCATCGATCCCATGAGCAAGGAAGCCGACTACGACCCACAGTCGGCGGCGATCTCGTCGGCCTATGTCTCAGCGTTCAATGACTACGTTCGAGGCGTCCTCAAGTTCGGCGAGCGGAGGATTTACAAGCCGGGGCTGGATGTCGATAAGTTATGGGACATGTTGCATCAGCCCCCGGGCGCGACCACGAAGGTCCCGGGTCCGATCAACGTCATGCCGGATCTGGCGGTTGCCATGAAACAGAATCCGAATCTCAAGGTGCAACTCAACGGCGGCTACTACGATCTTGCGACCCCGTACTTCGCGGCGGTGTATGAGTTGCGTCAGCTGCCCATACAGAGTTCGCTCCAGGCCAATATCGATATGCATTTCTATACCTCCGGCCACATGGTTTATGCCCACGAACCCGACCTGAAGGCCTTACATGGGAATGTGGCGGCGTTCATCGAGAAGACCCGTGCCGGCACCGGCAAATAATCGGCTCGAGCGCCCTTGCAAAAACGGCGGATAAGCGTGTAAAAATTTCACCGACAACCGGTGGAAGGGCTAATTTATCAGCGTCGGCGGCGCCGGTACACAATTTGCTTAAATTCAGGCATGGCGATTCCAATCAGGATCGGCGGTCGTATAATTGTGGACAGGCCGTGACGATCCCGTATAGCGGGGGGTCCATGCAGAATCAAGCACACACCGAATCAGCGATGCGTTCGGCATCGTTGCACACCGGTTCGGCAATCTCCTATCGCGGAGGCGAGCTGGCCGGCGACCTGTTGATCAGGCTGTTTCAACGCCTGCCCTTGAGGATGACGGTGCGGCTGTGGAACGGCGACACGCTACAGGTGGGTGCGGCCGATGCGCAGGCGCGGGACAGTGCATTCAGCCTGGTGTTCCGCACGCCCGAGGCGGTCTATTCGGCGGTGCTCGGAAGAGATCCGTTGCGGTTGGCTGAAGCGTATTTTCGCGGCGATATGGACATCGAAGGCGATTTTTTCGCCGCCCTCGAACTCAAGAACCACCTGCAGGCGCTGCGATTGTCCGCCACCGAGCGGCTGGGAACGGTGTTTTCCGCGCTGCGCTTGCGCGCAGTGAATGCCGATACGCGGCGGATGCAATGGCAACAGACGCCGACTCACGGACGCACGGTCAAGGCGCACTCCAAAGCGGAGAATCGCGACGCCATCCATTTTCACTACGATGTGTCGAATGAGTTCTATGCGTCGTGGTTGGATCAGGCCATGGTCTATTCCTGCGCGTACTTCGAGACCCCGGAGGCCGACCTCGACACCGCGCAGAACGCGAAACTCGATCACATCTGCCGCAAGTTGCGATTGCAGCCTGGCGACGAATTTCTCGATATCGGCTGCGGCTGGGGTGCGCTGGTAATTCACGCGGCGCGGCACTTCGGCGTGCACGCGCGCGGGGTGACCTTGAGCCCGCAGCAATTGACGCTGGCGCGGGAACGCATTTTGGCCGCCGGGCTCGAAGATCGGGTCAGCGTCGAATTGCAGGACTATCGCGACCTCCCGGGCGAGTCGGTCTATGACAAGATCTCGAGCGTGGGCATGTTCGAGCATGTCGGCCTGAAGAACCTGCCCACATATTTTTCCACGGTCCACCGTCTGCTCAAACCACACGGTCTATTCCTGAACCACGGCATCACGCATGATTCAGAAGGATGGAGGCAGTCGCTGTCGACCGATTTTATCAACCGCTACGTGTTCCCCGACGGCCAGCTCGACAACGTCAGCAATATCCAGCGCGTCATGGAGAGAGTCAGGTTTGAGATCGCCGATGTGGAAGCTCTGCGACCGCACTATGCGCTGACACTACGGCATTGGGTGACACGGCTCGAGAGCAACCGCGCGCGCGCGCTGCAGTTTGTCAATGAGGCCACTTACCGCGTCTGGCGGCTGTACATGGCCGCCTGCGCGCTGGAATTCGAATCAGGGCACATCGGCATTTACCAGATATTGGCGGGCAAGCGCGCCCCCGGAAGTCTGCCGTTGCCGCTGACGCGGAGATTCATGTACCCATGAATTGCCGCTCGCCGGTGTGAATGGAGACGATCGGCTGTAGGCGGGCGCCGACGTGCTGGTCTGCCGAATGATCCTGGACGTCCGCTGCACCGCAGTGAATACTGCAGGCTGACTGACGCCACCGGAGCGCCTATGCAGTGGAGACTTCCAGCAATCGCCGCGGCACTCTTGATCACCTGCCCTGGGTGGGTCGAGGCGGCATACAAGGACTGGCCGAGCTACAACAACACGCTCACTTCCGAACGATT
>Ga0070711_100001715_pt1 | contig 12150 bp, 13 predicted proteins | sample LARL53metaG_FD_65452 | JGI IMG/M metagenome (GOLD analysis project Ga0070711, IMG submission 65452) | Corn, switchgrass and miscanthus rhizosphere microbial communities from Kellogg Biological Station, Michigan, USA - LAR L5-3 metaG | ecosystem: Host-associated > Plants > Roots > Rhizosphere ... | reverse complement strand
TATGTGCAAACAGGTTCTATGATCACATAGAAGAACAAAAAACTGCAGTATCAGAATATCTGGACAAAACATTCGGAAGATGGTATTATGACGACATTAGATATGACACTTGACTTAATAGAGAGTTGCAGTTAAGCTGACGGCGTGGAAGCTAAGAAAGATGGCCAGTTACCTTCTTTATGTAATTGCCTTCCAACCCTAGACGTGATATTGGAGAAGGTAATACTTTCTATGACTATGGATTATATTATCATAACAAACTTTCTTCAGTTGCACTTGAACTGAATCTTCGCCTACCTGCTATTCCTAATCCTAACATCTCTAATCCATTAATTATAAGAGCAACTGATAGGATAATAGCCAAAAGAGGAATTCCAATACTGACAGGATGCGCCAACACTATAAGAGATAAAATGATGCTCACTATTCCTACGAAAATAAGGACAATTCTTGACCAGCCTGCATGATTCTTATCTACAAAGCCATGTATTAACCTCGCAATACCATTAATCAATAAAGCGACGGCTCCCAAGATTATCAAAAATGCTGCAGACTCGAGTGGATATGCCATAGCTATGGAGGATAATATTATTACTAGTATTCCTAATCCGATATTTACAAGGGTTGAGGATCTGGTGGTGGATGCTGCAGATATTCCACTTGCAATTCTTTCAATCCCAACTATGAAGAGAACTATTGAAAGCAGTACAATAACTGTTGCAATAGCAGATGCTGGAAACGCTAATACTGCTATTGAAAGCCCAATTGAAATTAACCCTAAGACAACTTGTAGAATTCTAAGCCAGCTTGGAGATTTATCTTGTAATAGTGACACTAATTACATGTTTAAGAGATAGTATAAAAGGATTCTTTGAGGTTCTTCATCTATCTGCTGCTATAATACAATGACTGACTAATTCTCTGCAAAATAAATCTTGATGATAATAGTACATTTATTTGGATTTGATTATACTGTATTTCCATATCAATGAATAACAACCATCAATTTGGTAGAAGACAAGTCACTAAGATAGACCACAATCAAAATACAAAAAACGCAAAGCGATCATTTCTGAAGAAAATGATTATTCTAGGAACGATACTTGCAGTTACACTAACTGTCAGTACGCTGCTGCTTGAGCCTCTAGTTCCTGTAGAATATTTGATTTATTCTCAGATTGCACAGGTAGTCATAATAGGCTATGTTGTTATAGAGATAATAGGTAATACAGCTTTCAATCTAGCTGTGGCTGCTCAACAATCACGGCAGACAGCCAAATCAATAAAGAGCTTTATGAGGATTGTCGGTTCTGTTGTAATTATTGTTATCACAATTTCCTACCTTAGTCAAAATGCCGCCCTAGCAGCATCAATTGCTACTATATCTGGAATAGTGGTTGGTTTTGCTGCACAAAATCTGATCGGAAATATGATTGCGGGAATGTACCTAACTACAACAAGACCATTCAAAATAGGTGATATGATTACAGTCTTTGGAAATACTGGTAGAGTAGTGGACATAGGGTTATTGTACTGTGTAATCCTAATGGAAAATGGTGATACTGTACGTGCCCCAAGTTCAGCATTAATAACAACGTCGATAATACTGAGGGAAGGAAAAGAGCCTGACTATTCTTATTCGTATATTTGTTGAATTATCAACTATTCGTAAATTAGAATGATGAATTATGCATTGCTAAATTATATTAGCATTCTTCTTGTTCTATAAATGGGTGTATCAATATGACATTATCCATTAATTACATATGACCATAGAAAAAACAGATGCGGCTGAAGTAGAGGCAAAACCAAAAAACTTCAGACTTCTCTGACCAAATGATCAACGGATATCGTCCGAAACTGACTAGCATTTATCAGAAGACATAACATGATATTAGCAGCCATCGAGCAACATGTCATTATCATCATCACGCAGGCATAGTGGTCGAGAGGAGCAAAATGAATTAGTAATACATATATGGTTAGAATCGTCATAGGATAATATTTTGGCAAAAGCCTATCTTACTCCATACGGAGTTGGCCTCGGTCACGCCAGCCGGCTCATGTTGGTTGCAGATAGGCTTAAAAATTGTAATACAATAGTCAAATTCTCCTCGTACGGAGAAGCAGCGAGATACATTTCAATGTATGGGTACAAGTGCATAACAGTTCCACCTGTTGAATTCAGTTGGAGTCTAGGAGGCGATTTTTCAATCAAGTATAGCATTGCAAATATTCCACGCTGGTTTACAAACTTTTCAATACAAGTTAATAAAGAAATCCAGAGTATGATAGGATATAATCCAGATATCATAATATCCGACACAAGACTGTCTTCAATTTTAGCAGCTAAAGTACTAGGAATATCGTCTGTAGTAATTTTAAATCAAGCAAAATTATTACTTTCTCCTCGTCTTCATGAATTTAGGATTGCTAGACTTTTTGAAAAAATCAATGGCGAATTACTCGGTTCTTTATGGTCAATGTCAGATAAAATCTTAATACCTGATCTGCCACCTCCATATACAATAGCAAGCCACAACATATGGGATGTTAGTTCTATTGTAAAAAAAATACAATATGTTGGATTTATGGCACCAGAACTGCATGTTGACCAAGCACAGATTAACAAAGTAGCTCAGTATCTCAGCTTAGATAGATCAAGACCAATCATATTTATTCATATAAGTGGACCAATGCAGACACGAATGACGATTATCAAAATTATAGTAGAGGCATGCAAATGTCTCAGTCGTGAGATACAATACATAGTTTCTGAGGGAAGACCTACAGGGAGTACCCAACCTAAAAAGCTGGCAGGATCAGGATGGTACTATGAATGGTGCCCTGTACGAGACGAAATATTAGCAATGAGTAATTTGCTCATAATTCGTGGTGGACATGTTGCTATATCACAAGCTATTCAGTTCGGGAAACCTATGATTTCTATACCTATAGAAAATCATGGTGAACAGTTAGGTAATTCTGCAAAAATTGCTAAAATTGGCGTAGGAATAATGCTACAAACAAAACAACTAAACACAAAGGTAATCATTGATGCAATTTATCAAATACTTAATCATTCCATATACCAAGACAAGGCAAATGAAATAATGAAATTAACTGATAAATTAAATGGAATCGATAATGTCATAAAGACAATTCTATCTAGTTTGTCAAAAGACATGTAAAAGTCCTTTTCCTTTTCTAATCAACTATGTATGCTGATGGTATATACTGGATGCGACCGACGATTATATTTTATTAATGGCATTTCAATAGCAGCAGCCAGTAATGTCTAATGTAAATAAAAGAACAAGGACACTTTGCAAAGCTACCTAATATAATCACAAATGCCTTATATTTTCTAGGTTCACAACCACCTCAAACAACTAGATGATTTTATCAATCATGTTGAAAGATATATAGATAATGTAACGTGAGAAAACCAAGGTCAACTGACTGTTTTCAGCGAGGTAAATGAGCGATACGTATATACACATATATATTAAGATGACAGGAAGGAACCGCCTTTTTACCTATGCAGATGACGCTCTCCCATTATTAAGCGATCGTATCATACCGATTAGTCTCTGCAGGTCTTCTTCATTTAAGTTCTCAACGTCATCGATTCTGTCTTTTATTAGTTGTTTTGTGTCATCAAGCAGATCTGACTTCTTAGTTTTCTTTAGTTTTGCCTCTGTGAGTTTAGAGCTCAGGATAGGAATAACTGCCCACAGCATTCCAATACCTACGAATGCAACTAAGGTTGCTACTATTTTTCCCCAAAATGTAACTGGGTAATATTCACCATATGCTACAGTAGTAATTGTTTCAACAGCCCACCAGAGAGCCTGACCAGGAGTTGTTACAGTCGCATTTGAATTGCCAGCCTCCGCTAAGTATTCAGCGTATGCCCCAACAATTATAGTGACTGCAGCAAATAATCCTAGCAAAATAATTTCGCTATTCCCTAGCAGTGATACCAGGTTATAGAGCCTAACAGTTCTGAAAAATGCAATCCATCTAACGTCATAAGGAGAAGCAGATAATAAAACCAGTGGTATCATTGCAGCAAATTCATACCAATGAATTAAAATAAATCTTAGTTTGTGATCGGATTCTTTGATCCTAGAGTAAAAGTCTTTTGCTAACAATATTACAACAAACAAATCGAAAATATATATTAGTAGTCTCTCCGTTCCATTTAGCGGAAACAAATAGTCAAGAAGAACCAATAAGAGAGAAGCAAGGGTTGGTATCGCAGTTATTGCCTTCCAATGTTTATTTATATCCAATAATACAACTAAAGTAAGGTCATATAAAGCAGTACTGAGTCGTAACAGAGAATTAGTAAAGTAACTCCACGCCGACCTTTTTAGTAAAATAATTAAAATGTGAAAGAATACATATTGCTCTATTGAAAGCTGCATTAATTCTAATTTGTCTGTTCAACGACTTGGAATCGCAAACTGACTTCAGGACAGATTAATTAATTGTAGCACTTACACAGATATGTGACACTTTCAAATACCTACATAGGTAACACTTTTCTACTTGTCATTATTTCTGTTATGTGATCTATTGAATGTTTGTAGAAACATTTCAGATGGTGTTAGTCCATTTATACCTCCATGTTCCCTTTTGTCGTTGTATGCCTTGACAAACATTTCATTTCTTAGTTTCCCCTCATCTCTACTTGATATGTCCTCCACTGAAATGAATTCATTCTTGACTATCTTGTTATATGCCTCTACTTTTCCTTGCAGTTGGGGATAGAAATTCGGAATCGGCTTATCTTTCATGTTGTTATGTTCAGGAAAGCTTCTTCAGATTTTTTCTTCTCTGATGCTTCTGCTAATGTTTTTGTTGTCAATGATGATGCTGCTGGACTGTTGTTCTTACCTTGATCTTCTTTAGTTGGCTTAGCCGATAATGTTTCATTAACTGTCGAAGTTATTGATTGTAAAGGTCTAACTTTCGTTTCAGACTTAACTTGTCCTGCTTCTCTGATAGACGAAACGGTTTCTTGAAAGCTCAAAGCCTTTGGCATTACAATATCAATAATCAAAAGATCATACATAACAGGTTGGTTGTAGTTTGAAACTACATCTGCCGGATCAGTAAATGTGTCGACAACTAGCTCAAACAATCCTCCCTTATTCTGATCATCATCGTTATATTCTTCCAATGCTTTCTTCAAAGAAAATGAGATATCAGGATCGTCATCTACAATGAGTATTTTTTTCTTCTTGTAGGTTGTTGTATGAGAACGTCGAGAAGAAGAAGACGACACCATTATTACTATTACTACCTGCAGCTACCACTACCTATAACTATCGCTACTACCTATCAGTTTTGCAACAGCGTTGTTATGGGTCTTACCGGAAGAGTTTTATTATCAATTCATAATAGTATCATAAGAATTCGGCCATTCAGTCATGTTGGCTCAAATCTCGCATCATCTGTTCAAACTGTTCTTTTGTTATTTCTCCCTTGGCATACCTTTCCTTTAATAATTATGTATATGTGTTACCGATTACCAATAAAGAAGGGAAAGGGTTGAAATGCAACAATATTTATTGCAACACTCAACTTAGATTGGGAGTTACTTTTCCTCCAATCTCACCTAATGGGAGGGAGATCGTACGTACTCTAAGAAATATATTTCCATCAGTCATTGCCTTTATCAAATCAGATATGTGTTTTCCTGCAAAATCACTTAAAAAGTCAGAAGCAGCAAAGCTCCCTTGAGTCAATAACCCATTTATTTTACCTGTTGGACCGGACTTGACTCCATTATACAGCAAAATTATATCACGACTTCGACCGCCCAAAGTATACTCTAAAGAAACAGAAGTAACTTTATCCAAACCATTTGCTTTTACAACATAACCCATCTTGGATCCCTGGCTTGTTACGTTAAGGACGGCCTGACCTGAGGAGTTTGTATTCACAGGAGGGAAGAGATTTTTACCGGAAAGGTTCGCAACGAAATGTCCTTGTGTGTTTGGTGTTTGTGATTGCTGTGCATATGCTGCGATACCAATTGCGGTTGGGACTAAACATTCGAGAGATAATGCTCCTATAAGAGCAGCTAATAGATATTTCGTGTTAATGTTCATTGTAATAGTAGTATATGTCCTTAATATATGAGGATTTCCATACATGTGGCTATTTGGTCTTAAAATGTATTTTTTAAAGCTCGGGACTTTTGCAGCTGGCCTTTGGTCTATCAGCGATGATCTTTGGGCCAGTTTTCGGGTTGATAGTAGCAAATAGAAAGGACTTAATATAAAGTTGTTGATACCTGGTATAGGAATTACTGCTATTTCATTTGTGCTACTTTTGTTCTTCCACTCTACATCACAAGGCATTAATGGCAGTCTCTTTATTTTTGGTATGGCTGGAACGCTTTTACCAAATACATTGAATAACACGACCATTGGGTTTACGCCTAAAGAATATACTGGAATTGGCTCAGCGTTACAAATATGATGAGAATTGTAGGAGGCGCAATAGGTCCAGTTGTAACAACTGTAATTCTAGCATCTGCTACAATCCTTATTACTGTTGGTAACGTTGAAAAAAGCTACCCAAGTCCGGTTACATTTAACATTCTTTTTGGACTTGGGCTTGCAATGGCAATTGTATGTGTAGTTCTAGCTATCAAAATGAAACGCCTTGCTACCAAGATGAAGCCTTTAACAACCGAGAGTATAATGTGAGGGAATAGCAATTTTCTTTCGCTTGATACAATATGGGCATCTGAGGTTTTAATACCGGCTATAACATACGAGCATATAATATAAGAGTGAACATTGCTATTGAAGTCCCAAAATCTATATCAATGGGAGTGGGAAGCAAAGATGCTCTGTAATTGTTAAAGCACATTTAGTTTCGACGCTTCGCATGTACTAGTCGAGGTTCAAAGTAATACTTACAATATCTGATAATTACATGAGAAATTTCTAGAGCTTAATTAAACCTACACATAATGGCAATAACAGATCTTTAAACTTATTAAGCTGGCCTAGAAAATAAAAGGATGTAATATAGATTGCAAACATTAGAATCTCCTCCTTGGCTTAGAATGCTTCAAATAGTTTTGGGAGGACTATGCATAACATTATCTCTGTCTATTTTAGCGTACATCGGTCTTGCAGTATTGACAATCATTTTGATTCTTTCGGTGATTTTGCTAGCTGTTGGAATTGAGAGAATATGTGTTGGGATAGCAATGCGCCGCTCTTCTAGAGGACCTAGTTTAGCTAACATTGTACTTGGTCTGGCAATAATAGCTTTTTCTATAGTACTTATGCAATTCCCGATATTTACATCAGCAGTTCTCGTTATTCTGGCTGCAGTGGCCCTGCTTTTGAATGGTATAGCAAGAATAATACACGGTATCTCAAACAAAACATCACGTTCGTCTAGAGCATTCCTCATAGGTGTAGGAGTTATAAGCATTGCAGTATCTATTCTAGTAATAGCGCACCCAATCTCCTTTGGATTAGTTCTATTTGGTATTTTTATTTCGATTGCATTTCTAATAGCTGGAATTGAGATGATGGTTATAGGAATATCTGGTCGACAAGGATACTTAGCACAAAGCACTGCTGCCAGGCAGTAGCAAGTATATGCCGAATCTAACCAAAATATGTGCTGAAGATAACGCATAAAACCATCCCGTGAACTTATATTATTTACAACATGCCATGCTGGACTGTCCATAGTCACTGCAAATATGACTCTACTAGCAATAGGAGCGCACGCTGATGGTTCCGGTAGCTCTTTCACAGCAACTTACCAATAGATTGAATTCAGGACCATGCCTTGATTTTTCCGCTCACAATACCACTCCTCCCCGCTGGTTTAGATCATTTGCATTTGATGGCAATCAATCCATCAATCCATCAATCAATAAATCACGCCCTACGGTAGTCTTTATGGTTTGTTCATGGTTGACAATATTTGCCTTACTGGATTTCCGACTAGAGTTAATGATTGTTTTTTGGTTTACTGGATTGCTGATGCAAAATCTATGGTTGTTTTTTGTGGTACCCAGACAATACCCTTTTTTCGGCTATTAACAAAAATATGATTATACCAGCAGGAACACAGAGAACGAGTGATATGAGAAAGAAGGGCTCGTTCGTATTAACAAATCCGAGAGGAATTCCTGTTACAACTCCAAACTGGTAAATTGCGATAATCACAATTACAGGCGTAATTAGTGCCCACATCATAACCTTGAAGTATATGCTTGTTTCCTTTGCCGTTGCTCTAACAGTAAGCCTCAATCCATACAAGACCAATGTTAAACCCAAAAGAAAGACACCTAAAGCTGCAAACGAAGCTTGAGTGGACACCCTTGCAAATCCCTGCGTCATGTTTTTTAATAATTGAACTTGTTCGGAGATTGAATTTCTGATAGCCTTAATGTCGTCTGTCTCATTTGAAGAAATGTTTCCTCTTTTCTGTAGTGCCACTTGGTATGTAACAGTACCTAAGGTATTAAGCTGATTATTTTTTGTAGCCACTGCTGTGAAATCCATTGACCTCTCAAAGTTGGCTATGTAACTTAAAATAACTATAGTAAAAATGACAAGCATCGAACAAAGCAGGAATCTGTCATATCCAAATGTAATCACTTCAGCAATAAGCAGCTTAACCTTATTTATTTTTTTTATATATACAATGTGCACAGTCCAAGTTAGACAGATTGAATATAGAGCACTAGATGGACAGCCAGAGAATTCGATGTAACTATCTACTCTCGATATCAATATCTTGTCTTACGCCGAGACACCACTACCACCAAGGTCAAGACCACAGTTGCTACAGAACTTGGCTTTATTGTTCTTATGATAAACCATACCACACCTTGAGCACTTGGATAAGACCTTTGACTCTTCCAGTAACCTAAGTCGCAGACTTTTCATCATAATAACGATGTGTCAAAATCTTCTTCAGTCAAACTCTCTATTACATCAATTTTGTTTTTTAATTCTATCTTCGTCCCATAACCTAATACATCAGATCGCGCTTCAGTCTTTGACTTTAATCTTAACTCTGCTCGCTGCAATCTTCTATGTGCAAGCATGCTTACAAAGGTTGCAAAGATACCGATTCCTGATAACATCATGAATATTGCTATTATACGCCCAGCTGCAGTAACCGGATAGTAATCACCATATCCTACAGTAGCGATTGTAACTACAGCCCACCAAAAGCTGTCGGCTAAGTTAGTTATATTAGCACCTGTATGTTCGTGTTCAACCAAATATACAGCAATACCTCCAAAAACTACAATCAGCGAACCAAGAATTAGTAGAATAATAACATCTATGTTTGTTTTTGCTAACATATAGAGATGGTTATTTGCCATAAGAAACTTGTTTTTTTACTCTTTATAGGTATATAACAACAATATGTCTCTCCAGCGAATGAAAATAGCCGAAATATAATGAAGACGATGCCTTATGACTAAAAGAGCATCTCTTAATCGCAGCCACATGCACTTTCACTTATTATCCACAGAATTATTGTTGTTGCCGTCGTTTTGTAGTCACATGTAGAAATAATATTGAATTGACATCTAAGAACATTGCGAGACAAAGATATGATATTATTATTATTATTATTATTATTATTATTATTATTATGAATAGCACAACCGATCATAGATTATATGTGAAAATAAATTGCCGAATGAGTTCTGATGGTCGAGTTAATGAGTATATCCTACAAAAACCAACCAGCTGTTACAATTGCTGCCCGCTTAATAATTCCAAAGTAGAAAATCCTTATGAAGGATGGTCTCGATGCATTATATTAGTACTAGATGTCACCTTGGTGCATTGAGGTATTGTGTGTTTTAATATCAAACATGAATTCTAGTCATTTCGAGATGGCGCTATGTTTATTCCCTTCTCCTCCTCCTATCATGAACGAGTATAACAGTTCCTCCAATGAGGGCAATAATTCCATTAACCATTAAAGTGATACCGACTAATATCCCAAAAAAAGCCAGTCCCACATCTATCCCAATGCTCCGAATAGTTTCTTTAGCAGCGGTTTGGTTAAAATTGAGAGCTGATCTAATTATGTCTTTAGCAGAAATATTTGTAGGCATTGATTGAGCTAAGGAAGCAAGTGAATAAATAGATGGCAATGCTATACCTGCGCTCGCAACTAGAAGAATTCCTCCTGCTATTAATATACTATAGCCTCGTCGCAATTTAGATATTTATTGTGACTCACATGGTTATATATGCAATTCGGGCTGTGAAATGATAAATGAGCCAATCGTTGAAATATTCCTAGCCGCTCATTTCTTGCAGAACATAAGCCGACCTTTGAGGCTATAAATTAAGCTTATGTTTGGTCTATCAAGTTGTAGAGAAGTTTCAAATCCTATTCCAATTGAGCTACCTGTTACAGCTGCAATTTTTTGGTAATGGTTTCTGGCAAATATTGTAATTATAATAATGGTTTCTACATAGCCTAAAAATCACTAAATGTCAGGATCGTTTTGGTCTTAAAATCTGGTTAAATCAAGCATCAATATATTTATACAAGTGCTCTCAATATTTGAAAGGTAATTCAAGGGGTGTTCCTATCTACGCAGAAAAAGAAGTTGCGTATTAGGCCATATGGTTTCACGACAACGCTACTTTTTTCTGCCTCTTTTTTTATAGTTCTATCCTACTTCATTGCGTCGGCAGAAAACATCTTCGGCGAGAATACTCCTCCTAACTCAAGCTTATTACCCTCATTACCTAAACAGGGCGCGATAAAGAAATTTACATCCGCACTTAATATTGAAAAACCAATTACTAATTCTACGTCATCGCAGCAAATACCCAACAACATATCCGCTAATGTGCAAAGAATTAGGGATATATTCAATGCAACAGCTAGTGATGTTCGTAGTGAAATTAAGACGATTGTTAGTGACACACGTAACGCATTGTTACAAATTGGAATTACCTTCGGAGAGATAGGATCTATCGCTGTAGCACTGGTCGCTGCAAGTGCTTTGATTAGACGCCCTTGGCTAAGTCTAGATGAGGTATATTCACCGCTGATTAGGAGAATTGAATTGGGAGCATATGATATTGATGACTCTCGCATTCCCTTCAACCTCCGCACATTTAAAATAAGTTATAAAATCAATACTGTACTTGTTAGAAATAAAGGATGGAAGGCCGCGAAAAATTGTAAAGGTATACTAAGAATTGGTAATGATGAAGTAAAAGTGTATTGGTATGCATTCCTACCATCTGAGATACAAGGAATGACAATTAACTCCCGTTCTGTGGAATATCTGGATTTGTTTGCAATATCTGACGGGGAAGTTTCGGAAGTTTTTAATAGTTTGTCAGAAAATATTTCAAAATTAAAAAGTTATGTAAATAATGACCCATCTCTTCGTCAAGCCCTCAGCGCCAGAGTAGATGCGATCTTTAACAAATACAAATCTATGGAAGACATACCTCAAATAATTACACAATATCCAAATGCTAGCTGGAGGATTCCTACAGAAGAACAGTGTCACCAGACTACAAGGGAAGCGGAGGCCTCGACTTCTATATTGGTGAAGGGTAACATTCCTATAGAAAGAATAAAAGAGATGACTAAAGTGATAGTAACTTCAGAAAATGCCTCAAGATTACAAAAACGTATAACTATTCTTGACAAACCTTCTGATGCTAGAGGAGCGGCTATAAAATTCTAATTATTATTCTCTGCATATACTACCACCTAGGTTCAAAAGTTCAAGAATAAAATTTAACTACGAAAATTTATTTTCTACTACTAATCTGAAATCTAACATTTTTGGCCTAAAAGTTAGTTCGACGTTAAAGTTATGGTGCCATAACTTTAAAATGAGCCGCTTTTTATGGTGTAGATAGAAAAAAAGAATACTATATTTCACAAACTGTTACTAATAGTACAAAGAGGTATAGCTTCCAGTCTACCAATAGATAGGCAATTTAATGATGATGAAGGATAATAATGAATCTATACATATTAACATAAATTCGCAGACTCTCTCATCAAGTATTTGACTATATTCAAGTTGAAGCGTTTTGTCCTATAGTAGTTTGTAATAGCTGTTTTTAGGTTTGTAAATCTGGGATA
>Ga0070711_100001714_pt1 | contig 12151 bp, 11 predicted proteins | sample LARL53metaG_FD_65452 | JGI IMG/M metagenome (GOLD analysis project Ga0070711, IMG submission 65452) | Corn, switchgrass and miscanthus rhizosphere microbial communities from Kellogg Biological Station, Michigan, USA - LAR L5-3 metaG | ecosystem: Host-associated > Plants > Roots > Rhizosphere ... | reverse complement strand
TCGGCAAGCTCGTTGCCCATGAGCGACTTAGGGCACATGAGGAGCACCCGGTCCAGTTCCCCGCGGCGGTGGCGCTGGCAAGAGACGTCGATCATCACCTTCGTTTTGCCGGTGCCCATCTCCATGAGAAGAGCCGTGTGGGGATGGTTGGGTTGAAGGCAGAAGTTGAAGGCTTCGATCTGGTGGCGCATCGGTGGAGTTTTGAAGGCGGCATCGGGAGGCGGCTCAGGGGCTGGGCGCTGCGGGAGGAAAGTGGAGCGGACCTCCTCGACCAAGCGGCGGGCCGTCACGTGGACCTCGGGCTGGTAGGAAGTGACAATATCGTCGAAAAAGTCGAGGGATGGGAAAAGCCACAATTTGGACGATTTTTGGAAACGGACGCCCGGGAAGCGGAACTTGATCTCCTCGCGGAGCGGGTGCCCTGGCATGAACTTGCCGGGCTGGTCGTAGTCGAATTTGAGGGCGAGCTTGCCCCCGGACTCGGTCAGCGTTATCATTCGTTCTTCCCAGAATGTCAGAATATCAGGTGCAGCGTGGTCTAAAGTAGGCGAAGGGGGCTTGGTTTGTCAACAGGAAAACAAACAAAGAGTTTGAGCATCGCCTTCGTTTTCCTTTTGTTAGCCGCTATTGGTTGTACACCGAAAGGTCCTACTGCCAATCACCCTATCAGAATCTCTTTCAAGTCCAGCACCGATATGGTCGGTTATAGTTATGAAAGGACTTTTGGAGACAAGAAGGAGCGTAAGAGCGGGATCGAACAATCGCCTTATTGGGTGGAATGGCAGGCCTCCTGGCCTCCTGGTTATTCGCCAAATATGGTCATGGCCACAGCAGATGGCCAGATCCTGGCAGATGGGGGTGTTTGGGTACCTAATAGGGGCAAGGCCACTGTAACTGTCAGCGTTGATGGGCAAGTTGTCAAGAATTCCAGAGCCGATCAGGACATGGCTGTGGTTTCATGCGATTTCTGAAATCTCTTTTTGTTGTTCTTTTTGTTGACAAAGTTTTAAGCAACGCAGTAGGATACTTGTGTAGTTAATTTTAGGAGGTTGTCTCCATGAAAAAACAAGTGATCCTGCTCATGCTGGCGGCTTTTTTTGGACTTTTGGGTGGCTGCGCTTCCCCTACCGACCCAGGCTCACCCATCACGGATGGTTTTGGTGCTTTTGTTATCTCATCCAATCCGGTGACAGCCAGTGTCTATTGGAATTTCAATGATGAGACGAAAGGTGCTTCCGTCAACGGTGCTGATGCTTTATCACCAGTGAACGTTAGTATCAGTGCAAACACGAAAGATACTTTAAGCGGTTGGGCCCTTTACAATTTCCCCACTGTCTTTAGTGGCACCGTTACCCTCCAGGTTGTCTTGACTAAAGACTTGCAGCAGGTCGCAATTGTTTCTGCTCCAGCAACCTGCTGTAGTGCCGTTAGATTGGACATCAAATACCCCTAAAAATCCGCTACAACCCCGTTGGCGGCCACGCTGAAGCCATCCACGGCCAGCGTCCCCAGTGGGGCAGCCGGTCCACCTGCCAGCAATAAATTCCATCCCCACGGCCGCCAATCTACCCGTAAGTATTCTCTCTCCAGATTGAATGCGGGCTCGATCCCGAGATCTCGGCTGAACCATACTCGGGCGCCCACGTTCCACGTCAAGCCTACGTGGCTGTCCAAAACCATCCCAGCAAACGGAGACAAGCACAGTCCAGAGTGGGTGATCTCAAGCCACCCGGACCTGCCTGCGACGGGAGGATGATTGATGACCTTGCTCTCTGGTTCCATGCTGTCCACGATCGGCGTGGGGTGGGGATTGGCTGGCGTCGCCGGCGGCGTGATCTTGATCTGCCGCTTCCCTACCTCCACCGTGGATCCGGCAGGCAGATCCACGTGAGAAGGAGCCGCGCCCGGCATAGGGATATGAGGCAGGACACACCCAGCCCGGGCCAGGACCAGGGCGATCCCCAACAGGATGACCGCCCCGATCGCTTTCCAATGGTCGGCGATCAAGTGTGATCGACCGGGATGGCGTTCTTGAGCTCGACCACCGGCGTCCCGTCGGCATCGGTGGAGGTCACAGTCCACCAGTTGTGCTGATACTCCGCCACGGCGTTGCCGTTGATGGTCCCTTGGCGGACGTTGCGCTTGATCTGGGTCACTCCGTTGTAGGTGAACCTGGTCACCTTCTTGGAGTTCATCGGCAGCTTCACTGTAGTCATCGTCATGTTAGCCTCCCTTTTGGCTCTCAATGCTCTTCGCCTTAGCCTCGACGAGCCTGTCGAAAAGCGGGCGGTTGGCCCAATGGAACAGGGCCGCGATAACGTGGTAGACGTAGATCTCGGGGATAGGCTGATGGAGTGCGACCACATAGTCCCGGTACCCCACGTAAAGGAGCCGGACCGCGATCAGAACCCATAAGAACGACACTGAAATACACTTCACGAACAGCAGGTAGGTGAGGTTGTACTTTAAAACCTCCCATGCGCTGTGGGTGCCCAGCACTTTGGCGGCCTGCCGGCGCTGGAGAGCTATGTCCAACGCCGGCGTGCCTTCACTCACTGCACGACCTCGGATAGGATCCCGTCCTTGTAATCGGCAAGGTATCCTTCCACCACAGACACGTCATGGCCACGGCCGTCCTTGGGAGCCCCGGCCGCACGGGCTTTGGCGACCCAGTCCAGGACCTGCTTGAACTCAATGGCGATAGCGGCACCATTAGGCCCCGTATATTTGGGATCCGCAGGATCCTCCCCCGCTACCTTGTAGCCATGCCAATGACCGGCCGTAATGGAGCCCCCCATCAACGCCCGCAAATGGTTCAGACCGTAGAAGGCCTTGACCACGTACTGGGGAGACAAGATCTCCGCCTTCGCCCAATCCCCCGCCTTGGCGGCCGCCTGTGAGGCTTCCACCGCATCCTGGAAGGCTAAGACCCGGGCCCGGGCGGCCGTGAACTCCGGCGTCTTCCACTGCAAATTCTTGGCTTTGACCTGGCCGTCCCAGCTGTAATCCTCGCCGACCACCAGCGTCACGCCATCCTGGACCACAGTGTCCTTGGTCACGGCCGTGGCCGTGGGTTGCTGGGACAATGCCGTGCAGGCCGTCCCCAAGACAACCAAGAAGAGTAAAAAGGCTTTGCGCATCGCAAACCTCCATGTTCTTTACGCCCGCCGCTTGGCCGGGCACTGCTTCCGCCACCATCTTGAGAGGCCAGCCCAGGCACCGATGGGTCAATCGAGCCCACAGATGCCTAGCGCCTCGTTGCTTCCACTTCCCGTAGGTGCAGCCGCCCCACTTGAGGGACTTCTCGTTTAGCCACGCCGCGTAAGCCACGTTGACCCGGGGATCCTCCAGCTGAGCCACGTTGGAGGGATCCAAGCCCATCCTGCGGCAAAAACGAGCCCACTCTTTCGCGCCGGGCCCGGCGAACCAGTTCCCCGAATTGACCTGGGCGATGCCGATATCCCAGCTGCCGTTATGGTTGGACCGGTTGGTGGCCGTCCAATCGAACCGGCTTTCCCCGTATTCACTCGTGAGGAACAGGAGCGTGGTTTCCCTGCGCGGTCCCCAGCTGGGATCGAGCGCCGCGGCGTCCCAGGCCTCGAGGACACGCCGCCAGAGGATGAAATTGGTCAAGGTCACCGGTCGGGGCCCGTCCGGACCGGCCTGGTGGATGACCCGCTCATGGGTGGCATCGAGGGCCCGGCCCAGCTCCCTGGCCACTTTCACCTTCCAGATCTCCGCCTCCGCCTGGCGGATCCCGAGCCAAAGGAAGGGCAATAGGACCAGGACGGCTAGGGCGCGTTTCATCAGAGGGCCTCAGCGACCACAGCGGCATCGTTGAGGACGTTCATATCCTCAGGACCTGGCATTCCATCCACCCAGTCCCGGGTCCCCGTCTGCCACATGTCCCAGACGGTCACGCCATCCGGGAGCCGCGGTGCGGTCCTCTTGGAGGCGTCGGCGATCCACAGATCCCACCGGGATAGATCTACGCCCCGCAGTTCCTCGTTCCAGAATTCCCAGGGGATGTAAGCTTTGGGTCGGCACTCCGGGAACCGCTTGGCGATCTCGTCCCGGCAGGCATCGAAGAAGGCCTGCTTCTGAGCCGTGGTCAGTAGATGCCATGCCTCGCGGCCGTCCGGACCATTGGTCCACTCGAAGTCAACGGCCAGCTTGGTGGGGTTGTGCGGCACGGCCACGTCAATGAAGTGGCGCATCTGCGAGCCCGGATCCTTCCAGGGCTCAGCGTAGGCGTATGCGCCGGCGGACAGGGATGCTTGGATCGCACCTTCCATGTTGGTCACGAACATGGGATCCGTGAAAGAATCGCCCTGAGTGGCCTTGACCATGGCCCCGACCAGGTCGGGAGTGTCGGAGGCCTTCAGCCAATTAACTTTCCCGTTGTTATGGGAGACATCAACTATCAGGCGTCGTGCCATGGTTATCCTCCTTCTTCAATTCTTGCAATTTCAAATCCTTTAAAAATGCGGCTGTGTCAATAAAGGCATCCAGCCGTTTAAATGCTCCCTCGATGGTTTTGCGGTTCTCTGCGTGATTGGCGTGGATCGTCAGGGTGAGGCGTTCCTCCATGCTATCGATGTCCGTCTTCTTGATATGGTCCTTCTCTAGGTCCGTCAGCCGCTTGCCTAGATCCTGGATGTCCTGTTCCGCCCGGATGACACGGCCTTTTGTCGGGAATACCTTCAGGATCCCCATGACGGCCGTGCCGGCGGCCACCATGTACTGCCAGGCGGCGCCAAGCCCCGTTTGCATGGATTGGGGGTCGTGGGATGGGACGTTGTTTCCGAGGATCATCAGGTCTCCTTATATTTTGAAGATTGACAAAACATTCTTGGAAGCAACCTGCGTCTGCCAGCCATTTTGCTTGACTTCTACAACCTCAAACTGTGCGGCAGAAAGTCCGAAGGTGGTATCCGTCACCGCCATAAGTGTCCCCAATTGGAAGACCGGGTACCACGGGGTATCCAGTTCTTGAAGATAAAGTTTGGCGAATTTTCCGTTCAACAGGATGTCTTGGTAGAACGACAGGTCGTTGAAGAAGATGTTTTGGACAACATCCAAAAATTCTTGTTTGTACAGGTTCTTGCTTGGCTGGTCCGTCACGTCCAAGGCGATGACATTAGAAGCCGGTGTGGTGATCCCTACCCCATAGATCGAAGCGCTCGAAATGGTAATGCCTGTTCCCAGTAGCGTCGCATCGAGGATGAAGTATCCGACGCTCGAATAGGCCCAAAACGTACATGGTACTGATGCAGCGCCGATCGTAATGTTAGTGATCAAATTAGGATTGTCTGGGAGGCACCCGCCGACATAGGCGGAGAAAACGACCGACGTATGTGCCGTTCCATTTACGTTGGTAAAGGTGATGGTCGTCGGGGTATGAGATTGGACCAACCTTATTTCAGGTGTACCTCCTTGTAAGACCACCGGTTGCCCGTCGACTATTCCTGTCGTAGAAGCTACCGTTATGGTCGAAGTGGATCCACCACCCGTTATGTTTTGGGTCTGGGGGTTCAAGACAAGTACCCGTTGAGTCCCGTCAGATGTGTTCTGCTGCAGAAGATCTCGTCCTCTTAAGGAAGTGCCAAAGGTCATGCTGAACGTTGACTTTTGGCCCGCCAGTGCATTCCAAGTATTGTTCTGCAACTGGAACAAGGCTGTTACTGCTGCAGTGGTCATTAGGTCGTTATAGATCTGAACCCTATTGGCAAAAGGGTTACCGTCAGAGACTACGATCTGTTGCGTAAAACTGTCTTGGATATCAAAAGAATACGAAATGTTCGTCGGATAAGTATTAGATCCTTGAACCTTGAATCCGATCAGTTTGTAAGTGTTCAAAGTGGGGATCAGCCATAGTTGGGAAGAAAAGTCGAAGGTAGAAACGTCATATGCAAAAGACGTATAGGGAATGGTCCCCAAAGTCATGGTTAATCCAGTAGCGCTATTGGCTACTCCGATCGTCGAAATGCCTCCCTGCTGGGTCCCGCTATTCAGTAGATAGGCGTACGTCCCACTGACGGCAAATAGGCTCCCTGGGGTAGATGCAACGGCTATGACGGACGAAGTTCCACCTGGATTATTGTAAGCTGCATTTAAATCAAGGGTATGTAACACATTTTGGGCCGAAACGTAGGTCGCATATAATTGATGGTTGTCCCCGACAATTCCGAACCCCGGCCAACTGACCTCTTGGGCCCAAGAAACCGTTGAAAAAGTAGTTGTCAGTGGTGTCCCGTTGTGTTTCCATATTTTTACGTTCGTACTCGCGTCGAAGGCGAAGAAGGTACCGTCTCCGTAAATTCCGCCAGTGATCCCTGGAGTTGCGATCAGCAGCATTGTCGAAATGCCCTGCGTGACGTCCCAGACGCGTAGATTCGAGCTCCCGTCCACCCAATAGAAGTATTTATCGACAACTAAATAACCGATGTATCTATGAACTCCAAGGACCGCAGAAACAGTCCCTAAAGACACGACATTAAATATGCCGAGAGTGTTATAGGAATAAAAAGCAGTGTTCCCCCCGGACACGTTTCGAAAAGCCATATAGATCGTTGCACCGTAGGCCCACATGGCAGTAGCTGCTTGCCCCAGTCCCCCTGGATTGAAAGCTCCAAGGACACTCGTCCCTTGACCGAATGGTAGGGTCTGATCCCAAACATAGAGGAACCCTCCGTCATGGAAGTAGATTTTCTTGGTCGAAGGAACGGCTACCAGCGTTTGCATGCCTTGGCTGAGGAAAGTAGGATTGCTCAAAACGTTTAGGTTGAGGTCCGACCTTGAACGCCCAAAGTTGACCCCAGCTATCTGGGCATTAGGACTGTACTTTTCGAAGACCCTCATGAAAGGGTTCCCGCCGATCATCTGCTGCATGGTAGCTAAAGCGCTCTGCTTGGAAACCGCGATATAGGGAACCGTCTGGTTGAGCCCAGCGGTGTAGATGTCCTGATCCGCGATCCCGCAGCGGTAGCAGAGGTCCCTGAAGATATAATCCCCAGTAGCCCCTTCGTATGCTGGAGTGTCTATGTTCTTGGTAATCAGAGTCCCTAAGCTCTTGCAGATGACAGTCGCCGTCTTCTGGCTCCCATCCACTGGATCGTTCAGTATGATCCCTTGGGTACCAGCCGCCGAATCGTCATTCTGGATGAAACCCTCAAAGAAGTAAGACTGAGTGTAGGAGGCGGTAGCTGTGAAAGCTGAAGCCGTCAACCTGACCTTGATGCCCCCTCTGAAACCCGACCCACGGCCGTCCGCCTGTAAGGTCCCGTAGAGGGGACTCGAGGAGTTGAATGGGCTGTACCGTCCGATGGAATTGTTGAGGACGATGTCGACCTCCGAAAAGGTGGAGAGACCCGACTGGTCGAGATCTGACTTAAAATCCGACGTCACATTAGGAACTCCACTATCTGGGGTCGCTTCCATGATGTTGGAAGTCTCGTCTACCCAGTTGAACACGCATATGGCCACGACCCGGACCTTCCCGTCGGATCCGCCGTTATTAGGGATGAACCTCAGGTACCTCCAGGACTGCTGGTCCTTAAACCTCAGGACCAGCTTCGTCGGTTGGTTACTCCCTGAAAAGAGGTTGAACCACGTGGCGTTGTCGTTGGACCCCTGAATGGTGAAGGCGCTGCAGGTAGGTTTAAGGGGATGGAGGTACAGCTGGATCTCGTTGAATGAGGTCTGGGCACTGAGATCGATCGTCACCTGCTGGGTCAGGAAATAGGACCCCTGCCACCAATTGTTGTCCGTGTCGGTCAACGGGTTGTAGTGACAGGTCCATCCTCCGATGACGTTGGAGGCCGGGAATCCGGAGTCTTGGGTCCCGAAGCTGACGACAGACGCCAATTTAGTTGCTGAAGAGTTCAGGGACTGGGTGAGATCTCCCCCAAGGGCAAACTCGAGCTTGTAGGCCTTCGCCACGTTTGGGGTCCTCAGGATCGAATCCGGAGAAGAGAACGAAGCTATTTTAAAAGGCTGCGGATCCGCTGGAGGGGAAGATCCTATGAGTACGGAACCGGGGATCATTAGATGATCCCTGTGAAAATGAACATCATAGATGTCGTGGGGTCCGTCGCTGTCGACGTAGAAACGGTAATTGTTTGCAAAACAATGGCGCTTGTCGTTGGTGCCGTACCTTGAGCTACGCCTACTAAACTATTACTCGTATTGGATATGTATCCAAATTGTGCGCCATAATAAATATCCGCTTGGACATTGGCAAAGGTGAAGGTATAAGTCCCAGCACCGCTTCGGGTAATGTTCTTAATTAACCAAGTCGTCCCTGTAGCTGGCAAAGTGGTTCGTGTCCCTTTGAACCAAAACATTTCCACAATGGTCCCGGCAATGGCGCCACTACCTGTCGTTGGGAAGGTATAGGCATTCGCGTTTGTTACAGTAATCTGATGGAGCTGGTTGATGTCCCCGGTCGATCCCGTGGCTCCAGCAATGACCACGAAGTCGCCTGTTGCGTATCCATGAGCCGTGTGGTTGACAGTCGCCACTCCCGCAGCCACCGTGATGGAGGTGACGGAAGTCCCAGCCCCCAAACTTTTACCGAGGAGAACAATGTTTGGCACCGTAGCAACAGATGCATTCCCGATATTCGGATTCGTTAGTTGCCAATTCGTCCCGTCGAAGGTCATCTGTGCGATCATTCCAGCGACCATGTCGTTGGGTTGAAGAGCGGACCCATTGGTCCTAGTGATATTGATCACCCCTGTCCCGGCGCAGTTATAGGTTGAAGCCCCGATATTTGCGTTTAAAACCTTGATCTGCGCCTGCATACCTTTAAGGAGAACAGCTGGATACATGGTTGGATTCGAAACGTATGCTCCAGCGGATCCCGTATCGTCAGCGTAGTCCCCGGTACCGGAGATCATTAGCTTGATGTCCTGGTCGGTGAGGGCCGCGACAAGGGCGGATCCGGCAGGGTGGGAAGCAGCCGCGGTAGCTAGCTGTGCCCTAGTAATCGTAAAGGATCCGGCGCTGTTAGCTGTGACGAGGACCACCTCGCGGTTCGGATCCATGTCTGGGGTCCCGTAGGTCGTCTTGTCGAAAATGGTGAGGTAAAAACTGGTATCAGCCGGAGACCCGGATCCAGGGATGGGAAACGACCCCGATCCAGGGTTCGCCGTGTAAGCAATAGACGTGACCAAGTTGGTCATCGACGCATTTAGGGTAGCGGCGCAAAAGTTCTTAAGCGTATTGATCATTTAAGCCTCCTCAAAGTTGATGGTCCCGAAAAAGAAAGAACTGAAATTTGGCCAGTGTGGAAACGAAAATTTGGTCGCGTAAACCTGTGCCCGCAGACGTCCCACATCGTCATTGATCCCGTAACCTGAGGCGTAGGCAGTGGATCCGTCGTACTTTCGAAGTGCCACGGCGCCGTTCGGACCCGCCGACGCATAGACCACTGTGTGCAATGCTCCGATCCCGGTTTGGCGAAGGATCTGGTTCAATTGGTACATCTGCGTCGGTGTAAGCTTTGGGAATGTCACCTGAAATGTGTCTTTGTAGTACTTGTCCGTTAGATACATGGTCCCGGTGTAACTCCTGGTAGCTAACCTGCCGATGATTGGAGGGCCATCTGCGAAGTTGAACAGGTCGTCGATCCGGAACCCGTCGATGGTCAAATAGCTGGAAGCGCTCATGAGGTCCTCACCCCATTGCGACTCAAGAGTGTCCCAATCGTAAGTGCGGCTTGACGAGCTTTAGCAGGATCACCGAGGCTAACCGATGATTGGTCGTAGTAATGCACGTTGATCGTTGGCCCACCACCAGCTCCAACTGGCTGCATTGACGGTGCGGTCTGGATAGCGCTATCCACATAACCCTTGGAATAGTTGTTGGCGAAGTCGTTCCACCACTTACTACTGCCGGCAGCCTGTGCCATGGCGTCATTGGAGGGATCATCGAATCCGAGGCCTTTGGTCACGCCACCTGCCATACCGCCGCCAACAGGGGCTAAGAAGCCAAGGCCCGGGATCAGCGAAAGCAGGTCGAGGATCCCCGAGGCGATGAATTCATCGACAAGTTTGTTGAGGAGGCTCTCCCAGATCTGGGCGATATCGACCGTGGCCCCTTGGAAGTTGCCCACCATGCCCGAAAAGGATTGGGCAGCCGCATTAGCGACCTCAGTGAATCCTTGGGTCATAAGGGCCGTATATGCCTGAGCGACTTTCTGGTTCTCTTGGTTCTCCAGATCAGCAATATGCTTGGCCAACATGGCCCGTTGATCAGCGGATAGTTTGAACCGTTTGTCCAGGTCCGTTAGATAGGCCACTTGCTGCTGGTAGGACATGCCCTGGATCTTCATGTACTCATCAGTCTTTTTGAGGATGTCGGGCATCGTGTCGTCGGCGAAATCCTTCTGCGTTACCTGCAGGTTTTTGAATTTGGTGATGAGTTGGTCGAGGGTCGGAAGCATTTCAATGAGCTTGGTGTGAGCCTTACCAGTGCCTTCTGCCGCTTTCTGCATGGCAGGTTCGAACGTAGAAAACAGCGACATGATCTTGTCCTGCACGTCTTTGGGCAGGAGCGAGATCATCGACACATGAAGCTTGGCGATCTCGGTCATGAACCGGGTCACTGACCCAACGGCGCCGGCACCGAAGATCATTGAGGCCCAGTTATCCTTGGCGTACTGTTTCACCGTGTCCCAAAGCGGTGAAGCTGCTAACTTGTTGAAGGCCGCGAGGGCGAAGTTAGCCGCCTGGATGACAGGTTCGAACCCAGCGGAAAGAAGTTCGCCAAAGTGCTCTTTAGCTGAAGCGGCTTGTTGTCCTAGGATGTCAAGCTGGCCACCACTGGTGCGCATCGCCGCGGCCGCGGCCCCATGGAGCTGAGCACCCTTCTCGATGATGGCATTCAAGATGGCCTGGCGACGCTCCTGGTCGGTCAGCTGGGCGGCCGTCTTGCCTAAGGTGGCCGCGTACTCGGAGAGGACCTGGTTGACGTTGGTGACGATCCCCGCCTGGCGTAGGATCCGGGCGTTACCCGTGTTAACAGCATTAGAGACCATGTCCAAGGTCTCGCCGTAGCTCTTCCCGCTGAGGGCCGCAATATCCAAAGCAACCTTTGCCAGCTGGGACGCACGGGCAAGATCCATGTGGGCCTTGACCAGGATGGAGATCAGCTTGGCCGCCTGCTCGCCGGTGTAGCCCATCGCCTCGACCGACTTGCGGGCCTCCTCAGTGGCTCCCGCGGCGTAGCCCATGTTGGTGGCCACCGCGTCAGTAGCCGCCTCGAGGGCTTCCGCATGGGCAGCCGCTTCGAAGGCCTCCATGCTGAACTCGATCAGCTTCTCGACGGACAGGCCGATACCAAAAGCGGCCGCGATCGACGCGACCTCCGTCAGGCCGAACGCGCTCGAAGCCTCCTTGTTGGAGTCTTTGGCCTGCTTCTCATAGTCCTGGATGCTTTGGTTGGCCTGCTGCACGCCCGTCTGGATCTGGTCAACCTTGGCCGTCAGGACCGTTATGAGCTCAGCTATCGTCTGTGAGTCCACCGTCACCCCTTCAGTTGTTCTCCACCTTCACGCTGCCCTGTCCATTCCAACCGGTGCGGCCCATCTGCCCAAAGAAGGCGATGGGATCCGGATTGACCTTCACGCCGCTAGGTGGTGCTGGAGCGGCCGGTCCGCCGGGCTTCTGTGCGTCAATGGCCAGCATGGCCACCGCCATGTCAAAGCCCAGTTCGTCGATATCACCCGCCAGCAGCTGACTCGGCCGGCACTTGTACCTCCGGGCCACCAGATCCAGGGCCAGCAGCTTCCCCGCTGGCACCTGCGCGAAAAAAGTCGCTTACCTGCTGGTCGAAGCTCGATTCAGTCAGAACGGCCGTGGACAGGAAGTCCTTCAGCTCGTCGTCCACCTCGGCATAGGGCACGAACCCCTCGGGGCACGGGACCTCATCGGTGAACCGAGGCTCGACCACGCCGGCCAGGATGGTGACCTTCTTGAGGGCTTCCCTGTAGGTCTCCTCGGCCATCCAGCTGCGGATCTCGGCCTCGCGTTCCGGCTTGGTGAGGTTCTTCCACTTGTCCATGGCGGCCGCCACGAAGGGCAGCGCGAGGATCTCGGAGGAGAAGAACGCCATAGCCGGCATCTTCTTGATCTTGAAATTCAGGTCC
>Ga0070711_100001713_pt1 | contig 12152 bp, 14 predicted proteins | sample LARL53metaG_FD_65452 | JGI IMG/M metagenome (GOLD analysis project Ga0070711, IMG submission 65452) | Corn, switchgrass and miscanthus rhizosphere microbial communities from Kellogg Biological Station, Michigan, USA - LAR L5-3 metaG | ecosystem: Host-associated > Plants > Roots > Rhizosphere ... | reverse complement strand
TCCGCGTTGTACGGCGCGTCGCCGCCGGCGAGCTCATCCGGCTTCACCTTGCCGAGCCCGAACTTCGCGGGATCCAGATGCGTCTCGCGCACGGTGCCGTCCTTCACGTCGTAAACCGTCGACAGGTCGGTCGTCGTGAGCTCGTCCAGGCCGTCGACCCCGCGGAACAGGAGCGCGCGCGTGCCACGGCGGGCGAGCACCTCGGCCATCAACGGCAGCATCCGCTCGTCGGCGACGCCGACCACCTGCGCGTACGGGCGCGCGGGGTTCGACAGCGGCCCGAGGAAGTTGAAGACCGTCGGAACCTTGAGCTCGGCGCGGACGGGCGCGACGTGCGCCATCGCCGGGTGGAACCGCCGGGCGAACATGAAGCCGATCCCCGCCTCATCGAGGCATCGCTCGACCCCGGCGGCATCCAGCTCGATGTTGACCCCGAGCTCTTCCAGGAGGTCAGCCGAGCCGCAGTTGCTGGTCGCGGCGCGGTTGCCGTGCTTGGCGACCGGCACGCCGGCGCCCGCGACGACGAGCGCGGCGACCGTCGAGATGTTGAACGTGCCGGCGCGGTCGCCGCCGGTGCCGCAGGTGTCGATCACGGGCTCGGGTGCGCGTACCGGCACGGCGAACGAGAGCATCGCCGCGGCGAAGGCCTCCATCTCTTCCACCGTCTCGCCCTTGGTGCGAAGACCGAGCAAGAACGCGCCGATCTGCGCCTCGGTGGCGTCGCCCTCCATCATCGCGGTCATCGCCGCGGAGGCGTGTTCAGGCTCGAGCCCTCGTCGATGCGAGAGCTCGGTGAGGACGTTCGGCCACAGATCCTCGTGCGCCATAGGCCGGACAGGCTACCGCCGGCTCCGTGGGCACGACCCTCGTCGCGTGGTGAGGGCGTCGCTACACTGATGGCTCGCCGTCTGCGGGCGGTAGGACCACGCGGGTGTGGTTCAATGGCAGAACGCAAGCTTCCCAAGCTTGAAACGGGGGTTCGATTCCCCTCACCCGCTCTTCACCGCGCCACCTCGTTTCCTATCGGCGTGACTCCAAGCTCGAAACGGAGAAGCCCTACGTGAAGACGTGGATACGACCTGCCGGAAGCGCGACGCGTCGGATCCGTCTCTGCGTCGTTGTGGCCTCTCTCGCGCTGTTCGTCAGCGGAGCCGCATTGACGGCGCCGCTCGCTTCGGCGGCGGTCTCGACACCAAGCGGATGCCACGATCCGCAGGTTCCACGTGACTTCCACAAGCAGCTCGTCACGGCCATCCGGCTGTCGAGGAACCTGCCGATGGCTTGGGCGGATTCGCCCAACATCCCGAAGATCATCTGTTGGCAAGACACGTCGTTCGACACCTCCTTCGTTGCCCGAGCGCCGTGGCACCGGTGGCACGGCGAGTTCGCCATGACGGTGGAAGAGATGAGGACGATCGCCGGTCCCTGGCTCAGCAACAACCGGCACGAGTTGATCCTGCAACCGAGGTGCTTCGTTCGCGGCTGGGACGCCTGTGCGCACAAGACCGTGAACACACGGGTCATTCAGCAGCTCATCGCGGGTATGCGGTGGATCTGGCTCGTCTACAGAACGCCGGCCGCCGCGTGGCGTCACATCGTCCGAACCGGTCGATTCGATTCGTATCCGCGACCCGGGACCGACGACACAGCAACCAGAGATCCCTTCTCGGTCTGTCCCGTGAAGGGCACGGTCAGCTATCGAGACGACTTCGGCGTTCCGCGGAGCACCGGGGGCTACCACCCGCACGAAGGCAACGACATCCATGCGCCCGTCGGCCGCGCGATCCGAGCGCCGTTCGCGGGCTACGCCGTGGCGCACACCGACACGTGGTTCGCGGGCCGCTCCGTTGGGTTGGTCGGTGCCAAGGGGTTCGTCCGCAACGCGCACCTGAGCAGGTTCGGACATCTCGGCTACGTCCGGGCCGGGGCCGTGATCGGCTACGTGGGGCAGACCGGAGACGCCCTGACTCCGCACGACCACTTCGAGTGGCACCCATGGGTCGTGCCGAAGCCGCTGCACACCGCGCCGTCCGGCTTCCGGCGGATCCTCGACGCCGTCGATCCCTATCCGTTCACGAACACGGTGTGCACGCGAGGGTGAGGACGATCAGGTCGCCCCGCAGATGCTCGGCGTAGGTTCCTGCCATGATCGACCGCATCGACCACCTCGTGCTGACCGTCCGATCGATCGAGGCGACGTGTGACTTCTACACACGATGTCTCGACTTCGAACGGGTCGACACCGCCAACGGACCGACGGCTCTTCGGTTCGGCGAGCAGAAGATCAACGTGCATCAGTCCGATCGCACCTTCGAGCCCAAAGCACGGCGCCCGACCGAAGGTTCGGCGGATCTCTGCTTGGTCGCATCCGTTCCGCTGACCGACGTGCTCGACCGGCTGGATCAGCATCAGGTCGCGATCGAGCTCGGCCCGGTCGAGCGGCAGGGCGCCCTCGGCGCGATGGAATCGATCTACTTCCGCGACCCCGACGACAACCTCGTCGAGGTCAGCCGCTACCACGACGAGTCGAGCAACGTTCTGACGCGACCATCGGACCGCGCAGGGCGTTCCTAGCCCCGCCCGAGGTACCGCGGCGCGGTCGGACACAGATCCTTCAGCGGGCACTGCGCGCATCGCGGTACCGGCGCCTTGCAGATCTCGCGACCGAGCCGGATGAACGCGACATGCAACGGCGTGCGGAGGCCGTCCGGAACGAGGTCGTGCAAGATCCGGTCGGCGCGTTCCGCCGACGCCTTGTCGGGCACGATCCCCAGCCGTCGCGTGACGCGGTGCACGTGTGTATCGACGGGCATCGCGTCTCGGCCGAGGGCGAAGCTCAGCACGACGGCAGCTGTCTTCGGACCGATGCCTGGCAGTGACGTCAGGTAGTCGCGCGCCTCCACGTCCGGCATCTCGCGGAGCCGATCCAACGTGAAGGAGCCCTCGCGCTCGGCGACCTCACGCAGGATCGCCTGGATCCTCGGCGCCTTCGTGTTCGCGAGGCCGCCACTGCGGATCGCGTCGGCCACCTCCTGCGACCGTGCGTCGACGACCGCCTGCCAGTCGGGGTACGCGGCGCGGAGGGACGTGAAGGCACGATCGGCGTTGAGGTCGCTCGTGTGCTGGCTGAGCACCGTCAGGATCAGCTCGTCGAGCGGATCGGTCGCGCGCGGCGGCTCGAGCTCGCCGAAGCGCTTCACGAGCCGGCCATGGATCGCCCGCAGGCGACGGGTATTGGCGTTAGGAAGCTCGGGCGCGCTCACACGCCCTGATCGCGCGCGGCGTTACGGAACATCGTGAGCGAGGGCTCGAAGTGGAGCCGGACGTTGCCGGTCGGCCCGTTGCGGTGCTTGGCCAAGATCAGCTCGGCCTCGCGCTTCTTCTCCGGGTCGAGGTCGTCGCGGTGGATGAACAAGACGATGTCGGAGTCCTGCTCGATCGCACCCGACTCACGGAGGTCGGACAGCTGCGGCCGTTTGTCGGCCCGGGCCTCCGGGTTGCGGTTGAGCTGCGACAACGCGACGACCGGGATCGAGAGCTCCTTGGCCAGGAGCTTGAGCGAGCGCGAGATCTCGGCGACCTCCTGCTGGCGGTTGTCGGGACGCCGCGCGTTGGGTGACGTCATCAGCTGCAGGTAGTCCACGATGATCATCGACAGGCCCTGGCGGCCCGTCTTCATGCGGCGCGCTTTCGCGCGGATGTCGACGATGTTGACGTTCCCGGCGTCGACGATGTGCAGCGGCGCCTCGTGCAAGGTCTCCCCCGCCTGGACCACCCGGATCCAGTCGTCGGGACCGACCCGCTTGTTGCGGATGCGATCCCACGGCACCCGTGCCTCGCCGCAGAGCAGCCGCATGCCGATCTCGTACCGGCTCATCTCGAGGGAGAACACCGCGACCGGCTCTCCGGTGACCGCGACGTTGCGGGCCATGTTGATCGCGAGCGACGACTTCCCGATCCCGGGGCGCGCTGCGATGATCACCAGGTTGCCGGGCTGCAGCCCGGACGTGAGGTCGTCCAGATCGCGGAACCCGGTCGGCAGGCCGGTATAGGCCGATTCGCGGTTCTGGATCGACTCCAGCTCGGACATCGCCTGGTTGATCAGGTCGCCGACGATCGCGGCGTCCTCACTGTCCTCGCGGCGGGCGACGTCGTAGATGCGTTGCTCGGCGCCGTCAGCGATCTGGTCGGCGTCGGTCGCACCCTCATACGCGGTGTCGATGATGTCGGCCGCGGCGCCGATCAACCGGCGACGCAGGGCCGCGTCGGCGACGATCCTGGCGTAGTGCGGCGCGCCGGCCGGCGTCGGCACCTCGTCCACGAGGTCGCGCAGATACAGCGCGCCGCCGACCTCGTCGAGGATGCCGCCGCGCCGCAGCGCGTCGACGGCGGTGATGACGTCGATCGGCTCGCCTTGGGCGAACAGCATGCGGAGCGCCTGATAGATCTTGCCGTGCGCCGACCGGTAGAAATCGTCGGCGTCCAGGAGCTCGACGACCTCGGCCATCGCCTCGGTCGACAGCAGCATCGCGCCGAGCACGGAGCGCTCCGCATCGAGGTCCTGCGGCGGGATGCGATGCCCGGGGATCTTGACGACTTCGTCAGCGACGCGCGCCACGCCCCGACCCCTCTCTTCCCGACCCCAACACCCGACGGGCGACGGTACGCCTCTCGTCCGAGCGACGACAGTGGAGAAGCGGTGTGGATTGGAGAACCGCAGGTGGACTCGCGACAAAGCTTGTCACTCCGCCTCTGACCTGCGCATTCCACATGTGGAAACCCATGGGGACAAGTGTGAATAGTCGGAGTGACACGGAAGCGACCCGGGCCGGTCGGGTGAGGGAACCCGCGGAGCCGCCGAAGGCGGCGAGCAGTTCCCGAACCCGGCCGGCCCGGTCGTTCCTGCCTTACTCGGCGGCGACGACCTCGACCGTGAGGATCGGCTCGACCTCGTGGAAGAGCTTGACCTTCACCTCGTGCGTGCCGACCGAGCGGATCGGCTCGTCGAGCTTGACGTCGTGGCGATCGACCGTGTGGTCGATCCTGCTCTCGATCACGGCGACGATGTCGGCCGCGGTGACCGAGCCGAAGAGCTTGCCCTCCTCGCCCGCGCGGGCGGGGATGACAAGTGGTCCACCGGAGATGAGCTTGGAGGCGATGGCCTCGTATTCACCCTTGCGCTTTGACAAGCGGTTGACGTGTGCCCGCTTGAGCGACTCCGCATGGCGGACGGTTCCCTTCTCCGCCTTGACCGCGAGCCCCCGGGGGATCAGGTAGTTGCGCGCGTAGCCGTCGGCGACCTCGGCGGTGTCCCCGGGGTTCCCGAGCTTGTCGACGGGCTTCTGCAGGATGATCTTCATCGGCTCGAGTACGGCAGCAGGGCCATCTCGCGGGCGTTCTTGACGGCTTGGGCCACGTCACGCTGGTGCTGCACGCAGTTGCCCGTCACCCGGCGCGCGCGGATCTTGCCGCGCTCGGAGGTGAACTTGCGAAGCGTGAGGAGGTCCTTGTAGTCGACGTAGTCGATCTTGTCCTTGCAGAAGACGCAGAACTTGCGCTTGCCCTTCTTCTGCCACTTGTCGTCTTTGTCTTTCTTGGGTCGCTTCGACCGATCTGGTTTACCCGGCATCCAGTGGTGTCTCCTCGCTCGATCCGGCCCCCACCGGCGCCGCGACCGCCGCGCCCCAGTCGTTCCCACCGGATGAGGTGGAGGAGCGGTTGGCCTTGGTCACGCTGGCGGTGGCCCACTTCAGGCTGGGACCGAGGTCGTCTGCCTCGATCTCGATGACGGTGCGCTTCTCGCCCTCCTGGTTCTCCCAGGAGCGCTGCTTGAGGCGCCCGGTGACCACCACGCGCGTCCCCCGCGTGAGCGACTCGGCCGCGTTCTCGGCCAGTGCGCGCCAGCAGTTGACGGTGAAGAACGACGTCTCGCCGTCGGTCCAGTTACCGGCCGCGTCGCGGATCCGCGTCGAATAGGCCACGCGGAAGTTGGCGACGGCGGCGCCGTTGGACGTGTACCGCAGCTCCGGGTCGTCCGTCAGGTTGCCCACGATGGTGATCTGGTTGTCGCTCGCCATTGGAGCGTTCCCCCTTCTTTCTTCGCTCACGCCTCGACAGAGGCGGGGGAAGCTTTTGCGTTGGTCTTCTCGGGCATGAGCAGGACCTTGTGCCGGATCACCTCGTCGGCGATCTTGAGCGTGCGGTCGAGCTCTTGTTGGGTCTCGGGCTCCGCGTGGAACTGCACGACGACGTAGTACCCCTCCGTCTGTCGGGCGAGCTCGTAGGCGAAGCGCTTGCGTCCCCAGCGGTCGAGCTTGGTCACCTCACCCCCGGTGGGGCTGATGACCTTGTTGATGCGATCGACCGCCGTCGTCACCAAGGCCTCGTCGGCCTCGGCGGGCAGGATGAGCATGCACTCGTACTCCCTCAACGTTCACCTCCTCTGGTCTGGACGGCCCCCCGCGAGGGGGAGCAGGTAGGTCTGAGGGCTGTCCACGAGTGTACGGGAACGGCTCGGCCCGGATCCGGCCTGCGAGCCCTGCCAGCTCGCAGTCGGCGTTCGGGTTACGCCGCAGAGCGTTCGGCGCTTCGGTGCCGGTAGAGACCATCGCGGAGCTCGTAGCGGAGCGCCGGTGTCGGTCCCGGACCGGGGCCGGGCACGTCCAGGACGAGCGGCGTCTGTCCCTCGGGCAAGGGATAGCAGCGCCCGTCGAACGGGCCACCCACGAGGACGCCGAAGCGTGTGTCGCCCAGCGTGAGGACCTCGGCCCAGGGGGTGGGGTGTGCGTTCGTCTGGATCATCTCGGCGCTCCCTTCGTTCGGAAGCACACGATATGGAGCGGGTCTGACACGCCCCGCGGGCTACACTCGCTGGCGACGAGCCGTGCACTCCCAGGAGGTGCGAGCAGATGATCACGATCCACGACCTTCGCAAGTGGAAGAGCGAGGGCACGCGGTGGGCGATGCTCACCGCCTACGACTTCCCCACCGCCCAGATCCTCGACCGCGCCGGCGTCCCGGTCGTGCTCGTCGGGGACTCCGTCGGGCGCAACGTCCTCGGCTACCCGAACGAGTTACCGGTCACGATGGACGAGATGCTCCATCACACGCGCGCGGTCTCGCGCGGCGTGGAGCGGGCGATGGTGGTCGGCGACATGCCGTTCATGTCGTTCCAGGCCTCGACCGACGAGGGCGTGCGCAACGCCGGACGTTTGATCAAGGAGGGCGGCGCCCACGCGGTCAAGATCGAGGGCCCGCAGCTCGACCTGATCCACCGGCTGGTCGACATCGGGATCCCCGTCATGGCGCACATCGGGCTGACGCCACAGTCGGTCTATGGACTCGGCGGGTACAAGGTGCAGGGTAGGGGCGAGGCCGCGCAGAAGATGTTCGACCAAGCGACGAACCTCGAGAAGGCCGGCGCGTTCGCGATCGTGCTGGAGGCGATGCCATCAGATCTCGGGGCCGAGATCAGCAAGGGCCTGCATATCCCGACCATCGGGATCGGAGCCGGAGCGGGAACCGACGCCCAGGTGCTGGTGATCCACGACCTGCTCGGGATCAACGAGACGACCCCGAAGCTCGCCAAGAAGTACGCCGACCTGCGCGGGGTGATGACCGAGGCCGTGACGACCTTCGTCCACGACGTCGAGACGGGAGCGTTCCCCGACACCGAGCACAGCTACTCCTAGCCTCCCCGGGAGGCGGGAACACCACGCCTAGACTGCCGCCGTGACGAAGGGCATGCGGGCGTGGCTCGGCATCGTGATCGTCGTCGCCGTGACCGTCCTCAGCGCGGTCGTCGGCGACACCGGCGCCTTCGCGATCGGCAACGTGCTCAGCAGCCTTGCGGCAGGGCTCTTCGCGGCCGTCGCCGTCTTCGCCCTGGTCGTGTACTGGGAACAACGCGACGTCCCGCTCCTGCTGGTCGGGGTCGGCGCCGCCGCATACGTCGGCCACAGCGTGCTCATGTCCGTGGTCCAGACGCTCTTCACGCCGGTGACCGAGGGATGGCTCCGCCTCCAAGGCTTCGCGACGTTCAGCGGCCTGCTCGTCTTGCTCGCGAACCTCGTGGCCGTCGTCCCGTGGCAGGACCGGCGTGGTCGCACGCCGGTGCGGCCCGGGGTCGTCATCGCGGCCAGCGTCGCCGGGCTCATCGCCCTGGACGTCCTCGCGGTGTTCCTCGAGCCGGTGCGGTTCTCGACGGGTCCCGCGGACATCGGGTGGCTCGGCACGACGGCGGAGGTCGTGTTGGTGATCGGTGGCCTGATCGGCGCCGCACGGCCGCTCCGGTGGGGCGGCCGGTTCGGATGGGTCGCGGGTGCCTGCGCGTCGCTCGCGATCCTCGGCCTGGCCGCGATCGGGGCGCAGAAGCTGAACGGCGCAGAGGCCATCCGGCTGATCGGTCGCGCGACCGTGAGCTCGATCGGCTTGACCGCGTCGATGCTCCTGGTGTTCGTGGTGATCGGACTCCAGCTGGAATCGACCCGGATGCGGCGCGCGAGCGACCGCGCCAGCGAGGTGATGGAGGGGCGCGCCGAGATCGCGAGCATCGTCGCGCACGACGTACGGGGCCCCGCGGGCACGATCCGGAGCATCGCGGGCTCGTTGCGTACGAGCTATCAGCGACTCGGCGATGCGGAGCGCCTCGAGTTCGTCGGCATGATCGAGCAGGAGTCGCTCCGATTGCTGCGCGTCGCCGACCAGATGTCACTCGGGCTGAAGACCGACGCGGGCACCTTGTCGTTCACGCGGACCGACCGTGACCTCGAGGGTCCCATCCTGCAGGGCCTGCACGAAGCGGAGGTGGGACAGCGCGAGGTGCGCCTGGACCTCGAGGCCGACCTGCACGCATCGGTCGACGATCGATGGTTCGCCGAGGCGGTCCGGCAGGGGATCGACAACGCGATGCGGTTCTCCCCGGCCGAGCAGCCGATCGACCTTCGCTCCCGGCGCGACGGCGATGAAGCCGTGGTCGAGATCGAGGACCGCGGCCCGGGGATCCCCGAGGACCTGCGCGAGCAGGTCTTCGAGAAGTTCTGCCGCTGGCGCCCGGTCGGCTACGAAGACCGGCCCGGCAGCGGGCTCGGGTTGTTCATCGTGCGGTCGATCGCGCGCGAACACGGGGGCGAGGCCGACGTGGTCGCGGCACCCGAAGGGGGTACCATCCTGCAGATCCGCCTTCCGCTGGAGGACGTGCACTGATGCCCGACGCGACCGTGTCGCTCCTGATCTGCGACGACCACAAGGTCTTGACCGACGCGCTGTCGATGGTGGTCGGGGTCGACGAGTCGCTGCGTCTCGTCGCGCCGCCCGTCCACACGCCCGAGGAAGGCGTGGTGCTCGCATCCGAGCAACTGCCCGACGTGGTGCTGATGGACATCATGTTCAAGGGCTCTGAGATGACCGGGATCGAGGCCACGCGCCGGATCAAAGAGCGCTCCCCCTCGACCAAGGTCATCGTGATGACGGCGCACGACGAGGACCGGCTGATGGTGGAGGCCGTCGAGGCGGGCGCTTCCGGGTTCCTGTCGAAGGACCTGCCGGCCGACGAGATCCTCCGGGCGACCAAGGCCGCGGCCGACGGCGAGGTGCTGATCGACCCGGCGACGCTGACGCGCCTGCTGGCGCAGGTGGCTCGCGAGCGCGAGGAACAGCGTGACGCGATGGCGCTGCTCGACGATCTCACCGAGCGCGAGCGCCAGATCCTGCAGCTCCTGGCCCAGGGCAAGCGGAACGACGACATCGCCGCGGAGCTCTTCATCAGCCCTCAGACCGTTCAGACCCACGTCCGGAACATCCTGGGCAAGCTGCGGGTGCACTCGAAGCTCGAGGCCGTGGCCTTTGCCGTGAAACACGGCGCGATCCAGGTCAGCTGACCCGCTCGGCAGCCCTCTTCCTGCGGTTACCCGGAACCGGGTATGCAGCCGCAGAGCCCCAGGGACGAAGTCTCGGGTAACGCCAAGGACCTCAGGGCCCGTCAACCCCCTCGACGGGACCCGGAGACTGAAGGCCCGAGCGAACCCCTCCCTCGCTCGGGCCTTCAACCATCTCGGGGCCGGTTCAGGCGAGCTCCGTCCGGCGCACCTTCCCGCTCTGCGTTCGCGGCAGCGTGGTCACGATCCGGAGGTCCCGCGGAGCCTTGAACCGGGCGAGGTCGTCGCGGCAGTGCTCGCGGAGCTGCTCGAGGGTCGGTGGGTCCTGTGGGTTGACCGGGACGACCCATGCGGCGACGTGCTCGCCCCACTCGGGGTCCGGCCGCCCCGCGACCACGACGTCGGCGACGGCCGGGTGCGTCCTGAGCACCGCCTCGACCTCGTCGGGCCAGACCGTCTCGGCGCCGGACCGGATCGCGTCGTCGGCGCGTCCGCGAACCACGAGCCGTCCGGCGGCGTCGAGCCGGCCGATGTCTCCGGTCCGGAGCCATCCGTCCGCGGTGAACGCGCGGGCGGTCGCGGCGGGGTCGGCGCGATACCCGTCCATGACCGTCGGGCCGCGGAGCTCGATCGCGCCCGGCTCGTCCGGACGGTCCGCAACGATGCGGACCTCGGAACCCTCGAAGACGCGGCCGTCGTACACGATGCCGCCGCTCGTCTCGGTGCTGCCGTAGGTCGAGACGACGCGGCCGCCGAGCGTCTCGGCCGCCGAGCGGAGCTCGGGGTCGATCGCCGCGCCTCCGACGAGCAGGGTCCCCAGACGCGTGAGGTCGCCGCCACCCCGCACCAGCCGCTCCAGCATCGTCGGCACGAGCGAGACGTGCGCGCCCTCGGGTGCTTCCGCCAACAGCGTGCCGGGTTCGAACCGGTCCAAGATCGTGACGCGTGAGCCGGTGAATGCGCCGCGCAGCAGGACGAGCAGACCGCCGATGTGCGCCGGGGTGAGACACGCGACCCAGGGGTCGTAGGCCGACGCGTCGAGCGCATCGAGCGAGCCGGCGACCGCGGCGCCGATCGCCACGCGAGACAGCTGAGCCAGCCGCGGTTCCCCGCCGGTGCCGCTCGTCGGCACGATCGCCCACGCACGCTCAGGATCGACCGGCGCGGCGTCGGCGAGGATCGTCTCCTCGTCCGGCCGCACGACCACCGCCGGCCGCGCGAGCGCGATCAACCGCTCCTGCTCACGGTCCGTCAGCCGGACGTCGATCGGCATGAACGAGGCACCCGAATGCGCGTGGGCGGCAAGGATCTCGAGCCAGTGGAACCCCGGCGGCAGGGCGTATGCGACCAGCTCGCCGGGACTCGCCCACCGGTGCGCCGTGCCTTCCACGTCGGGTAGCCTAACCATTCGAGTACGCGCTCTAGGAGTTGATGGTCATATGGTCGAGTGGCACCCGAGCGGGCAGTGGATCGACATCCGGTACGAGACGTCCGGCGCCATCGCCAAGATCACGATCGACCGCCCCGAGGTGCGCAACGCCTTCCGGCCGCTCACGACGAAGGAGTTGATCGCGGCCTTCGAGGTGGCGCGTGACGACCCGACGATCGGGGTCGTGATCCTCACGGGCGAGGGACCCGACGCGTTCTCCTCCGGCGGCGACCAGAAGATCCGCGGCGACGACGGGTACGTGGACGAACAGGGCATCGGCCGGCTCAACGTGCTGGACCTCCAGATCCAGATCCGCCGGTTCCCCAAGCCCGTGATCGCGATGGTCGCCGGGTACGCGATCGGTGGCGGCCACGTGCTGCATCTGTGCTGCGACCTCACGATCGCGGCCGACAACGCACGGTTCGGACAGACGGGGCCGCGCGTCGGTTCGTTCGACGGCGGCTACGGGATCGGGCTGCTCGCCCGGCAGATCGGTGAGAAGCGCGCGAAAGAGGTGTGGTTCCTTTGCCGGCAGTACGACGCGGCCACGGCGCTCGACTGGGGCTTGGTGAACGCGGTCGTGCCGCTGGACGAGCTGGAGCCGACGACGATCGCGTGGGCCAACGAGCTGTTGGAGAAGTCGCCGCTCGCGCTGCGGCTGCTGAAGTCGGGCTACAACGCCGGGGTCGACGGTCTCGCAGGCGTGCAGCACCTCGCCGGCGACGCGACGCTCCTCTATTACATGTCCGAGGAAGCCCAGGAAGGGCGCGACGCCTACAAGGAGAAGCGCACGCCCGACTTCTCGCGGTTCCCGAAGCGGCCGTGACCGACGTCGCGACCTGGTGGCG
>Ga0070711_100001712_pt1 | contig 12153 bp, 9 predicted proteins | sample LARL53metaG_FD_65452 | JGI IMG/M metagenome (GOLD analysis project Ga0070711, IMG submission 65452) | Corn, switchgrass and miscanthus rhizosphere microbial communities from Kellogg Biological Station, Michigan, USA - LAR L5-3 metaG | ecosystem: Host-associated > Plants > Roots > Rhizosphere ... | reverse complement strand
CCAGAGCACCAGGAGGACCGTCGGCGCAACGGTCGCGCCCGCCGGGCACGCATCCGCCCTCACGGCACGGAGACGCGTGCGCAAATCCGATGCGAGCGATTCCGCGCGAGCGCGCTGGTCGACCAGCGCGCCCAGGCGCAGCAAGTTGCGGAAAACGTCGGCGGTGTCGGTGGTTTCGAAAGACAGGACGGGGATGTGAAACGGCGCGAGCGCGTGCTGCAGATCCGCCGACGAGCGATTGCGCCAGCCCACCACGACGTCGGGCTTCAGCGCAGCGACCGCCTCGGCACTGGGGTCGAGCCCGCCGCCGATCGACGGCAGGGCGGCGAGCTCCGGTTCGTGATCGAAGTCGGTGCGCGCGACCAGGCGACGAGCCTGTCCGAGCAGCACCAGCCATTCGGTGGCCGATTGCATCGTCGAAACGATGCGCCGCGCGGGCAAGTGGCTCATCGCCACCGGCTTACCTTCCGCGTCCTCGAATCCGGCCGGTGTCGCCACCGGCGAATGCGAGCGCCGGCCGCAGCCGGCGAGCAGGAGGAGCGGCCAGATCGACCGCGCGCCACGCATCATCTCTGCTCGATGCCGGTCCCTCCACCTGCCGGTTTGCTGCCCGGAGCGCCGGGGAATGGCAGCAGGTTGGGCGGCAGGTCGAATGCCGCCGCGTCCGGAGCGCCCGGCTTGTAGCTCACCAGCTCAAGGCGCAATCCAGTCTTGACGTTGATGGTGCGGATGGATGTCATGTCACGCCCACCGTAGGCTTCCTTCGCGGCATTCGACAATCCGGGCAGCTGGTCGATGATCTGTTGGGCACCGGACGCCTTCTTGACGTAATCCTGCAAGGCTCGCAGCACTGCGGGCGTGGGTATGACGCACGTCCGGGTCGTGTCCATCACGACGATCGTCTCCCATTCCTCGCATTCCAGGCCCGCCACCGTGGCCTTCGTGCCAAGGGCGCGATAGCTGGGGTGCGGCATGACCTTGGCAAGCGAGTCCGCGAGCTTCTTCCCGATGGAGTCCAGCAGGTGACTGCCGGCGCGTCGCAAGGAATCCAGCATCGTCAGTGCCACGTCCACGCGATAGCCCGGAGCGCCACCCGCCAGCGCGGGAGGCAGCAGGATGCCCGCGTGCAGCGAATCGCCGCCCAGCGCGTACATGGCGTGGACCCGGATGCCCTGGATCATCGGCATGGCGGCTGTCATGTCCGGACCCGGGGAGAGGTCCGTGGCCAGCCGCCGGCCGTCGCTCATGACGGTGATCTGCAGGTCGATCGTGTTGCCGACCGGCACGGGCACCTTCATCGAATCCGGCAGCTTCACGCGGATGCTCATGACGATGGTGCCCTGCGGCGGCATTTGCGCCGGGACCGGAGCAGCGCCGGCGATGGCGATCAGGATCGGTACGAATGAGCGCCCGAATGTCATGCGATGCTCCGGTGGCTGAGGTGTGGATTTCAAGGTTTGGTTGGGCCGCGACCCATGCCGTTCATCATGCCGCTCATATCCATGTAACCGTCGGGGACCGTAAACATCTCGGGCTGAACGGGCCCGGCGTGCACGGCCGTTGCCTCCATGATCACCTTGCCGTCGGCACCGACAACCTTCAGCGGGAACATCGGCCTGCTGCCGAACGCGGCGGCCCAGTCGGGCGCCGAGGCACCGCGGCCCGCGGCGTTCATGTTTGCCATCGCGAACGCCCCCAGCTCGTTCGAGACGCAAACCTTGCTCGATGGCTTGCCGTCCAGGATGATCTGGAGGTCCTCGCAGTGGCGGCCGGCGATGGTCTGCGACGTGCCCAGCGGCTTGACTTCCGTGGCATGATGGGCGCCGGCCTGGGCGCGCAGGTCGATATCCATCTTCATCCCCTTGGCTCCGCCCATCGCCATCGGCATGAGCAGGGAAATCTTGCCGTTGGGGATGTCATACAGCATGCGCATTGTCTGACCGGACATCTGTCCGCTGGCGATCAGCACCGAACTCGCGAGCTGGTTGTTCTTGATATAGTAGGTCATTTCGGCCGCGTGCTTGTCACCGGGAGTAAGGTTCACCACCACGGTGCCCTCGAATTGCGCCGTGAGCGGCAGCGCAACCAGGAGCGAAAGCGCGGAACCTGCAACGAAGGGACGCATGGTCATCACCTGGGTTGGGGTGGATCGGGCGTGACGGCGTGGGTGAGATTCGAACTCACGAGACCCTCTCGGGCCCGCCGGTTTTCAAGACCGGTGCATTCAACCACTCTGCCACCACGCCCAGCGCCATTAAGCTATTGGGCATGCTCGATCCTGTCGACCTCACCAGGGCCCTGCTCGCCATTCCGTCTCCCACCGGGCACGAACATGCGGTCACCGCCTTTCTTGCCGATCAGCTTGCCGGGCTGGGCTGGCGGGTCGTCCGTCAGCCGGTGTGCGACGGGCGCGACAACCTGTATGCGTACCGGGGCGACCCGGTCGTGGTGCTCTCGACACACCTCGACACGGTGCCGCCCGAACTGCCCTGCCGTGAGGACGACGTGGCGATCCACGGGCGCGGCGCATGCGACGCCAAGGGCATTGCCGCGGCGATGATCGCTGCGGCGGAAGAACTGGCGGCCGGCGGAGAAACGCACGTCGGCCTGCTGTTCGTCGTGGACGAGGAGGACGGATCGGCGGGGGCGCGAGCGGCCGCATCACTGCTGCCCAAGGGCAGGTTTCTCATCAACGGCGAGCCGACCGACAATCGCCTGGTGACCGCACAGAAGGGCACGCTCAAGGTGATCGTCGAGGTGCAGGGCCGCGCGGCCCACTCCGGATATCCGGAACTTGGCGACTCGGCGATCGACCGGCTGCTCGATGCGCTGGCGCGGATCCGCGGGATCCCGTTGCCGGTCGATCCATTGCTCGGACCCTCCACGCTCAACATCGGGCGCATTGCCGGCGGCGAGGCGCCGAATGTCGTCGCGCCCCACGCGCGTGCCGAACTGCTGGTACGGTTGGTCGGCCCCGATGAACCGACGCGCGCGATGATTGCGGCTGCCGCCGGTCCGGGAATCGAGTTGACGTTCATTCCGGGGTTGCCGCCGGCGCGCGCGGCCGCGCTTCCGGGCTGGCGTTCGACGACCGTCGCGTTTGCGTCGGACCTGGCCGTGCACGGATCGTGGGGGACGTGTTACCAGCTCGGCCCGGGTTCCATCCACGTCGCACATACGCCGGACGAGCGGATCAGCAAGCAGGAACTGCGCGACGGAACAGCGCTCTACGTGCGGCTGGTGCGAACCCTGCTCGGTTCCTAGAAGTCGATTCTCGCGATTCGGCCGTTCGTTCCCACGCCCCACGCGCGTCGGCCCGCCGCACGCACCGCCCAGTAGCCACCGGCTTCGGCGGCAGTCCAGGTGTTGCCGCCGTCGCCGGTGACGAACAATCCACCATAGGACGCAATCACCGCGGTCCCCGCGTTCACCGCGGGCACCAGAGCCACGCCCGAGAGCGAGCCCGGGCGCGGGGGGCGATGGCGCAGCGTCCATGTCGCGCCACCGTCATCGGTCGTCGCGACCGCCGCGGGTGAGGTGTCCCGCGCCATGGCACGATCGACCCTCGCGGCAACGCCGATGCCGTGGCGCGTGTCGCGAAATGACAGTGCCGTGATCCCCGCCATGCTGTCGTGGACGAACGGCGTGCTGCCGGCGACCACCTTCCACGTCTTGCCGGCGTCGTCGGTGCCGAACACGCGGGCCCCCGGTTCGCTCGCGGCGATCCAGCCATGCCGGCTGTCCACGCTGATGGCGCAGCTGTTGCTCGAGGCGAATCCCCCTTCACCCTTGAGCGGCGCCGGCACCGCCGTTTGCGGCAGCAGTCCCCAGGTGGCTCCGCCGTTGTCGGTGCGCAGGATCACGGTGCGATCCTGCGATGCATCACTGTATGCGATGCCGTGCTTCGCGTCGAAAAATGTGAGGCAGTCGTAGAACGCCGTGGAATCGGTGTTGAGAAATTGCTGCGTCCACGAGGCGCCGCCGTCGGTGGTGTGATAGATGCGGGACTGGTCGCCGGGCCCGGCGCTCAATGCCCACGCCTCGCTGCCGCTCCGGGCATGGATGCCGCGGAATTCCAGGCGCTCCGCCCCGGCAATGACCCGCCGCTGCCAGTGATCTCCTCCGTCGAGCGTCCGCAGCACGACACCCGCAGCGCCACCGGCCCACGCGGTCCGTTCGTCGGCGGCGCTCACCGACTGAAGCAGTGTAGCGACACCACTCTGCTGGATGGTCACATGGGGCTGCTGCGCCCCCGCGCGAATCCCGAGCGACAGGATAAGCGCCGCCGCCGTGGGTCGGACCGGCAAGGCTACTGCCCCCCGATGGACTTGGCGATGTGTTCGGCGATCGACGCCGCCCTGGTCGCGTGCACGCTGTCGCCGGCCTGCAGCAGCACCTGGGCTGACCCGCGGTAGACGATTTCGTACAGGCTGAGGATCGACGCCGACGGTGGGTCGAACCACCCGAGTGGCCGGTCGTGTGCTGCCGCATCGGGATGGTAGACATCGAACAGCAACGTGCGCGTCAGCGGAATATTGACGAATCCCATCGTGGAGTTGATGATCGGGCCGCCCGGCGTGACGGGCTGCGGCATCAACTGGCGAACCATTCCCTGCGTCACCAGGTACTGCTCGAGCCCGAGCGTGGTGTCGGGGTATCCGCCGTCGCTCCAGGAAAAGAAGATCGGGCGCTTGCCAAGATTGTCCTTGATGAGGAACAGCACCGCCACATCGCTCTTCGTGAGGGTCTGAGTGCCGAACTTGACCCACACTGTCCCGAGCTGGATGGTGTCCTTGGGCGCCGCCATCACTTCGGCCAGCGAGTCGAGCATCGCTTCCGACTCGGAAAACACCGATCCAGCCGGTTTCTGCCAGCCGCCGGGTGGCATGCCGGTGAGCGGCACGGCGTTGGTATCCGAACCTGGCTGCCAGACCTTGGGCGCGGCCGCCGGATCGAACGTTGCCGGGACCCGACGCTTGAGTTGCCGCAGATGCCAGTCGGTGTTCATCAACGACAGGTTCGCCAGGATCACGTCGCGACGGACCCCAAGGACCTCCTGGGCGAACCAGAGCGGGAAGGTGTCATTGTCGCCGGCCGTGATCAGGATGCCGTACGGGGCCACCGACTGCAGCATGTCCACCGCGAAATCGCTGGCCAGCGTTTCGTGGTTGCGGGGCGCGCTGAGCCGGTTGCCGAACAGCGGGATCAGTGCCAGGGCGAGCACGGGCGTTCCCGCGAGCCAGCGGCGCTGCTCGGTGCTCCGGTCGCCCAGCCACTCCGCCGTGGCCCGGATCGCCGCCGCAAATCCGGCGGCGAGCAGCACACCGACAAACGCGAAGGAGGCCACGTAGAAATAGTCCCGTTCGCGCACTTCACGATCGTCGGGCGACACGTTCGGATAGGTGAACATGTAACGGAAGTTCAGGTAATAGATGAGCAGCAGCGTCAACGTGAAGAGCAGCACCGCCGCCGTCACGCCTGCCCGGCGGTCCTTCGCGATGAGGATGCCGAGGCCCCAGGCGCACAACGCGGTGAACAGGCCGGTCGCCAGGCTGCCGAGGGCGCCGATGTCCTTGGCCCACTGCCAGCTCCAGTAATGCCAGTACATGCCCAGTTGTGCGCCGAGCGGCGACATCCGCTGCGACACCGGCGGCTTGCCGTATTGCAGGCGGTTGAGGACGTCACTGAGCGCCTGGGAGAAAAACCCGACGGGTTCGCCCTCGTTGATCGGCGGATGCTGACCCGCGCGGATCGGCAGGTACACGTAGTTGAGTGTCAGTCCGACCAGGACGGCGAGCACCCCGACGTACAGCAGCGGATTACGCCGGTCCGTGTAGATGCCCCATCCGGCGATGGCGACGATGCCGACCAGTCCGCCGAGGCGAGTCAGCGCCGCCACGGCCGAGGAGCCGTCCACCGCGCCGCTATAGGTGAGGGCGGACTGCGGGTTGCTCCAGTTGCCGCCGTGGGTCAGCACGGTGAGGCTGTCGCCGAGCACGCCGGAGACGCCGAGCAGGAGCACCCACGCCATCAGCAGCACCCACGGCTGCAGCGCCAGGCGTGGCTGCGTCCAGAACACGTAGACCGCGATCACCGGCAGGGCGAGCACGCCCATCATGTGGTTGGTGGACGTCAGGGCGGCCAGGTATGCCGCGAGGATCAGCAGTCCGTTGCGCCGGGGACTGTCGGGAAGGTCCGCCCAGCGGACCATGCACCAGACGATCATCGCGATACTCAGCAGCGAGACCGTGTACACCTTCTCGTTCACGGTGGACTGGTTCCACACGGTCCAGGCCATCGCGCTCGCGAAAATGCCGGCGAATGCGGCGCCAAGCCGGGGCAGCCGCGCCGGCAGGATGTTGCGCAGCCACCGCTCGGCCACCAGGAACCAGAATCCTGCACCGGCCGCACTCGTGAACGCCGCGAACAGGTTGATTCGCTTGGCATAGTTGGCCGCCAGCGGCAGCATGCCCCACACGTGCGCCAGGACGGTGAAGAGCGGATTGCCGGGCGGGTGCGGAATGCCGAGCACCTTGGCCGCCGCGATGTACTCCGACGTGTCCCAGAACGCCGTCGTGGGCGAAAGGGTCAGGACGTAGATCACGAAGATGACCAGGAAGGTCAGCGCGGCGAACAGATACGGTGGCTTGTTCTCGGATTCGTCTTGCAAGTGCTGCTCCATGTGCTAGTCGTGAGTCGTGAGTCGGGAGCCCTGAAGAGCGGCGAGGAGGTGAAGCCTCACGACTCACGACTCATGACTGTCAGTGCCTGAACATTCTCACGCCGGTCATCACCATGGCAATGTCCAGCTGATTCGCGATGGCGATCACTTCGGCATCGCGCACCGATCCACCCGGCTGGATGATGGCCCGGACGCCGGCACGGGCAACCTCTTCCACCCCGTCCGGGAACGGAAAGAAGCCGTCGGACGCCAGCGCGGCGCCCGTGGTGCGGTGACCCGACTGCCGGGCCTTGTGCACGGCCAGAAACGACGCGTCGATGCGGCTCATCTGCCCGGCGCCGATCCCGATCGTCTGCTCGTCGCGCGCGAGCACGATCGCATTCGACTTGACCATCGTCACGGCCGCCCAGGCAAAGCGCAGGTCGTTCAGCTCGTGCGGCGTCGGCTCGCGCGTCGTCACCGTGCGCCAGGCGTCCTCGTTCGCGTTGAACGTGAACTGGTCCTGGATGAGGAATCCGCCGCGGATCTTCTTCCAATCGAGTCCCGCCTGCCCGCGTACCACCGGGAGCTCGACGACGCGGAGGTTCTTCTTCTCCGCGAAGCGGGCCAGCGCATCGGTATGGAATGCCGGCGCCACGACCACCTCGATGAAGAGGTCTGCCATCGCGTCGGCCGCCTGGCGATCGACCACCGTGTTGAATGCGATCACCGAGCCGAACGACGAGACCGGGTCGGCCGCGCGCGCGCGCTCGAAGGCGGCCGCGGCGCTGTGACCCAGTGCCAGCCCGCACGGCGTGGTGTGCTTGATGACCGCGCACGCCACCTGACTGGTCCACGCTGCCACGGCCATCATCGCCGCATCGATGTCGAGGAGATTGTTGAAGGAGAGCTCCTTCCCCTGGCGCTGGGTCAGGTCGCCAATGCCGCGCGGCTCTTCGGTGACATACAGGCCGGCGCGCTGTTGCGGATTCTCGCCGTACCGGAGCACCTGCCGGCGTTCCATCGACAGGGTCACACGCGCCGGCAGCGTGTCGCGCCAGGGCGTGAGATACCCGGCGATGGCGTTGTCGTAGTCCGCGGTGTGCGTGAACACCTTGGCCGCCAGTTCGCGGCGGGTGTCCAGGTCGATCTCGCCGCGATTCAGCAGGTCGATGACGCGGGGATAATCCTTGGGATCGACCACGGGCAGGACGAACTCGAAATTCTTGGCCGCCGAGCGCAGCATCGCGGGGCCACCGACGTCGATGTTCTCGATGGCGTCCTCGAACTTGACGCCGGGATTCGCGATCGTGGCCTGGAACGGGTACAGGTTGACCGCAACCAGGTCGAACCGCGTGATCGCCTGTTCCCCGAGTTGCCGCAGGTGCTCGGCACGGTCGGGGCGGGCGAGAATGCCGGCGTGGATCCTGGGATGCAGCGTCTTGACGCGTCCGTCGAGCATCTCGGGAAAGCCGGTCACCTCGTCGGCGGCGGTGACTGCGACACCGCCCTCACGCAACAAGGTCGCGGTGCCACCAGTCGACACGATTTCCCAGCCCAGCCGGGCCAGCCCCTCGGCGAACGGCAGGATGCCGCGCTTGTCGCTCACCGAAATCAACGCACGCGGCATCGGACCGGTCTCCACGACGGCGGCGCCGCCGTCACTCGAATTCAAACGGTACGGGATGTCCCGCCCGCGCGGCGGCCCTCACGGCTGCCGGAAGCAATCGATGTTCCACCGCCAGCACCGCGGCGGCCAGCGTGCCCGCTGAGGCATCAGCAGGCACGGCAACGCGGCCCTGGCCCAGGATCGCGCCGCGGTCGTACACTTCGTCCACCAGGTGCACCGTCGCCCCGCTTTCGGCCACGCCGGCCGCAATCACCGCGGCGTGGACTCGGGACCCATGCATCCCGGGGCCGCCGAATCGCGGCAGTAACGCTGGATGCACATTGATGATCCGGCCTGGCATCGCGGCAACGACACCGGCCGGGACGAGCCGCAAGTACCCCGCCAGCACCAGCAGGTCGCACGATACGCCGGCAAGGACCGCCAGCCACTCCGCCGCATCCCGGTAATCCACCAGGAGATGCGTCGCGATGCCGCGCTCCCGGGCCCGGTCGAGTCCTGGCGCCGGCCGATCCGCGACGACGAGCGCCACTTCGGCGGCACCGTCAAGCGCGAGCGAATCGCAGAGTGCGACCAGGTTGCTCCCCCGGCCGGAAATGGCGACCGCAACCCGATAGCTCACAGCCCTCAAGTATAGCCGGAGAGCAGGCTCAATCCGGCCGGCAAGTCAGCGGCAACGTGCGCGCCAAGTGCCAGTGCTGCCTCGACATGCTTGCCGCCCTGCCCGGTGCGCACCAGCAGCGCGCGACTGCCGAGTTCGCCGGCCGGTTGCAGATCTCGCAACTGATCGCCGACGCACCAGCTTCGGCTCGGATCGATTCCCCAGGATGCGATCGCCTCGCGATGCAGCGCGGTCCCCGGCTTGCGGCAGAGACAGCCGGCATCGGGGAGATGCGGACAATGGTACACGCCGTCGATGTTGGCCCCGGCGTCGCGCAATTGACCTTCCAGCGCAAGCTGCGTCTCAAGGAATGCGCTCGCCGGATAGTGACCCCGACCGATGCCCGATTGGTTGGTGATCACAATGCGCAGGAACCCGGCACGCTCAAGGGCAACCAGCGCGTCAGCCACGCCGGGCAGGAGGCGGACCTGGTCAGGGCGGCTGACATAGCCGCGATCCTCGATCAGCGTGCCGTCGCGGTCGAGAAACACTGCCGCCTGCAATCCGGACGGCGTCATTGGCGCCGACGGACGGTGGTGGTGTCGGTCTTGCGAATTTTCTTCGGCACGCCCGGCTTGGCGGAGTCGGCCCGGATCGGGGCCGAGCCGGGCTTGGTTCGCCGGAGCGAGTCGGCCTGCGCCGAGTCGGCGCGTGCCTTGGCGCTGTCGGCCGCCGACGGCGGCTTGGGCGTGTCGAATTTCTTCGCGACGGGCGGTCCGCTGATGCCGCCCGCGCTGCGGACGCCGCGAATTTCGACGTAGTAACTCTTGCCAAGATCGATCGTGCCGCGGGTGTGAATCACCAGCACGCTGCCGAGGGCAGGCCGCCGCTGCTGCACCGAGTCCACCACGCGCGGCGGCGGTGCGCCGCGGACGGTGCGCAGGGAACGAGGCGCTGCCCGGGCCAGGGAATCACGGGCGAGACTGTCCTTGCGGGCAACGCTGTCCTGCGCCGGGGTGCGCGGCACCGGTGCCCGGCGGTACACCGTGTCGTACGCTGCCTTCGGGTAGGCCATCAGCGGTGCCACGCTGACGGTATCACCCGGTAGTACCAGGCCCACCCTGAGCATGGTGCTGTCGAGGTGCTGGTAGGGATCGATCGGCTTGGTGAACGTGACCGAGACCGAGCTGGAGTCCTGGCGGGCAACCGTCTGGATTTTCGGCGGGAGCGTGTCACGGGGAAAGGCCCAGATTTCGCCCACCGTGTCCTGCGACGCGGCGGCGCGAACGGTATCCCATGGTTCGTTCAGCTGCAGCTTGTGGTCGCGGTTCTGGTCAATGACAGCGTACACGAGGTAGCTGCCGTCGGGCAGCGGCCCCAGCCGGAATCGCCCGTTGGAATCGGCGGTCATCCGGTAACTGGCCGAGTCGGGAAGGTGAACCGCCTCGATCAGCGCATTCGCTACCCCGGACTTCGCGCTCCAGTCCACCGCGCGCCCGGAAAGAAAGCGCTTCGGGCACGACGTTCCAGTGACAAAGCTGATCAGTCCAGGCTTCTTGGAAACATTGTTGCGGAGGTCGGCCACGCCAGGAGCGAGCTCGATCCGGTATACGGTGTTGGGCAGCCATCCATGCCGCGGGCGGACGGTGATGCGATTGCGGCGCCAGCGCACGACCGGAACCATCGTGTCGGGCGAGAGCAGGACGAGCTTCTCCAGGTCGCCGGTCCCGCGTCCAAAGTTGGGCTGGCCGCCTTCGCTCACCACCTCGTCGAACAGGAACTCGGCGGCGCCGCGAAAGTCGGGCAGCGTACAGACGCTGTCGGCCGGAAGTGTTGCCGTCAGCAAGGGTGGCGTGAGGCGGAGCGGGCCGCCCGGCGGCGGTGCCATGCGCGCGCAGGCTGCGATGAGCATGGCGACGAACGCCGCGCGCGTCAGTCCCCGCATTCGAGCGCCCGCCGCTTCTCCCGCAAGGCGTCGGCCTGCGCCCGCCAGCCGGTCAGCTTCTCGCGTTCCTTCGCCACGACCTCGGCCGGTGCGCGCGCCACGAATTGTTCGTTGCCAAGCTTGCGCTCCTGGGCCGCGACGAGCGCCTCGAGCTGGCTCACTTCGGCTGCCAGCCGGGCACATTCCTTGTCGCGGTCGATCAGGTCACCGAGGGGAATGACGATCACCGTCTGGTCGTCAAGGACCACCGTTCCGCCGGTGCCGGCGGGCGCATCGCCAACCTGCAATTGTTCGATCTTCGCGAGCCGGCGAATTGTGTCACCCTCGGCGGCGATCGCGCGACGCGCGACCGCGCTCGCGCCAGCGAGCGTGACATTCACCGCCTGGCCGGGCGCCACCGCATACTCGGCCCGCAGCGCCCGAACAGCCCCGACGATCGCCTGCACCGCCGCAAAATCGGTGATGGCATCGGCGTCGTGGCGCGAGTCGATCGGCGCCGGCCAGCGTGCCACGCTGATGGAGTTGTCGGCGCCGCTATTGGGAAGCCGCTGCCAGAGCGTTTCCGTGATGAACGGCATGATCGGATGGAGCAGGCGCAGGGCGACGTCGAAGACGTGGGCTGCCACGGCGCGCGCCGTGTCGCCACCCGGCTGGGTGCCGTACAGGCGCGGCTTGACCTGCTCCAGGTACCAGTCGGCGAGATCGCTCCACATGAAATGGTAGACGGTCGCGGCGGCCTCGTTGAGCCGGAAGCGCTCGTATTGCTCGGTCGCCGTGATGATCGTGTCGTGCGCGCGCGCGAGGATCCACCGGTCGGCGAGGGCCAGCGTACCGGGATCGATGTGGGCCATCGCCGGGGCGCCCGCCTCGACGTGCCCGAGGAGGAACCGACCGATGTTCCAGAGCTTGTTCGCGAAGTGACGGCCCGGCGCGAACGAGGTATCGAGGTCGGCCGGGTCGAGGATCAGGTCGGTGCCGACGGACATCCCGCTCACCACCGTGTACCGCAGGGCATCGGCGCCGAAACGCTCGATCACGTCGAGCGGATCGATCCCGTTGCCGAGAGACTTCGACATCTTCCGATGCTGCGTGTCGCGGACGGTGCCGTGCAGGTAGATCGTGCGGAACGGCACCTCCCCCATGAACTCCAGCCCGGCCATGATCATCCGGGCGACCCAGAAAAAGAGGATCTCGGGAGCGGTCACCATGGTGGTGCCCGGATAGAACGCGTCGAGATCGGCGGTTTCGTCCGGCCAGCCGAGCGAGGAGAAGGGAACCAGCCACGACGAGAACCAGGTGTCGAGCACGTCCTCATCCTG
>Ga0070711_100001704_pt1 | contig 12183 bp, 12 predicted proteins | sample LARL53metaG_FD_65452 | JGI IMG/M metagenome (GOLD analysis project Ga0070711, IMG submission 65452) | Corn, switchgrass and miscanthus rhizosphere microbial communities from Kellogg Biological Station, Michigan, USA - LAR L5-3 metaG | ecosystem: Host-associated > Plants > Roots > Rhizosphere ... | reverse complement strand
TTTGTCGTAGTCCGCTCGCACCGCACCAACCCGCGGTCGTCTTGTCGTGGCCAATTCGTCGAGGTACCGACGGCGTTCGCTGGGATCCCCGCGTACCAGCGCCAGGTCCTCTGGCGCGAACAGCACCGCCCGCAGCACCCCCAATACCTCGCGGGCCGAGCGGACGGGGGAGCGGTTCAGCCGCGCCTTGTTGGCGCGGCCAGCCGTGATTTCGAGATCCACGGCCAGCTCGCGGCCGTCGTTCACCACGATCGTCGAGATCACTGCACGCTCGGCACCCGCCCGGATCAGGGGCGCGTCCGATGCGACGCGGTGCGAGCCAAGGGTCGACGAATACCAAAGGGCTTCAACGAGATTCGTCTTACCGAAGCCGTTGGGACCAACGAACACCGTCCGCCCAGGTTCCAAATTCAGGTCGGCCCGCGGCCAGGACCGGAAGTCTTGCAATCCCAGGCGGCGGACGTGCACTTTATCTTGCTCCTCGCGTGTGCGGCAACCTATCCGGATTCGCTGACTCGCTTGACGGCGTGGCCACCGAACTGGTTGCGCAGGGCGGCGACGGCCTTCATGGTCGGCGACTCGTCCTGGCGAGACAAGAAGCGCGCGAACAGCGATGCCGCGATGCCAGGGACCGGCACGCGCAGTCGGATCGCTTCCTCGACCGTCCACCGGCCTTCACCCGAATCCTCGGTGTAGCCGGTGATCTCCGCGAGCTTCGGATCCTCTTTCAGCGCCTTGGCCAGCAGTTGCTGCAGCCATGACCGAACCACGGTTCCGTTGGTCCACGCCTGGTAGACCGCCTGCGGGCTCTGAATCAAATCTTCTGCGGCCAAGATCTCGTAACCTTCGCCATACGCCGTCATCAGCGCATATTCGACTCCGTTATGGACCATCTTCGCGAAGTGTCCCGCCCCAACCGGACCGGCGTGAACGAAGCCGTCCTCCTTTGCGCCTGGCGGACGCAGCGCGTCGAAGATCGGCATCGCTCGTTCGACGTCAGCGTCGCTGCCGCCGACCATCAGACCGTAACCTTCTTTCAAACCCCAGACGCCGCCCGACACACCGGCATCGATGAACTCGATGCCCTTGTCGCCCAATAACTTTGCGTGTGGTCCGTCTTCGGTGTAGCGCGAGTTTCCGCCGTCGATGACCAAGTCGCCCGGACCGAGTTCGACGGCGAGTGCCGTGATGGTCTCGTCGGTGACGGGTCCGGACGGCACCATCACCCACACCACCCGCGGTGCGGTGAGTGCTTCGGCGAGGGCCGCGAGTGTCGGTACATCTGTGACCTCAGGCCGCGGGTCGTACCCGATCACCTCATGTCCGCCCTCACGCAGGCGTTCCCGCATGTTGAAACCCATTTTGCCCAGGCCGACGAGACCCAATTGCATGTGTGCGCCTCTTTCGTGGCTATAGGGCCGGTCAGCCCGGAAGCCGCACCGGCATCAACAGGTAGACATAATCAGTTTGAGCCGCCGGGAACGGGCCGATCGCACCGACACTCCCATCATCCTCACCTGCCGGGCGCAACACCGCGGGACGGCTGGGTGTCGTGAAACCAAACGTCACGCGCTCTGAATGCAGCGAACCCAGCCCATCGGTCAGGTACGTCGGGTTGAACGCGATAGTCAACGGGTCACCCGAGAAGGCGACGTGAAGATCCTCTTCGGCGCGGCCGACGTCGTCGGCGCCGGCGGACAGCCGCAACACATCGTCGGCGAATTCCATCCGCACCTGTGCACCGCGGTCCGCCACGAGCGCGACGCGTTTGATCGCCTCGGTGAGCTCCGCAACACCGATGGTCGCGATCGCTGTGTGCTCGGCAGGCAACAGCTGACGGAACTTCGGGAACTCGGCGTCCAGCAAGCGGGTAGTGCTGCGCTTGCCGTCACTCCGGATGCCGAGCAGGCCCTCCTTGCCGACCGCTGCGCCGGCGCCCAATGACAAATGCACGTCCGCGCCGTCGGCGCCGGCCTTCGCGGCTTCCGCCAAAGTCTTGGCGGGCACCAGCACCGCGGCCTCGATATCGGCGGATTCCGTCGACCAGGTCAGCTCGCGTACCGCAAGCCGGAAACGGTCAGTAGCCGCCAAAACCACCTTCTCGCCGGAAATCTCGACGCGGATGCCGGTCAGCATCGGAAGCGTGTCGTCGCGGCCAGCTGCGACGGCGACCTGGCCGATCGCCTCGGCGAACAGCTCCGACGAAATGACACCGGTGTCCTCAGGCAGGGCAGGTAACGTCGGATAGTCCTCGACCGCCATGGTCGGCAACGAGAACCGGGCGCTACCGCAGATCAATGACACCCGGGTGCCTTCGACGCTGACGTCGACGGGTTTGGCCGGCAACGCCCGGGTGATGTCGGACAACAGCCGACCGGACACCAAAACGCTTCCCGGAGAAGCTATTTCGGCCGCTACCTGCACCTCGGCCGACACTTCGTAGTCGAACCCGGAGACCGTCAGGCCCTCGTCAGACCCGGTGAGCAACACCCCGGCGAGGACGGGCACGGTGGGCCTGGTGGGCAAATTCCTCGCAACCCAGGCCACGGCGTCGGCGAAGTCTTCGCGTACTAACCGGAACTTCAAATCGGTGAGACCAACTGTTGTCGTCGCCACGTCCATAGCGTCCCTTCGATCCACACCACAACAAGGGTCTAACCAGCGGTTTCTCGGTGTCTCTCCACGCGTCTCCCCGATGCGTACAACGACCGTAACGGCTGTCGATGAACCACCGTAGAGCTTTCCGGCTCAACTTGAAAGCTAATCGATCGGGGTGACATCAAGCGTCGCAAAGCGGCTTTGCGCCGAGTTTTTCGATATGTCCCCAGGCCGCTTCTTCGAAGAAGAACCTACGAAGATATACGAGCAACAGTATTAGGGGTTGTGGACATTGGGGATAAACCACCGTCGGCCCAGCGTGGCGTGTGTGTCGGGTTGTGAGTGGATTGTGGACAGTTGGTCGCGGCGGGCGGGTGCATTGTGGACGTCGCCCGTGTTGTGAACGAACCTCAGGTTAATCCGAAGGTTGGCCGCAAGTTGTCCACACTGGCGTGCACACCACATCGGTGTGACAGTTGATACCGGCGGTGCCAAAGTTTTTCGAAGAATTTTGTTGTCTAAATCGCGAAGCGCGCCCCTTGGCGGTTACCTGACGTCTGTGTACAACAAACGCGTGGTTGTCGACAGAGTCGAAGAGAACAGTCAGCGCTTGGAGCGCTGGCGGATTCGAGTGGTGAGTTCCTTCACGTGATCGAACACCTCCCGGCGTTCGGCCATCTCGCCGCGGATCTTCTTCTCGGCGTACATCACCGTGGTGTGGTCGCGGCCGAACGCCTGGCCGATCTTGGGTAGCGATAGATCGGTGAGTTCCCGGCACAGATACATGGCGATCTGGCGGGACTGCGCCAGCGCGCGCGTCTTGCCCGGCCCCCGCAGCTCTTCGACGGTGGTCTCGAAGTACTCGGCCGTAGCCGCCATGATCGCCGCCGTGCTGATCTGCATGGTGCCGGCGTCGGCGATCAGGTCGCGCAGCACGATCTCGGCAAGGGACTTGTCGATCAGTGTTTTGTTCAGCGATGCGAACGCAGTGACGCGGATGAGTGCGCCCTCGAGCTCGCGGATGTTGCGCTCGATGCTGCTGGCGATGAGCTCGAGCACGTCGCCCGGCACGTCGAGCCGGTCCATCTGTGCTTTCTTGCGCAGAATCGCGATGCGCGTCTCGAGTTCGGGTGGCTGGACGTCGGTGATCAGTCCCCACTCGAACCGGGTGCGCAGTCGGTCTTCGAGCGTGGCCAGCTGCTTAGGCGGCCGGTCAGAGGAGATGACGATCTGCTTGTTGGCGTTGTGCAGCGTGTTGAACGTGTGGAAGAACTCCTCCTGGATGCCTTCCTTGCCCTCGATGAACTGGATGTCGTCGACCAACAGCACATCGATGTCGCGGTAGCTGCGTTTGAAGGATGCTTTGCGGTCGTCGCGCAGCGAGTTAATGAAGTCGTTCGTGAATTCTTCGGTCGAGACGTACTTGACGCGCATGCCGGGAAAGAGCCGCTGGGCGTAGTTTCCGGCGGCGTGCAAAAGGTGTGTCTTGCCGAGCCCGGATTCGCCCCAGATGAATAGCGGGTTGTAGGCCCGGGCGGGTGCCTCAGCAATAGCGAGCGTCGCGGCGTGAGCGAATCTGTTGGAGGCGCCGATGACGAACGTGTCGAAGGTGTACCGCCGGTTCAGATTGACCGCGGTGGGCTCGCCGACGGGGGTGGTCTGCTGCCGGTTGGAGAAGTAGGTAGGCCAGCTTTCCTCGGCACTTGCCAGGGCCTCGGAGTCCTCGTCGACTTCGTCGGGTTCTGTGCTAGCGGAGGTGGCCGCGAACCCGTTGACGCCCCCTTCGGGGTCGTCGGAGGGGGGAGCGGCGATACGGACACCCAGCTCGACACGCTGGCCGAGCTGACGGCTCAGCGCGGTGATGATCGGCTCGCGCAGGTGGCGTTCGATCTCGTTTTGCACAAACGGCGTCGGCACCGACAGCAGGGCAAACCCTTCGGTGATGACAAGCGGCTGCACCAGCTTTAACCAGGCTCTTTGCTGGGGCGTGAGGGTCGGGAGGGTTGAGTCGAAGTTGAGGGTTGCGCCGGTGTCGGCGTCGCCGTTGAGTTCGGCAACCACGTTGTTCCAGACGGCGACGAAGGGTGGGTCGGGGTCAGCTGTCAATGACGAGTACCCCCTCGAGGCCGATCCGGAGACGGCCAAATGAACGACGACGAACTGTCCACATAGTTATCCACAGCCTGTGGAGACAGGACAGCCGTCTCGCTCTGTTGTCCACCGGCGGGGACGCCGCGGGCCGGGGCTCGTCACAGAGGTGGTGCGTTCTGTGGGCTCGCGACGTTGTGGGCATCCTCGCTTCGTTGTCTGTCGCCGTTTCGTTATCGAAACGGCATTGGAGGAAGCTAACAGTTTTCTTTCCGAGTGCCAACCGTTCTGCAACATTCTCGGCAGGAGTTTTTTGCCTCGCCGAAGCGCGGGACTGATGTGGCGATTGTGGCGGTTTGCGCGACGATCGGCCGAGGTTTGACCAAGGGAAATCTCGTCAGTACCCTCGAACAGTCGCCCGAACGTGGCGATACGGCTGCGAACCAGGATTTTCTGGAGACCGCGCCGGTTAGCGAGACGGACGAGCTTACCAACGGCAATCGTGTCCCCACCGGCATGAGGATCATCGGCGTGGGTTGCGGGTGCCATACGCAACAAGGAGTGAACAGCCGTGGCCAAGGGCAAGCGGACCTTTCAGCCCAACAACCGCCGTCGGGCGCGGGTGCACGGCTTCCGGCTGCGGATGCGCACCCGGGCGGGCCGGGCGATCGTGTCGAACCGGCGCGGCAAGGGTCGCCGCAAGCTGACTGCGTGATTCGACGCGGGATCTAGCGCGGTGCTTCCGGCGCGGTACCGGATGACGCGGTCGACGGAATTCGGTGCCACCGTTAGTCAAGGGGTGCGGGCGGTGCAGCCCGATCTCGTTGTGCATGCGTTGCGTTCGAGCGATGACACCTCCGACGACGGACCTCGTATCGGATTGGTGGTATCGAAGGCGGTAGGCAGCGCGGTGCAGCGGCATCGGGTGGCCCGTCGACTGCGACACGTTGCGCGCACAGTGATCGACGAACTCGAGCCTGCGGATCGGGTTGTCATCCGGGCGCTTCCGAGCAGCCGGCACGCCATCTCCGCCCGGCTCCAACAGGAACTGCGGACGGCGTTGCGGCGGACCCGGTTGCGCAGCGGAGCGTCGCGGTGATGGCCTCCATAGGTTCCACTGCGGAGACAGAACGCAACGGCTCAGCGGCTGTCCGCGGCGTGATTTTCCTCATCGAGCTGTATCGCCACGCCATCTCGCCAATGCGGTTACCCACGTGTCGGTTCAGTCCGACCTGTAGCCGGTACGCGGTCGATGCGCTAAGCGAATACGGCTTGATCCGGGGCGGGTGGCTGGCCGTGCTGCGGCTGCTGAAGTGTGGACCATGGCATCGGGGAGGATGGGACCCGATACCCGAGCGCCGCGGCGCCTCTCGTGACGAGAGCGAGGGCGCACAAGCCTCCGACCATCTCTGGGATAGCCCAGCGCAGCAAGGGAAGAGCGAAACGCGTGTTTGATTGGTTCAGCCTGGACTTCATTTACTGGCCGGTGTCGGCGATCATGTGGGTCTGGTATAAGGCGTTCGCCTTCATCCTCGGCCCGACGAATTTCTTCGCCTGGGCGCTGTCGGTGATGTTCCTGGTCTTCACGCTGCGCGCGATCCTCTACAAACCCTTCGTCCGGCAAATCCGCACCACGCGGCAGATGCAGGAACTGCAGCCCCAGATCAAGGCACTGCAGAAGAAGTACGGCAAGGACCGTCAGCGCATGGCGGTGGAGATGCAGAAGCTGCAGCGCGAACACGGGTTCAACCCGCTGATGGGCTGCCTTCCGATCTTCGCGCAAGTACCGGTGTTCCTTGGGCTGTATCACGTGCTGCGTTCGTTCAACCGAACCGTGACCAGCGGCTTCGGCGGCAGCTTCGGGCCGCACCTGTCGGTAGAGCAGAACCGGGTGACGGGTAACTACATCTTCACTGGCGACGACGTCGGGCACTTCCTGGATGCGAATTTGTTCGGCGCGCCGATCGGCGCCTCGATGATCCAGACGACCGGTCTGGAAGCGTTCACCGAATTCAGTCGGGCCGCCGTGATCGCGGTGGGGCTGCCGCTGATGATCGCGGCAGGCATCGCGACGTACTTCAACAGCCGCGCGTCGGTGGCGCGCCAGAGCCCCGAGGCGGCGGCCAACCCGCAGACCGCGATGATGAACAAGCTGGCGCTGTACGTGTTCCCCCTCGGCGTTGTCGCGGGCGGACCGTTCCTGCCGATCGCGATCATCCTGTACTGGTTCGCCAACAACATCTGGACCTTCGGCCAGCAGCACTACGTCTTCGGGAAGATCGAGAAAGAGGAAGAGGCGAAGAAGCTGGAGGCGCAGGAGCGACGGGCCGCCAACGCGCCGCCACCCGGCGCCAAGCCGAATCGACAGCGAAAGGCGCAAGGCGCACTGAGCGACGACACGTCCGGCGAGATTACGTCCAGCGAGGGCACCGAAATAAGTGACGCCGACGGCGCCGCGGTCGACGGGAAGCCCACGGGTACGAGTCCGGGCAAGCCGCCGTCGAGCGGGGGCGACCGCACGCCGCGTCCGGGAGCGACACCGCGCCCAGGCGCGCGGCCCAAGAAACGAAAGCGTTGACCGGACAGCACGATCCGGTGGGATGAGGGAGAAACAGACATGACGGACGCCGAAACGACCGAACGCAGCGACGAGGTGATTGACGAGGAGAACGGCACGGACAGCACTCCCGCGACGACTGAGGTCGATCTGGAAGAGCGTTTGGTGGCCGAGGGCGAGATCGCCGGGGATTACCTCGAGGAATTGTTGGACCTGTTGGACTTCGACGGTGACATCGATCTGGATGTCGAGGGCGACCGCGCAGTGGTGAGTATCGACGGCGGCGGCGATCTGTCCAAGTTGGTCGGGCGCAAAGGCGAGGTGCTCGACGCGCTGCAGGAGCTGACCCGCCTGGCGGTCCATCAGAAGACCGGCGAGCGCAGCCGGCTGATGCTCGACATTGCCCGCTGGCGCCGGCGGCGTCGTGACGAGTTGGCCGCCCTCGGCGACAAGGTGGCGCACCGGGTGCTGGAGTCGCGGGAGCGGGAAGAGCTCGCGCCGATGACGCCGTTCGAGCGGAAGATCGTCCACGATGCCGTCGCGGCCGTCGACGGTGTGCACAGCGAGAGCGAGGGCGTCGAGCCGTCACGGCGCGTAGTGGTTCTGCTGGATTGAGGGTCAGAGTTACACCGATGTAGTTCTTGACGCGACTGCCCGTTTCCGGCACGCGAGATCCGGAGGATGTTTCACGTGAAACATGTGGAGGTGGCCGCGGCGCCGCGATCGGCCGAGGCCCTCTTCGGATCGAGGCTGGGCGGCGCACAGCGGTACGCGGAAATCCTGGCCGGCGCAGGTGTCGAACGAGGGCTGCTCGGTCCCCGCGAAGTGGACCGGCTGTGGGACCGCCACATATTGAATAGTGCGGCGGTCGCGGAGCTTCTTGATGTTGACAAGCGGGTTGCGGACATCGGTAGTGGAGCGGGCCTGCCCGGGATACCGTTGGCGTTGGCGCGACCCGACCTCCGGTTGACGCTCATCGAACCACTTCTTCGCCGCAGCGAGTTCCTGCGCGAGGTGGTTGACGATCTCGGACTCGGGATCAAGATCGTTCGGGGACGGGCCGAGGATCGATCGGTGCGAGAGCAAGTGGGGGAGATGGACGCGGTTGTCTCGAGGGCGGTGGCGTCCCTCGACAAGCTGACCAAATGGAGCGTGCCGCTGCTACGTCCGGATGGACGGATGGTTGCGATCAAGGGCGAGCGCGCCGAAGAAGAGATCCGGAAACACCGGCGTGTGATGGCGTCGCTCGGGGCGGTCGATGTAAGGGTGATGAGATGTGGCGCGGACTACTTGGATCCACCCGCGACCGCGGTCGTGGCGCGGCGCGAGTCAACGGGTCGGGTAGTGAGCCGGTCGCCGCGAACGGGCAGGAGGAGAGGATGAGTCCAATCCCCGAAGGCGTGTCGACGGCTGGCGGAGCGCCTCCCGATACGACGCAACGCACCGATGTTTCACGTGAAACATGGGACGCGGCCTCAAAGGAATCGTGGGGCGACAAAGCCGGACTGGATACCCCGATCGGGGCCGAGGCCGAGCGCGCGGTGCGACTGTTGCATGTCGCGACCAAGGGCGGATTACCCCGCCCAGCGCATCAGCGGCTGTTCACGATCGCCAACCAGAAGGGCGGCGTGGGCAAGACGACCACCGCCGTCAATGTCGCGGCCGCGCTCGCCCTGCAGGGACTGCGGGTGCTGGTCATCGATCTCGACCCCCAGGGCAACGCCAGCACCGCACTCGGCATCGAGCACCGAGAAGGCACACCTTCCTCTTACGAGGCCCTGATCGGTGAGATCCCGGTGGAGGCCGCCTTGCAGCGCAGCCCGCACAGCGAGCGGCTGTTCTGCGTACCGGCGACGATCGATCTTGCAGGCGCCGAGATCGAATTGGTCAGCATGGTTGCCCGCGAGGGAAGGCTGCGCACCGCGCTCAGCGGGCTCCACAATCACGACTTCGACTACGTCTTCATCGACTGCCCACCGTCGCTGGGACTGCTCACCATCAACGCCCTCGTCGCCGCGCCAGAGGTATTGATTCCGATCCAATGCGAGTACTACGCGCTCGAAGGTGTGGGTCAGCTGTTGCGCAACATCGAAATGGTGAAGGCCCATCTCAATCCCGCGCTTGACGTCACCACCGTCATCCTGACGATGTACGACGGGCGCACGAAGCTGGCCGATCAGGTCGCCGCAGATGTACGCGCGCACTTCGGCGACAAGGTGCTGCGGACCGTTATCCCGCGCAGCGTCAAGGTGTCCGAAGCGCCGGGGTACGGCATGACGATCCTCGATTACGACCGCGGCTCACGGGGCGCGATGAGCTATCTCGACGCCAGTCGTGAACTCGCAGAGCGAGGCACACCGCAGTGACAGTACCGATGAACCGCTTCGCCGACAGGAGACGTCCTTGACCCAACAGACACGGAAGCGAAGCGGCCTCGGCCGGGGCCTCGCATCCCTCATCCCCACCGGCCCCGCCGATGGCGACGGGGGCTCCTTCGGACCGAGGATGGGGGACGCGGCCGCTGACGTGGTGATCGGCGGGTCGTCCGTCACCGACGCCGCCGACTCCGGCGGCGTCGGTGCCGTCTATCGCGAGATCGATCCGTCGGCGATCGATCCGAACCCGCGACAGCCCCGCCAGGTCTTCGACGAGGAGGCCCTCGCCGAGCTTGTGCACTCGATCCGCGAATTCGGTCTCATGCAGCCGATCGTCGTGCGCGCGGTACCCGCGACGCCTCCGGGGGCGGCACGCTATCAGCTCGTCATGGGGGAGCGGCGCTGGCGCGCGGCCCAGCAGGCCGGCCTGGCCACCATTCCCGCGATCGTGCGGGAGACCGCCGATGACAGCATGCTGCGTGACGCCCTGTTGGAAAACATCCATCGCGTCCAGCTGAACCCGTTGGAAGAGGCGGCGGCCTATCAACAGCTGCTCGAGGAGTTCGAGGTCACCCACGATGAACTCGCGGCCCGTATCGGCCGGTCCCGTCCGCTCGTCACCAACATGATCCGGCTGCTGCGGCTGCCGATCGCGGTGCAGCGTCGGGTGGCCGCTGGGGTGCTGTCGGCGGGGCACGCCCGCGCCCTGCTCGCCCTCGAGGGCGGACCGGAGCAGCAGGAGGAGCTGGCGGCGCGCATCGTCGCCGAGGGCCTTTCCGTACGAGCCACCGAAGAGGCGGTGACGCTGGCGAACCACGACACCACTGCGGCGCCGTCCGCGCCGCGCCGCAAGCCGATTCACATGCCGGGGCTACAGGACGTTGCTGAACGGCTGTCGACGGCCTTCGACACACGCGTGACGGTCAGCCTCGGCAAACGCAAGGGCAAGATCGTGGTGGAGTTCGGGTCGGTCGAAGACCTGCAACGCATAGTGGACCTTATGAGTTCGGCGAACAGCTGACCCACGACACGGGGTAATTACGTCACTGTGACACGGGGTCCCCAAGAAGCCGTCGTCACTCCCTTCATGAAGGAAAACGAATGTGCAGCAACGGGATTCAATCCGTGCGCGGTGGCCGATGAGCGAACCCGGCGAAAGCGGGCCTTCGGCGGCGCGTGCTTCTATCCTGGAGGGGCAGCCGTGCATTTCAGCACCGTTTAGAACTCGGGGAGTTTAGTGGCAGCTCGAATCACGCCTCTGCGGCTCGAAGCATTCGAGCAGCTGCCCAAGCACGCACGCCGATGCGTGTACTGGGAGGTGGATCCGTCGACCCTGCGGGCCGACGATCACCTGTCCGACCCCGAATTCGAGAAGGAAGCCTGGCTGTCGATGGTCATGCTCGAATGGGGGTCGTGCGGTCAGATGGCGGTGCATTGCCGCGACGGCGATTCGACGGCCGGCGACGAAGACGCCGCGATGCCACTCAGCGCGGGGGACAATCCGTGTCTGGGGTACGCCTTCTACGCACCGCCGGGTGCAGTACCGCGCGCGCGCCTTTTTCCCAGCGGGCCGGTGAGCGCCGACGCCGTACTGCTCACCTCACTCGGTGTCGAGTCCGGCCATGATGCCGAGGGGATGTCACGACACTTGATTGCGTCGGTGGTCGGCGATCTCGTGCGCCGCGGTGTGCGAGCACTCGAAGCGTTCGGGCGCACCGCCGAGGTGACCGAGTTGTTGGACCCTCGACTGATGTCGCCAGAGTTACGGCCCGTCGTTGAGGTGCTGGGGGACTGCTCGGTCGATCAGTGCGTGCTGGACGCCGATTTGTTGCAGGACGCCGGGTTCGTCGTCGTCACGCACCATCGATACTTCCCGCGGCTTCGGCTCGAGCTCGAGCAGGGGTTGGGCTGGAAGGCCGATGTCGAGGCGGCGTTGGAGCGCCTGCTGGAAACCGCGCAGCTACAACAGCCGGTCGGTGCGGGCGCGAGCCCGTGCGCCTGAGGCCAGCCTTCTCGGGGATATGAACCGTCATGGGGGAGAGGGAATATTAGAAGGCGCTGATGGGTCATCCGACAACCTCGCGATGGTGTAACAGCTCGGTTTGATGGGATAGCCCCGATAGGGATCAGGTCGGGCTGACGCGACCGGCCTGCTCGACCGACAGTTCGTGGGCCAGCAACTCGGCGAAAGTGAATGTGCCCGTTGGCCGGTCGTTCTTGCCGAGCAGATACAGCCGCTTGACGGCGGCAAGGACGCCTTCGGCAATCGAGTCACGGGCCGAGGCGTCCACAAGCATGCCCCGGTCGCGCGGATTGGTGATGTAGCCGACGTCGACCTGGATGCTCGGCATCCGCGTCAGCCGCAGCAGATCCCAAGTCCGCCCGTGCGTGCGGCAGTCGCGTAATCCGGTGCGCGCCACCACTTCTCGCTGAATGAAGTCGGCGAGCATGCGGCCGATTGTTGACACCGATCCGTGCGAATTGCCGAAGTGAAACGATGCCACACCGTTGGCCGCCGGGCTGGCCTGAGCGGCGCAGCGCAGGCTGATCATCAGGTCTGCGCCG